>Ga0182030_10000635_pt1 | contig 67578 bp, 47 predicted proteins | sample 812S3MmetaG_FD_121299 | JGI IMG/M metagenome (GOLD analysis project Ga0182030, IMG submission 121299) | Permafrost microbial communities from Stordalen Mire, Sweden - 812S3M metaG (Illumina Assembly) | ecosystem: Environmental > Terrestrial > Soil > Wetlands > Permafrost | place: Sweden... | reverse complement strand
CGCGCCGCAGACCAACATCGTACGTCAGGATGGGAACCGTGGCGCGCTGATGTCGATCTACAAGAACGGCAATGCCTCCACGCTGCAGATTGTGGCTGGGATCAAGAACATTGTGCTGCAGGCAGCCCAAGCGCTGCCGCCGGAACTGAAGGTCACTGCGTTGTTTGACCAGTCGCTTTTTGTACGCGCCTCAATCCAGGGTGTGCTTCGGGAGGGGTTGACGGCTGCGGCTCTCACCGCCGTCATGATTCTCATCTTCCTCGGCGATTGGCGCCCGACCATCGTTATTTCCATCTCCATCCCGCTCTCCATCTTCGTCTCGATCATCATGCTGGGCGCGATCGGGGAGACCATTAACATCATGACCCTGGGGGGACTGGCGCTCGCCGTCGGCATATTGGTCGATGATGCCACGGTGGAAATCGAAAACATTGAGCGCAACCTCGCCATGGGCAAGGAGATGAGACAGGCCATCCTTGACGGCGCGCAACAGATTGCCGTGCCCGCCTTCGTTTCCACGCTCAGCATCTGCATCGTGTTCGTCCCGATGTTCTTCCTGGCGGGCGTGGCAAAATTTCTGTTCGTGCCGCTGGCGGAGGCGGTGAGCTTCGCCATGCTGGCCAGCTATCTGTTATCGCGAACCCTGATTCCCACGCTGGTCATGTACATCATGCGCGGGCACGAGCATCGCGCGGAAGCTCCCAAGAGTTTCCTGGGCCGCTTCCAGCGCGGCTTTGAACGCAAGTTTGAGGATTTTCGCCGGAGTTACGAGCAGTTGCTGGAAACCACCCTCGAGCATCGCGGCGTTTTCGTGCTTTTCTTCCTGGCGTTCTGTCTGCTCTCGCTCGGGCTCTTCATGTTTCTGGGACAGGATTTCTTTCCGCAAGTAGATGCCGGACTGTTACGCCTGCATGTGCGCGCGCGTCCCGGTTTGCGCGTGGAAGAAACAGCGCGGTTGTGTGACGAGATTGAGGCCGTTCTGCGCCAGGAGATTCCTAAGGACGAATTGCAGACGGTTCTCGACAATATTGGTCTGCCCAACTCGGGCATCAACCAGTCTTACAGTTCCGCCGGAACCATCGGCACCAGCGACGCCGAGATCCTGATCGCGCTCGACCCTGAGCATCATCATCCCACCGCGGACCACATCCGGCATCTGCGCGAGATACTGCCGCGGCGCTTTCCCGGGGTGGAGTTTTTCTTTCAGCCAGCCGATATCGTTACCCAGATTCTAAACTTCGGTCTGCCCGCACCCATCGATGTGCAGGTTGTGGGCACGGACATGGGAAGCAGCTATCTGATTGCGCAGCAGATCGCCAACAAAATGCGCCACATTCCCGGCGCGGCCGACGTACACGTGCAGCAGTTGCTTTCTCTGCCCACGCTGCACATGGACATTGACCGCACCCGCGTCACGCAGGTTGGGCTCACGGCTCGCGATGTCGCACAGAGCGTGCTGGTTTCGCTGAGCGGCAGTTTTCAGACCTCGCCGAATTTCTGGCTGAACCCGCGCAACGCCGTTACTTACCAAATGGCGGTGCAGTCACCGCAGTACCGCATGACCAGTATGCAAGACCTGATGACCATACCGGTCACTTCTCAGCAGGGGCCGCAATTGCTGGGCAACCTGGTGCAGTTGTCTCCGGTAGCGCGGGCGGCTACGGTAAACCACTACAACGTGCAACCGGTTATCGACGTTTACGCCAGCACGCAGGATCGCGATCTGGGCGCGGTCGCCGCGGATACCGACAGAGTGCTCAAGACGTTCGACGGCAAGCTGCCGCGCGGCACTCACATTGTGGTGCGCGGGCAAGTAGCGACTATGCGTTCTTCGTTCTTTGGGCTCGGCGTGGGGCTGATCGGTGCCATTCTGCTTGTCTATCTGCTGATTGTCATTAATTTCCAATCGTGGCTTGATCCCTTCATCATCATCGCCGCCTTGCCCGGAGCTCTGGCGGGAATCTGCTGGTTCCTGCTGCTGACCCGCACCACTTTGAGTGTGCCATCGCTCACCGGCGCGGTCATGTGCATGGGCGTGGCCACCGCGAACTCTATCTTGATGGTCAGCTTCGCGCGCGAACAGATGGACGAAGGGGTTCCCGCCGTGCAGGCCGCCGTCGCCGCCGGATATACCCGTATGCGCCCCGTGCTGATGACCGCGCTGGCCATGATCATCGGCATGGTGCCGATGGCGCTGGGCTTTGGCGAAGGCGGCGAACAGAACGCACCGCTGGGGCGCGCCGTAATCGGCGGACTGCTGTTTGCCACCGTCGCTACTTTGTTTTTTGTGCCCAGTGTGTTCGCTATGTTCCATAGCCGCCGGGAAGCCAAGCGTGCGCGCCAGAGCCAGGCGTAAATGCAAGTAGACGTAACCAGGGCAGGATCGAGTTTTGGCAAGAATCGGAGTCGAGCATGAGTGTAGAGAACGAGTCCAAACCAACGCTTGGGGATGCGCAGCGATCTGAGCCGGGCGGCGGCACGCATCCGTCGCAGCAGAGCGAGAAAGAACAGCATCATGCACTGGGCGCGCAGGCTCAGCGTGACGAGGAGATCGAGGCGATCCAACAGCACTCCCGGCATCAGCCTCCGGGAATCCAGAAGCCGCCCGAGCTTCCGTCCGCGCCCCCGCGCAAAGCTCTGACGATCGTCGGGGTGATGTTGCTCGTGCTTCTTATCGCCGGCGGGCTTACTCTGTGGAGCCACATGACCCACGAGCGAGCCTTGGCCAAGGAGACAGAGATCGAAACTATACCGACCGTCGCGGTAGTTTACCCGCTGGCGGAGAAGCCCGACGAAGACCTGGTGCTGCCCGGATCCCTGCTGGCCTATGAGGAGTCTCCGATTTACGCCCGTACCAGCGGCTACCTGGTGCGCTGGTACAAGGATATTGGGAGCCGAGTCGCCAAAGGCGAGTTGCTGGCGAAGATCGACACACCTGAGGTTGACCAGGAATTGAACCAGAGCCGAGCCGCGCGTCTGCAAATCCTGGCGCAAATGGATCTGGCCAAAATCAGCGCCGACCGCTGGGAAAACTTGCGCAAGACCGACTCGGTCTCGGCGCAGGAGGCTGACCAGTATGTAAGCGGATACGAGCAGAGCAAAGCCAACCTGGCCGCCGCCGACGCCAACGTCCGCCGCCTCGAACAACTGGAGGGCTTCAAGGACGTGTACGCGCCGTTCTCCGGTGTGCTTACCCGCCGCAACGTCGATCCCGGAGCGCTCATCAACGCGGGCGCGGGCGGTCTGCAACTGTTTAACCTGGCACGCGTCGATCCCCTGCGGGTTTACACCAGCGTCCCTCAAGCCTACGCGCCGTTCATCAAGGTTGGCGCCAAGACCGCGATCACTTTACAAGAATTTCCCGGCCAGAAGTTTTTTGGCAAGGTGGCACGGACGGCGGAAGCCATTGATCCGGCCACGCGAACTCTTCTGACCGAGGTCGACGTGCCCAACAAGGACGGGCGTTTGCTACCCGGGTCGTTCGGGGAGGTTCACTTCGCCGTCGGCTCTGGCGTGAACAAGGTCACCGTTCCAGTAAACGCGATGCTGTTTCGTGCTGAAGGTGCGCGTGTCGCCGTCATCGGCCCCGGCGGAAAGATACAGTTGCGGCCTATCAATATTGGACGCGACTATGGCGCCACGCTGGAAGTTCTCGGCGGTGTCTCCCCCACCGACCAGATCGTCGTCAATCCCGCGGACTCGCTGGAAGATGGGCAGCAGGTAAATGTAGCGCAGCCGCAGCAGAACCAGCAGCCAGGTCAGCCGTCGCCACAGGGCTCGAAGAACGACCAGCAGAAGGGCAGCGGATCGTGAAGCGAGCCGCATTCTCGGCCGCTCTCGCGCTGCTCGGTCTTGCGGCGGGATGCACCGTGGGTCCGCGTTACAGCCGGCCAGCGGCCCCTGCGCCGGCGCCAGATGCGTGGAAGACGCAACCACCATGGCAGCAAGCCGCGCCCAAGGACTCAATCCCGAAAGGCACGTGGTGGCAAGTCTTCAACGATCCAGCGCTGGACGCCTACGAACAACAATTGCTCCAGGCCAACCAGTCTCTGCTGGCCGCGCGCGATCATCTGGATCAGGCACGCTCCCTGGCGCGCGTGGCTACCGCGGACATGTTCCCGCAGCTCTCGGCGGATCCCAGCGCGTTGCGGGAGCGCGGCTCTGCTAATCGCCCTCTCAATGGCCAGGTGCCGACCATCGTGAACGGCGTGCCGCAGCCCATCCTTCCTTACACGCAGAACGTCTACACGGTTCCGTTCTCGTTGACTTATGAAGCCGATCTGTTCGGACGCGCGCGTCACAACGTGGAGGCGGCCAACGCCACGCTGCAATCCACGGCAGCCGATTTGCAGAACGTGCAGTTGGTGCTGACCGCGGAACTCGCCGCCGACTACTTCACGCTGCGCGAGCTGGACGCCGAGTTCGAAGTGGTGCAGGAATCCGTAGGTTACCAGCGCAAGGGGCTGGATCTGGTGAACAACCGCCACACTGGTGGCATCGCCAGCGGGCTGGAAGTTGCGCAGCAGGCCGCGCTTCTCGACTCCACATTGTCACAGCTTGCGCTGGTGCAACAGACGCGCGCGCAGTACGAGCACGCCATCGCGGTGCTGGTGGGCCAGGCGGCCTTCAGCCTCACCGTGCCCGTTGCGCCGTTGCGGGCCACGCCGCCGCCGGTCCCACTGGGAGTGCCTTCCGACGTCTTAGAGCGGAGGCCCGATATTGCTACCGCCGAACGCCTGATGGCCTATCAAAACGCGGAGGTTGGCATCGCGCGCACGGCCTTCTATCCGCACATCACGCTGAGCGGTTCCGGAGGATGGCAGAGCCGGGACCTCGCGCCGCTGTTCAACGCACCCAGCCTGTTCTGGTCGCTGGGCGCGGATGCATTGCAGCCCATCTTCGAGGGCGGACGCAACCGCGCCAATCTGGCTGCCGCGCGCGCCGCCTATGACCAGTCTGTGGCCAGCTACCGCCAGTCCGTGCTCACGGCGTTTCAGCAGGTCGAGGACGGCATCAGCAATCTCAGCACGCTCTCGCAAGCCCTCACCACGCAGGGTGCTGCCGTCGAAGATGCGCGCCGCGCCCTGACGATCGCCAACAACCGTTATATCGGAGGAGTCACCAGCTACCTCGACGTGATAACCGCGCAGACCGTTCTGCTTACCAGCGAGCGCCTGGAGACGCAGTTGCTCGGCCAGCAGATGGTTAGCTCCGTCTATCTGGTAAAAGCCCTCGGCGGTGGGTGGGACGCCAGCCAACTCAACCATCAGCAAGTTCATCCGCAGGCTGGCCAGATTTTGCAACCATGAGCCCTCCCCGCGGTTTAAGCACCGTTGTGCTACTCGCTTCTTTAGTGCTGTTTAGCTCACTTCAGATTGACAAAAGCTCCGAATAAGCTTAGTATAATAATCAAGAAGGTATTAGTTTCTTTCTTACTCTTTCTGGTCTTCGGCACTAAGTTAGCCCACATCTGATTATTTTTCATAGCGCACCTCTGAAAGAGTAATCGCGTTCACACTACTATCGCATCGCGAAACTTCATGTCGGTTTCACCGGTCCGTCCGCATCCGTCGTCTCTGCCAGGAGGCAAAATGATTATCAAAAATACAAAGTTTCTTGTGAAAGTGAACCGTGGTGGTGCCCGCGCCGCCGAATATGTACTGCGAATTGACCGGAGCCCCATTCAGACGACAACCAACAAGAAGCTGGCATTGGCTATGGGAAGATTCACAGCCGAGGACGCTGTTAAGTCCATGCAAAATTCCCGATGCACCCCGGAGTTGATCTCGGTACAGGTCTGACTCCGCTCTCCTGTCCGCTCTCCCGATCTCTGTGCAATTTCTCTAAGTTGGTGCCGGACTAGTCCCATCTAGCTCCGGCCGGGGCGTTCGCTATTTGGCTTCGAACCGCTCACAGCGAAGTACAGGATGTAGAGATAGCAGATCACAGGAAGAAAAAAGGCGTGGTGGATTCCGATCCTATCGGCAATCGCGCCTTGCGCCAGCGGGATCAGCGCTCCGCCAACAATCGCCATGATCATGATTCCGGAGCCGTCCCCGGTGAGCGGTCCCAGTTCCGCTACGCCCAGGGTAAAAATGCTCGGGAACATGATGGAATTAAAGAACCCCACCAGGATGATGCTCCACATGGCAAAGTGTCCCGTGCTGATCATGGAAATCGCAACGAGAGCGGCGGCACACACTGCGCAAATGCCCAGCAGTCGCCCCGTCTTCATCGTCTGCAATAGCCCGGACCCGATGAAACGTCCGACCATCGCTCCCCCCCAGTAAAAAGCAACGAAACTGGCTGCGACTTTCTCGGTCAGGCCGCCAATTTCAGGCTGGCTGAAATAGTTGACCAGGAAGCTTCCGATCGAAACCTCCGCGCCGACATAAACGAAGATCCCGATCGCACCTAGAATCAGATTTCGATGTTCCCAGATCGAGTCGTTTACTTTTTCGCCAACTTTGTGCTGGGCGTGGGGAATTTTCGGTAACTTGAAACTACCGATTGCTATTGCCAGCAACACCAACGCAATGCCCAAACCCACATAGGGAGTCTTGACGGTGGCTGCCTCATGCAAGCGATAGGCCTGCAAGGCATCGGGTGCCAGCCCGCGTATCTGTTCCATCGTTCTGGGCGCCGCACTCAGAATCAGGAGTCCTCCGAAAAACGGAGCCAGAAACGTTCCCAGTGAGTTGAACGCCTGCGTAAGGTTCAGGCGGCTCGACGCCGTCTCGGGTTTACCTAACACCGTGACGTACGGATTAGCCGCCACCTGGAGACAAGTGATGCCAGCAGCTAGCACGATGAGCGCGACCAGGAACAGCGGAAACGACGGGACGCTGGCCGCGGGCACAAACAGAAATGCGCCAGCACCCATGGTCAGCAAACCTACTACCATCGAGCGCTGATAGCCTATCCAGTCGATGACCTTAGCCGACGGTATGGAGAAAAGAAAATATGCTCCAAAGAAGGCAAACTGAATGAGCATGACCTCTGCGTAATTCAGATCGAAAATTGGCTTCAGGTGAGGGACGAGAATGTCATTGAGACAAGTCAGAAAGCCCCACATGAAAAATAATGTAGTCACTACGGCCAGCGGGCCTGTAGAAGATGATGGGGAATCAGGAGAAACTGCGGTAGAAGGACTCGGCGGCGCGATTGACATAGTTGTGGCTTCCGCTCGGAATCATAGCACTGGGAGCCGGGGCTGGGCATTTCTCTTTGTCGGAAGAGTAATCGATCTTCTGTAGACGATCAGTCAGAAGCATCTGCCCGTTATCAAAAATCACAAAGAGCTACACCGCGTTGCCCGCGAGGTCCTGCAACTTTACCAGCCAGTTCGGCGGTTCGGGCAGAATCGCGAACGTAGGAAGCTTGCCGCGCACCATGGCAACTTCGTCGCACCGGTGAAATCTGGGGCAGACGTGGCAATCCTTGTAAATCTTGTCGGGAAGATCCTCACGTTGCGCCATCTCAAAGCCCTGGCGTGCAAAAAATTCTGGGGCGCGCGTGAAAAGGCAGATGCAATCCACCCGGTGCCGCTTCGCCTCAGCCATCAGAGCCTTCATCAATCGACCGCCGCCGCCCTGCCCTTGAACCTGAGGCCCCACGGTGATCGACCGGATCTCAGCCAGGTGCGTGCCATAAAGATGCAGCGCGCCGCATCCGATGATGCGGCCTTCATTTTCCAGGACCACGAAGTCTCTTACGTTCTCGCAAATCTCCGCCAGCGTGCGCGGCAGTAAAGTGCCATCGCTCGAATAGGCAGAGATTAAGCTATGGATGTGCTCGGCATCCGGCAGAATGGCTTTACGCGTGCGCATGAAAGTTGATCTCCTCGCGCAGGGACTCGATTTTCTTTCTCGCCGCCACAATCCCCTGCCGCACCCGGCCTGGCGCAGTTCCTCCGACAACATCATGGATTGCCAACACTGCAGCCGGTTTCAAGCAGTCGTGAAAGCTCTCATCGAATGCGGGATTTAGACTCCGCAACTCGTCGACCGTCAGATCCTGGAGCTCACATTGTTTTTCCAGGCACAGCTTCACCGCTTTGCCGACCTGCTCGTGTGCGAGCCGGCTAGGAACTCCGCGGTTGACCAAGTAGGTTGCTGCCGCCCACGCGTTCATAAATCCCGACTGCGCGGCCTGGTTCATGCGCTCGTGACTAAACTCGACCGCCTTCATCCACCCCGCGACCAGCTGCAACAGCCCAAGGGCCGTATCCGCGGCATCGAACAAAGGCTCTTGCGTTTCCTGCAAGTCTTTGTTGTAAGCCAGAGGCAAACCCTTCAACGCAACCATCAACGCCATTGCACTTCCGATCACGCGGCCGGCTTTGCCCCGCACCAGCTCGAGAAGATCTGGATTCTTCTTTTGCGGCATGGCGCTGCTGCCTGTCGAATAAGCCTCAGGCAACTGCACAAAGCCGAACTCTTGCGAGGAGAAGATAATCATCTCCTCCGCCCACCGGCTCAAGTGCAGACCCAGGAGTGAGAGCGCGTTGACGAACTCCAGAACGAAATCGCGATCGCTGGTGGCGTCGATACTGTTCGCCGTTGGACCGGAGAAGTCGAGCTCTTCCGCCATGAAGGCACGATCGAGCGGCAGAGTTGCACCGGCCACAGCGCCCGATCCCAGCGGACATAGGTTCAGGCGCTTCCGGCAATCGGCGAGCCGGTCCGCGTCCCGCAAAAACATTTCGACATAGGCCAGCAGCCAATGAGCGACCAACACAGGCTCGGCGTGCTGCAAATGCGTGTAAGCTGGCATGGCGGCGGCGCCAGCCTGATCAGCTCGGTCGGTGAAGGCTCCGCAGACTTCACTCAGTTCGCTTCGCAGTTGATCGATCGTCGCGCGAACGTAGAGGCGGAGGTCGGTGGCGATCTGCTCGTTGCGGCTGCGCCCGCTATGCAACTTGTATCCAGTCTCGCCGATTCGTGCTACCAGCTGCCTTTCGACAAAATGATGCACGTCCTCGGCTTCATCGTCTTCCACCGGACCTTTAGACGTCGCCGCCATCTCGCCAATCTGCTGCATTCCTTCCAGAATGCCGATGAGTTCGGCGGCGGACAGAACGCCGGCGTTCTTCAGGGCACGAGCATGGGCGCCGCTCGCCGCCAGTTCATAACTCAGCAGCATGCGGTCGAAATCAAACGACCGCTGCCAACGCTCGAATTGCGGATCCAGCGGCTGCCGGAACCGGCCCGACCACATCTTCATCGCGCAACCTCCAGGCGAGCCCGCGCGCGTGTGCGCGAAGGCAGTCCGAGGATCCGGATGAATCCTTCCGCATCTTTCTGGTCGTAACTGTCGCCCATGGTGAACGACGAGAGATCGGTGCGATAGAGCGAGTGCTCGGACTCGCGGCTGACCACGGAAACGTTTCCTTTGTACAGAGAGAGCGTCACGGTGCCGGTCACTTCTGTCTGCGTGTTGGCGACAAAAGCGTCCAAGGCCTCGCGCAGCGGCGTAAACCACAGTCCGAAGTAAACAAGTTCCGCGTACTTCAGCCCTATGTGTTGCTTGAAGTGTGCGACCTCCCGCTCCAGGCACAATGCTTCCAGTTCGCGATGCGCTGCGATCAGCAACGTTCCACCGGGCGTTTCATAACATCCGCGCGACTTCATGCCGACGAAGCGGTTCTCCACCAAATCCACCCGGCCGATGGCGTTGCGCGCACCAATTTCGTTCAGCAACTCAACCAGAGACACCGGATCAAGCTTCATGCCGTCTACCGCGACCGGAATCCCTTTCTCGAAACCGACGGTCACTTGCTCGTTCTGGTCCGGCGCTTCTTGTGGAGAGCGAGTCATTTGCCACGTTGCCGGCAGAGGCGCATTCGCGGCATCTTCGAGTTCTCCACCTTCGTGACTAAGGTGCCAGAGATTGCGGTCCCGGCTGTGAATTTTCTCGCGGCTCGCTGCCACCGGGATGCCGTGCTGTTCGGCGTAATCGAGGCAATCTTCCCGCGATTTCAGCGACCACTCCCGCCACGGCGCGATCACTTTCAGCTCCGGCGCGAGCGCCTGATACGTCAACTCAAAACGAACCTGATCGTTTCCCTTGCCGGTGCAGCCGTGCGCCACCGCGGTCGCACCCTCGCGCAGAGCGACTTCCACTTGATGCTTTGCGATCACGGGACGCGCCAGCGATGTGCCCAGCAGGTACTTATGCTCGTACACCGCGCCGGCCTGCAGCGCCGGAAAAACGTATCCCGTCAGAAACTCCTCGCGGAGATCCTCCACGATCACGTTGCTTGCGCCGGTCGCGTAGGCCTTCTCGACCACGGCTTCAATGTCATCGCCCTGGCCCACATCGCCCACCATCGCGATGACGCTGTAATCGTAGTTTTCTTTGAGCCACGGAATAATAATGGAGGTATCGAGTCCTCCGGAATAAGCAAGAACAACTTTTTCAGGCATGCGCGCTCCTTGCGGGCAGACGATCGCCGCCGCCCAGCAGCAAATAGATAATTGCTTTTTGTACGTGCAGGCGGTTTTCTGCCTGCTCGAAGATTAGAGACTGCTCCGAATCCATAACCGCATCCGTCACTTCCAACCCGCGATGCGCTGGCAGGCAGTGCAGGAACACCGCGTGGGGCGCGGCTTCCGCCATAAGTTCTGTATTCACTTGATAAGGCGGAAAGATCCGTGCGCGCTCGTTCTCCTGGCGCTCCTGCCCCATGCTTGTCCACGCATCCGTGTAAATCGCATCGGCTCCGGCAACCGCTTCGTGCGGATCGGTCAGCAAATGGATTTCGGCTCCGGTCTCTTCGGCAATTTCACGCGCCGCGGCGACAATTTCCGCATCGGGCGCATAGCCCGGCGGAGTTGCCACGCGGATTGACGATCCCAGGCACGCACACGTCAGCAGCAATGAATGCGCCACATTGTTGCCGTCACCTACATAGGCCAGGCAACGGTCCTTTACATCTCCGAACCGCTCTATCAGCGTCAGATAATCGGCCAGCGCCTGGCAGGGATGCTCAAGATCGCTGAGCGCGTTAATCACCGGAACGGAAGCATGTTCCGCCATGCCGTCGATGGTCTGCTGCGAGTACGTGCGCAACACAATCAGGTCCACCCAGCGCTCCAGGTTGTGGGCCACGTCGCTCAACTTCTCGCGGGCATCGAGCCGTTCGTGAGTCTGGTCGACGAACATCGCAGTGCCGCCCAGGCTCACCATTCCTGCCTCAAACGTCAGCCGGGTTCGCAGAGAGGGTTTCTCGAAGAACATCACCATCTGTCGGCCGGTGAGCACCCTGCGAAAGTCCGCGGGACGCGCCTTCATGATTCCAGCCAGATGCAGCACTGCGTTCGCACCCACGGGACCGAGATCGCGAGTCGAGACCAGGTCGGGACACCAAAACACTTGCGGAACTCTTTCGGGAGTGACCGCCATTCCGCCTTGCACATGACTATTCAACTTTGACTCCTTACTTCTGAACCTGCGTACCTGCCGGTTGCGATTTGTACTTGTACTGCGCGGCGACTGACTGACTCATGAATAAGTAACCTCTGTGCCGCACGACAACTTGGTCAGATAAAACTGCGGCAGGATCTCCGCTTCGTTTGCGGGGAAAATTCTCACTCGTCCAACCCCTTGCTTCAGTGCCTGCCCGCAGGCCTGCAGTTTCGGCAGCATGCCTCCGCTGATGATCGAAACGGCGGCCAGTTCGGCGGCCTGCTTCGTGCTCAGCCAGGGCATCACGATTCCGGCGGCATCTTTCACCCCCGGCACGTCGGTGAGAAAGATCAGCGTATCGGCGTGGCAAGCCGCGGCGCAGGATGCCGCCATCTCATCGGCGTTGACGTTGTAGTATTCACCGTCGGCGCCCAATGCCAGCGACGCCAGAACCGGGATTCCTCCCTGCTGCCACAGCGCTTCGATCCAGCACGGTTCCGCAAAACAAATCTCGCCCACAAATCCCAGATCGCGGCCGTGAACAAACTTCTTCCGGGCTCGGAATGTCATGCCGTCGCCGCCGCAAAACCCGATGGCCGGCATGCCCGCTGTCTGAATCGCTGCAACCAACTTCTTATTGATGATCCCAGCCAATACCATCAGCGCCGTGTCCCGAGTTTCCGCATCGGTGACGCGCAGGCCATCTACAAACTCACTCTTCTTGCCCAGGCGCTCCAGCATGCGGGTCAGCGCACTACCACCGCCATGAACTACGGCAACGCGGTGGCCGTCCTGCGCCAACTCTGCGATGGACTGAGCACACTTGCGCAGTGTCGCCGCATCTTCGATCGCCGCTCCGCCAATCTTCACCACGATCGTCACTGCAAACCCTCCCGCTCTTCCCACTCATACATCAGATTCATGTTCTGCACGGCCTGTCCTGCCGCGCCTTTCACCAGGTTGTCCACGCAGGAAACGAGCACCAGCCGCCGGCCGTCTTCGGCCAGACAGAAGCCCAGATCGCAATAGTTCGTGTGCAGCGAAAACTGCACCTGCGGCAGTTTCGGTGTCGCAAATACTCGTACCCAATGCCTGCCCGAATAAAAATCACGCAGGCAAGACTCCACTTCCGCCGGCTTCATCGCCCGATTCAGATGGACGTAGATCGTCGACAGAATCCCGCGCGGAATGGGCAGCATATGAGGAGCAAAAGTCAGCTCCGCGTCGTCCAGCCCCAACTGCTCCACCATCTCTCCCAGGTGCCTGTGATTGAACACCGAGTAGGCGGACAGATTGTCGGCCACCGAAACGAAATGAGTACGCGACGTAGGAGCCTTGCCCGCTCCCGAGACTCCCGACTTCGAGTCGGAAATAATCCCGCGCTCACGGTCAATCAATCCGGCCCGCAGGAGCGGAGCCAAAGCCAGAATCACTGAGGTCGCATAGCAGCCGGGATTCGCCACCAACTCAGCCGACGCGATACGGTCACCGTTCAACTCCGGCAGGCCATACACCGCTTTCGCCGTCAATTCCGCGGCCGTGACTGCGTCGGCGTCCTGGAATGAGTAGATGGCGCGATGCTGCGCGTGTTTCAGCCTCCACGCGCCACTCAGATCGATCACACGCAATCCTTGCGCGATCGCCTCCGGCACCAGCGACCGCGATGCTTCATGCGGCGTAGCCAGGAAAAGTAACTGCACACCCTGACGTTTCAGTTCCGGCCACGATAGCGGTCGAAGCGGATAGCCTCCGTTGCCGGATAGCTCTGGAAACACCTCCGCCAAATCTGCCGCGCCATCGCTGCCCTCACGCCGCAGCAGTACAGGCTTTTCCAGCCGCGGATGGCGCTCGAGAATGCGCGTCAGCTCCAGCCCCGAATAGCCGCTCGCACCCAGCACCGCGCTTTTGAGCTTCCCAGACATCAGCCCAGCATCTCCTCGATCCGCACCGCAACCTTCTTGCCCGCGTCCTTATCGGGACAAACAATCAGGATCGTGTCGTCTCCGGCGATCGTGCCCACTACTTCCTCCCATTCCTGTTCATCGAGCGCTGCCGCCACCGGCTGAGCGCTGCCAATGATGGTCTTCACCACCAGCAAGTTCTGAGCGGGCCGCACATCCAAAACGAACTCTCGAACCAGCCGCTGCACCGGAGGTAAGGCCAACCCGGCAGCGCCTTCGCCTTGAGGCAGCGCGTAACCGGCCCCTGTCTTGCTCAAATTCAGCTCGTGAACGTCCCGCGACAGCGTTGCCTGCCCCACCTTGAATCCCCGCTTGCGCAACGCCCGCTGCAAATCTTCCTGGTTGACGATTGGCCCCTGTCTCAATGCTTCCAGAACGGCTCTCTGTCGCAGGACTTTATTCATGATGAATATTTATTCATATCTATGAATAAATATTCTCTATCTTACAGGCCAGGCCCTCCCTGTCAAGGGAAAACATCGCCGCCTCTTAATGTTCTCGGTAACTGGCCCGCCCAGATAGCCAGTGCAGCCGCTGGGGTGGCAATCTTCGCGAGGGCCGAAAGCCGGAGCACAGCCTCAAATCCTTGCTAGACTACTCGCGGTTCGGAAAGTCGCCATCAGTCGGCGTTGGAACACGCCTTCATGAACAACAAGCCTACCCTGGTTGCCGAGTTGATTGCCGAGTTCCTCGGAACTTTCGTCTTGATGCTCTTCGGCACAGGCGTAGTTGCCATGGTCGTTCTGTTCCCTTCGAGCGCGCCGGGCACCACGGTCCACGGCGGCTACACCAACATCACCCTAGGCTGGGGACTGGCCGTCACTATGGGCATCTACGTCGCGGGAAAAGTTTCCGGCGGCCATCTCAACCCAGCGGTAACTCTCACCCTGGCGGTGTTCCGTGGTTTTTCCTGGCGCAAGGTAGTGCCTTATTCCATCGCGCAGACCGCTGGCGCATTCCTTGCCTCCGCCCTCGTATACCGGAACTATCTTCCCGCCTTCCACCAGTTCGACCCACAACTGGAAAAAACCGCCGGGGTGTTTACAACTTTCCCGGCCTTCCCGGCATTGCCTCAAGCAGGATTTCTCGATCAGGTCATTGGTACGGCTCTGCTGCTGCTCCTGGTGCTGGCCATCACTGACGAACTCAACGTCCCTCCTGGAGCCAACCTCGCGCCTGCGATGATCGGGTTAGTGGTCGTAGCCATTGGCATGAGCTTCGGCGGGATGCACGGATATGCGATAAATCCCGCACGCGATTTCGGCCCTCGCCTTTTCACCGCGGTGGCCGGATTTCGCAACAATGGCCTCACCGACGGCTCGCGGGTGTGGTGGATACCGGTGGTCGCGCCGCTGCTGGGCGGACTGGTCGGCGCTGCGGTCTACGATTTCGGCATTCGACGATTTCTGCGCGCGTCCCAGTCTTCGTCCTGACCAACGTTCGACAAAAGGAAGGTCTCTTGCGTTACATTCTCTCTCTCGATCAGGGCACAACCAGTTCGCGAGCCCTCTTGTTTAACGATCTGGGCGCAGTCCAGTCCGTGGCCCAGCGCGAGTTCACACAGATTTTTCCCGAGCCTGGATGGGTCGAGCACGATCCCGAAGAGATCGTAGCGTCGCAGATCGCCGTTGCCCTGGCAGCTCTAGCACAAGCCCATGCACAACCCAGCGACGTGGCCGCCATCGGCATCACCAACCAGCGCGAAACCATTATCGTCTGGGACCGCGCAACCGGCAAGCCCATCTACAACGCGATTGTCTGGCAAGATCGCCGCACCGCAGCCTTTTGCCAGCAGCTCAAGGCTGAAGGCCATGAGAGCCTGATCCAGCAGCGCACGGGCTTGTTGATCGACGCTTACTTCTCCGCCAGCAAGATTGCCTGGATTCTGGAACACGTCCCGAACGCCCGCGGGCTAGCTGAAGCGAATCGATTGGCCTTCGGTACGGTGGATACGTGGCTGCTGTGGAAGTTGACTGGCGGTCGCGTACACGTCACCGACGCCAGCAACGCCTCCCGCACCATGCTTTTCAATCTTCATTCCGGCCGCTGGGATAACGACCTTCTCGATCTGTTCCGAATTCCCGCATCGATGTTGCCCGCGGTCCGCTCCTCCAGCGAAGTTTACGGAGAAGTGAGCGCCGTCCCCGGTCTGAATGGCATCCCCGTCGCAGGAATCGCCGGCGATCAGCAGGCCGCGCTCTTTGGGCAACGATGCACCCGTCCTGGCCTCACCAAGAATACCTACGGCACGGGTTGCTTCATGTTGCAAAGCACGGGCAATCGCGCCGTCGCATCTACGCATCACCTGCTCACAACCGTGGCGTGGAAAATCGGCGATGCAATGGACTACGCGCTCGAGGGTAGCGTGTTTGTTGGCGGAGCCGTCGTCCAGTGGCTGCGCGACGGCTTAGGAATCATTCGCACTTCCGCCGAAGTGGAGACTCTCGCGAATTCTGTCCCAGACAATGGCGGTGTGTACTTTGTTCCCGCCTTCGTGGGCCTCGGCGCTCCACACTGGGACTCCTACGCGCGCGGCGCAATCTTCGGCCTCACGCGAGGCAGCAACGCTGGACACATCGCGCGCGCAGCTCTCGAGAGTATCGCGTATCAAGTGGCCGATCTGATGGACGCAGTTGAAACCGACACCCACACGACCCTCCAGGAGTTGCGCGTGGATGGTGGCGCTTCCGCCAACGACGCTCTCATGCAGTTTCAGGCGGACATTCTCCGCGTGCCCGTGGTGCGTCCTTCGATGACGGAAACAACCGCACTGGGTGCCGCATTCCTGGCTGGTCTAGGCGCGGGCTTCTGGAAGGAAGTGCAGGCAATTTCCGACTTGCCGCGCGAAGAACGCCGGTTTGAACCTCGGCTGCCGCACTCTCAGGTGGATGCCATGCGCCAGCGCTGGAATGAAGCCATCTCCCGAGCCAAGTCCTGGGAGCATGTCGGAGGAGAGTGAAGCGAGCTTGAATTCTCTTGTTCGTCTCACTTCGTAACTTCGCCGATAAAAACCCCGTAGGGCTCCAGCGAAACTTCGTCTCCTTTGGCAGCTGATTTCCCAGTTGCCAGCAAGCTCTTGGCCGAAAAGAAGCCCTTACCCTTCAATTCGAGGCTCACCTTCTGCGGCGCGTCTGACATGTTCAGCGCAACTACCACGCCTTGGTCTTTATAAACGCGCAGGTAGCACAGCACATTCGCATCGCTCTCGTTCAGCGGAGTGTAGTTACCGTCCAGCAGGGCGCGGTTCGTGTGCCGCAGCTTGAGCACCTCCTTGTAGAACTCCAAGACCGAGTTCGGATCCTTCGACTCCTCCGCCACGTTGTGTGTCTTATAGGTAGCGGGAACTGGGAGCCACGGCGTCCCTCTGGAGAAGCCTGCGTTTTCGCTGCTGTCCCATTGCATCGGGGTACGCTCGCCGTCCCGGCCTTTCTCTTCCGGCCAGCCCGTGCGCCCGATCGGATCCTTCACATCCTCTCTGCGCGTTGGCGGCGTGGTCTTCATTCCGATCTCTTCCCCGTAATACATGATCGGAGTCCCGCGCAGCGTGAGATAAAGCGCTGCCATCAGCTTCGCGATCTGGTCGTTGTGCTGGCCATCGCCGTAACGGTCATAGGAGCGCGCAATGTCGTGGTTGCTGATCACAAACGTCGGCCACCCGGAAGCCCCGTCCACCGCGGCAATCTGCTTGCGGAATTCTGCGGGCGATAGCTTGTTGACCATGGTGAAAAGAAAATCCATGGGCAACTGTAGTTCGTTATTGCCTTCGCCGTAGTACTGATTAAGCTCGGCAACGTCCGCCGTCCATGTCTCGCCGATCAGCACCGCGTTGCTCTCATCCGCCACCTTGCGCAATCCGCGCAACACGTCGTGCAATTCGGGCAACTTCGTGTTGTATTTGTTCTCCTCGATCGCATCCCCGTAAGCGTTCTTGCCGGGACGTAGGATCGGGTTGTCGTGAAGGCCGGGGTCTTCAAACAGAGTTTCCACTGCATCCAGGCGGAAACCCGCCACCCCGCGCTTGTACCACCAGCGCGTCACATCGAACATGGCGTCCTTAACCGCCGGATTGCGCCAGTTCAGATCCGGCTGCTCCGCGTAGAAAAAATGGTAGTAGTACTGATTGGTGACTGGATCAAACTTCCACGCCGGTCCGCCAAAGAGCGAGACCCAGTTGTTCGGAGGCTCGCCCGGCCCTTTTCCATCACGCCAGATATACCAGTCCCGATGTGCGGACGTGCGCGATGACTTCGAATCCAGAAACCATTTGTGCTGATCGGACGTGTGGTTCACGACAAAATCGAAGATGATGTGAATGTCCCGCTTCTTGGCCTCGCTGGCCAGCACATCGAAATCTTCCAGCGTCCCGTACATCGGATCGATATTCTCGTAATCGGAAACGTCGTAACCAAAGTCAACCTGTGGCGAGGGAAAGCAGGGCGAAATCCAGATCGCATCCACTCCCAGATCCTTCAAGTAGTCGAGCTTCGACGTAATCCCCCTCAAATCCCCGACCCCATCGTTATTGCTATCCGCGAAACTGCGCGGATAAATCTCATAAAACACGGCGTGCTGCCACCATTGATGCCCCTCGGCATCCACCGCATGGGAGGGAGATGTTTGCGCAGTGGCAATCGATCCTGCCATGCACAGACTAACTAAGAGCGTGACCAACCGTGACGCGAGCTTATTCATTCCAGAGACCTCCAGGATGTGTAGCGCCGGCGACTCGTCGGCGGGCGCGAGAGGGCGCTCGCCCCAGTGGTTCAAAACAGCGACCCGCTCCCGACGTGCCCGCCGCCGAGCTTGCAAACTCAGGGTTCACTGCATATAAGGAGAAGTGCGGTGCGAATTCTAGCACGAGCCGAAACCGGCCAGGTAGCGACCTCATTGTTTCCTTCGCGACGCTTATTCTTGAAGTCTCTCAGCCGGTCCGCGCTGGTGTTGTCCCTTGAAAGCATCCTGGAATTGGCGCGGCCTCATTGGCTGCGCGCTTCCCTCGCTCCCCGCCAGCAGGTAGATCAGAAGGCGGATCAGAAAGAATCCACGGCGCCACCTTCCGACCTCGGAGTCAGCTTCCTTAACGTCGCACGCGAATCCGGCCTGAATGTCAAAACCATCTTCGGGGGAGAACACAAGAACAAGTACCTGCTCGAAACCACAGGCTGTGGCGTCGCATTCTACGATTACGATAACGACGGCTGGCTCGACATCTTTATCGTGAACGGCTGGCGCCTTGAGGGTTTCCCCGCCGGCAGCGAGCCCACCTCGCATCTTTTTCGGAACAATCGCGACGGCACTTTCGCCGACGTGACTGCCAAGGCCGGCCTCGTCCACTCCGGCTGGGGACAAGGAGTTTGCGTCGGCGATTACGACAACGACGGCTGGGACGATCTCTTCGTCACCTATTACGGCAAGAATGTTCTCTATCACAACAACGGCGACGGCAGCTTCACCGATGTCAGCCAGAAGGCCGGCGTGGCCGGCAAAAGCACACGATGGAACACGGGTTGCGCCTTCGTCGATTACGACCGCGACGGTCATCTCGACCTCTTCGTCGCCAACTACATCGACATGGATCTGGCCACCGCGCCTGTCCCGGAATCCGGCCCATGCCTCTACAAAGGCGTGATGGTCGCCTGCGGGCCGCCCGGTCTTCAAGGCGGCAAGAACATCCTTTACCACAATAACGGCGACGGCACTTTCACTGACGTTTCCGGAGCAGCGGGAATACTCCACACGAACAGCACCTACGGCCTGGGCGTACTCACTGCCGACTTCGACAACGACGGCTGGCCTGACATTTATGTCGCCAACGATTCCGCGGCCAGCGCGCTCTATCACAACAAGAAGAACGGAACCTTCGGAGACATCGCAATCGAGTCAGGCTGCGCCCTCAGCCCAGACGGCAAACCCCAGGCCGGCATGGGTGTTTCCGCGGCCGACTATGACCTCGACGGCAACCTCGACCTCCTCAAGACTAACTTCGCCGGTGATACTCCCTCGCTTTACCACAACATCGGCGGCGGTAACTTCGACGACGTCACCTTCACCGCGGGCTTGGGCGCGCACACGCAGTTTCTCGGCTGGGGTTGCGGCTTCTTCGACTTCGATAATGACGGCTGGCCCGACGTCCTGATCTGCAATAGCCACGTTTATCCCGAAGTTGAACAACTGAAAACCGAGTCGGGTTATGCCCAGCGCAAACTGCTCTATCGCAACCTGCGCAATGGCCGTTTCGCCGATGTGTCGTTGCAGGCTGGTCCAGGCATAACCGACCCCGTACCCGCGCGCGGCTGCGCCTTCGGCGACTTCGACAACGACGGCAACATCGACGTCGTGGTCAATACCGTCAACGACTATCCTCAGCTCTTACACTGCATTTCCACACTCGGCAACAATTGGATCAAGATCCGGACTATCGGCACCAAGTCCAACCGAAGCGGCATCGGCGCTCGCCTCACTTGTGTGACTCATTCTCCCGGAGAAACCAAGCCTCACCAGCAGATCGATGAAGTGCGCAGCGGAGGCAGTTACATCTCCCAGAACGATTTACGCATCCACTTCGGCCTCGGGAGAGCCTTGAAAGTCGAAGTGCTGGAAATCCGCTGGCCCAGTGGCCACATCGATACGCTGAAGGACGTGAAGGCGAATCAATTGATATTTGTGAAGGAAGGCGAGGGGATTACTCGCAGCATGCAATTCGCGACAAACCCAAAGTCCGTAAGATGATGCGCCGATAGATGGCTCGGACTTCGAATGTCAGATTTCCTCATCGACCGTGGTCAACGTTATTTGAGCGGCTTTTCCCGCTTTTCCCAGGGAACAACCGGCGCTTCCGCAACGCCAACATTTGCGTCCGCGCCTCCGTAATAGAACAAATATCGTTCCCCTTGCCGCACCATGCCTTCCACAAACACCACATTCGGAACCTGCCCAACTTTCTCCCATTGTTTCTCGGGAGCGAAGATGCCAGCATCCGTCCGCGAGATCACCACACGCGGATCTTTTCGGTCGAACACCGCCACGCCAGTGCGGTACACCAGCTTGTCGTCAGCACCGTTGTAGATCAAGAAAATTCCCTCGGGAGTGACGATCGGTGCAGGCCCCGGTTCCGCCACACGAGAATCAAAGTTTCGCGCCCGTACGGGCAACACAGGCGCATCGGTCGCGTCCGTCCAATGCAACAGATCGGTCGAAGAAGCCAGTCCCATTTGGTCGTTGTTGTCTGGTGTCGTCCCAAGAAAATACATCCAGTACTTGCCGGCAATCTTTTCTGGCACAATCGCGCCCGACTTCGTCCAGCGAACGTTCCACCGTCCCTTATAGGCAGGAAGAATCACCCCTCTTCGCTCCCAGTGGATGAGATCCTTTGAAGTCGCCAGACACAGTTGCGCATCTTTCTTGTTATAGCCGGTGTAAGTCAGATAGTAGGTATCGCCGAACTGCACCAGCCGCGGATCTTCCACCCCGCCATCTTTTTCGTAATCGTTTTCGGGAGAGAGCACAGGCTCGCTTCGCCGCGTAAAGTGAATTCCGTCTGCACTTTCGGCGTAGCCAAGCCGCGAAGTGCCGCCCTTGTCCTGGGCCCGGTAGAGCATGACGAACTTGCCGTCACGAAGAACCACAGATGGGTTGAAAGTACCCGCTGACTCCCATCCGTCACCTTGCGGCGAGATGATAGGAGTCTCGGAAGTTCGCTGCCACGCCCCAAACGGTAAATTTGCGCTATCCTGTGAAGCCAGCGCCAGAAGCAGCGTGACTAGCTTTACCCAGCTCTTGGAATAAATAGAAAGCATCATGGCGGTTGTTGACCTTTGACGATAGCTTTCGTGGAGACCTGCTTATGCTTCGATCTCGATGCGTGCCTCCCGATTCTCCGCCAGTTTGTTCGTTACCGCAACCGTCCGTCGCTTCGCGGAACATTTCATGCTGAGCAAGAAGCACATAGTCGTCGGTCTGGGCGAATTGCTTTGGGATCTATTGCCTGCCGGAAAACAGCTCGGCGGAGCGCCGGCCAATTTTGCTTACATTACTTCATTGCTCGGGGATGAAGGCATTCCCGCCAGCCGCCTGGGTGAGGACGCTCTCGGAGCGGAAGCGATCCGTCGCCTCGGCGGGCTCGCTCTTCCCACTGAATTCATTCAGAAAGACGCGGACCATCCCACCGGAACGGTGAAGGTTGAAGTGGACGGCACCGGTCAGCCGAGGTTTGAGATCTCCGAGTCCGTGGCATGGGATTTTCTCGATTGGACGCCGCAGTGGCAGAAGCTTGCTCAACAGGCCGACGCCGTGTGCTATGGATCGCTGGCGCAACGATCGGAACGCAGTCATGCCACGATTCGTAGTTTCCTGCTCGCTTCGCACCCAAGTGCGGCGCGGGTTTTCGACGTCAACTTCAGGCAACACTTCTATACCACGCAAGTTTTCGCCGAATCGATGAAACTGGCAACCATCATCAAACTCAACCATGAGGAACTCCCGAGAATCATGCGTTTGTTCGAACTCGAACATCGCAGCGAGGAAGACTCGGCCCGGCGCCTGCTCACTTTGTATGAACTGAAGCTAGTCTGCGTCACGCGCGGCGATGGCGGCAGCATCCTGGTTTCGGTCGATGAATCCAACCAGCATCCGGGTTTCAAAGTGAAGGTTGCAGATACTGTCGGAGCGGGCGATGCGTTCACGGCAGCTCTGGTGCACGGCTATCTTCGCGGAACCTCGCTCGCGCAGGTCAATGAAACCGCCAACCGCGTCGGCGCGTGGGTCGCCAGTCAGTCCGGGGCAACGCCACCCTTGAAGCCAGGCGGCTTGGCGCAAACGTTGGCCGAGATCGGCTAGGGCTCGTCTAACCTAAGGGGAGCTTTTCTGCACTTCGTTCAACCACACTCCGCCGCCCCATCACCGCGGTTTTAGTTTATTCTGCTTAGTTTGGTGTTTGGCGTTTGAGGGGGCCCATTGACCACATCCCAGGTAGTTGTTCGTGTGCTCGTCTGCGTTTCGGTTTTCCTGTCAATCGGATCTTGCACCGCGCAGCAAATTTCCGAGAATACATATCAGGAGCTCCATTGGCGCATGATCGGCCCGTTTCGTGGAGGCCGCACCCGCGCCGCAACGGGCGTCGCGAGCCAGCCCAATGTCTTCTACGTGGGCCAGGTAAACGGCGGCGTATGGAAGTCGGACGACTACGGACGCACCTGGACACCCATCTTTGACCACGAATCCACTCAGTCGATTGGCGCCATCGCCGTAGCTCCCTCTGATCCCAACATCATTTATGTCGCGAGCGGCGAAGGCCTGCATCGCCCCGATCTCTCAGTAGGCAACGGAATCTACAAATCGACTGACGCCGGAAAAACTTGGATCCACCTTGGACTGCGCGATGGCTTCCAGATTCCCGCACTAGCAATTGATCCGCGTAATTCCAATCGAGTCTTCGCCGCCGTGCTCGGCCATCCCTACGGTCCGAACGAGGAACGCGGCCTTTTCCGTTCCACCGACGGCGGTCAGACCTGGGAAAAGGCCATCTACAAGGACGAGAATACCGGCGCCTCCGACGTCGAGATTGATCCTTCCAATCCCGATGTGATTTACGCCTCCATGTGGGAGGTGCGTGAGGGCCCATGGGAGGACAACAACGAAGTCAACGGAACCGGCGGCGGATTGTTCAAGTCCACCGATGGCGGAAACACCTGGCATCCTCTTACCAACGGTTTGCCCAAAGATCTCGCGCAAATCTATGTCGCCATCGCTCCTACTGATTCGCGGCGACTTTACGCCACACTTGGCACCGCCTCAGGCGCGCTTGCGGTCTACCGTTCCGACGACGCCGGAGAAAACTGGTCAAAAGCAACCGATGATCCCCGTCCCTCCGGCCGCATCGGCGGCGGAGATCTCCCCATCCCCAGAGTCGATTCCAAGAATGCTGATATCGTCTACAGCGCCAGCACTGTAACCATGAAGTCGACCGACGGCGGCAAGACTTGGTCCGGTTTCCGCGGTGCGCCGGGTGGCGACGACTATCAGAATCTCTGGATCAATCCCAATGACCCCAACATTATTCTCTTAGTCAGCGACCAGGGCGCCCTCGTAACTGTGAATGGAGGAGCCACCTGGAGTTCCTGGTACAACCAGCCGACGGCCCAGATTTATCACGTCGCAGTGACCACTACCTTTCCGTATTGGGTTTGTGGAGGCCAACAGGAGAGCGGTTCCGTCTGCATCGCAAGCCGCGGCAACGACGGCGCGATCACCTACCGCGAGTGGCATCCCGTCGGCGCGATCGAATATGGTTACGTCACACCCGATCCGCTCGACCCTGACATCATTTACGGCGGCGGCAGAAGCGAGGTCTCCAAGTTTCACTGGTTCACCGGGCAGGTGCAGAACATCACCCCGATCCCGCTGCGCACCGCGAAATACCGAACCGACCGCACCGAGCCCTTGCTGTTCTCGCCCCTCGACCCGCACGTTCTATATTTCGCCAGCAACGTGCTCTTCAAAACCACCAACGGCGGAAACTCTTGGCAGACCATCAGTTCCGATCTCACTCGCGAGAATCCCGGCGTTCCGTCTAGCGTAGGCACTCTCGTCCCCAAGGGCGCCGACCAGCAGCGTGGCGTCATCTACGCGCTTGCTCCTTCGTTCAAGAACATTAATACGCTCTGGGCGGGCACCGACGACGGTCTGATTTGGCGGACTCGCGACGGCGGCACGAAGTGGAACGACATTACTCCGCCGGCTCTGACGCCCTGGAGCAAGGTCACCCAGATCAGTGCCTCGCACTTCGATGACGATACCGCCTACGCCTCGGTGAGCCGATTCCGCATCAACGATGAGCAGCCATACATTTACCGCACTCACGATGGCGGCAAGTCCTGGACGCTGATTACGGCTGGCCTTCCCGGCCTCGGCCCCGTAGACACCGTTCGCGAAGATCCCGTCCGCAAAGGCCTGCTCTTTGCTGGCACCGAGAACTCAGTCTGGGTCTCGTTCGACGACGGCGACCGCTGGCAATCTTTGCAGCTGAATCTGCCGCACACTTCCATGCGCGATCTCTGGATTCACGACAACGATCTCATCGTAGCCACGCACGGCCGCTCATTCTGGATTCTGGATGACATCGCTCCGCTGCGCGAAGCAACCGATTCGATCGCCGCCGCCGCCGCGCATCTCTTCACTCCTGCCCCCGCCTACCGCATGCAACGTGATACCTACACCGACACGCCGCTCCCGCCCGACGAGCCCGCCGCCGCTAATCCTCCCGACGGCGTGGTCATTGATTACTATCTGGCTCACGCCGCCTCCGCTCCCATCACTCTCGAAATCCTCGACGCTCACGGCCAACTCGTTCGCAAGTATTCCAGCGCGGACAAGCCCGATGTCAGCGAGACTGACCTGAAGAAACAACTCATTCCCCTTTACTGGCTGCGTCCTTTCCATCCTCTGCCCTCTGATGCCGGCATGCACCGCTGGGTTTGGGATCTGCACCATCCCACGCCCGATTCCACACGCCACGACTATCCCATCTCCGCAATTCCAGGGGATACACCGCGTTACCCGCTCGGTCCGACGGCTTTGCCTGGCTCGTATACCGCGCGGCTCACCGCAAACGGAAAAACTTATACCGCGCCCTTCGTGGTGAAGGTGGACCCTCGCGTAAAGATCTCGGCAGTCAGCCTGGAGAAGAAGTTCCAGTTTGAATTTCGCCTCGCCTCCCTCCTTAGTGAGACTTCACAGGCAGTACTGCAAGCCGGATCGATTCGCGAGCCCTTACAGAAACTGAGCCAGCAAGCCACCGGCCCGATCCACGATTCCGTTCAGGCTTTCCAGAATAAACTCGCGGCAGTTCTTGGGGCGTCGGCCGGGCTCTTCGCGCAACCTTCCGGCGAAGTCACTCTCACGCGAGTAAACGGACAGGTTGCCGTGCTATATGGCCAGGTGTGGCAGGTCGATGCGGAGCCAACCGCTTCGCAGTCGGAAGCCATCGCAGCCACAGAACACGACGCATTGGAGGCAATTAAACGGTGGGATGCTCTCAAGACGACAGACCTTCCAGCGCTCAACCGCGCCCTCAGCGAGGCAAACCTGCCGGCGGTACGGATTGAAATAGATCTGCACAAAGAAGATGCGGTTATGGATGAAGAATAGGCACAGCTCGTTCCTCTTCAGTCAGAGGATTTGCTCTGTGGACGAAAGTTAGCAAGCTCTTCTTGTCGTTGGCGAGTCGTGTGCAAGATCTTGCAAACCCTCCTCTTCGCGCAAAATTAATTTGTCAAATCTTTGCACCAGCAGATCAGAATTCCCGCAACCGAGTTATAATCCGTCGGCCTTGAGATTCCAGGCCGAAGCTCAAGCTGCTACCCTCTGCGGCGTTGCACTGTGGGGAACACCGCATCAGCGTTCACGTTGAGATAAATCAAAATAACGAGAGGAAACAAATGAAGCTTTTCCGTACGCTCGCAATCGCGCTTCTGACTCTACTGGCGTGGTCGGGGATCGCCAGCTCCCAGGAACCCCTTACTTCAAAATGGACGAAGCTCACAAACCAGCCAACTTGGTTCACCGACACCGCGCTCTTGCTGACCGACGGAACCGTCATGATGCATGAGTACAACAGCAACGCCTGGTGGCAGCTCACTCCCGATATCACAGGAAATTATGTGAATGGCACTTGGACCCAGCTGGCCTCGATGAAGTCGGGGTACGCGCCGCTCTACTTTGCCTCCGCCATACTGCCCGACGGCCGCGTTCTCGTCGAGGGCGGAGAGTACAACAACCTCCAACAGGACGAAACCAACATGGGAGCGATCTACGATCCCGTCGCCAATGCGTGGACCGCCGTCAACCCACCTAGCGGGTGGACTACGATCGGCGATTCCCCGGCGATCGTCCTGCCCGACGGAACATTCATGATGGGCCAAGGAGGACAGCCCTCTGAGAAACAGGTGCTATTCGATGCCACTACCCTGACTTGGACAGCTGTCACGGGCAGTGGAAAGGCCGACGGTTTCTCCGAGGAAGGCTTTGCTCTTCTGCCCGACGGCAACGTGCTCACGGTTGATACCGAAGACGGAACCAACTCCGAAGTCTATAACCCGTCGACTCAAAAGTGGACGAGTGCGGGTAGTACGATCGTCACGCTGCCCAACAGTGGCGGCCTGGGCATCGTCCCGGAAATGGGCCCGCTCATGCAGCGTCCTGATGGCAGTGTGGTTGCCTTCGGCGCAACCACTCACACCTCCATCTACAGCACATCAACCGGTACCTGGACCGCCGGCCCTAACTTCCCCAACTCCAACGATATAGCCGACGGTAACGCGACCATCCTTCCCGACGGCAACATCCTCGTCTACACCAGCCCTGGCGTCTTCAGCGGCACCGGCAGCTTCTATGAATTCAGTTTCCCCGGAAACACATTCATAGCAGCTCCGTCGACTGCAGACGGCGCGAAGCTGGAATCATGGGACGCTCGGCAGTTGCTACTACCGACCGGACAAGTGATGTGGATGGCTTCCAGCGGCAACCAGCCCGTCGTTCATGATGTCGAGATCTATACGTCCAAGGGCACTGTCAACGCCGCCTGGGCGCCCGCCATCACTTCGGTGCCCCGCAGCCTGGCCCCGGGCGGAACCTACACCATCTCCGGTACGCAGTTCAACGGTCTCTCCGCTGGCACCACCTACGGAGACGATTCCCAGATGGCCACCAGCTATCCGCTGGTTCGCATTGTTAACTCAGCCACCAAACACGTGTTCTATGCCCGCACGTCTAATTTCAGCACCATGGGCATCGCCACCGGCAGCACTGTCGTTTCCGCCACCTTCGTGGTTCCCACAACTATCGAAACTGGTGCGAGCGCAATCGTTGTCGTCGCCAACGGAATTCCCTCCAAGGCAAGACCGGTTACGATCGAGTAAGGATTCGCGCCGTCCACCTCGAGTGCCGGCGTGGCTCTGAATTCCAAAACTCTACCGCGCCGTGATTCGTACCATCGGATCACGGCGCCTTTTTTCTTGTTCCTTAGCTCTCCAACTGCCGGTATGGATTGACCATCAAAGTCTCACCTCCGCAATCTCACTTCGCTCCTGCCGATTACAACCCTTCCACCACGCTCTGCAGTTCCCTTGCGATCTGCTCGGGATCGCTGCCCGCCGGAAACCTCATTGGCTGGCCGATTCGCACACCTATCTTCCTCGGCGGCGCAAACCGCTTGCCCGCTTGCTTCACTTCAAACAACCCCACAATCCGCATGGGCAGTACAGGAATCCCGAGATTGTTCGCCAGCAACCCGATCCCCGCGCGAAACGGATTCGTCTTGCCATCTACCGTGTGTCGTCCCTCGGGAAACACCAGCACGCTGTATCCACAGTCCACCGCCTCACCAGCGTAAGCGAAACTCTGCCGGAAGCCAGCCTCGCGCGGCAACGGAAACAGATTGAGGAGAGAAACTCCCAGCAACCATTTCGTGTAATCGTGGATTTTGCCGAACAAACCTCTACTCGCCGGCGGTGTGTGCAACGACTCCAAAGCTTCTCCCCGAGTTGCAATCACAATCCGAATCCGCAGCCGCGCTGGTAAGGCCCCCTGCACGAACGCGAAATCCACATCTGAAATATGATTGCAGACCACCAGCAGCGGCCCGCTCCAGCCTCGTAAGTTTTCCCGCCCCTCGATCCGCGGCCAGCCCAGCACCATCATGGCCGGCCGCATCAACAGGTAATGAGCCAACCATCGCAACCACGTCACCGGCCACCGCAATACCCATCGCGGATAGTGATACTCGGCCCGCGGCCGCGCTTCACCGCTTAGCATCCGTTCGACATCGCCCAGCGTACGCGCCGCACTGAACCGCGTCTCGCTCAGATCTATTTGATATCGATCCTCGAGTGCGCTGATCAGCTCCACGCGATCCAGCGAACTGAGGCCGATCTCTGCGTCGAGCGCTGCGTCACCTTTCAGCCCCTTCACGCTTCGCCCCGTGATCCGGCCAATCAACTCCATCACTGGATTCGCACTCGCAAGATCCTCGCCTCCGGTCTGCAGAATCCGTCTGGCCGCAAATTCCGTAATCAAATTCCTCCGCGGCTTCTGCGTACTCGTACGCGGGAAGTCTTCCTGCGGCCACTCGATCCACATCCGCATGCGCTGAAATTCCGCCAGCGATTGGTTCGCGCGCTCGACCACTCCTGCAACCCTGGCATCGCCCCGCAAAATCACCACCGCGCACGGCTCCGCATTCCCTCCCCGTTCCATTCCCACCACCACGCAATCTTTCACTTCCGGCTGCCGTCGCAGCGCCGCCTCCAAGTCTTCCGGATAGATATTCAATCCACCCGGTGTGACGATCACTTCTTTCTTGCGCCCCTTGAAATATAGGTTCCCGGCCTCATCCAGCGCGCCCACGTCTCCGGTGCGGTACCACCCGTCCTTATCTGTAACCTCGCCAGCCGCTCGGCCCTGCCCACTCTTATTCCAATACCCCGCCGCCACGCCGCCACCACGGATCAAGATCTCCCCATCTTCCGCCAGCTTCACTTCCCGCCCCGGCAGCACTTTCCCAATCGACCCTTTTCCCAACCTGAATGGATGATTCACGCTAACCAGCGACGTCGTCTCCGTCAGCCCATATCCCTGGATCGCGGCATAGCCCAGCCGATCCCAGAATTTTTCCGTCTCCGCATCCAGCGCCGCCCCTCCGCAAATAAACGCCCAGAACTTCCAGCCAAACTGTCGGCGAATCCCGCGGAAGATCCACCACCGGTGTAGAAAGTGCTTTCCTTCTGACGAGAGGAACCGCCGCCGAAAGTCCTCGATCTTCCCGCCATCTTCGAGATCGCGCGCGATCTTCTGCTTCAAAGACTGCAAAACTCTCGGCACCGTCACCAACACCGAAACCCGCTCCCGTCGAATCGTGCTCACAATCTCCGAAGGCTTCAACTCCTCCTGAAAAATCACAGTCCCACCCAGCAGCGGAGGCAGAAACATCCCCAGAAACTGCCCAAACACATGGCTCAGCGGCAGCAAATTCAAGAACCGTACCGGATGCACCCAGCGCTCATACTTCAAATAAGCTTGCATCTCCCGCTCCAGCGGCTCGATGTTCGCCAGCACATTCCCATGCGTGATGACGACACCCTTGGGCTCGGCGGTAGTGCCGGAAGTAAATACAATCTGCAGGATGTCATCGCGCCCAGTCGCCACCTGCGAATCCGACCGTAGCGCCGGCGTCTCGCCGGCAATTCCCGACAAATCTTCCAGACCGACGTAAGGCACCGCAGCCGCACCAAACTCCGCCGCATGCCTCCGGGAACAAACCCAAAGCCAAGCCTCAACCTGCCCCGCAACCCGCCCAGCAAACTCCGCGGAAGCCCCATCATCCATAGGCACGACAACCACGCCGCGCAAAGCGCATCCAAAAAACGCCGCCACCCACTCCGCCGAATTCTCCCCCCAAAGCATCACCCGCTCGCCCTTGCCAATCCCGCGGGACTCCAAGTCACCGGCGAACTGCAACGCCATCTCCAAGACCTGCCCATAAGTGAACCACTCCATCCGGTATCCACACCGCTGCCCATAAGCGCGCTCCTCGCGGTGCGCCCGAAAGTTCGCCAGGAAAAGCTCTGCTAAAGATTCAGCCATGGAGTGAAGAGGCAGCAGGGAACAAACCGCTGCCCCTAGGCAAGTCTAGTAGCAGCAGGGAAACAATCGCATATTCGGAGTGATAATCGGTTCAGCATGTGCGCCTAAAAGCATGTGAGGGTAAGCTGTTTGCACCATCTGGCCGAACCGGTTAACCTGAGGCACTACATTTACGATGTCTGACAATTCCACGGATGGCATCAGTGAACAATCTGCGTTGCGGAATGATTTTCGTCCTGGCGATGCTTCAAACGTCAGGACAGGCTGGCACTTTCCCGTCTGCCGCCCTGAAGCCGGGCGCTCCGAGTTTGGCGGCGCCCCACGACATGAAGAGCCTGGTCACTGCACTTACCGGCTCGTGGCTAATTCACCTCAGTTTTCCTCGCAGCCCTCAAATGCCGAACGGCGGCGAAGGAGACGGAGAAGAAGTATGGCGCGCCGGACCCGGCGCGAATTCCCTTATTGAGGACTATCACTCCGTGGGGGCTGACGGAGACCTATCGGGATTAGCAATATTGCGGCCGGCTACAAATGGAAAGGGCCTTCAGGTGCTATGGTGCGACAATGCGCTTTCTTCCGGCTGCCGTACTTTGAACGATAACGCCGATTGGAAGGATGGCGGACTCGTTCTTTCCGATGAGCGATACGAGGACGGCAAAAAGCATTTGACCCAGGAAATCTTTACTTTCGATACCCCTGATTCTTTCACGCAGACTCTCTCGGAAGGCGAGTCGGCCGCTAATCTAAAGCCATTTCTTACAATTAGCGCAACGAGAAGGAGGCCGAAGGTGAAGTGAGGGTGGCCGTGGATTGTTTGGAGAAACATCGCCAGCACGCCATGCAATAACGGATGCCCCAGGGGTTTTCACTCTCTCCCCACCCCCAGCGCATCCGCCACCCGATTAATGTAATTAAACCAGGAAGCAATCAGCGTAATCTGCAAGATCCCGCGATCGTCAAACCCCGCCGCCCGCAGCCCCTCAATATCGTCCTTCCAACACTTGGTCGCGTCCTTGGTCAGCTTAACCACATAGTCCAGCATCACCCGCTCTTGCGGCGTAATGGGCGCGGTCGTGTAGTCCTTCTCCAGCGCCTCCACCAGCTCTTGATCCAGCGTCACCCTACGCAGAAACTCTGCGTGCGACTCGATTCAATACTTGCACCGGTTGGTCACCGAGACCATGGTGGTAATCATTTCATGCTGCCGCCGGCTCAGCGGCAACTCCGGCGACATCAATGCCCCAAATGTCCCGAACGCGTGATACAGCGCCTCCGGAATCAGCGTGTGCGACCCCACAATCGTCGACCCTCCCGACTCATCCGGATGCACCGGCGTGGCATACTCCACCGGGTACAACGCGCGCTGCCCCTCGATCGCCTTCAGCAGCTTCTTGTCGGCCTCCGACCTCGGTATGGTTCGAATCCAGGTCATAAGGAGATTGTCCTTTCCCAGGGGTTCCCTGCGGTTTCGCCTGAAAGAGTACACTGCCGCACAACCCGTCCCCATAGCGTATTTGGACTAGCAGGCTGGAGGGAAAGCCCCATGCCCAGCCACCTTCCGCACCCTTTCTATAGCGCCAAATGCGGTCTCCCCGCCCGTTCCGCCCCCTGATTCCCTTGGTAACCCATTCGTACACTCCCTTTTGGTAACCCTTGGTAACCATACGCATACCCCCTTCCAGCCGTACAATTGGCCTTGTCCGATAGGCCAGGTCTCTGAACAGGAGTTTGGCCACGTGACACGTTCCCAGGGCCAACACTTCCCAGGACGCGTCACCAGTTTCTCGGTACAGGCTTTCTTGGTTCAGGCTTTCTCGGTTCATACCAGGGGCTGGAGTTAGTACTCTTATGGCGTTCGGTTTCGGGTTCAACAAACAGAAGGTTCTCAGCGCTGCGGAGAAGTATGTCCAGCAGGGCAAGATGCAAAATGCCATCGCTGAGTACGAAAAGGTCCTCAAGGCAGATCCCAAGGACCTCACCGTCACCAACACCGTTGGCGACCTCTACTCCCGCCTCGGCGAAGTCGAAAAAGCTACCGAAGCATTCAAGATTGTAGGCGATGCCTATGCCACCCAGGGTTTCACGGTCAAGGCCATCGCCATGTACAAGAAGATCAGCAAGCTCAAGCCTTCGCTTGAGAGCGTGCTGAAGCTGGCCGAGCTCTACACCCAGCAGGGACTCTTCAATGATGCCCGCGCCCAGTACCTGCAGGTTGCCGAAGAATTCCTGAAATCCGGCGAACTCGATAACGCCGTTCGCATCTTCCAGAAGATTCTGGAAATGGATCCGGAAAACACCGCCATGCGTGTCCGCCTGGCGGAGGTCTACATCCGCCTGGGTAAGAAAACTGAAGCCTGGCAGATTTTCTCCGCCGTCGCCGAGACCTTGCGCTCCAAGGGCTCGCTGAGCGCCGCCGAAGAAGTCCTCCAGCGCATGCTCACTCTCGATCCTGGCAACGGCTATGCACTGCTCATGCAGGCCCGCAATCTGCTCGAGGCCGGCGACGCCGAAGCCGCCATCGAATCGTTCCAGAAAGTCTCCGATCTCGATTCCAATCCCGACGGCCTCCGCGATCTGCTCAAGGCTTATCTAAAAACGGGCCGCCTCTCGGATGCCGGCACACTTGCCAGCAAGCTCCTCACCGTCCACAACGACCTTGCCGCCATCTCCACCTTCGCCGATGCCCTCATGCAGGCCGGCCAGTACGAGAACGCGCTCCAGGTATATGACCAGCACGCCGAGCGCCTGCTGGCGGAAGACTCCGACAGAGTTCTTAAGAATCTCCATTCCATCATCGGGCATGTGCGGGACAATCCCGCTTCGCTCGAGAAACTTCTCGAGCTGTTCCAGAAAGCCGGAGAATCCACCCACCTTAGCGAAGTCATCGAGTTGCTGGCTCATGCGTCGGTCCAGTCCGGCGACCTGCCTCGCGCCCGCGATCTGTATCAAAAGCTCGCCACCGTGGAGCCTGGCAATCCCCTGCACATGAACAATTATCAGCAGGTGGTCAGCCAGCTCGGCGGCCCTGCTGCCTCCAAGCTCATTTCCGCGGAAGAAGCCGCCGTCATGATCGACGAGCTGGAAGCGACCGCTCCTTCTATCCACCAGCACTATTCCGATGCCGTGGCCCTCGGGGTGCGCTCCGCTCTCACCGATGCTGAACTTTTCATTTCCTACAACATGCCCGCCAAGGCTCTGGGCCCGCTTATGGCCGCCCTGCCTCAGGCGCCCACGGACTTGCGCCTAAACCAGCGTCTTGCGGCGCTGCACACGCGCGCGGAACGTTTCGCCGAAGCCGCAGTCTGCTGCCGCACTTTGCAGAACATTTATTCGGAGGCGGACTACCCCGAAGAAGCCACTCGCTACGGCGAACTCGCAGATCGCTACGAAGACCGTTCCACCGTTTCCCCTGTCCCCGACTCCGTCGTCGACGAGGCAGCTTCCCCGGCAGAACCAGCCCACGAAGCGATTCCAGTTGAGGCCGCTGCCGCTGCTCCCTGGCCCGCCGCCGCCCAGCCCTCAGAAGACCTCGAATTCGCCATCGTCAACGATCAAGATCAGGATCAAGATCAAGAAGCGGCTCAGGATCAGGATAAAGACCAGGACCACTACCGCGCGTCAGCCGGCGCCGATTCTTATCCGGCTCCCGCGGAGATCGATCTCTCGTCCGAGTGGGACGACGATTCCATCACTATCGATGCCGACACTCCGCCCGACGCAGCCGCGGAAGGCGAGAGCTCCGGCACCATCGGCCACCACCACATGCCCGCCGCCAAGCTCAACCAGAAAGCCGGCGCAGAAGAGATCGACCCCGAAAAGATCAACGAAACCATCGAAGAGGTCCGTTTCTACCTCGAACATGGCATGCCCGAGCAAGCCTCCACCGCTTTCGAAAAGCTTCAGGCTCTCACGAGCCACCAAGCCACTTTAGAAACTCTCCGGGCTGAAATCGACGCCGCTTCGCAGCCGGCCGCCACGGTGGAAGAAGTGCCGACGATCGAAGCCGTCTCTGAATTCGCCACCGACGAGTCTTCTGCCGAAATCACCATCGACGAAATTCCCGCCGCTGCCGGCGAATCCGCAGCCGTCGCCGAGCAGCCTTCTCCTGAACCGCACCCCGTCGCGGAAATGCATGCTCCGCCAGCGTTCCACGAAGAGCCGACTGCGGTTGAACCTCCTGTGACCGAGCCTCCCATGATCGAGGCTCCCATCGCGCCAGCACCCGGCGTCCTTCAGGAGTTCGTTACCGATCTTGAGTCTTCCCTGGGCGAGAACTTCCTTCCTGGGGCGATTCCGCATGAAGCCGAGCCTCCAGTCGAACATGCCTCGACTCATGCCTCTAACCCAGATTTTGAGCTCCAATCGGACGAAGCCCATCCCGGCCATGTCCCCGAACTTGAGCCGATAGGCAACGCCGCGCCCACTTCCTTCGGTGTGCCCCAGGCCGAGCCCATGGGCGAGTTCGTTGCCGATCTCGAAGCTTCTCTGGGTGACGACTTCCTCAAGGATGCTCCAGTCGCCGACGCTGAAGCTGCGTCCCCGACTCAGCCCGTCCAGATTGAGGCCCCGGTCGCCTCGGCCCCGCCGCAGCATTGGCCCGTGCCCGCACCTGCGCCTGCTCCGCCGGTCGCCGCTCCTATTGCCGCCGCCAACGCGGCAGCTGCCTCGGCGTCTTCCACTCCCGCACTTTCAACGCGAGCTTCGGCGCCAGTACCGCAGCCTGCGCCGGTGCCAGGAACTCTCAAGCCTCAGATTCCTCCAGTCATCCCCAGCGCACCAACCGCTGCTGGCAAGTCTTCTCCCTTTGCCGAGGACGCCGGGGTGGATCTCGCCGAGATGTTCGGCGAGCTCAAACACGATCTCGAAGCCGGCTCTTCCACCACCGAAGAAGATCCCGAAACCCATTACAATCTCGGCATCGCCTTCCGCGAAATGGGCCTGCTCGATGAAGCGATTGGTGAGCTGCAGAAGACCTGCCAGGCCGTCGATCGCGGACATCCTTTCCCGCTGGTGATGCAGACTTATACCTGGCTCGCCCAGTGCTTCCTCGATAAGGGCATTCCCGAGGCGGCTATTCGCTGGTACGACAAGGCTCTTCACGCTCCCGGCATCGACGAAGAAACCCGCACCGCTCTTCACTATGAACTCGCCGCCGCCTATGAGACCGCAGGCGACAGGCCTTCCGCCCTCAAGCACTTCATGGAGGTTTACGGCCGCAACATCGATTATCGCGATGTCGCCGAGCGCATTAAGCCCTTGAAGTCGTAGAATAGCCCGATGGGTTTTGTCCCTCAAACATTGTTTCCTTGCCAGCCTCGTGATCTCGAGCAAGGGTGCCATCAAGAGCGCGCTTGTCATCCCGAGCGGAGCGAGGAATCATGGTTTGCGCCCGCGCAACTGATGTTGCCGCTGCAGCGGAGCGCCCAGTGACAGCCGATCCCAAATTGCCGGTCGAAAACGGTCCCGCCGCGCCTCCACGACCTGCGCCCGCGCAGAACGAAACCATCAGCACGCTTCTTGACCCGACAGCGGTCGTCGCGCCCCATGCCCACACCGGCTTGCAACTCTTGCTGCACCGCACTTCCGTCTTCCTTTTCGTGCTGATCAGCGCCGTCGCCGGCGTCCTGCTCGTGATCCTGCCCTGGACCCCTGAGTGGACCGACAATTATCTTCTGCTTTCGTTTCCCTGGCTTCGTACCTTGGTCTCAGCCGGTTTTTTTCGCGGCCTGTGCAGCGGCTTGGGATTGCTCGACATCTGGATCGGCTTCTGGGAAGCCCTCCACTATCACGATCATCAGTAGCTCCGAAGCAGCCGGGCAGCCCGTTACCAAGCCGCCCCTGAATTTCATAACACCGGATCCAAGAACGCCGATTTTCAGAACGTGAGCCTCCTACCATGACCGACAAGCTCAACCCCGCACCCCTGGCCTACAAGAACGAACCTTTCCTCAGCAGTCCGGACGGACGCATTCTCCGTATTCTGGCTGAATATCAGGAACCGCTCGCCCGCTTTCGCCGCGAGCAGATCCAGGATACCGTCGTCTTCTTTGGCTCGGCCCGCTTCCAGGGAGCCGACGCAGCCCGGAAGAATCTGGCCGCCCTCGAAAAGAGCGACGCAAAAGCTCCTACCGCACCACCCGACCAGAAACTGAAGGACGCCCTTGCCGCCGTTGACATGGCTCGTTACTACGAAGACGCGCGCCGCCTGGCCCACATGCTCACCGAGTGGTCCATTCAAATTCCCGCCCGCCGCCGCCGCTTCGTCGTTACCACGGGCGGTGGTCCCGGCATCATGGAAGCCGCCAACCTCGGTGCCCACGAGGCCGGAGGCAAAACCATCGGCCTCAATATCAATCTCCCGTTCGAGCAGTACCCCAACCCCTACATCACGCCCTCGCTCAACTTCGAGTTCCATTATTTCTTCATGCGCAAGTTCTGGTTCGCCTATCTCGCCAAGGCGCTGGTGATTTTTCCTGGCGGTTTCGGCACCATCGACGAACTCTTCGAGATTCTCACTCTCGCTCAGACCGACAAACTCGCCAAGAAAATTCTCGTCGTCATTTACGGCAGCGAATACTGGCACCGCATCATGAACTTTCAGGCCTTCGTCGACGCCGGCACCGTCTCCGCGGAAGATCTCAACTTGTTCAAGTTCGTCGATACCCCGGAAGACGCCTTCTCTTTCCTCCGCGAAGGCTTAACCGAGCATCACCTCGGCGGCCCACCCAAGAAGGAAAAAGAGCAGGAAGTCCTCCCCGAAATCGCCAAGACGAGACCGTAGCTGAGACAAAGAGCTCGATAGCTCTACCCTGTGAACCTCTGTGTCCCCTGTGTTGAAGAATTTAGGACCCCCCCCGGCCCTCCACCCTTCTTGCTCTACACTGAGAGCTGAAATCTGATGGCTGAAACCTGCCTCCTCTACTACATCACCGACCGCACCGCCTTCCCCGGCGACGAAGCCATGCGCTGCCGCCGTCTCCTCGAAAAAATCGCCGAAGCCGCGCGCCATGGCGTCGACTACATTCAGCTCCGCGAAAAAGACCTGTCCGCGCGCGAACTAGAGTCGCTAGCCCGCGAAGCCATCCGCATCATCGGTCAGGCAGGAAACCGGGCCACTAACCACCTGTTAATCAATTCCCGCACCGATGTGGCTCTGGCGACTGCCGCTGCCGGCGTTCACCTCCCCGCCAACGACGTCTCCCCCACCGAAGTTCGGGCAGCATGGCAGGGCAAGTGTGGCGCGGGAGCCATCGCCCGCGAGATCTCACCCCAGGCTCCGCTGGTAGCCGTCTCCTGTCACTCCCCGCAAGAAGTAACTCAAGCCGCGTCCAACTCCGCGACCTTCGCTGTCTTCGCTCCCGTTTTCGAAAAAAAGGACACGCCCACCGCCCACCCCACCGGCCTCGACGCTCTTCATCAAGCCTGCCGCGCCAAACTTCCCGTGCTCGCGCTGGGAGGAGTAACTCTGCAAAACGCCGAGTCCTGCCTGCAAGCTGGCGCAGCCGGCATCGCCGCCATCCGCCTCTTCCAGGAAAACGACATCGCCACCATCGTCCGCGAACTGCGCGGACATTAGCCGATTGCTTTTGTGGAGTTCTTTACTTTTGGGTGGTTGTTTGCTTTTGGGTGGCGCAGCGCTTTCAGCGCTGCGATCATGACTTATCTCATGGAAGGTGGGTTTTAAGCCCCCGAGGTGCGGACCATCACCCCGTCCACTTCGTCCCCGTCTTAAGAACGTCCATCACTTTGGCCAGACGTCGCGCTCGCGTATCCTCTTGCTTCGCCCCCGCAATGCAACTTGCCATCTCTTTCTTATGCGTGAACGAAAGCTTCTCCCAGTTCGCTTGCGCAGTTTTATTCTTTGTCAGCGCTTTTTTCAAAACCGGCGGCGCCTCGATGGTCCGCTGTTCTTCATCCCGTTCCATCACAACATCAACAACATCTCCCGGCTTCACTCCGGCGCCCTGACAAAGGGTCCGGTTCACCGGCATCATGTAACAACCGCCCATAGGCATTAGGGACGATCGAAACGGATATCCGTTAATCGTGCCTCGTATCGGCACGCGCGCCCGTGTCCCAAAAAACTCCGGCACATCAATCGGCGGAGTAATTGCCGCTACCACGCCTGCTTCCTTCCCTTCGATCTTTACTTTGAACCGCAGCGTTTCTTTCCCCATGGCGATTCCCCTCCGCCCATGCTGCTAAACTTTAATGCGACGCTGAATCCTCCGCAAGCAACGCCTCTGACCATGGCGGCTCATCCCCAACCCGGCCCCGCGACTCCAATCGAGCCATCCCTCATCTTCATCCCAGAAGCCTGGTTCCTCATGGGCTCCGCTTCCGGTCAGGATTGCGAACGCCCTGTGCACCGCGTCTCGACCGACGCATTTCTCCTCGCCGCCACTCAAGTCACCAACACGGAATACGAATGCTTCGTAAACTCTACCGCCTCTGACCCGCCCCCGTTCTGGCATGACCAGAACTTCAACCAACCGCAGCAACCCGTCACCGGCGTCTCCTGGTTCGACGCGCACCGCTACTGCCAGTGGCTTTCGTCGGAAACCGGGCGCACCTACCGTCTTCCCACCGAAGCCGAATGGGAGCGCGCCGCGCGCGGCGATCTCCAGCAAACCGATTTCCCCTGGGGCAACGAACCGCCGCAATCTCTCCCCGACTACGCCACCCGTTGGCAGACCGGCCCCGAACCCGTCGCCCGCTACGCTCCCAACAACTTCGGACTCTACAACATTTGCGACAACGTCCACGAGTGGTGCAGCGAATGGTACGATCCCAGCTACTACTCCATCTCGCCCGACCGCAATCCCCGTGGCCCCGAGCACGGCCAGCGCAAAGCGTCCCGCGGCGGCTCATGGCGCCATCATGTCAGAGTCTCGCGTTGCTCCTCCCGCTCCAGCATCCCTCCCGACTTCCACTACGCCGACTACGGCTTCCGCGTCGCCTGCAACGTATAAATTTAGGAATTGAGTAATTTGGTAACTTAAAAGTTGAAAGCCTCGGAGTCCTGAGGATCTTCAATTACAAAATTACCCAATTACTAAATTACTAAATTCCCAGACGGGAGCAGACACCCATGTTCCGCAACAATCTTCTCCACTCCAAACGCATCCTCATCACCGGCGGCGGCACCGGACTCGGCAGAGCCATGGCCCACCGGTTCCTCGAACTCGGCGCGTCCGTTTACATTTGCGGCCGCCGCGAAGACGTCCTCAAGGAAACCGCCGCTGAACTCTCCGCCGCTACCCAAGGCCTCATCCACGCCCTCCCCTGCGACGTCCGCAATCTGGACGCCGTCGAAGCCATGGTCGATTCCATCTGGAAAAGCGGTCCACTCGATATCCTGGTCAACAACGCCGCCGGCAACTTCATCGCTCGCACCGAGGAACTCTCCCCGCGCGCCTTCGAATCCGTGATCGGCATCGTGCTGCTTGGGACGCTCCACGCCACCCTGGCCTGCGGACGCCGCTGGCTGAAAGCCGCGCGCCCCGGCACCGTCCTCAGCATCTCCGCCACCTACGCTCCGGTCGGATCGGCCTACGTCGTCCCCTCCGCCATCTCGAAAGCTGGCGTTGAAGCCCTCACCCGCAGCCTTGCCGTCGAATGGGGCAATCGCGGCATTCGCATGAACGCCATCGCGCCCGGCCCCATTCCCACGCAAGGCGCTTTCTCGCGCCTTCTGCCGCGCCCCGAACTCGAAGCGCTCGCACTCGACCGCAATCCCATGCACCGCTTCGGCACCGTGGAGGAGTTGGCAAATCTCGCCGCGTTTCTTGTCAGTGACGGCTCCGGCTACATCAATGGAGAAGTCGTCCGCATGGACGGAGGAGAATTTCTGCAAGGCGCCGGAGAATTCACCGCCCTCGGCCGCGCCCTTACCACCGAAGACTGGGAATCTCTCAAGCCTCGCAAAGCGAAAAGCTAGAAGGTACGGACAGTTCGTGGGAGGTGAATGCGTGAATAAAGGAAACCAAATGTTGGATTAGTTTCAGGCCTCTTCGGCTAGAAGCTAGGAGCCAGAAGCTAGTTGCCGCTCCTGTCCGACGGCTGCACCAGCCACTTCAGCACCATGTTCACCAGGCTGAGCACGATCGCCCCCACAAACGCCGCCACGAATCCATGCACCTGAAATCCCGGCGCCAGCAACACCGACGCCAGTTCCAGCATCAACGCGTTGATTACCAACCAGAACAGTCCCAGCGTGACCAGCGTCAGCGGAAACGTCAGAATCTTCAGCACCACACCCACCGTCGCATTGATGAAGCCGATCACCAGCGCCGCAATCAGCGCCGCCACCGGACCGCTAACAGAAATTCCCGGCACCACTCGCGACATAATCCACACCGCCAGCGCACTCAGAACCCAGTTCAGTAGCATCCGCATGTTCGCTCCTTGCGCCACCTCAACTGGTGACGCTCACCAACGGTCCTCGCAAGACTATACCAAGCCCTCAAAACCCCTGTCCCCGGGTCACAAAGTTTTCCAATAATTAACCTTCACCGCCTTTCCCGCCGCCTGCGGTACACTACACAATTCAAACTCGCCTCGCAGGAGAAAAGTCCGTATGCCCGAACTCGCTCTCACCGGTTCCGAATTCAAAAAGCAGTTGCACCAGGGAATTCCAAAAGTGGGCCTGTTCGTGAACTCCCACAGCCCCACAGTGGCGGAACAACTGGCCCACAGCGGCTATGATTGGCTACTGGTCGACACTCAACACGGCCCCATGCAAAACGAAAAACTTTCGGCGATGCTCAGCGGCATCGCTAACGGCGGAGCCAAGTCACTGGTGCGGGTTGGTGCCTATAACGACCGTCCCGGCATCCAGCAGGCGCTCGATCTCGGCGCCGACGGCGTCCTCATTCCCTACATCAACACCGCCGAAGAAGCCCGCCAGGCGATCAGCTGCACAAAGTATCCAACCGTGGGCACACGCTCCGTTTACTTTCCGCAGCGCAGCATGAACAAGGCAGGTCTCCTCGGCTACGCTGGAAATTTCAACAAAGAAGGCATCATCGCCCTGCAAGTCGAAACCGCTTCCTGCATCGAAAACATGGCCGAAATCGCCGCCGTTCCCGGGGTCGACATTCTCTTCCTCGGCCAGAACGATCTCTGCATGTCCATGGGCCTCTACAACAAGTACGAGTTCCCTCACATGTACACCTCGCCCGAACTCGACGCTGCCACAAAAAAACTGATCGAACACGCCCACAAGAACAACGTCATCCTCGGTCTGTTCCTGTTCGGCACTCCGCGTGTCGGCGAATTTCTCGACAAAGGTTTCACCTTCTTCAGCCTGGGCAATGACCTGCACCACCTTCTCACGCAAGTCGGAACCTATGTCAACGACGTCGAGAAAGTATCCCATGAAAAAGGCAAACCCTGGAAGCGCCGCCCCACCGCCCTGTTCTAGAAGCTCATTCCGGCCTGATCTTACGTGCCCCATTTCTCGCATTGTCTGCGAGAAGTGGGGCCGCAGGCGAAAACGAAACCAAGGCGCCTATTGCACCGCAGCCGATTTCAATAGTTTCAGTAGCCAGGTGAATGCGTGGGTTGTTGCCGCCACCGCCACCGGAAGATCCCCATGTCACTCCCACCCACTCGCATCACCTCGCACCGCCATTAGCATACCTTGTTCGCCGCCCTACGCCGCTACAGTACAATCCGCAAGGGTAGACACCGTGGATCTCCTGACTGACATCGAAGTTCGCACCCTCGGCTCTCTGATCGAAAAAGACATCACCACGCCCGATTACTACCCTCTGTCGCTCAATGCTCTGGTCAACGCCTGCAACCAGAAAAATAATCGCGACCCGGTGATGACCCTCGACGAAGATTCCGTCAGCAACGCCCTCGCCACGCTGCAGGAAAAACGCCTCGCCGGCCCCGCCAGCGGCGCCGACAGCCGCGTCACCAAATACGAGCATCGCCTGCAGGAGGTTTTCAACTTCGATCGCCGCGAGATCGCCATTCTCTGCGTACTTCTACTCCGCGGCCCGCAAACTCCCGGAGAACTTCGCGGCCGCACCGAACGTACGTATCGCTTCGAAGCCCTCGACGACGTAACCTCCACGCTCGACCGCCTCAGCCAGCGTCAGCCACCGCTGGTCGCCGTGCTCCCTCGCCAGCCCGGCACCAAGGAATCGCGTTACATGCAACTCTTCTCCGGCGATGCGCCTCCCGCAGATTCGGCGCGAACACCCCAGCCCGCGTCGGACCCCGCCCGCTCCTGCGCCACTGACCGCCTCGCCCATCTCGAAAACGAAGTTCTGGAGTTAAGAAGGGAACTCGCCGAGATGCAGCAACAACTAGCCGCCTTCCGCAAGCAGTTCGAGTAACGCAAATCTGCTCAGTTGGTCCCGCGGAACTCTGAGACGACCTCGATATTCCCCACAATACTCGCATTCAAGTTCGCAAGTTCACTCGCTGGAATCCAATATTCACCGTGCGCGGAACTGCCAACCACGTGGGTCTCATATCGTTGAAGAAACTCGCCTCGCACCTCGAACCGCAGCACGTATCCCGCAAACCCAGACCGCTCGTCTTTCGTATTCCAATCCCGCGCAATCTGACTCGCATATTCTTCGTTAAGCACCGGATAGAAATAAGGCTGTTCCGGCAGCCGCGGCGGAAATTCCCGGAATCCACTCGCACGTACCAGTTCGAATTCGAGTTGCCCTACAGGCCGATAGAGCGTGGTTGATTCGCTAGTCACGCTTCCAGAATAGCCTGAAACTCCGCTGGCGAATTCGTTGCGCGTGTCCCCCTCCCCACACAGTGTCTGCCTCCACACGACCGCACTTGCCTCACCCAGCTCTAACCCCCCTAAAATCAACACCCGCGCCCCTGGCCCATTCCGTGCACTCTTCCAGTGCGCTGCTCAGCAGCAGGAGGTGACCAACCATGACCCTTATCAACCTGTTTCGCACCGAGACAACTTGCATTACCCCATCAACCCTCGATTCCGTTGCCTGGGGTAAAACCAATCACGCGAACACCTGTTTCGATAGCACCACCAGCACCCTAGTCTTCGCCGCGCTCCTGATCGCCTGTTGCTTGGCCGTCGGATGCTCCAGCGACAAACCCAAGCCGATAAGCTCCACCAGCCTGTCCCCAATCGCTCAACCAATCGCGACCAGTATCGCGTCCAGTCCGGCAACGCCCGCGCTGCAACCCGCCGCCAAGCCTGTGCACAAGAAAGTCGTTCGCAAAGGTCCTGCAAATGTAACCTACACCGACAAAACTTCTGGCTTCTCTTTTGAGTACCCGCGCAAGTACGCTCTCGAGACCGGCAACGCCGCCACCGAGCTCGTTTCCTCCAGTCCCGTTCCCATGGACTTCGTGCAGCCCGGCGGAGTCGCGCTAGCAGCCGTCGCCCTTCCCGAGTCCGTCTATCCCAACTCGGACCTGGCCTCGGCCTTCTTCAACGTCAGCGTGAACAAGACTCTCACCGCCGACCAGTGCGGCGAATTCTCCGTCCCGCAGCCGAATCCCGCAGCCCCGGCCGATCCCGCCGTCCAGGCCACGGCGCAGCTCGCAAAGCCCCCGATCTCCAAGTTAATGATCGGCGACATGGAACTTCAGTCCGCCGAAGCCAACGCTGCCCAGGAAACCCGCGAAGAAGTGTCGAAGTACTACCACGTCTTCCAGAACGGCGCCTGCTACGAGTTCGCCCTGAAAGTCGCAACCTTCGGACCCGACACCGCGGCCTCGAACGAAGCCACAACCAAGCACATCGATCGCGATGAAGTCTTCCACCGCCTGGAAAAAATCCTGGCCACGGTCAAGGTGAATCCAATCACCCCTCCCGAAGTGAATGCGGAAGTCAAACCCAACGTCCAACCTACGACCGCTGAAACCCCAGCTCAGTAGCTACAAAACGGCGCCGGTCATAATCCCCTGACCGGCGCCCCATCTTCTGAACCTCACCCTCCCATGCTCAAGCAACCGGCAAGATGGAAAACCCAATCCCCTTCAGATCTTCCCGAAGCTTTTCAACCGATCGAAACTGCACAGCACGAATCCCCAGATCCCGGGCCGCCTGCACGTTGACCTCCCGATCATCCACAAAAAGCGCCTCCTCAGGCCTGACTCCAAGCCCTCGCAGCGTATGCTCGTAGATGGCAGCGTCCGGCTTGATCAACCGCACTTCCGCCGAAAAAGTCTTGAAGTCGAACAGCTCCAGCCAGTCGAAGTTCTCTCGCAGGTAGGTAATCATGGCTGGATGAATATTCGAAAGAAGTCCGGTCTTGATTCCTCCCCGGCGCAGTTCCCTCAGCCAGTTCACCATCTGCACATTCGCTTTTCCCCACATCTCAACATCCCAAGCGCACACCTGATCCAGTTGCTCGGCATCGATTCCCGTCCCCGCATCCTCTGCCAGCGCCCTCCAATAATCTGCGGCCGTAATATCCCCGCGGTCGAACGCGCCCCGGTTCTTCTCCCACAACGGCTGAAATAATTCACGATCGACCCCGAATAGCTTCGCCAGACGATTGAATTCCTCTTCTGTCGGCCGGTGACACAGCACCTCGCCATAATCGAGAATTACGGCATTGACTCGCACCTCCCCGCTCCCTCCTTCGATTGCCATTCTCATGCCCCTGTTAACAGCCGTCATTTAACCTCAAAACGAATCTCGCAGAGTTCGATCTAGTCGCCGACGGAGGTGCTGATCGCCTTCGGCAATTGCAGCGTGGCCTTCTGCTGAATGTTCGCCGACGAATCGCCTAGCAACAGCTCATAGGTACCGGCATTCGCATGCCATGAAGCTGTGGCAACATCATAAAAACTAAAGCTGCGGGGATTGAGGTCGACGCTGACATGCTTGGTCTCTCCAGGTTGCAGCATCACCCGTTCAAACTGCTTCAATTCCTTAGCGGGACGCGGAACCGTGGCCGATGCCTCTCCCACATAAAGCTGAGCGACCGTGGCTCCGGCGCGCTTGCCCGTATTCGCAACGTCAAAGCTAACGGAGAAGCGCCCGTCACCGGCAGGCGTGCTCCTCAGATTCGTGAATGCGAACGTGGTGTAGGAAAGCCCGAACCCAAACGGGAACATCGGTTCCACATGGGCGTGCTCGTAACCGCGATAGCCCATGAAGATGCCCTCGCGGTAGATGACCTTATTAGTGCCCGCGTCGGGATAGTAACCGTCGTAGCTTGGATTATCGCTCAGCTTCTTTTCCCAACTAATAGGTAGATGTCCCGAGGGATTACTCTCTCCGAACAGCAGCCGAGCCACGGCAGTGCCACCCTCTTCGCCGCCATACCACGCGGCGAAGATACTCTGAACCTTGTCCTTCCAGGCCGAGACATCGACGCTGCCACCCGAGGTAATCACGACAATGGTCTTCTTGCCCAGTGCGGCGACTTGCTCGATGAGTTGCTGCTGTCCGACGGGAAGCTCAAAGCGTCGGTCTCCACCTTCGGATTCCGAGGATGCGTCGAAGCCGACTGCAAGCACGACCGCGTCGGCCTGAAACGCCATTTCGAGCGCGTCGTTTTCGACAATGGTGCTAAGCGGAGCGATGCCGACGCGCATCCCCGAAGCGGAGGCAAACTGTGTCGAAAGTTGTTCCATGACGACCTTGTGCGGCCCCGTTGATAGTTCGATGGTTGCCTGATTAAGGATCGCCTTCGGCACGACTGAACTGTCGATGACGACAGAATCGTCGACGAGGAGTCGGAACCTGCCGTCAGTCTGAGCAAAAACCGCAAACTTGCCGTCGGTTCCCGCCGCATAGTAGCCAATCCACCGGCCACTCGTCGTCGTTCGCACGTAAGGATTGGAATTCTTGTGAGTGGTCAGAGCATTGAGCTCCTGCTCCTCGGGTTCGCGGCGGGTCGAGCCAGGAATCAGCATCAGCTTCTCTACCGTCGTCCCAGTCTCTCCTCCCTGCAGATCGGCTTTGGCGAAGGTGGTATGCGTCACGCCGGTGGTCGCGCCTTGGGCATCCGTGGTGAATTGCGTCAGCCGTGCCATTTGGTTGATGGTGCGAAGGCCGCGCGCATAAAGGACTTTGCTTCCATCACCCAAATAGTTGCTGATGCCGACCAGCAAGTTCGTGTTGGCGAAGCTCACCACCTGCCCACTGCCTCCGCCGGTCGTGACGGTCTGGGCTGCCGTCGGCCCGATGACCGCGATCGTCTTGAGCGCTCCTTTGTCCAGGGGCAGTGCGTTGTTATTATTTTGCAGCAGCACCGTGCCTTCGAGCGCCGCCTGCAATGAAGCGGCCCGGCCCTGAAGGTTGTAACGCGGTATGCTCGTGTCGAGCGCCGGATGATCCAGCCAGCCGAAGTCGACAGCAACGCGGAGGATCCTGCGCACCTTGTCGTCAAGCTCAGCCTGCGTGATCGTCCCAGCATCGAGCAGCGGAACCAAAGTCTGCCGGTTGTAGTAAACCCCGAAAGGCATCTCGAGATCCAGGCCGCCCTTCACCGCCGCTGCCGTATCGTAGGTCGCGACCCAGTCCGACATGATGATGCCAGGAAAATGCCACTGCTCTTTCGCGACTTCAACGTTAAGACGATGATTCTGCGTCATGTGCTCGCCGTTGGTGAGATTGTAGGAGTCCATGATGGCTCCAACTTTTCCCACCTTGACGGCAGCTTCGAACACCGGCATATAAATCTCTCGCAAAGTGCGCTCGTCGATGACCGAGTCCGCATCGTGCCGCAGGTACTCGGAATTATTCCCGAGATAATGCTTGACGGTGGCCGAGACGCCTTCCTTCTGCACGCCTTCGATGTAGCCGACGGCAATCTGGCTGGCCAGAAACGAATCTTCGCCGAAGTATTCGAAGTTGCGGCCATTCATCGGTGCGCGGTAAATGTTGACGCCGGGGCCAAGCAGGAACACTGCTCCGCGCGAGCGGCAATCGCGCCCGAGTTCTTCTCCAATGCGAAGCGCGAGCGGCCTATCCCAAGACGCCGCCAACCCGATTCCCGCCGCATAGGCAATCGTCGGCGCCGGAATGTGAGCTCCTACCGGACCGTCCGCCATCTGGAAGAAGGGAATTTTAAGCCGCGGCACCGAATGAGTGCGAAAGGGCGTATCACCGCCTATGAGATCGATCTTCTCCTCGAACGTCATCGCGCCCACAAGTTCATTGACACGTCTGTCCACAGCCACGGAGTTGTTGCCCACGAACTGTGCGGAGGCGTGGACACCTGCCAGCAGTAGCCAGCAAGCGAGAATCTTACGGCAGACTACAGAGACGGGGTTGGTTGGCATTGGCATGCTCTCCTAAGGCAAAAATAAATGGTACGACGAAACGGAAACGCGTGCCGAAGCTCTTGCCAAAGCCCGCAACCGCCAGATCGTTCCGCGATTCAAGCCCCAAGACTGGTTGGACCTGGAACCGGCTGTGTGAGAAGATTTCGCATGGCATTCGGCGCAGCTCAGTGTTTAAGCCAATCATGAGTTCCAGCCATTCCGTTTTTCATTTCCGGCGTATTGCCTGTTTCATAGCAATTCCATTCCTCAGCCTGACGCTATTCCTTCGTGCTGGACAGGCCCAGAACGCCCCGCCAGCCGCCACGCAGGGTCAACAGAGTGGAATGAGCACTGGCGGCGCGCATGCCCCAGTTAAGGACGCCCTGTCACGTCCCATTACCGCGGGCGGTTTTGTCGACGGTGCGCCAGTCGTCTTCACCGACATCACGCACGCCACCGGTCTCGACAAATTTCACCACCGGTCCGGCACAGCAGAAAAGAACACGATTCTGGAAACGCCGGGGTCCGGCGTGGCCCTCCTCGACTATGACAATGACGGCTGGCTCGACATCTATCTCCTGAACGGGTCGACTTTCCCTGCGATGAAGGGCAAAGAAGCGCCGCCGCGGGCGATGTTGTTCCACAACAACCATGATGGCACGTTCACCGACGTGACCGACAAGGCCGGCGTGGCCAACGAGCGCTGGGGTTTTGGCGTGGTGGTCGGCGATTACGATAACGACGGCTGGCCCGATATCTACGTTTCCAATTTCGGCAAGAACCGCCTCTACCACAACAACCACGACGGCACCTTTACCGACGTCGCAGAGAAAGCCGGAGTCACGCTCGGCGGGTGGTCGGCGGGCGCGACCTGGGGTGATTACGATCGCGATGGCCTCCTCGATCTTTTCGTTCCCGGCTACGTCAAATTCGATCCCGAAAATCCACCCATTCCCGGCAAAGGAGGCCTGCCACCTGGGTTCTGCCAATTTCGCGGCATGAACGTGATGTGTGGTCCGCGCGGCTTGCCCGGCGAAAGCGATCATCTGTTTCACAACAACGGCGATGGCACATTTACCGACGTCAGTGTGAAAGCTGGTGTTTCGGATCCCCAGGGTTATTACGGTTTGTCGTCAGTTTTTGTTGACGTGGACGATGACGGTTGGCTCGACCTGGCGGTCGCCAATGATTCCGTGCCCAAGTATCTTTACCGCAACAAGCACGATGGGACGTTTGAAGACGTCAGTTATATCTCAGGATTCGCTTTGAATGATGAGGGACGCGAACAAGCGGCCATGGGCATTGCGGTGGGCGATTACAACCGCGATGGGAAAGTCGACTTTTGCATCACGAATTTCTCCGACGACTACAACACCTTGTATCGCAACGACGGAGACGCCAGCTTCACCGACGTAAGCTTTGCCTCCGGCATCGCCAATGTGACCATACCGTTTCTCGGCTGGGGCACCGGTTTTCTCGATTATGACAACGACGGTCTGCTCGATCTTTTCTTTGCCAATGGGCATGTTTATCCGGGCGTGGACAAGCAGGATTGGGGCACAACCTCTGCCCAGCGCCCCCTGCTGTTTCGCAATCTGAATGGGTCGAAGTTTGAGGAGGTCGCTCCGGCCACCGGCAGCGGGTTAGCCGTGGTGATCACGGCGCGCGGAGCCGCTTTCGGCGATCTTTTCAACGACGGTCACACCGACGTAGTGCTTAACGTCATGGATTCGACGCCCGTGCTTCTGCGCAACGTCGTCAAGAATTCGAATCATTGGCTCACGCTAAGATTAATCGGCGGCCCAAAAAGCCCGCGCGATGCCATCGGAGCGAAAGTCTTTGTCACGACCGGCGCCATCCGGCAGCGCGCGGATGTTTTCAGCGGCGGCAGCTACGCCTCCAGTTCTGATCAGCGCCTTCACTTCGGACTGGGTGCAGTCACAAGCGTGGACAAAGTGGAGATCCTCTGGCCAGACGGCGCGAAAGAAGAAATCACAATCCCTTCGGTCGACCGGATCTTTACCGTAGCGGAAGGAAAAGGAATCATTGAGCCGTGAAGCGCGCCCTAATAAACGAGAACCGTCGCGCTGTCCTGGTGCTGCTGCTCTACTTCCTGCTTACCGCTTCGGTCCAGCGGCTCTCTGCACAAGGACACACTTTCCCACCAGTGCCCGTAGCATCCAGTTCCGTTGAGGCCTTTGTCGACGCCACCGAGCGCCTCGGCGTCAGCTTCCAATACCGCGCATCGCATACTTCCAGGAAATACCTTCTTGAAACCATGGGAGCGGGCGTCGCACTATTCGATTACGACAATGATGGGCGCCTGGACATTTTTCTTGTAAACGGAGCCCCTCTCAGCGATCCGACTTTAAAGGGGACGGTCCCGCGGAAGACCGATTCGCAATACTGGAATCGCCTCTACCATCAGAAACCGGACGGAACGTTCGAGGACGTTACCGAAAAAGCTGGCCTGCAGGGATCGGGCTACGGAATGGGTGTCGCCGTCGGGGACTTCGACAACGACGGATTCGAGGACCTTTACGTGACCGCCTATGGTGGAAACAAGCTCTACCACAACAACGGCAATGGCACGTTCACCGACGTCACGGAGAAAGCCGGGGTTGCAGGAAGCGGCTGGTCCAGCAGCGCGGCATGGGTGGACCTGGACGGGGACGGGTTCCTGGATCTGGTCGTCCTTCGTTATCTGGATTGGGATTTCGACGATATCTGGTGCGGCGAGCACAAGGAAGGCTATCGAGCGTATTGTCACCCCGATTACTTCAAACCAATTGCTCCTCTCGTCTACCACAACAATAAGGATGGGACATTCACCGAAGTCGCACAAAAGCTGGGCCTGGGCAAGCCGGGGAAAGGGCTTGGTGTCGCCATTGCCGACTATGATCGCGACGGCCACATCGATCTCTTTATCGCCAACGACTCCATGGTCGAGTTCCTTTATCACAACAAGGGGGATGGCACCTTCGAAGATGTTGGGCTCGCCTCTGAAGTTGCGGTCGACGTGGATGGGCGCACCTATGCCGGTATGGGCGCGGATTTCGCCGACTACAATAACGACGGCTGGCCTGACATCGTAGTAACCGACTTGGCAAATCAACGCTATTCTCTCTACCAGAATAACGGCGACGGCTCATTCACCTATGCCAGCCACACCGCCGGAATCGGCCAGATGACGCTGCCCCACTCGGGCTGGGGAGTCCACTTCCTCGATTACGACAACGACGGATGGAAGGATCTTCTCATCGCTCAAGGTCACGATCTCGATACCATCGAGCTCAACTATCCCAACCTCCGCTACCGCGAACCCATGCTCCTCGCCCGCAACACCGGCCGTGGGTTCGTCGATGTTTCCAGGCAGTCCGGCGGCGTCTTCCGTCAAGCCTGGGTTTCCCGCGGATTGGCCATCGGTGATCTGGATAATGATGGCCGGCTCGATGCGGTCGTAACCACTAATGATGGGCCGGTTCATATTCTGCACAACGAAACGCGGGTGGGGAACCATTGGATTCTTTTGAAGTTGGTTGGGCACAAGAGCAACCGCGACGCGATTGGCGCGGAGGTCACACTGGTGACGCGCTCCGGGCCGCAGTACGCAACTGTTTCAACCGCGGGCAGCTATCTTTCTGCCAGTGACAAGCGTGTCCATTTCGGGCTGGGGCAGGAAAGCGTTGCGCAGAAAATCGAGATCCGCTGGCCCAGTGGGATCAGGCAAACGCTCAAAGATGTTCCCGCCGATCAGATTCTTCAGATCGACGAGCCCGCCGCCCCGCTTACACCCCTGAAACCATGAACGCCCACCGAGCCTTCTAACGGGCTCCGGTCACGGGGCGCGGCTGCGCGTTCTTCACATATTTGTCAAACCAGCGCAGCATCTCGTAGACAAGCTGTTCGTTCGACTCCATGGCGGTATACCAGTGCGGCTCGTGCGGCAGCATCACCAATCGAGTGATACCGCCGTTGCCTCGAATTGCTTCGTAGAGTTTCTGACCTTGCAGCGGCGTCGTACCGGGATTCGCGTCTTCCGCCCCGTGCACGATGAGCAATGGCGTCTTCAATTTGTCGGCGAAGAAAAATGGAGAGACTTTCAGATAGACATCCGTTGCCTCCCAAACCGATCGCCGCTCGTTCTGAAAACCGAAAGGCGTGAGCGTCTTGTTATAGGAGCCGCTGGTAGCGACACCGGCGCGGAACAAGTCGGAATGCGCCACCAGATTTGCGGTCATTAAAGCGCCGTGGCTGTGTCCGGTGACTCCGATGCGGTCGGGGTCGGCAACACCGAGGCGCACCGCCTCATCGACTGCGGCCTTGGCATCGGCGACCAACTGATCCAAATACGTGTCGTAGGCTTTTTTCGGATCACCGACGATGGGGAACGCAGCGTTGTCGATGATTGCATAGCCCGCGAGGAGCAACAGCCTGTATTGCCGCAGCTGCGTAAAGGTTTCCTGCGAACCTGCAACCTGGCCGGCTTTCGAAGCGTCGGCATAGTCGAGAGGATAGGCATATAGAATGGTGGGGACCCGCGTCCCCTCTTTATAGCCGGGCGGTGTGTAGAGCGTGAACGACAAATCAAGCCCGTCGGCGCGCTTGTACTTGACGAGGCGCTTCTTGATCGCCCGCACCTCCGGCGTGGGGTCGGGAATGTGAGTGAGCGCGACGCTGGTTGATGGGAACGCAGCTTCTCCGGCAGGCGCATCTGCGATGATGGATTTTCCCAGCGTCCGCGTGAACGCATTGGGTGGGTCGGTTGGCGATTGATGCCAGGTGAGAAACGTCCTTGTATCCGCGCCGGTGAAGGAAAGAAATCGCTCGAAGGAAGTCCGATCGCTGCGAAACAAGCGCTCGGATTTTAGCGTCTTCAGATCGAGCCGATCGAGAAACGGCCGGTCTCCCTCGGGCGAAGATCCGACTCCTGCCAGGTAAATCGAGTCACCCTCCTCTCGAACTACCCTGGCCCCGTTCGCGAGTTGGTGTTCCACGGGGTTGCCGGGGTTGGCATATTTTTCGTCGGTGGAGAGATCCCAAAGCAAGCGAAGCTTGGGCTGTTGATCATCGACGTCGATGAGGAAACTCCGCCTCCAGTGCCGGTTTTCATCGTACTCGTTCACCAGAGAGGTGGCCGGTTGTTCGCTCCAGGAGAAACCGACATAGCGCTGCTCGGTCCGCGTGATTTCGACGGCGGGTGAGTTGAACGGCGCCTTTAGGAGCATGATCTTGTCGCGGGCCGGAACCGTAACTTTCCAGTCGCCGCCATCCAGCGCTTCTGCCCAGACCAGCGTCGCCGGGTCGGTGGCACGCCAGGAAAAATCACGTGGACCTACCGGAACTCCTGCGATGGGGACGCGATCCGCCAGCGGAAGCGATGCGATGGTGTGAGCGGCAACGTGAGAGCGGTCGGATGTGTCCCAGACTTCGACTTCCGCAGGGAAGCGGTCGTAGGTGGTGACGTAAGAGTAGGGCTTGTGGATGGTGGTGACGAGTACGTGCCGCCCGTCCGGCGCCGGACCTAGCCATTCGTAATTCGCCGGCTTTCCGATCGGCGTGATCTTCCCGGTGGCCACATCGACCAAAGCAAGTTGCGAGGCCGCGTAATAATCGAACAGATCCTCATCGTGCTTGTTGCGGAGGGTATCGCGGTTTTCATAGGTGCTGCTCTGTCCTTTTTCGCCCTCGGTCTCCTGGATGCTTGGACCAGGCGGCACGGTCGGTTCGGGCGGCGGCGCACCCATCCCTTCAGGCACCAGCTTGACCAAAAGGGTTTTCTGGTCGGGCATCCATTGCATCTCGTCGTTGAACATAGGGTTGAGACGCGCTGCGGGAACGCGATGTATCTCGCCGGACTTGGCGTCGCCGATCCAGAGTTCGACCGCCTCGGCAGCGATATTCACGAAGGCGAATCGTTTCCCGTCGGCGGCCCACACGGGCCCGCCCGGACACGCGCCCGCGGGAAGCGCGATATGAATTTGCGAAGCATCTTCCGGCGAGATGGCGACATGCACCAGCTCGAAGCTTCGTGCGCAGGGCGTAATGCCGTAACCGCCCGGTGTGTCGTGCTTGCTGTGATTCTTCGGCTCCACGCGCACGCCCGCCAGGCGCAGGAAAGGTGTTGCCACCCGGGAAATCGACGGGTAGTCCTGCCAGGACACCAGAAGAATCGCGTCCTGCGTTGGACTCACTCTGGGCAGTGGCGGCGAGGGCGCGTGCATCACATCCAAAATGTTTTGCGGCGGCTGGTTATATCCAGATGCACCCTCGACCGGAGTCGCCGGTGCTGCGGCCGCGTTCAACAACATTGCATTCAGCGCAGATAAGTTTGACTGCGCTGCAGCGGGCACAGCCGTCGCGCAAGCAACGAGCACTCCGATCACAAGACAGTTCAAGGCGTTCCGGACGGGCATAAGCTTCCCCCCTTCAATCCCCTGCAAAACTGACAGTCAACAATACTCCGTGGCTTTGGAGTAATCCTTTAAGAGACGTCATCGGGCAAGAACTTCAGAGCGGCAAAGCGCTGGAGGGTGATGTCCTCGGCTTTTGTAAAGTACGCCCATGCCGCCGGCGAGCTCTCGACGAGGCGGCAGCGCGAAAACCCTCCGACCCATCATTAGGCGAAAATCTTACTGTGGGTGAAACCGGCAAGTCAATGAAGGCCACGGCTTGGCGCTGGCTCATAAGACGATAGCGCGCCGCGTGGCCCGTGTGCGGCCTCGGGAGGGCTTCTGGTGTGAGCGTGACAGCGATCTTACGGCCGGGTGGGCTCAAACCAGACTACAGCGCCCTTGGCGATCTCCGGCAGATCAAAGTGCGTACTCCCGTTTTCGAAACGACCCGCGATCGTAGCCTCGTCGCCGAGAAATGGCAAGAAGTGCCCCTGCACCTTGCCCGGCACAGTTACCTCGGCGTGCTTCTCGGGAGTCTGCACAGCGTTTTCTTTGGAGCGCAGCCCCTGAAAGTTTGCGAAAAACACGTGCGGTTTGCCGTCCACGGATGCGATCTGCGCCGCAACCATGGGCGAAGACGTCACCTGAATCTCGCCCTCACCCAAGCCGTCCAGAAAATTCTTTTCGCTGTTCGGCGAGCAATCCTCGAAGCGACTTTCGGCCAACGCCATGTAACGCGCCCCCGGTGAATCCGCGAGGTGGGTCACGTTGGTCTGCCCCAGCAACGCTTCGCTCAAGGAACCGGTGGCGACGATCTTTCCCCCATTCCCGGCATACTTTTGCAAGGCAACCGTCTCATCCTTTGAAAGGACGCGCACATCCGGCAATATCAAAGTCTTCCCATGGAACGAACCCAGCGTCCTCGGCGTCACGATCTGATACTCGCGGTGACTCTGCATCAGAAGCAAGAGCGTGCCCTGGTAGGAACGAAGGAACTCTTTTGTGAAGTAGTTGCGCGTAGCTGGAGAGAAGTAGACGCCGACGGGATCAATCGCTGTCCGCGGACGATAGAACGTTTTCTCGTGCGCTGCAATCCATGTGAATACCTGCTTCCGCGTGGCTAGGTCGTTTGAGCCAGACATGACGTGCGTAGCCGCGTCCCACACATTCGCTCCCGCCATGACCTCCGACATGAAGAGGTTCCGCATCGGCTCCGGGGCGCTGACCTTGGGATCGCCATCCCACGAGTAATTCAAGATCCAAGTCGCCTTGCCCTCGGCAAACGCGCGGAACGTCTGCATGCCGATCTGGTAACGGAACCAATCGAACGGCGTTCGCGAAGCCGCCATATGATCGCCGTTGCCAAACTCATACTCGTGCGCAACCGCATCGTTGACGGCGTACAGACTATATACGTCCGCGCCAACGCGCACCGCCTCTTCCTCGATGCCCGGGTAAATTTCCGGAATCGTCTTGATTTCCGGATTCACAGCCTTCGCCGTCTGATCGATCTCGCGCATGAGGTCGGTCAGCGATTGGATCCGAAAATCGACCCATTGTCGAAAATGTGGATCCGAGAAATCTCCCAGCTTCAGGTCACGTCGTGCGTCCAGTCCAGTCTGCTTGCGAAACGCCCCGACGGTCGCGTCATCGAAGCTGGCCCAGGTGTCTTCCCAACCATCGAAATGCGTCATCCAGTACGGGATGTCCACGTAGATGCCATCAATTCCGGTTGCGGCAATCTGCCGCACGCGCTCCATATATGTCTTTCGCCACTCCTGCGCATAAGGACTGATCCACACATCCTCGTCGCCTTTGGCGATCCAGAAAGCCGACCCTCCGCCAAAGATCGCGGGCTCGCCCGTGATCTTACGTTGCAACCAATCTGGATGATCTTTAGCAACCGAGTGCGCTGAGCGATCGGCGTTTGCTGTAATGCACTCCAGCCCTGCGATGTAAACGAACGCGTGGTTTCCTTCTTTGTGCGCGCGCTCGGCCACGGCACGAATCGCGGCCAGCTTCTCCTCCGGATGCAAGAAGCTCTCGTAGCGGCCCGGAATGTCGTTGTCCACCTCGATGCCGAACACGTGACTATCCCGCGCATTTCGTACGATCTGATCGGCGTTATCAGCCTTCAGGCCGTAAGCCGCAATGCGCACAAAATGCGTCCAATCCTGCTCCGGTGAGTTGGGAGCAGCTGCCAACAATACGGCGAACACCATCAGGAAAAACACTGCGAGACAGCTTTTTCGTTTCATGCCCGGTCCTCATTATGAGTATGGTGATTGCGACGTCCCTACTACCACGCACGATTCCGCCATCCGTATGCTCGCTGACCCTGCGCGCTAGCTAGGAACCGGTTGGTGGTGCGCCGCCCGTTGCGTCGTCCTGACCGAGACCGACCGTTGGGCGCAGCGTCAAACTGCCATCCGTATTCAGACCTTGCCGGCATGCCCAGCGCACCGGATGCTTTTGCCCTTTGACTTCGATTTCCGCTCTAAGTCTCAGTCCCTTCCAGTTCGTTCCCTTGGGCAACGGGAACTTCGCCTGACGGACTTTTCCTGGAAGCGGATAGCCAGCGTCGAGACTCCCTTCCACGTTCACTTTCCCATCCTCACTGGCTACCGAGACGCGCAACACGCCGGGGACGCCGGCAATCCCGTCGTTCGCAAAGCCAATAATCAAGCCTGGATAGCCGGCTTCTTCATAGCTCCACACCCATGAGGGCCGAACCCGGTAGCCAACCTTGCGCGCCAGTCCGTCAATCGCACCGGGAAACTGGCGGTAGTAGCTGAGGATTCGATCGGCCTGGATGCGGTGCCAATTCCATAGCGAAAAATAGCAAGCGCCCACATCCTGCACATGGTGGATAACGTTGTCGGTATAGGTCACGCCTTCATCCAACCCTAGGTGTTGCGGCGACCCATCCGACATTCCGACTTCCACCGTAACTCCCGTCCAAGGCGGGCGGTTGCTCAGTTCTTCGATCTGCTCGTTTTCAATGAAGACCGTATCGGTCCGCAGCCAGTTGAAACTTCGGACGGTACGTTCGAGCAGTTCAGAATTGCCCACCTTGCTGAAGTCCGGCTGCGTGTTCGTGGCCAGTGGCGTCTTCCTCCAGCGCTCTGCCTGATGCTGGAACATGCTCACGAAGGTTTTTTCCGCCGTGACGGAGTCGGGAAAGGGGTTCGACTGCAGCGGCCAGGTGTGTCCCTCGCCCCAGAATCCGTACATAACCGTGTCGACGTACTCCACGTCGGGATGGCCGTCGTAGGCATCCGCCAGCAGGTCCACCAGTTCCTGAAATGCAGACTGGAATGCGGGATCGTCATAGCGAGGTTCATACCTCGATCGACCCTCCCATTCGCCCAGCTTCACCATCGGCACCTTCTGCCGCAAAAATTCCGGCAGCGCGAGATCGGGAATGTCCGGGTTACTTATCATCACGCGGAATCCAACCCGCTTCCCATACATCCGTGCCAGATCGAAGGTCAGCTTCCAGTGCTCGCACAGGTCGAGTCTTCCGGGCCGCTGCTGCACGTCTTTCCAGTTCACGCGGATGTAGAGTTTCGTCCCGAGCGGCAACTTGACCAGGTTTTCGATGGACTGAGCCAGTGTCTCCCTATCTTTCTTCGCTGGCCCCACTTCATCGCAGACATAGGTGATGAGACCCATTCCATAGTTGGGCACGATCTCCTGAGAAGGAGTTAGAGCCATGACCACATTCCAACTGGGATAATCGTCGGCGGAGAAAGGTCCCTGATAGAGGCGGTCAGGCACCGGTGGCCCGGAACCGAAGTCATACTTGTCGAAATTGTGAGTGGGAATATTCCCCAGAAGCGGTTCGCTGCCAAGTCCCGCCGCTACTGCGATCGCACCGCCAGCTTTCAGGAATGATCTTCGCTGCATCCTCAGCCTACTCTCACGGTCGAAATGCTCGGAGTGTGAAATTACTGTAGGTGGTTGGTAATGTCGAACACCAGTCCGGTGTTGCTCAGGCTAACCGGCAAGACATAGCTGTCATAGATTGGATGGCCGTCAGCGTCCAAAGCCCGGATCTGAACATTCACTGCCTTCGTGCCGCCCAGGCTTGCCGTATCGAAGCTCGCAACCTGAACGCCGGGATCGAGAAGGTCGAGCGCGGCATGCGCGGCGATTTCCTTCCAGCTCCAATCCGTGCCTGTGCCCGTGTATTGCCACAGACGCCCTGTGCCGGCCTCGGTTGCGAACATGTATTCCGCGCCAACCGAAATGCCGCCGCCGTTGTATCCGGTCTTCGAATTCTGATCGGTGTCGAGAAATATCTGCCAGTTGGCCGCGCTCGCACCGTCCCAGCGAATCGAAGTGCGCCCCGGCGCCCGATTGCCTTGGGCATCGAAAGCGTCCGGCCATGCGCTGGCAAACGGGGCTTGCACGGCCTGTTGTTCCACCGCCGCGGTTTCTGCTGCCCAGTACGGCGGGGGGCTCGCGTACGGATTACTTGTTTCCTGCGTCAGGTAAACCCAGCCGGCGTTGCGCTGCTTGGCTAGTTCCAACGCGGTCTGGACTTGGTCTGCACCCATGCCATAAATGATGTGCCAGAAGCGGTCGGGTGGGTACTTATGCACCCACGCATAGTCGACATAGTCGTTCTTATAGGTCGATAAACCTTGGTCTTCCCAGTTCATCAGGATGTTGGCGATCCCCATCCAGCAGTCGCTTGGACTATAGGTTCCCGGATTGATCACCGTGATCCGCGCTCCCGCCTTTTCGTGCACGTAGTTTGTCAGTGCCTCGTAGTACAAGAACTGGTTGGGAAGAAACGGATTGCTGGCGGTGCAATCGGTGGGCGCCTCATCGAAGAACATGCCATCGACCAGGTAGTTGCGGTATACCGCATCGATCTTCTGCCGGATAATGTGGGGATCCCGCGCGCCGTATTCGGTGTAGGTATATCCGATAACGAAGATGCCTTGCTTGCGGGTAGCGCGGATCGCCCGATCCACGCTCGGATAGTAGGTTTCGTCGTCTCCGTTATCGAGGTTCACGATCATGATACCGACGGCCTTCGCCCCCGGCGCCGCCCACGCTGTCCATTGCGGCGACCCCGGATCTTGATAGGATGGCGCGCCGATCCGCGTTTGGCCTGCGGTCATCACCGCCGCCAAAAGAACGATGAGCCATCCACTGAGCCTGATCCCGCGCTGCGCGCTTCTCATGTCTAAGCCTCAGTCAATATCTGAATCGTGGCGCTAGAACTCGAACCGCACTCCGAACTGGAAGAAGCGGGGCGCTTCTCCAATAGCGCCGCCAGAAATCGTGCCGAAAAACGGATTCGCCTGACCCGAACCTCCCACAGCCGAATTCGGTTGCCCAAAGCGCGGATGATTAGTGAAGTTGAACATCTCCGCCCGCACCTCCAACCGCATGCCTTCTTTGGGTACGAACGATTTGTAAAGATTCAGATCCGCGTTGTGAATACCGTCGACGCGTAATCCAGAAAAATAGCGGGGTCCGTTGCCCGGAATCTGATCTCCTGGATCCGCAAAACAATTCGCATTGAAGAAGGAGTTCACCGGAGGAAGGCCATTGCTTATGGCTGTCGAATTCGCTTCCCAGTTCAAGGCCACGTCGTGCATGCTCGTCCCGCTCTTGAGCTGGGAACAGACAACCTCTGGACGCTGGGTGCCGTTGGCCAGGCGCGCGGTGGCCATGCCGATGGCCATCGGCTGCCCCGATTGTTGGGTGATCAGGGTTGCGACCGACCAGCCTCCGATGACCGCATCCACGGCTCGGTTCATATCGCCGCCAATCCATTGTTTGCGGCCGATGGGCAGGTCTACAACCACGGCGGCCGCGAGCCGCTGGGGCGCGTCACTGGCGCCGATGCTGTGCTCCGCCTTCAGATTGTCCAGTTGTTGCGGAAGGCCGAGACTGAGCCCACCTACCCAGTTGTTCCGGCCTGCCGAAGAATAATCGGTCTCCTTCGATATGGTGTAGCTGCCTTCGAAGCTCACGTGGTGCGTGGTGCGCTTCTGAAAACGGAACTGCATCGCGTTGTACCAGGAATTCGCGCTCTCCAGCATCAGGCCCTCGAAATCGCCGGCGAATTGCGGGTACTTATTCAACAGATATGCCAAGGGCAAGGTCGATTGGCCGTAGTTGGAATTAACTTCATTGAAGCAAGGGTTGGAAGGGGTCGATACGCAAGGGGTATTGAACATGTTGTAAAACGGATTGCCGACCTGGGTCTCAAGAAAATTGCTGACGCAGCTATCCGTCTGGCAGGTCGAGTCGGTGGGAGTGACAGCGGCCGCAACCTGGCCCACCAAGGACGAGGGGATGAAAGCCCGATTGTTGGTGCCAGACCAGGGTAGATGGGTGCTGCGGTTGGCAACGTAATCGACGCCAACCTCGATCTCGCTGGGCAGCTCTCGCTGCACTCCCAGATTCCATTGGTAAATATCGGCATCCCGCGCCGCGGTCGTGCCCAGATCGTTCGCGTTCTGATAGCCCCAGTTTGCAAATTGGCCGTACTGCCTACCCTGCGGACCGGTAAAGCCCGTGGGAAACGGGTTTTCCAGAGTTGCCGATTGAGTGGCGAAATCGTTGTTAGTAAAAAACAGGTTGGCCGTTTTGCGGAACGCAGAGCCGGGGTACTGGAAGTTTGTGGCCGGGCTCATGCCAAAATAAATGCCGGCTCCGCCGCGCACCACCGTCTTGGAATCGAACGCGTAGGCAAAGCCCAGCCTCGGTCCGATGTCCTTGCGGTACGTCGGGACCGTCCTCATGCTGGAGGTGGCGAACTGCGTCGTGCCGAACAACTCCTGCGTCGCGGGAAGATTCAGCCCCACGCTCTGCATCGTCGCCTGCGCGCTCATCGTGCCTGCTGGCGCGGTGCCGGGAAGGCTCGCAAGATTGATGCCTACGCCGGAATCCGCCGTGAAATTGCTGAATTCGAGCTGGTTGTTGCGCGAGGTATAGGGCGAACTCCACTCGTAGCGCAGGCCTAGATTCAGCGTGAGCTTCGAATTCACCTTCCAGTCATCCTGGATGTAAAACCCTTGCTCCAATGACCGGTTGGCCACCGAGGGAGTCACTAACAGCTGACTGGTTGCGTTGAGATTATCGCCGTAGCCAAGAGCCAAGCTGGCCAGCGGGTTGCCCGTCGTGATGGTCTCGATATTGTTTGGATTGCTGCAGGGTCCGTTGCAAATCTGCGTAGTGTCGCTGAATGGGTTTGGAGATGTGACGTCATCCGTAAAAGTCAGGAGGCCGGTCGGGTTGTTCGGCTGCCAGAAATTGTTGTAAAAAATTCTCTGTTCCCCGCCCACCTTGATCAGGTGCGATCCTTTGGAGATCACCAACTGTGAGGAATAGCTCACCAGTGTGTGGCCGAATTTGGTGTAGATGCAGCACTGATCGTAGAGGTTATTCCACGGCAGATTCCCCTGCATCATAAACGTGGGCATGTGGTCGATCCCGTTGGCCTGCTCGAACACGGAAGGCAATCCTTGCGTGCCAGACGGCAGTGACGCGTTGAAACCGGAGATTGTTGGGATACCCGGCAGCGACAGTTCGTGCACCCGGTCGACCGCCGCATGGTTGGTCCAGATGATTCGCGGGTTCACGGTCCAGGAATATTCGAACGAGCCGTTTTGCGCCACAGTGACACCGCTGGCAATTCCATCATTATCGAAGCTATCGCCTAAGGTGAGCGGAGTGGTGTAGTTGTTCCAGCCGCGGCTGTAGCGGCCGTTGATGCGGTTTTTGTCGTTGATCTGGTGGTCCAGTTTAATGTCGAACTGGTAATCCGGCGCCTGCGCCAGCGTTGTGTAGTTATAGTTACCGAATTCGTTCGAGTTGCTGGGCTTCGGGTAGAGATTGAGCACAGCCATTCCGATAGGATCCCGTTCGCCCACCGGGATGACTCCTCCGTCCTGCACTAGCGGCCGGCACATCGTGCCGGGTGTCGCCGGCGCCGGACAGGGAACGAGAGGCTGCTTCGGATCGTAAATGGGATTTGTAAGTCCCGAGAAGTCGCCTTGCCGTTCCGCCATGGTGGGTACGGTCACGAGCCCGCTGACCGCGCTGGAGCTTTTCACCTTCTCGAAGTCAACAAAAAAGAATGTCTTGTTCTTCTTGATTGGCCCGCCGAGCGAGAAGCCACCCTGGTCACGCTTGCTGTCTGGCTTGGGGTTGGGCGCGGGATTAAAGAAATCCCGAGCATCGATCCCCGGACGCTGCAGGAAATACCAGCCCGTGCCATGGAAGGCGTTGGTTCCGCTCTTCAACACCATATTTACCACGGTGCCGCCATTGTTGCCGAACTCCGCCGAAAAGCTGTTGTTCTGCACTTTGAATTCCTGCACGGAATCAACCAGGGGCTCGTAGTACACGTTGGTGTTTCCACCCTCGCCTTGTTCCGGCGCGCTGATGAGGGCGCCGTCCAGCCGTATCTCGGCGGTCGCGTTGCGCTGCCCGTTGGAACTGAAGTTCGTTCCGGCCGGATAGTTATCCCCTGTGCCCGATCCCGCCACCTCGGTGACGCCCGCCGCCAGGAACGTCAGACCGAAGTAGTCGCGGCCCATCAACGGGATTTCGTTTATGTACTCGTGGGTGATGTCCGTGCCCAACGTCGCGTTGTCCGTGTCCAGCAGAGGCGGCGCGGCCGTAACGCTGATAGAAGTCGATGCGCCTGCAATGTCCAGCCTGAAGTTCAGCGATGACTCCTGATCGACCGCCAGAACCACTCCGGTCCGTTCCGCCGAACGAAAGCCGTGGGCCTCAACCTTGACGGCATAGGTGGAAGGGCGCAAACCGGTGAAGAAATACGATCCCTTGTCGTCGGTATGCGCGGAACTGGCGATGTCCGTGCCGACGTCCCGGATGGTCACCGTAGCATTGGCCACAACCGCTCCCGTCGCATCGGAAACAACGCCGCGCAGCTGCGCCCGGTAGTTCCCTTGGCCCCAAAGGGCGAGAGCCGAACCCAGGATTGAGACAACAGAGAGCAGCACGGTGGATAGCAAACGATGGCGAACCGGCAAACATTCCACTCTTGGCACTCGCATGGACGGCCTCCCACAAAAGACCCAAAGCAGACGATATTCGTATACTTGCGTTTTGTAACGTTTGCTTTCGCTCACACTTTTACGTTCGTCTCCACTGCTTTGTCAAGCTTTTCTCTCCTGCTATTAGTGAATAGTGAGAATTAGGAATACAACTCGCTGGTAAATCGGGGCGAATCGACGAAAAGCTGCGCCGGGCTTGGCGCTTGCTCCTGTTCTCGCCAATTGCGTTCACCGGGTAGCTTGTCAGCTTGGATGCTCACGGCCCTGTTGGAAGCTTAATGCCGCACCAGGGACAGAAGCCGATCACAATGCCGTCGCGTCTCTCGGACGGTCCGCACGCGGATCCTCACCCTGCGGGCCCGGGAACATCTAGTGCAATTCAGTGCTTGTAATGCTTCCCGAGTAATATCCGGCGCGGGTTACAACCCGGAGTTGAGCCGATCCGTCCAGCGCCTGAACCCGAATTGAGTGGTAGGCGCCCGACGTGTGCGGGTTCGAAGAACGGTATCCGATCAGGTACTGCCTCCGGATATCTTGCGCTATCGCACTTGCGATCAATTAGTTGACGGTTATGCCATACCACGTCGTCGCCGTGGGATTCTCGTAGTAGTTGAGAGTCGACGTGACTCCGTTGAGCGTGATCGATTGGAATAGGAGTTGATTGTCCGAAGTGCGTTGGACCTGGAGAACGAGATGGTTCCACGCGTTTGGCAGGGGATTGCAGGGAATGCGAGTTGGGTGCCACGTCTGACCGGGATTGTCCCAGATGTCCCACTCATTGCCGCCTGCGATCCGGCATTCATGCCCCCAGATGTAGGAGCTGCCGTTCACGAACTGGTTGATATCAAACTCCAGAGCCTGAGAGTAGCGGAAAAAAGCCCTCTCCCCGCTCATCGGGGAGAGGGCGGTTGCAGACAGAACATGTTTTAGTCGTCGTCGTCCACCTTGGTGGGTGCCGGGTTGTTGAATTCGGTCGCGGGGCGAACCGTCTTCTCCCCCGGATAGGGCCGCGCAAAGCCGGTCGACATGTACCAGTTCAGATGGTTCACGGTGTCCGGGTCCTCGGAGTCGGGCTTGGTCAGTTTGCCGGCGAAGATCTGCGTCTTCTTCTGGAGCCAACCCGCTCTCAGGGCTTTGACTGCGGGGCTGCCGGTTGAGTCGGCTGCGCTCGCGGTAACGCCCTGGTTCAGCGGAATATCGTTCGCCACGTGCGTCCACGGCAGGAAGTTATCCGCGGGCGGGTTGCTGGTGAAGTCCGTCCTCATCGGCGTCGCCGTGAGGTCGAACTGGTTCATGGGCGGCAGACCGAGGATTTGCTCGATCGTCCGCGTCATGTTGACCTGCGTGTAGTAGGTGCTGTCGGTGGGTCCGTTCTGCACGGCGTATGGGCTGACGATATAGCCTGGGCTGCGGTGACCGTCGACGTGGTCAACGCCGTTCTGCGCATCGTCTTCCTCGATGAAGATCGCCGAAGTAGACCACACGCTGCTGTGGCTGATGTAGTCGATAATGCGCCCAACGGCCAGGTCGTTATCGGCCTCTTCTGCCTGCACCTCCGGCGGGCCGCCGGTGTGGTCGCACATGATCCACAGGATGCTCAACGTAGGCACCGTATTGTTCGCGACGTCATTGTTGAAGTCCTGCACCCACACATCGACGCGGAACTGATCGGGAATGCCCAGATCGAACTGCGGGAAGTTCTTGATCAGGTGGTTGTACACGGCCGGGATAGAGGATTCTGCCTGGACCGTGTTCTGGAAGTACAGCGTGGTCTCGCCCTGGGTCCCAGGCGGTCCGCAATCCGGACCTCCCTCGTAGCATTGCGAGTCGGCGTAAAAGTCGCTCCAGCTCGGCTCGCTGGTCGACCCGCCCGGCTGCAGGAACGTATCGTTCTCGACGTATTCGCCGTAGAGCTTCAGGGGCAGACCTGCGGCTGAGGCTTCGGAGAACAGGAAGCCCTTTTTCTGATAGGCGAGTGCATCGCCCGCGTTCCCGCCGGGATAGCTGCGAACCCAGTCAGGGGACTGGATGTCGTCGGCGTAGGGCGCCATGCCCTCGGTGATCCACTGGTGACCGTCAGCCGACTGGCGGCTGGGATCGTAGAAGTTGTCGAGGAGAGGGAAGCGCGTGACCAGCGCGTGTACGTTCGGCGTGATCGGAGTGCCGCCAGCTGCGGAGCCGTCGCCGAACACCGCCAGCGAGGCGTCGCCATTGCCGGCGGTCACGTCGCCCAGGATCTGATCGTAGGTGCGGTTTTCACGGACGATCAGGAATACGTGCTTGATCAGCGACGGATCGCCGATCTTCGCTGGGATTGCGACCGGCTTGGCAGTGGGGCTGCCACCGGACGCAGACTCGATATTTGCCGTCCGATTCCAGTGGTTGTACTCGTAAACGTTGGCCGTCATAGTCGCCAGGGTGGCGCTATTCGGAATCGCGACGATGCTGACGGTGCCATCGTCCTGGTGGGTGTTGTAGCCGCACACGCCATGGTCGCACTCGAAGGAATTCCGGGTGCCGATGCCCTTGTCGTTGGCAACGATGAGCACGTTAGCGGACGCGTCCAGTACGACCGAGGCCGGAGCATAGGCGACCGGAATCATGCCCTCGACGGGACTCTGCACTCCGTTGGCGAGGTTCACGACCGCGACCGCGTTGGCATTGTAAAGCGCGACATAGGCAATGCCGTTCTTAGCGTCGACAGCGATTGAGTTCGGCGCAGCGCCATACGCCGAGCCTTGGCCGGGTATTCCGATCGGCAGTCCAAGGTTGATGGTCCGCTCCACCACGTTGCTAGCCGTGTTGATCACCGAGATGGTGTCGCTATAGGTGTTGGCGACCAACAGGTTCCCTGCGTAGAAAGCCATCCCGGTCGGGTGCAGACCACCCGTCGAGATGTTAGCGGTGACCGTCATCGAGGCCAGATCAACCACGGAAACGGTACCGGTGATCGCGGCGCCAACCACCGGGTCGGCGACGATTTCAGTGCCGGCGGACCAGATCTGGAAATCTGCCGCCGTAGCGGCCCGGCCACCCTCGTTGCTGACATAGGCGGTCGTGCCGGCGTGGTTGATTACGATGCTGTGCGGCGCGTTGCCAACCCGGATCTGCGTACCCTGCTGGTTCGTGATCAGGTTAACTTGGGTGAGCGTATCGTTCTGGTTGAGCAGGGCATAGGCGCTCTGGCCATTACTTGAGACCGCGACGCCGCCAGGATAAGAAGTGCTCGGGCTATAGAACGTGCCGCAGGGCACGGCATAAGCGCCCGCAGGGCTGTTCGGAAAGCAGGCGATGAAGGAAGTGTTCGGTGGCACGCTGATCTGGGCGTCGTCGGAAAGCAAGCCCTGTGCATTGACGTTGGCGATGGTGACATAGCTGTCGTCTTGGCTGAACACCAGGTGCGTGCCGTCCGCCGAATAGGCTATGCCGCTATAGCTGCCGCTCGGATCGTTTCCTCCGGCCGGGGTGTAGTTCTGCAGGACAACGCCGGTCTTGGTGTCGAACACCTCGACGGCACCGTTGCCATTGGACGCAGACGTACCCAAGGTGAGCACGGCGGCGGTGTGAGTCTTTAGAACGGGGTTCAGCGCGATGGCCTTGGCGCGAACCTCGATGCCGAGGTTTACCTGGGTGCCGGCCGGGTTGATGATCTGTCCAGAGCTGACGACCCAAGAGCCGTTGGTTTGCGGGCCGGTGACGTAGGTCGGGTAGTACAGCTGGGACTGAGCAGCGGCGAGCCCCGAAAGGCCCAGCCCCGCCGCGATGAGTCCGGCGAGCGGACGCAGGTGGTTGGTCCGAGACTTCTTTCGAGACTTATTTCGAATCCTATTTGAATACATATACCGTTCTCCTTATTCGTTTTTTTTCAGCATGCAACGATAGTGGAAGGGATTTCGTGGCGGTTTCGTAGAAGGGACTTCCTGGCGGTGCTCATCTTCTTCCTCAATCTCCAACAGGTCTTGGCGCAAGCACTCGGTGCACCAAGGTGACCAGTCTAGTTTTGAGAAAGAGACAGCAGGATGACGCCAAGATTACATTTTTGTAATGTTGGTTTCTGAAGTAACGCCGACGCCCGTCGCGGATTGTGACACGCGGCAGCTCCACCTTAGGCGGAGTCTTTTTCGTGGAAGAGTCATGCCAACAATTTGATCGCTAGGGACGGGTTCTGAGTGTGGCCCGATTTCGACAGTCGTCCCGCCTCCGACGACAAATGTATGATTTGGGAAGGCGCAGAAGGTCACGAATGATGAGAAACTCCGCTCAGCTCGCTGTTCTTCTCTCGATATTGTGCTTTGCCCAAATGTCGATTGCTGCCGATGTCCCTTGCAGCGCGAAAAGTGGCCCTACTGGCTGGCACACTTTCGTAGATCGGACACACAGGTTCTGCTTCCAGTATCCGCCCATTTACAAAGTTGTTCGGGATACCAGCAAACGAAAAAGCGTTGTCGCGCTAGGAGCCGAAGGCCAAATATATGTTTGGTTGGATAAACGGTTTCAACTGAAACAGCTAGATGACATAAGCCGGTCCGGTAATCCTCCCGAGCCAACTAAGATCAATGGTGTCACGTTCTATTACGTCGGTCCCGGAGGTGGAGGAGTTGACTACTCCGACGATTTCCTCTTCAACCTGCGAGGCAAAATCCTGCACATCGAGTTCGACGGCCCGTATATCGACGACAACAAACCTTCCGAGGAGGCTAAGAAGCTAGAACCCCAATTGCTGGCAACCTTCCGAACGTTCTAAGAGGCAGCGCGTTGTTGTTGAAATATAGCGTGGGTGTTGAAAAAGTCACTTGAGATAGGCAGGCGGAATTCAGCAGAAGCATGTTAGAAGAAAGTGATCTGCCCATGCTCTGTTGGATTCTCATCGCCGGAGGCCTGCTGATCATGATGGGG
>Ga0182030_10000633_pt1 | contig 67666 bp, 70 predicted proteins | sample 812S3MmetaG_FD_121299 | JGI IMG/M metagenome (GOLD analysis project Ga0182030, IMG submission 121299) | Permafrost microbial communities from Stordalen Mire, Sweden - 812S3M metaG (Illumina Assembly) | ecosystem: Environmental > Terrestrial > Soil > Wetlands > Permafrost | place: Sweden... | reverse complement strand
GCCTTCGGCACCATGGCGACTGTCGCCGGGTGGAGCGCAGTCATCGCCTTCATCGGCGCCGCACTGCTGCTGATCCTGTCGATTCTCGGCTTCTTGCACGGCGCGGGTAAGTTGCGCGTCGGTCCCAGCGAAGAGACAGCGACCACCTGATCTCAGCTCGGACCGGCGACTGAGACATGTCGCCGGTCCCCAGATCCGCACGCAACGCGATCGTTCCCGGCGACATGTTGTCCCAGGAACGATCGCGTTGTCAGTGGGTGCGCTCATCACGTGCGTGACGCTGGTGCGATCCCCGAACGTCAGCGGAACGCCCCATCTGGTCATCACTCGGACGCCCCAATGTGAGGCGCGGGGGTCTCAGCGTGCCCGGCGAGATCCTCCGAGCGCGCCGTGCACGTTTGCGCGCTCGGTCCGCAATGCGCCGACGCTCGCCGCCAGCCGGTGGTCACGCGAGCATGGGATCTGGCCTCGCGGCTCAGCCCGTACATGCTCCGGTGCTCACGGGTGTTCGCGACGCCTCCGCCAAGTGAATATCGATCTCGACGGGGCCCATGGCGAGCGCGTAGCCGACCTCGGGGTTGCTTGTGGAGCGTGCAAACACGAGTCCGATGACCGTGCCGGCAGCGATTCCCGAGGATCCGCTCGGATGCCCGGTCGAGACCAGCGGCCCACCCGAGTTGCCGGGCCGCACCGCCGCGTGCAGTTGGTAGATCTTCCGGGTCACGGTGGCGTTGCCGTAGATGTCCAGGCCGGTTGCCGGGAATGCGCCATCGATGGCGGACGGGATGATCGTCAATCCTCCATCTTCGGGAAATCCCAGCACGGCGCTCTGAGTCCCCCGCGCGACCGTGGATGCATCGATCTGCAGCGGCGGATCCGAAAGGCCGGGCACCTCGAGCACGGCGACGTCCAGCTTCGGGTCGAACCAGACCGGCGTGGCGGCGTGCGACCCGGATCCATCGACTACCCGCGGGCTGCCATCGCCCGCGACGACGTGCGCGTTGGTCACGATCAGTTGCGGCGCGACGACGAAACCCGAACCCTCGACGATCGCGCCGCACGCCGATCCGGTCACCTTGACCGTCGACGGCCCGGCCGCGTTGCGGGCGGCGCGCACCGCGAGAGTTGTCGGTTGGGCCACGGCCGGAAGTACTTGCGCGGGCAGATTGACGAAGACGACCGGGAAGCCGCGTCCGGCCAGAAAGGACTCGATGCGTGTGAACAGTGCCGGCACGGTGGGAAGCGAGCCATCGGCGGCCCGCAGGATTACCGAGTTTTGGACGCCGCGGTCCACCGAGGTGATCTGGCTCACCGACACGAGGTTGCCGATCAGCCATACGACCAGCAGCGTGGCCACGACCGCCACGCCGATCCCGAGGCCGTCATCAATGATGCCCAGGCGTACGCGGCGCAGGACCCGCGCAACGCGCGATCCGATGACGTCACCGAGCGATGCGAGCACCAGCACCGTCACGAGCAACACGATCATCGCGACGAGCCCTCGATGTTGCGGCGATGCCAGGCGGGCGATCGGCGGCGCGATGATCACCCCGAGCACCAGCCCGAGCCAGAAACCGCCGAAACTGAGCACCTGCCGGACCGCCCCGGTGCGCCAGCCGTGCAATGCGGCGAGCGCCAGGAGCCCGAGGATCACGTAGTCGACCCAGTCCATCATCAGCCGTCCCGCGCGGTCCCGGTGCGGCGCCCTCGCGTCCCGACGGGAGCGTTCTTGTCCTGCACGCCTGCAATTCGCCTTCGTCGTCGCATGACGGCGCCACCCCATCTCGGTGCCAACGTCTGCCGCAATCTAACGGCGGGATCGGTAACGTCCACCGCCTGCGGTTCCTCGGCAACGGGGGCCGACCCCGGCGCGCCCGTGCAACTTCCCGTCGGAGGCCGGATTGCCGGCCCCTATCGCGCGCAACCGATCACCGGAATCCTCCTGCAGGCGGTCCAAGGCCACGTGCGGGCGGTGCGCCGTCCTATCTCGGATCCCGGGTGCCCGTGGCCGCACACGCGGCGCGGGCGCAGCGCGTGCGGGCTGACCGGGAGGACGCGCGCGCGCCCTGCAAGAGATCGGCCGCCCCCGCCACGTCGAAGAGTCTCCCCGACCCCGCCGGGGGCGGGGTCGGGGTCCTCATGCGGGAAGCGAAACCCGCCCCTCTGACGATTCGTAGCGCCTCCGCATCAGCGGGCTCGAGAGCAGGAAGTCGGCCGTTGCCCGGTTGCACGCGATCGGCCGGTCGTGCACGACCGCGATTCGCAGCAGTGCTTTCACATCGACATCGTGCGCTTGAGGCTCCAGCGGGTCCCAGAAAAAGAACACCACGTCCAAGCGGCCCTCGGCGATGCCCGCGCCGACCTGCTGGTCGCCGCCGAGCGGACCGCTCAGAAAGCGCGTTACCGGGAGCCCGAGTTCGTCCTCGACAAGGGCCCCTGTGGTTCCCGTGGCATAGAGCTCGTGTTGAGCGAGCGTCTCGCGATTGAAGCGCACCCAATCGAGCAGATCCAGCTTGCGGTTGTCGTGAGCGATCAGCGCGATGTGTTTGCAGGCGTCCATGTGAACTCCTCCAAGTGGCGTTGCGCGGACACCGTCCGGGCGCGACGCAGCGAGAGCGTCGCCTGACGTCTTCGAGGGTACTCGCATTCGGTCCTGCGCGTCCCGTTGCCCCCGGACGTCCGCAGCGACTGCAGATGCCCGCACGCTCGGTCGCGCCCGCGATTGGCGGCGAGAACGCGCTGATGCCGTCGCTCACGTCAACCTTGTGCCGTGGCGACCCTTGCCGGGTCCTGGGTGGCCGTGCCGAGCGTGCCGTTGACGAAGCCGGCCGATGTGGTGTTCCTCGGCAGGAGCTGCTGTCCCGACGCCGCCGTTGCGTCGGCGCTGCCCACCAATGTGTCGAGCTGGTTCCGCCGGGGAGCATCGAGCCGGTGGAAATGTCGGTGAGACCTCTCGGGCCCCACGGGGCCACCGACCCGCTGGCGCGATATGCCTTCGCGTTACGTTTTGTCCCCGGCGCGCCGACACGGCGGTCATGTCCTTCTGGCGTTCGTCCCCGCGCGAGCCCGCGACTGCGGTGCTCGCTTTTGTGATTGTCCTGTCCGCGATCTGGGCGTGGTCCGGTCGCGCGGCCTCGGCGAGCGCCGGGACGGTCGTCGCACCGATCACGGTCCGCAGCGGCGGAGCCGCCGGCGCCGGGGAGCACCCGTTTGTCGACGTGCGCGTCGGGAATGGTCGCACGGTGCCCGTTCTGCTGGATACCGGGTGGGTGGGCCTGCATCTCTACGCCGATGCAGTGAGAACCGGCAGCGGCCGCGGCGTGGCGGTCACCACCCAGGTCAACTCGATCACCTACATCGATGGGACCACCCAGCGTGGCCTGGTCGCACGCGCGACAGTGACGATTGCGGGAATCGCCACGCGTACACCGATGGCCTTCGGACTCATCAACGCCGTCGGCTGCACCACGGCACCTCCGGACTGCCCGACCAAAGGTGGCCTTGCCGGCGTCGAGCGCAAGGGGCTCTACGGAACGCTCGGTATCGGGCTCGGTCCGGGACCGATCGACAACCCGCTCGTGCACCTGCCCGCGCCGTATTCGAGCTCCTGGAGCATCTCCCTGGCGGGTGCGGCCGGCCGGCTCATCCTTGGTGCCCATGCTGCAGCCTCGCCCAGCGACCGTTTCGCGCTCCCGCGAGACGGCAAGCACCAGAACGGGACCGTTGCATTTGCCGACAAGCGCGCGTCGGTCTGCTGGACCTTGGGCACTCGTGTGACGACCTGTGATCCCACCCTGTTCGACTCCGGCGACAGCGCAACGCACTTCTTCGGCGGCGTGCCCGGAGGCGCTCCGGCCAGCGCGAGCGGCGCCCTGCTCCCGGGGACGTCTGTCGCGGCGTCACAGCCAGGCGTCGTGACGCCGTTTTGGAGTTTCCACGTGGGTCCGACGACCCCGCCCGACGCGGTGCACGCGGCCAAGTCCGGAGATGGCTCGGTCAACACCGGGGTGCAGGCGTTCTACGCCTTCCGGATCGTCTTCAACGCGCTCCGCGGCGTCATCTCGCTGACCCGGACGTCCTGAACACGGGGTCACGGCCCGGTGCCGCAGCCCGATTCCTGAGCACGAGCGCAGGACGTCATGCAGCCCGCCGGGTATGTGCCGCGGGGATCGGCTGCTCCGGACCCCGGTCCGAGCGCGCGGTCAGTGTTCCTCCACTCCAAGCGCCTCCCAGAGCGCAGGTGCGACTTCCCTGATTCTCTGCCAAAGCTGCACATCTCTCTCACTGCCGAGGTCTGCCGGGTCCAGGGCAGCCAGCGCCTTCAGGCAGTCGCGTACGTCGCGGTCGATCGCCGGATCGAGATGTGCGTCCCCCACCAGGCGATTCTCCAGCGCGTAGATGCGCCCTTGGCGCCCCACCCACGGAAAGGGTGCACCACAGAAGTCGCAGAACTCTGGCGGCACATAGGTGGAGCCAACGGCGGGCGCGATGTGGCGGCCCTTGATCCGCGTGCCGCAGCCCGGGCACCAGCTGAGGATCTCCGCACCACACGTCGCGCAGTGCTGCAGCCACTCTCCGTGTGCGCGCCGGTTGAGATCATCGGTCGCAACGTGCCCCCGCCGGCACACCGCGGCAGAGGTGTAGTACGACTCGGACGGCATGGGGCATATCGTACCGCGGCTGCGGCGCCCGATCCCGGGGTGTGTGCACCGACAGGGGCCCCCCCGCAGCGGAGCCCGACCCCCCTGGTGCGCCCGGCGAGAACCGGGGAGTGCTCGGCGAACGCCCCGAGGGCATGACCCCTCGAGAAGTTCGTCCGGTTCAGGCGGGTATCAGCACCGGCATATCGAGCTGTTCATAACGCCCTTGCATCAGCGGGCTCGAGAGCACAAAGTCGGCTGTGGCCCTGTTGCACGCGATGGGGCAGTCGTGAACCACAGCGATTCGCAGCAGTGCTTTCACATCGACGTCGTGCGCTTGTGGCTCCAGCGGGTCCCAGAAAAAGAACACCACGTCCAAGCGGCCTTCGGCGATGCCCGCGCCGACCTGCTGGTCGCCGCCGAGCGGACCGCTCAGAAAGCGCGTGACCGGGAGTCCGAGTTCGTGCTCGATAAGGGCCCCCGTCGTACCGGTCGCATAGAGCTCATGTTGGGAGAGGGTGTCACGGTTGAAACGCACCCAATCGAGCATGTCGAGTTTGCGGTTGTCGTGGGCGATCAGCGCGATGTGCTTGCACGCGTCCATGCGAATCTCTCCAAGTGAGGCCGGGTCGGCGGTGTTCGCGCCGCGTCGCTGAGCGCGTCGTGCCCGGCCCGACTCAGGCTACTCGCGTTTGCTCGTGTGTCGAGGCACCGCGGTTGCACCCGTCGGGGGCGCGTCCGGCCCGGAGGGCGTGAGGGGTCGTTTTACCCACCTCACGCGTGACCCTGTTGGGAGATCGATGGAGGATCTCGCCTCACGGCGATGATGGGTTGTGCCGAGCGCGCCTGTGCTGTGCTGCCTGCCGCCGCCGCCGAGATGCGACCCAGCCGGCGCTGGCGAGAGCCGCGGCGGCGGCCGCGAGGCTCCCCACAATCCCTCCAGACGGCCCGCCGATTCCGGACGACAAGGACGTCGTCTCCGGACGGATCTGGCTCGCCAAACCGGTGGCGGTCGCTCGGAAGGCGACAACGTGATTCGCCGACGGAACAAGCAGCAGGCCGGACCCGACGCTCGGCGTGGGGAAGTGGTTGGCCGGTATGCCCACGACCGCGCGCTGGCGTACGGCGCCCGTCGTCGGGTCGAGCCCGTAGAGCACACCGTTTTGGCCGATCGTCCACACTCGATTGCCGGCAACGATCGGCGGGCCACCGCCCGCGCTCGCGCGCCAGCGGATATGCAGGGCCGTCGGCGACGCCGTGACACGCAGGGCGATGGGACCGCTCAAGCAGGGCAGATACACGGTCGTGCCCACGACCGCGGCCCCTCCGTCGATGTCTGCGCTGCAGCCCGTCCGCAGGGTCGCCTGCTGCCGGCCGATTCCGCCCAGGCGGGCGCCATTGAGCAGATACGCGAGGCGGGTCTTTCCCGAGCCGACCACTTGGCCGTCTGCCAGCAGCGCGGGTGCCATCGACACATCGAGGTCGCTGGCGTTGTCTTGCCGCCATGTGCTCGGCGCGAAGTACTGCAGCAGGTGCAGCGATGATGAGAGCTCGAGGACCGCATCGCTGTGGTCGTACGCCTGTCTGGCGGACGTCACCGAGCCGTTCCCCACGCCGACCCAGATGTGCCCGTGCTTGTCGACGGTGGGTGCGGCACCCCCCATCCAGATCGCCCCTTCGCGTTCGCCGGCAGCCGCGTCAACGGTGAAGACGCTCGGCTTCCCGCCCGTCTCCGCCACACTGACAACCCTGCCGCGATACGGGCCGCAGTCCCCAGAGTTGCCACCCATCCCGAATACGACCCGGCCAGCATCGAGCGTCAGTCCTGTGCGCTGGAGCAAGGCCGCGGGAGTGGCGCCGGGCGGGTCGACGTCTCTGGTCATCCGCACCGCGCCGGACGTCGTGTCGAGACCGACGAGCACGTGCGCGGGCCGGCCGTGGACCCACTCGTCGGCGACCACGAAGATCTCATGCCGCGACGCGTCGATCACCGGTGTTCCCGTGATCCCGACCGTGGGCGAGATGTCGCCACACGGTAGTGCGGACGCCGGTACGGGTGCGGCGAGGCGCCGTGACCACACCACCCTCCCGTTGACCGACGAGAGGGCGTAGACCCGGTCATCTTCAGTTGCCACGAAAACGTGGCCGCCAAAGTCCAGGGGCTCGCCGTAGAGTTGGCCGACGAGCTTGCCCGACGTCCATGCCCGGGTCGCGGTCTGGACCGATTTGATCGACGTCGACACACCCGACCCCGCCGCGTCTCCGTGATAGACGGTCCAGGTTGTCGCACTGCCTGCGGCCGCCGCCTGGCTCGTGAGCGCAATCGCTCCAAGCGCAAGGATCGACGCCGAGAGCGCGCCGGTGACCATCGCGTTGGCACACGTCCGGGATCGCCGTGAGGAGCCGTACGGTGGGCGGTCCTGGGCCGAGCGGTGCCGTCGCATTCTGGTCTCCCGTTTGCGTGTGGCAACTGTGGCACGAATGCGCTGTGAGTGCACACGGGTGCGGCGATGGCGCCCCGCCGCGGACGAACCGACCGGCGATTGGGAGGACTGCTGTGTGTGTGAGGCGGACGCTCTACGGCGACGGGTCCGTGGACGCGATTGTGCGGTCCGGAATTTCGCGAGGGCGCAGTACGACGCGTGCGCAAACCGGCAACAGATGCGTCAACGGCTCCCGGCCGCTCGCCCGTGGTGAGCGGCGAGACTCAGACGCGAACCGGGGCGCGATGGTCTTCGGTCGTGCCAACTGCGCGGTTGATCACGCAGTTCGAGATCACCACGTCGACCGACCCGCCCGGGACTGGTGGATCATGATCCCCCCGTGACACGCCGTGCGTTGCCCCCCGGTGTCGACCGCGTCCCGGCGCGTCAACGCGAGCATTTCCCGTCATGTCCCGCCGACGCCAATTTCGGTTGGCCCAACCCGCCGGGCGCTGACATGCGCGACCGCAGCGGCCCGGGAGCCCAGAACAACGACGGCCTCTCCGGGATGAAGGTCGGCGAGGTGTGTCGGAACACCGCATCCGAGCCAGAGGATCCCGCCCCCCACTCGGCGATGTCGGTCTCGACGCCGACCGAGAGGTTCGGCCCGGACGTCTGATTGCCGGCGCTGTCCGCAGTGCGCACGTCCTCAGCGCAGTCGGCACTCCCGCGTCCGCATTCGCCGGCCGGCTTTGCGGCGACCGCCAGAGCGCGGACGAACACGCTCGCGACGCTCAGCGTCGCTCAGCCCAGCCATACGCTCAACTCCTCAAGCACGTCGGTGATGACGTAGTAGTAGACCCAAAGGCCCGACCGCTCGCTGGCGACGATGCCGGCGTCGCGCAGAACTTTGAGGTGGTGCGAGACGGTCGGCTGGCCGACGTCAAACAGCGGCGTCATCTCGCAGACACAGACCTTGCCGGCGTGCTTGCGCAGTACGTCGACCAGCTGGATGCGAATCGGGTCGCCGAGCGCTTTGGCGATCCGGGCCATCCGCTCGGCTTGCGCGCGCTCGACATCCGGGTAGACGACCGGTGCGCAGCACGGTGTGCCTGGGGCCCGTTTGCGCTTGGGAGTGAGTTCCAGATCGACCATCATCAATTTAGTATTGCTGATTGCAGTGATATCTGTCAATGCAATAGACTCACGCGCGCCGGTTCCCGCCGGAATCGTTCATGACCCCTGACGGATCGAGTCCAGGAGCCGCCGTCATGCGTATCGGCGTCATCACCGACATTCACGGCACTCCGGCCGCGCTCGAGGCGGCGCTCGGCGCAATCGAGGTCATCGGAGCCGATGAGGTCTACTGCGGTGGAGATCTCGTGGGCGACGGGCCGCATCCCAACAGGGTCTGCGCGCTGATCGAAGATCGCGGGATCCCGACAATCCATGGAAACGACGACTCCGCGATCGGCCGCGAGCGGACCGACTGCGGATGCGCGTACATCACCCCACATGATCGGGCGCTGGGGCACGAGTCGCTCGACTGGACGCGTGCTCACGCCAACGACCGCTCGAAGGCCTTCATGCGCTGCCTGCCAGTCGATCTGTGCGTCGCGATGGGCGATCAGCGCATCCGCCTCGTCCCCGGCTCGCCCCGCACGGTCAACGAGTACCTCTTCGAGGACGCGCCCGAGTCGCTCTACACGCGTCTGGCCGCATCGGCGGACTGTGACGTCCTGGTCTTCGGACCGACAGACAAGCCCTGGATCCATACCTATGGCGGCGTGCGGTTCGTCAACTGCGGTTCGGCCGGCAAGCCGAAAGATGACGATCCCCGGGGCGCGCTTGCGATCCTCGAACTCGCGGACGGACGCGTCGAGGCGTCGCTCGAGCGGGTGCCCCACGACGCCGAAGCCGTCGCCCGCGAGGTTGCGGCGGTCGGTTTGCCCAGCGAATTCGCCGCAAAACTGGTCGCGGCGGCGTAGCCGGGATGATCGGCCGACCGGACCTGGCCCGGCGCCTGGCCGCCGAACTCCTCGGGACTTTTTGCCTGGTCTTCGCCGGGACCGGCGCAATCGTCATCAACGGCGTCTCGGCCGGTCAACTCGGCCACGGGGGCATCGCGGCCAGCTTCGGGCTCGTGGTCGCGGTCATGATCTTCGCCGTCGGGCACATCTCCGGGGCGCACATGAACCCGGCCGTGACCGCCGGGTTCGCCGTTGGACGCCACTTCCCGGCCGCGGAGGTCGTGCCCTATTGGGCTGCTCAGATCGTCGGCGCCATCATTGCCTCGGTGGGCCTGCGGGCGCTGTTCGGCACGGCACACGGACTCGGGGTGACACAGCCTGACCATGTGGGGCGGCTCTCGGCGCTCGTGCTTGAGGCCGGCCTGACCGCGGTCCTGATGATCGTCGTCCTTGCGGTGGCCACCGATACACGGGCCACGGGATCCTTGGCCGCGATCGCGATCGGCGGCACGATCGGTCTCGAGGCACTGGTGCTCGGCCCGATCACCGGGGCATCAATGAACCCGGCCCGGTCCCTTGCTCCCGCGCTCGTCTCCGGTGACTGGACGAACCTGTGGCTCTACATCGTCGGCCCGATCGTCGGCGCGCTGGTCGGAGTCGCAATCTACGAGGCGCTTCGGGGCCCGGCCGGGCACGCGGCGGGGCCTGCTGACGCGCAACTCCCGGTCATCGTCGAACAAGACAGCGAGAGACCGTAGCGCCGTGTCCGATCGTGCATGGGGCGGTCAGCGTCAGCCGGCCATTTCCGGCCCCATAGTTCTTCCACGGTGATGAAGACGACCCGATGAGGGGCTCAGACCGCACAGACGTCGTCGTGAGGGCAGAACAGCAACTGCACATCCGGCGGGCCGCCGAACATCTTCGGCAGCGGCACGAGCGGCTCGTCAACACCGAGACGCATGCGCGGCAGAGGACGATTCGCTCGACCAACGCGCACAGAAGGCCAGCCTGCCCATATGGGTGCCGCGCCACCCCGCGCGCGGCGCAGGCGAACGGCTGCGGGCACTCATGGCTCGTGCTGCAGTTCGCGCGGGGTTGCGGTCTCAGCGGTGCCTGGTGCGGAAACGCGCATGCGGAACGTCCCCACTCCGACCAAGGGTCACCGTGGTGATGACGGCGTCATCCAGGGAAACGCCGGCCCGCGCATGATGCGCAACCCGCGACCGCGCTGGGCAGCCGTGGGGCGACGACTCACGCGGTGGACTTCCGGTAGAGGTTCAACGAAATCACGAGGAAGACCACGAGGATCCCGATGCACCAGAGGATGGCCTGCCACAAGTCGGGGCTCACGGGTCCGCCCTCGAAGAGCGCCCGGACCGCGTTGATCGTCACGCTGGCAGGCTGGTTTCTCGCAAACCCCTGCAGCCAGGACGGCATGGTGGATACCGGGACCAGCGCCGAGCTGGCAAAAAAGAGAATGAACATCGGCAAGATGGCGGCCATCTGGGCGGTCTGGGGATCCTTGACCGCGAGTCCGATTGCCGCATAGACCCAGGTGATGGCATACCCGAACCCGATGATGAGAGCGATCCCACCCAGGGCTGCCCACAGACTGGTGTGGAACCTGAAGCCGACGAGGAGCCCCAGGCCGATCATGAATGCGAGCGCCACGGTGCTGCGGCAGATGTCCGCCAAGGTTCGTCCGGCCAACACAGCTGAGCGGGCCATGGGCAGGCTCCGAAACCGGTCGATCATCCCTGTCTGGAGGTCCTGGGCAAGTGCCAGCGCGGTCGTCATACCACCGATCAGGACGGCCTCGAGGAAAATCGCGGGGACGACGTAGTCGACGTAGTCGAGTCCGGGAACGCGGATCGCCCCGCCGAGCACGTAGCGGAAGAGCAGGAGAATGATCGTCGGTTGAATGATCGATACGAACAGTAACTGTGGGGTCCGTACGATTCGTCGCAGGTTGCGTTTGGTGATGGCGCCGATGTCCCGAAGAGCGAGCCTCGGGGTCAGCCGCCCGGCGTGAGCGCTCGGGCGCCCAATTGGCGGGTCAGTCATCGGCTCCCCCGATCGGCGGCGTGTCGGCAGCGGCCGCGTCCGCGGTCAGGGCGAGAAACACATCGTCAAGTGAGGGTCGCCGAATCCCGATGTCGTCAAGCGCGATCCCGCTGTCGTCCAACGTCCGACCGGCCGCGATCAGCGCCCGTGGCCCGTCTTTGATCGGAAGGCTGACCCGGTTCAACTCGGACTCGAAGTGGGGCGGAGATGTTCCGAGACCGGTGACAAGCGAAGCTGCGCGCTCGAGGTCGGCCCGGTTCGTGACCCGGATCTCCAATACGTTGCCGCCAAGGCGGTCCTTGAGCTCGTCCGCGGTCCCCTGCGCGACAATGCGCCCACCATCCAACACAATGATCGCGTTCGCCAAGTGCTCTGCTTCCTCCATGTACTGGGTCGTCAGCAGAACCGTCGTGCCGTCGGCCACGAGATCCTCGACGAACCTCCAGAGCTCGTTCCTCGTCCGCGGATCAAGTCCGGTGGTCGGTTCATCCAAGAACAACACCGGCGGGCGGCCAATGAGGCTGGCCGCCACGTCGAGTCGGCGGCGCATACCGCCTGAATAGGTCTTGACTCGCTTGTCGCTGGCATCGGTGAGCGACATCCGCTCCAGGGCATCCTGGGCGCGGCGGCGGTACTGGGCCTTGTCCAAGTGATAGAGGAGCCCGACGAGTTCGAGGTTCTCCCGTCCGGTGAGGAGTTCGTCGACCGTGGCGAACTGGCCCGCGAGTCCAATCAGGGATCGCACACTGGTGGCGTCCGTCACCACGTCGAGGCCCGCCACCCGGGCGCGACCGCTGTCGGGCTTGATCAGGGTCGTCAGGACGCGTACGGCGGTGGTCTTGCCGGCGCCATTCGGGCCAAGGAGCGCCAGGACCTGCCCGGTCTCGACGGTGAGGGAGACCTCATCGAGCGCCAGCGTGCTGCCAAAGCGCTTGCTGACGTCCTCGAGTTCAACCGCTGTCGTCACCTCGGGACACCTCCATGACGGTACGAGCGCGTACGGTACCAACCGAGGGTCCTGGCAATCAGTTCGCCTGCGCACCGGCGCGTCAGATGACGCCAGATTTTCGCCCGGGGGTGGAGACCAGACACGGGTCGACCACCGGGCGAATCTCCCAAGCGATCGTGATCGCCGCCTCCTGGATCAGGCGAAAATGCGCGAGATCGGTTCGTCTGCGTCAGACGCCCACCCGCGGCAGCGGTCTCGACAACGCGCTCTTGCTCAGGCGTCAGCTGTCAGAATCCCGGCGACACGCACCCCCGGGGAGAGGGGTCGTATCAACCCCCAGTTTTGGCGCCAACACCGGCAGGCGGCTGCAGATGAGGGATTTTGACGAACTCGACAAGCGCTCGACGAGCGAGCTCCATCACCGCGCGGTGCAGGCTGCGGAGCATCACCTCGACATCACGTTCTTCTGGAGGCTGTTGGAGTACATCCCCATGGCCGAGTTGATCGCCGGCAGTGAAGGGAGGGCCGACACCGACATCGAGCACATCTCGCTCTGGATGCACGACTACGCGCACCATGGCGGAAAGCTCGATGAGGCATTGCGTCCGGTCTACATCGACTACCTCGCGCATCACCCAGAGCCCGGCGAGGGCTGAGGCCTGCCTCGGGCGAGGCGAGGCCGCGTGACTGGCGACTCAGTTCGCGAGCGCTGCCGGCAGGTGGTCTGGTCAGCTGGCGACTCCAGGGCCCTGTGCCGCGCGTAAGTGGTGACCAGTGTATGCGTGCGGGTGTGCGGGTGGTCATGAGATGTGCGGCGCCCGTTGGGAGAGAACGCGTGTGAGGCCGACCACCCCGAGCGATTGGGATCATCCCGGCGGCACGGTGTACAGCGACCGGACGGGAACTTGCATGCGATCAGCCCACAGCCGCCCGTCTCGTGCGCTCGCCCGGACACGACGCCGGCGTGCCGTGGCCGTGGCCGCGCTTGTCGCGCTCGCCGTCCCGGTGATGTTCGCGATCGGCAGGAGCGGTAGCACCGCGACGCACGCGGGGATCAACACGGCCGTCGTCAGACCACTGACGACGACGGGCTCCGAGCCGCCGACGATCACCCCGTTGGTGCCGCTCGCCGCCGGTATCCGTTGGCGCGACCCCGAGCCGTGGGCGGGGACTCCCGCGCCGCTCCTGCTCGCGCATTTCCCGGTCGACGCCTCCGGTAATCAGGCGTACGTTGCCTGGATTCGCACGAGCCGGACCGAGCTCGCCCTGTATCCCGGCTACAAGGGACCGGGACCCACGGTTCTGCCGCGGGGCCCGGAGATGGTCCCGGTCTTCGCGCGATCCCGGTTGCTGTCGACCTTCAACTCCGGATTCTATGAGGCCGGCGGGCCCGCCGGGTTCTTCGTCGACGGCCGCCTGTATGACCCCATGGTGCGCGGACTCGCCACCGTGGTCGAGTACACCAACGGCACCGTTGATATCGCTCCCTGGACTGGCGGTACACGTCCGGGCCCCAACATTGTCGTCGCCCGCCAGAACCTCGGGCCGCTCGTCAACAACGGACGGCCAACGCCTGCTGCGTCGGGATCATCCGTCTGGGGCGCAACGATCGGGGGCGTCGCAGCAACCTGGCGGTCAGCCCTCGGCGTCGACAGCCACGGAAACCTCATCTACGCGGCTGCGCCGAACCAGACCGCCCCGGGCCTCGCCCACATTATGGTCCACGCGGGTGCCGTCCGTGCAATGGAACTGGACATCAACCCCGCGTGGCCCGCCCTCATGACGTTTGGGGGCCCAAATGCCGCGGCGCCGAGCCTCTTTGTCCAAAACCCCGACCAGGGCGCAACGCGCTTCTTGACGCTGAGTAAGAAGGACTTCTTCGCGATCTACCTTCGGACGACAGCGGGACTCACGCACGTGCCGTTTTGAGAGCGTTGACGCATGGCCGACTTGTCCAGTGCTTGCTCTCGACAACGGCCGATGCTGCGATCATGGGGTTCACGCACGGACATGGACCGGGTTCACGGGGTCACGAGTCCGCGATCCCGGACATCACATACAGGCGCGCGCGCATGTCCTCTGATGGTCCCGGGTTGAGTCGGTCGTCGTGGTGTCGCTCGCTCTCGCCCCAGGGTTGGCTGCGGCCAAAGGGGGCGATGGATCAGCCCCGGACGCCGACGACGGCTGGGCTGCGTTCACCCAGCACCGCGCCCCACCACTCGCGCACGGGGCCAACGCACACGAATGGCCCAGCTCGCACCCGCACCAACGCCCTGGGCTCGAGGATTTGCACGTACAAGCGCTGGCGACCGCACGGCCGCCTGGGGAACCGAGCACCGATCAGTCGCGTTCACAGCGTTCGCGGGGAGTGCAGCTAGCGCGTCGCGCGTCGCACCGTGAGATAGAGCACGCCGACGCCCGCGACAGGCATCAGCCACCACGCGTTGATGTCGGCGTGCGTCAGCAGCGCGGTGGCGACGATCGCGACGATGACGCCCGCCGCGGCCAGCCAGTCGTCGCCAACCACAAAGTCCCACCAGAACGATCCGAACGCCTTGATGTGCTTCATGCCTCGACTCCCGCCGTCGCGAGGCTCGTGCGCTTACGCCGGAGTCCGTTCACCATGACTACCGCGACGCCGATCACGCCGGCCAGGATCACCAGCAGGGCGGCATCGGACCCCGGCCACGCGACTCCCGCACCTTCTGCGCTCCAGAAGATGCCGAAGGTCGTGAGCATGACGCCGACGGCGAACTTCATCGTGTTCTCCGGCACCTTGGCGAGCGGAACCCGGACCGCGAGCCCGATGCCGGCGACGATCACCAGTGCCGCAGCGGCACCCGCGGCTGCCAGCGGAATGCTGCCCTGCGAGCTCCCGAACGTCAGCACGATGAAGGCAACCTCGAGCCCTTCGAGCATGACGCCCTTGAACGCCAAGGCAAAGCCGTACCAGTCCATGCCTTCGGAGACGATCTGACCCGCGTCGCGCGCCTCTTCGAGTTCACGAGCGAAGATCGCGTCCTCGTCGTGGAGCGCCTTGAACCCGCTCGCCCGGAGGATCGCCTTGCGAAGCCACTGCATGCCGAACACCAGCAACAGACCGCCGACGACCAAGCGCAGCGATGAGAGCGGTATCACCGTCAGTGCCGGCCCAAGTACGACCACGATGACGGCGAGTACCACGGTGGCGGCACCGACGCCGGTCAGCGACGAACGCCAGCCGCGTGCCAGGCCCGCGGCCAACACAATCGTCAGTGCCTCGACCATCTCCACCGCCGATGCGAGGAATGACGACAGCACCAGAAAGACTGCGCTCATGAACTCCCGTCCGTGCCTACGGCACCGCGTGTGCGCGGCCATCGGGCAGAACCACCATGCCCGGTTGGTCACCGTAGTCGAAAAGTAACCACAGTTTCAATATCACCCGCGTAACATCCACAGACATGTCATCACGGCGTCCTCCCCGTCACTTCCTCATGCTGACCTACCGAATGCCGCCCAAGCCCACGGCGAGCCGGGTGGCGGTGTGGCGAGCGCTCAAGAAGAGCGGAGCGGTCTACGTCCAGGATTCCGTGTGCGTCCTGCCGGACACGGCCGCGCTGCGGCGGGAGTTGGCGCCGGTACTCGCGCGTATCGATAGCGCCGAGGGCCGTTACCACCTGCTCCCGCTGCGCCAGGCGGCGCCCGAAGAGCAGCAAAAGCTCATCGACCTGTTTCTGGAGCAATCCGCGCAGCACTACCGCGAAATCATCGAGAACTGCGAGGTGAACTTCGTCAAGGAGATCGAGTTCGAGGTCTTCCGGCGAAATTTCACCTACGAAGAGGCCGAAGAGATCCGCATGGAATTCGAGAAGATCGTGACGTGGTTCGATCGGGTGTCCGCGCGCGACTGGTTCGGTGCGCCGGATCGCGTGGAGGCGGCGCGCTGGATCCGCCACTGCGAGACGCTGCTGGAGGACTTTGAGACAAAGGTGTTTCACGGGCACGCCCCGCACTCGTGACGACACGCGATCTGCACGCTCCGTGCGGCGGAAAGTGGCTCGACCCGGTCGCGTTGTCACACGCTTTTACGGGGCTGCAACATTCGTGGCGCCCTCGCGCAGACAAATCGAGTCCCCCTGCATAACGGGGAGTTTTGAGCGGATGTAACGTGCCCGCGGGCACCACCGACGGTGTCCGCGACATCCCTTCGAACTATCGGAGCAACAATGAAGTCACGTCGTTGGCGGCGCCTTGCCGCTGCGGGAAGCCTCGCTGCCGCGGGCCTCGGGGTCGCTGGCATTGCAACGCTGACATCGGTGAGCACCGCGGCCGCGTCATCGAAGCCCACGCTGGTCGTCTACTCGGCACAGGGATACGACTCAGCCACCGTGAAAGCATTCCTCAAGACCAATCCGGGGTTCAACGTCACGCTTGATGACAACTCGACCGGACCGCTGCTGACCCAGATTCAGGCCACCAAGAATCACCCGAACTGGGGTGTCCTCTGGGTCGATGGAGCGACGGCCTTCGCCGAGCTCGACAAGGAGGGCCTGCTCGTCCGGGGTTGGAAGCCCTCGGTGACCTACAACGCACTCGGACGTCAGTCGGAGCCGACCAACCACAGCTACTACCCCGCCGGGGTGACGCTTGTCGGGACGATGATCTACAACAAGGCCAAGGTAAAGCACGTCCCGACGACCTTCGCGCAACTCGCCGGATCGCAATACAAGAACGAGGTCGGGATGGACGACCCTTCACAGTCCGGTCCGACGTTCCCGTTTGTCGCCGGCATCATGAACTACCTCGGCGGCGTGTCCAAGGGCGAGACCTACTTCGCGGCGCTCAAGCACAACGGCCTCAAGATCCACCCGACCAACGGCCCCACGCTTGCCGCCCTGGCCGCCGGCCAGATCAACATCGCGCTCGTCCAGAGCTCGGCGGCGATTGGGGCGGCGAAATCCGATACCAGCCTGGCGATCAAGTACCTCAAGCCCGCGACGCTGCTCCCGAGCGCCTTGGGGATCGACGCCAAGATGCCCGCCGCGGTACGTGCCGAGGCCAAGAAGTTCGTGGACTTCGTATTCTCCGCCAAGGGCCAGTCGATCATGAAGGACGGCGACCCGACCGGTGACTCGCTGTTCTACCCGGTCAAGGCCGGCGTCCAAGCGAATCCGGGGCTCCCGGACCTGGCGAAGGTCAAGACCCAGACCATCAACCCGTACCTCTGGGGTCCTCGCGAGGCGTCGATCAACAGCTGGTTCACCAGCCACATCGTCAACTAGCGACGACGAGGCAGTTCCATCACGACCACGCTGGACATTCCGGCAGGGCCTGGCCTGGACCGACCAGGCCCTGCCGGGCTTCCCCCGAGAAAGCGCGTCAAGTCCCTGATGTCGCACCCGGTGCGCATCGTGGGCCGTCTGGTGATGCCCGCATTCTGGCTCGCCCTGGTCCTGCTGATCCTGGCGCCGTGCGCCGCCTTCTTGGCCTTGGCGGTCTCGCCCCGGCTCTTCGACCAGGGTGGCCAATGGTTCACGCTGAGCTACCTGCGGGGCGCGTTCACTGGAACCACGTTTGTCGCCATGACCAACTCGATCTGGGTGAGCTGCGTCGCGGCCGTCTTCGGTACCGTCGTCGGCGGCAGCATCGCCTGGGCGGTGGCCCGCACCACTCTGCCCGGCCGCCGGCTGGTGACCGGCAGCATGTGGCTGGCGCTGCTGCTGCCGTCATGGCTTCCGAGCATCGGCTGGGTGCAGCTGTTCCAAGCGGATGGCGTGATGTACCGGATGGGATTCGACTACCCGGGCATAACCAATTTGATCCTCGGGCCATTCGGCGTCGTGCTGGTCCTCGGCCTGCGCTGCGTGCCCTTTGCATACCTCGCCATCACGGCGGCCCTGGCCGGCCTGGGGCAGGAATTTGACGACGCCGCCCGGGTCCACGGCGCCTCGCGCCTGTCGGCGCTGCGGGTCGTCGTCCCGATCATCCAACCGGCGATCTGGGCGGCACTCGCGATCGGATTCGCCGAATCGGTCAGCGACTACGGCGTCGCCGCAACCTTGGCGTACAGCGCCAACTTTCCCCTGGCCACCTTCGAGTTGTTTGGCCAGATCAACAACTTCCCCGCCAATTTTCCCGCCGCGTCGGCACTCGGATGGCTGCTGGTCGCGACCATCGCGCTGCCGCTGGCACTCCAGGCGCGCGCCCTGCGGGGGCGCTCCTACGCGGTGCTCTCCGGCCGCACGCGACAGGCCGTACGCCGTCCGCTGTCGCTGGGCGGGGGGACCCTCGCGGTCGGCGGCATCCTGCTGTTCTACATCCTCGCCTTGGGGGTGCCCGCGCTCGGGGCCGTCAGCCAGTCCCTGCTGGCTGACTTTGGCGCCTCGTTCCACCTCTCGTTCGCGAACTACTCCCAGGTCTTCCACAGCAGCACGTTGACCGGACCGCTGATCCGCTCCATGAAGTACGGCGCCATCACGGCGTCGGTGACCGTGGTCGGCGGATTCATCATCGCGCGACTGCTCACCAAGGTCCGCACGAAGGCGGTACGGATGCTCGACTTCCTGATGCTGGCAGCCATCGCACTGCCGAGCGTCCTGTTCGCCGCCGGGTACATCTTCGCCTACAACCTGCCCTTCCTTTCAAGTATCGGAATCAACCTGTACCAGACGACGACCCTGCTGATCTTCGCGTACATCGCCTCGAGCTTGCCCTTGAACTCACGCGTCCTGGTCGGTGCCGTCTCGCAACTGCAGCCCTCGTTGACCGATGCCGCCCGCGCCCACGGGGCGGGCCCGATCACGGCGTGGCTGCGGGGGGTCTTCCCGCTGATGTCCAAACCTCTGCTGGTGGCGTGGCTGTTGACATTCACCGGAGTGTTCCTGGAGCTGCCGATTTCCCAGCTGCTCTATGCACCGTCGCAGCCGCCCCTGTCGGTCGCGATCGAAGACAACTTGAGCAACTACCACTTCGGCGTCGGCCTGGCGCAATCGGTCGTCGCCGTCGCCATCGCACTGGTCGTCGTCGGCAGCGTGCTCGGCGTGTACCGCCTGCTCGCGCCGCGCGGCTGGCGCCGTCTCGGGGAGGCAACCAATCGCTAGCGCCATCCACATCGAATCGGTCGCCAAGGTCTATCCCGGCGGCAACCGGGCCCTCGATGACTTCACGCTTGACGTCGAGCAGGGCGACTTCTTGGTCCTGCTCGGGCCGTCGGGGTCCGGGAAGACCACGCTGCTGCGCTGCCTGGCGGGCATCGAGCGCATCTCTGCGGGCTCGATCAGCCTCGGTGACGCGGTTGTCGCCACGCGCAATCGGCATCTGCCACCCGAGGATCGCGATCTGGCGATGGTATTCCAGGACTACGCACTCTGGCCCCACATGATCGTGCGCGACAACGTGGCCTTCGCCCTGCGGCGCCGCGGCATCGGCCGGTCCGCGCGCCGCGCCGAAGCGTCGGTCGTCCTCGGTCGCGTCGGCCTGTCCGCGCTTGAGGACCGCTACCCGAGCCAGCTCTCCGGGGGCGAGCAACAGCGCGTCGCACTGGCCCGGGCGCTGGCCGGCCGCACAGGGCTGATCCTGTTCGACGAACCCCTGTCCAACCTGGACGCCAACCTGCGAGAGCGGCTGCGCATCGAGATCTCGTCGCTAGTGCGTGACGCGGGAGCGACCGCCATCTACATCACTCATGATCAGGCCGAAGCCTTCGCCTTGGCGGATCGTGTCGGGGTGCTCGAGCAGGGGCGCCTGGTGCAGCTCGGACGCCCCGAGGACATCTACGCATCCCCGGCAACCCCATTTGTCGCGCGTTTCACGGGGCTGGCGGGGGAATTTGCCGCACGCACGCGCAGCGCTGCCGCCGAGGACGGCACGGTCGAAGTCGAGGTCGATGGCCTGCCGATGGCCCGACCGCTCCGGGCGCGGGCGGCCCGCAGCGGCGCCGGCCCGCATGAGGGCCTCTTGACGATTCGACCGACGGCGATCGACCTCTGCCGGCACGACGCGAACGAGCACCACCTCGTCGGGACGGTCGCCGACGTCGCGTTCCGCGATCGCGGGTACGAGCACGCCATCGACATCCCCGGCCATCCGCGCCTGACCGGCGTGCTCTCCGATATACGGGTGGGCCGTGGCGACCGCGTCGGCGTGCGCTTCAACCCGACGGGCTGTTTGGTGTTTCCCACCTGAGCACCGACGTGAGGTGCGCCCAACGGGCATTCCCAGCAGGACACATTCGGGACCCGACAACGCGCATCCCAAGGACGAATCCGGGCGCGGGGGGCGCCCAGAGGTCTAAGGTCGAACTCGTACGTGTTCGACCGTCCGAGGAATCGTCGCGCAATGGCCACACCCGTAGGCACCCACACCGCCCTGCTGCCCGCCGAGACCCACGTCGGATCCGTGCGCCTCGGCGTAAGCGATCTTCAGCGCTCCCTGACCTGGTACGACCAGTGGTTCGGCCTCGCCGCACACGAAATCGACCAGCCCGGTGCGGTCGGCCTTGCGCCCGTTGGGGGGAACGTCGTGCTCGAACTCGTGGAGCGGCCCGGCGTGCAGCCGTTTGGCGGCCACCATACGGGCCTCTACCACTACGCGCTGCGCGTGCCGACACGCGGCGCTCTCGCCCGTTGGCTGGCCTACGCCGCCCAGAACCAGCTCCCCTTGGTCGGGGCCGCCGACCATTTCGTCAGCGAGGCCATCTACCTCACCGATCCCGATGGACACAGCATCGAGATCTACTGGGACCGCCCCCGCAGCACCTGGGAAGGACAGATCCAGCTGATGACGACGGCAAGTCTCGACATCAATGATCTGTTCAGCGAGCTGGACACGCTGTCGGTCAGCCACGAGGCCGCCCGTGTGCCCGCGGCCACCGATATGGGGCATGTCCACCTGCAAGTCGCCGACGTTGATGCAACCGTCGCCTTTCTGCGCGATGTGCTCGGCTTCGAGCTCATGCTGAGCTTCGGCCGTCAAGCCGTGTTCATGGCGACGGGCGGCTACCACCACGACGTGGGGGCCAACACGTGGGCCTCGCGTGGCGCCCAGCCTGCGCCCGACAACGTCGCCCACCTGGAAGGTGTGATGTTCTCGGTCCCCAGCGCAGACGACATCGCCGGCCTGCGGGCGCGGGTCGGGGCCGCCGGCCTCCGATCGAGCGGCGACGAGCACCACATCGCCCTCCTGGACCCCTCGGGGAACCCTTTGAGCTTCACGGTCGACACCTCGACCCCGGGTTTCGGCGTCGAGTAGGGCGGTACAGCGGCGCCGCACTTGCCCATCCAGCCGCGCGCCGCGCCTAAATCCGGTTAGATACTGCTCAACACGCCCCCCCACCTGCGGGCGTCGCCACCACCCTGGGAGGACCCAAATGAGTTTTTGGCATTTTCTCTGGGAGATCTTGGTCATCTTCGTCTTCGTGATGTTTGTGGTCATCTTCTTTCAGGTTGTCTTTGATCTTTTCCGCAGCAAAGACGTCTCCGGTCCAGGAAAAGCCGGCTGGCTGCTCGTCTTGATCATCCTTCCCTTCTTGGGCGTGCTGATCTACCTGATTGTGCGCGGCCATGGAATGGCCGATCGCGCCGTCAAGACGCAGCTCGAAGACGCCGACCGGCTCCGGACTGCCGTGGGCCTCGCTCCGGCCGATCAGATCGCGCAGGCCAAGCAGCTGCTTGACCAAGGCGCGATCAACGACGAGGAATTCGCCTCGATCAAGAAGAAGATCATCGGCTAACAGCACCCACCCTCACCCCGCGGGCGCACCACGGTGCGCCTACGGGGTGGGGGTGGGTGTCACCGAGATTCTGAGCGACCCGCCACCGCGTATGCCGAGCCGGGCCGCCGCATCGCCGCCACGCTCGGCGATCGCCACCAGGCCATGGCTGTCGAGGTAGACAGCCAGCGCCCCCGCCGCGACGTCACCGAACGTTTGCGCGACGTGCCCGTGAGCGCGCGCATCGGGTGCGGTGATCATCACCTCCTGGCCGATCGCCAGCCCCGTGGCCGCGACGTCTGCGGCCGAGGCCGCCAGTTGCACGTTGCCGAACCGGTCCGAACCGAGGATTGCCGCCACGAGCTCGCCCGGACGCAGCTGGGCACCCGGGATCTCCGGCACCCGAATACCCGCAACCTCGACCTGAGTCCCGAGGTCCTCGAGATTCGCGCCCAGCGCGAGCTGCGCGGCCGCGGGGGCAAAGACGTCCCGGCCATCGAAGGTGGCCGCATTGCCTCGCGCTGGTGGCAGCACCACCGCCTCCACGGCCGCGAGCTCCCGTGCGGCCAGCCCGAGCAGTCCGTTGTCCGGACCGACCAATGCCCCGCCGCCCGACAGGCGAACCGCGAGGCCGCGTCGACCCGACCCGACGCCCGGGTCGACGACGGCCAGATGCACAGCGTGCGGAAGTTGCACGACCAGACGCGCCAAAATCACCGCACCGAGGCGCACATCGCCGGCAGCGATGTCGTGCGCCAGGTCCACGCGGACGATTCCGGGGTCGGCGCCCACGAGCACCGCATGCAACGCGCCGACGTATTCGCTGTGCGGACCGTAGTCGGTCAGCAGCGTCACGACCGGAGCGCTCACCGCGTGATCGCCGCGTCGGCCAGCAACGCGTCAATCAGCCCCGGGACGGTGTGCGGATCGGCCTCGGCGTCGACCTCCAGGCCGAGCGCCCGCATCGTCGCGCTCGTGACGGGTCCGATGGAGACGGTGCGCCCCCCGAATGCCGCCGCGCGCGCTGCGCCGACGAGCTCCACGAAACGGTTGACCGTCGACGACGCGGTAAAGGTGACGTAGTCGGCGTCCAGCGCGCGCTCAAGCTGGTCGGGTTCGGTCGCCTCGGCGACCGACTCGTAGAGCTCGAGCTCGTCCACCTCGGCGCCACGCGCGACGAGCCCCTCGATCAAGACTGACCGTGCCCCGCGGGCACGTGCGACCAGCGCCGGGATCCCGCGCAGATCATCGCGATCGAGCGCGGCGAGGATGCCTTCGGCCACGAACTGCTCAGGAACCAGCGCGGCGCGGATGCCATACGCGGCGAGGCGCTGTGCCGTCGCTGGCCCGATCGCCACGACGCGGGCCTCGCGGTCAATCGCCCGCGCGTCCGCGCCCCGTTCGGCGAGTCGCGCAAACAGCGCATCCACCCCATTGACGCTCGTGACCACGACCAGCCGGTAGCCGGAGATCCGGTCCATCACCCGATCCAGGTTCGTCGGCTCCTCGATCGCCCGTATCCGGATCACCGGAAGCTCGATGACCTCGGCCCCGAGACCGGCCAACCGATGTGCGAGGTCGCTCGCCTGTGTGCGCGCCCGGGTCACGACGACCGAGCGCCCCGCCAGCGCACGACCCGATCTCCAGTCGATCTGTGCCGCGAGCCCCGCCACGTCACCGATGACCACCACCGCCGGGTTACCGAGACCGGCCGCGGCGACCGCGTCGGCAAGGCCTCCGAGTGTGGAGACCACCTGACGCTGGCGGGGAGTCGTCCCCCATTGCACGGCGGCAGCCGGTTGGTCCGCAGGGCGCCCCGCCGCGATAAGCGCGCGTGCGATCCCGGCCAGGCGACCCATGCCCATCAGCACGACAAGCGTCCCGGGAGTGCGCGCCAGCGCGGCCCAGTCGGTCTGCTGGCTGGGTTTGCTCGGATCCTCATGGCCGGTCACGACCGTGAACGAGGTCGCCAGCGCGCGGTGAGTCACGGGGATGCCCGCCGACCCGGGAGCCGCGATCGCACTCGTAATCCCAGGAACGATCTCGACGGGGATCCCCGCCTCGTGCAAGGCCATCGCCTCCTCGCCGCCGCGCCCGAAAACAAACGGATCCCCGCCCTTGAGGCGCACGACCCCCAGCCCCTCCTGGGCAAGGCGCACCAGGGTTTGGTTGATCTGTTCCTGGGTCAGCGCCTGACGCCCCGGGGCCTTGCCTGCGTCGACGATGCGCGCATCCGCGCGGCAGCGTCCCAGAAGCGCCTCGGTGCCCAGGCGATCGGTCACGACGGCGTCCGCCATCTCGAGCAGGTCGCGTCCACGCACGGTGATCAGACCCGGGTCACCGGGTCCGGCACCCACCAACGCCACCCACCCGGTCGCGGTCATGCCACATCCTGACGCAGCGCACGCACGGCCGCGTGACCGATCGCAACCGGATCCCGCTCACGGCTGGTGACCATGATCTGCCGCGCCGCGGTGCCATCGGCGTCATCAGCGCTGAACGCGGTCAGGTGCAGCCCGAGCTCAGAGGGCACGCACAGCGCCCCGATCGGTGTCATGCAGCCCCCGCCCATTCCCGAGAGCACCGTGCGCTCGGCAATGAGGCTCAGATGCGCATCCGCGTCATCCAGGACCGCCAGGGCAGCGCGGGTCGCGGGGTCGTCGGCGCGACCCTCGATCGCCAACAGACCCTGTCCGGGAGCCGGTACGCACACCGACGGCGAGAGCACCAGGATGTCCTGCCGGACGATCCGCAGCCGCACCAGACCCGCGGCGGCGAGCATCAGCGCGTCCACGTCACCCCGATCGCGCCGGGCAAGACGGGTGTCGACGTTGCCGCGTACATCCACGACCGCAACGTCGGGGCGGATCACCCGCAACTGGGCCCGGCGGCGCGGGCTGCTGGTACCGACCCGCGCACCGGGTACCAGCTGATCAAGGCCGCCAATAACCCCCACCAGAACATCCCGAGGGTCCTCACGGGGCGGCACGGCCAGCACCACCAACCCGTCCGGCAACGTGACGGGGAGGTCCTTGGCCGAATGCACAGCGATATCGGCCCGCCCATCGAGCAGCGCCTGCTCGAGCTCTTTGACGAACATCCCGCGGTCGGCAGCTGGCTGATCGGGGGTCGCGCTCCAGCGATCGCCGGTCGTGATGATCTCCAGAAGCTCGATCTCATGGCCGTGTCGTGACAGCAGCTCGGCAATCGCGCGGCTCTGCGCAAGAGCAAGCGGGGAACGACGGGTAGCGAGGACCAACTGGACGGTGGCTCCAGCCCTACTGGGATGCGTCGTGCGGCGAGGGAGCGGAGAGGTGTGTGTGTGCCGGAGCGCCGCTTCCCGACCCGTTCAACCCGAACAGGTGCCGCAAACTCTCGATGTGGCGAATCCCGTCGGCGTTTTGCACCGCCGCCCGCGCGCGCACCGTCGGTTCGTGCAGGATCTTGTTGACGATCGCCTTGGTGAGCGCCTCGAGCCGCTCGCGGTCGGCATCGGAGAGTGAGTCCCAGGACGACCCGAGTCGGTCGAGTTCACTGCGGCGGATCTCCTCGGCATGCTCGCGCAGCTCGCGAATCGCCGGGGCCGCCACCAGTCCGGAGCGCCATTCCGAGAAGCCGTTGACCGCGTCGCTGACAATCTGCTCACCCACGACCGCCTCGAGGCGCCGGCCGTTGAGATTCGCCTCGACGACGCGCTCGAGATCATCAATGTCCCGCAGAATGACCGTCGGCAGATGGGCGATTGCCGGGTCGATATCGCGCGGCACGGAGATGTCGATGATCAGCATTCCGTCGCGGTCACCACTGTCCATGGCCTCCTCGAGCTGGCGGCGATCGAGAATCGTGTGGGGTGCGTCGGTGGATGAGATCACGATGTCCGCACCGGCGAGCTCCGTCGCCAGGGCATCGAATCCCACGCCGCGGCCTCCGAAGCGATCGGCGAGCTGGCGCGCGGTGCTCACCGTCCGGTTCACAATCACCAGATCACCGACACCAGCGTCCACCAGGCTCACCAACACCGCCTCGGCCATCTCGCCGGCGCCCACCACGACGACGCGGCACTCCGGCAGATTGGCGGCGTTCTGCTGGACCAGGTTCACCGCCACCGCCGGCACGGACGCGGGTCCGTGGCTGATCCGGGTATCGGTGCGCACGCGCTTGCCAACCTCGAGCGCCTGTCGGAACAGGTGATTCAGAATCGGTCCGACGGTCTCCTCTTCGACCGCCTGCTCCCAGGCGGCCCGCACCTGGCCCTGGATCTCGCTCTCCCCCACGACCATCGAATCCAGGCTGGAACTCACGCGGAACAGCTGCGCGGCGGCGCGCTCGTCGCGATGCGTGTAGCGCGCGCACTCCAATTCGGTCGAACTGATGCGGGTGTGGGTCAGTATCGCGTCGACGAGCGCCTGCTCGGTGGCGGTAGGGTCGCCCGTGGCGGCGTAGAGCTCGGTCCGGTTGCACGTCGAGAGCGCCGCCACCTCGGCGACGACTCCCGAGGAGGCGAGTGAGCGCAGCAGACTCCGCGCCTCCCGCTCGGTCAGCACGGCCTTCTCGCGCTGCTCGACGGGCGCAGTCTTATGCGACAAACCGACAACCACGATATGCATCTACGCCGCTCCCTCGAGATCCAGGGCTGTGCGGGCGCACTGGCGCGCGTCCTCGATGGCTCCAGCACGCAACAGCTCCATCACGCGACCGCCGTCGAGCAACGCCCGAACCGCGGCAGCGCGTGTCGCTGGGTCAGGATAGCGCTGCTTGGTGGCCTCGCGCAGATCGCGCAGCAGCTCGAGCAGCTGTCCCCATTCGGGCCCGAACAGCCCCTCGAGCTCGCGCCGGACGCTCGCGGTCACGACCGGACTCGCGCCGCCGGTCGAGATCGCCAAGGTCAGATCACCGCGGCGCACGAGTGCCGGGATGTGCACGTCGCATGCGCGAGGGTCATCGGCCACATTGCAAAGAATGCCGCGTTCGCGAGCGTTTCCCGCGATTTCGCTGTTCACATCCCGCTGATCGGTTGCCGCAAGGGCCAAGAAGACCCCGTCCAGATCCTCCGGTGCATAGGCACGCTGCCGGAACTCGGCGACCTCTCCGCGCGCAACCATGCCGACGAGCCCCTCGGTCAATTCGGGCGCCACCAGTCTCAGCACTGCCCCATGTGCGGCAAGCAAACGCGTCCTACCTTCGGCGATCCGGCCGCCACCCACAACCAGGCACACACGACCGCGCAGATCGGTGAACAGGGGGAAGTGCGGCGTCGTGGTCATACGGCCCCAGCGGCCATATGTGGGTTACCGTCTCGGAACAGGGTAGTGGGCAGCGTGCACGACTCGCCAGGGCCGGAAAGCGTCTGGCGGCGGACGAAGGTCCCGTGCGCGATGGCACCAGCCATGGCGTCAGTGGCCCACCCCGGCGGCTTCATCTCGCGCGGCGGGCTGCTCCCGCTCATCGAGCAGCCGGACCAGCAGTTCCGCCTCGCGGGCCAAACGCGCCGTACGCAGGCCGGATGCGACCACGTAGAGCAATAGCACGAACCAAATAACTGCATATGCAGCGACCACGAATTGCGTCCCGCCACTCATTGGCGACCTACCCTCTCTCCAAGCGCAGTTTGACCTCGCGCAAGGCGCGCTGCGCGCGCTGTTGCAACAACTCCAACTGCATCAGCGTCGCGAACAAGAAGATCATGGCCGCGAAGGCGACGAGGAACCAGACGAGCATGCTGTTCGGCATGTTGGCCCCCGAGGTGGTGAAAACGACCGGATGCACGTAGGACTGGGCAATCCGCACCGCATAGAACGACACCGGCACCGAGATAAACGCCACGATCGCATAGACCGCCGAAAACCGGGCCTGGCGGCTGCCGTCTGCTGAGCTGCGCAAAACGAAGTAGGCGGCGTACAGCAGTATCACGATCGTGTACGTGGCCAGGCGCGGATCGGTCCAGACCCACCAGGTGCCCCAGGCGGCCTTCGCCCAGATCGACCCGGTAATCACGGTCAGGACCGCGAAGATCAGCCCGAGCCGCACCGAGACAAACACGACGTCATCCCACCATTCCCGCGGGCGCCGCAAGTACATGGCGCCGCCGACGAACGCGACCCCGAAGGCCAGCAGCGACACAAGCGCGATCGACACATGGAAGTAGAAGATCCGCTGGACCTGGCCTTGCAGGGAATCCTCGGGGGCAATCAGGAACAGTCCGACGATGGCAAGCACCATCAAGGCCGTGGTGATGAACCCCAGCACGAGCACGCGGCGCGCCGCGGGCTCAGTCATCGAGGATGTAGTCGAAGGTGGCGTAGGCAACGAGGGCAAAGATTACTGCGTAGACGGCCAAGAAGAGGCAGTAGCCACGATACTCCGCCATCTGCCGGGTCGGGCCCAACACGGCGTCTGTCGCACCACCGGCGGTAATCACCACGGGGATCAGCGCCGGCAACAGCAGGACGGGCAGCACCAGCTCGCGCGAGCGCGAGAACACGCTCATCGAGGACAAAAGCGCTCCCAGCACGGCGATGCAGATGTCCGCGAGCACACACACCACCGCGACCAGCAGCAGGTTCACGATACTGCTCCCGTTGACAAAGAAGATCGCGGTCAACGGCACCACGACCACCTGAACGCCCAGCAAGAAGATCACGAGCGCGGTCGCCCGGGCGCCCAACAGCACCAACCGCGACACGGGTGCGACCAGAATCGCGTCCAGGACCCGCTGCTCCCGCTCGGGCACCCACGTGCGCCCCACGCCCAGGACGGCCCCGAGCGCCAGGGTCGCCCACATGATGCTGCCGGCGACCACCCGCGTGTCGCCGACCCGAATACCGATCGTGAACTGGAACAAGATGATCACCACGAGACTGAACAGCCCCATGGCGACGACCGTCTCGCGGGTCCGGAATTCCAGCCGGAGATCCTTGCGCAACAGCGCCGCGTACTGGCGGCGACCGCTCGGGCTCATCGCGTGAGCTCCTGATAGTCGGCGCGAAATGTCTCCAGCTCGATGTCGGCACTCGCCAGTAGCGACACCGGGCGGCCGGCGCGAAGCACGAGGACCTGATCGGTCAGCGCCAGCGCGCGGTCCAGCTCATGGGTCACCATCACCATGCCCTGGGGCGAGGCGACACCCTCGACGACCTCATCCAGCAGCCGCGCCCCCTGGACATCAAGGCCCGTGTAGGGCTCATCGAGCAGCAGCAGGCGCGGCTCGTGCAACGTCAGGCGGGCTATACCCAGCCGCTGCGCCATGCCCCGCGAGAAGGTCCGCACGGGGTCATGGGTGCGCGCCAGGAGCCCGACACGTCCCAGGGCGGCCGGAATCCGCTCCCGGGCGTCCGGGATGCCATAGAGGTCGGCAAACAATTCCAGGTTCTGGTGGGCCGTGAGGTCCAGGTACACCATCGGGTCGTGGCCGAGGTACCCGATGTGCTGACGGGCGATCTGCGCTTCCTTGGGAATCGATGCGCCGACCACCCGGAGCGTGCCGGCATCCGGTCGCAGCAGCGTTGCCAGGATCCGCAGGAGGGTGCTTTTCCCGGCCCCGTTGGGGCCCACGACAGAGAGCCGCTGACCCGGCGCGAGGCGCACGTCGACCCGGTCGACGGCGCGGCGGTCGCCGAACGCCCGCACGAGCCCTGCGCCGTCCAACAAGAGCTCGTCGTTGGCCGCCACGCTGGGCTATCCGACCGCGACATCGAGGATCACGAACGCGATGAACACCAGCGCGAGAATGCCGTTCGCGGTGCCGAAAGCCGCCTGGATGCGCGCCTGGTCGTCGGGCGAAACCACCACGTTCTCGACCACCAGCACGACCGCGCACACCGCCACGCCCAGGAAATAGAGGACGCCCGCGCCCGCCAGGATTCCGGCGGTGACCAGACATGCCGCGGTCAGCACGTGCATGACGCGGGCGACCCAGAGCGCCGGGCCCGGCCCGAACCGCGCGGGCACCGACTTGATGCCGTACTCGCGATCGAAGTCGATGTCCATCAACGCGTAGATGATGTCGAAGCCGCACATCCACGTCGTCACCGCGAGCCAGAGGAACACCGGCGCGGCGGCGATGTGCCCGGTCACCGCAATCCACGCGCCCAGTGGCGCGATGCCGATGACCATGCCCAGCACGAGATGGCACAGCCAGGTGAAGCGCTTCGTATAGGGATAGAGCACGAAGCCCGCGACCGGAATCGGCCACAGGTACCAGGTCAGGCGCGGCAACTGGCTCACCGCGATCAGCAACGCGGCCAGGCTGATGGCACAGAACACCGCGACCTGCGTGCGCGTCAGCCGTCCGCGCGGAAGATCACGCGAGGCGGTGCGGGGATTTACGGCATCGATCGGGGCGTCGATGACCCGGTTGAGTGCCATCGCCAGCGAACGGGCTCCGACCATCGCCACCAAGATCCACAGCAGCGTCGACAGCGGGGGCCAGCGCTCTTCGGCCATCAGCGCGCCCGCGAGCGCAAACGGCAGCGCGAAGACGGTGTGCCGAAAGCGCACAAGCGAGGCAAACGCACCGACCATCGAGGCCCCATGGGCCACGTCGGTCGTAGGAGAAGTCCCGGTCACGATCCGCAATCCTAGCCCGCCGCATGGGGTGGGGCGCGCGAGATCTGCACCTGATGCGCCCGCGCCGGACCTTGGGGGGTATCATCAAACCATGCCCGGCGTCTGGAATATCGCCCATCGGGGCGCATCGATGGAACGTCCGGAAAACACCTTGGCCGCCTTTGAGGAGGCCATCCGCCAGGGCGCGGACGTCATCGAAGCCGACATTCGCACGACCGGTGACGGCGCCCTCCTGGTGATCCACGACGCGACGCTCGATCGCACCGCCAACGCCCACGGGGCCGTCGCCGAGGTGGATTATGCGCGCGCTCGGAGCCTGGATGCCGGCCGCGGGGAACGCATCCCGACACCCGACGAGGTGCTGGAGGTTGCGCGCGGCCGTGTCCGTGTGACCTTCGACATCAAGGACCACGATGCCGTCGACGGCATCGTCGCGGTCGTGCGTGAACTCGAGATGGCCGACAGCGTGGCCTTCAGTTCGTTTCTGCCCGAGGTCGCGGAGCGGATCCGGGCGTTCGGGTTGGCGAGCCCCATCATGCAAGTCGTCGATTCCGCGGCCGGGCTTGCCAGCGTGATGACGCGCCGCGTGGGGGTGTCCTTCGGCGTCTCCGGTATCGGGGTGCCGGCTCCGCTGATCTCCGCGCAGCTGACCGAGCAACTCCAGCGTCACGGCTTCGGAGTATTCGCCTGGACCGTCGACAACCCCCGAGAGCTGGAGCGTTTGATCGACGACGGGGTCAACGGCATCCTCACCAACCGTCCGGGCGTCCTCGCGGCGGTCCTACGCGAGCAGCACGCCAGCCGAAGCTAGGGGAGCGTGCCACCCTCCGGATGCGCGGCGGGGCCGTAGACCGCCGGCTGATTGGTCACCAGACCCCAAAACTGGTCGCCGAAGTCAAAATGCCACCACTCCTCGGAGTAATTGGTGAACCCCTGTGCCCGCAGCGACCAGTACAGCAGGCGGCGCAAATCCCTGACCTGTGACGGGGACCCCTCGAACGCATGTGTCTCGGCCTCGGGCACGAAGGCATCGAAGACCGTCCCCAGGTCCCGCTCGGTACCGTCGGGATATCCCAACGTGAGATCAATCGCACCGCCGGTCAAATGCGGCGGTGGGGCAACCACCGAACGGCTCGGTGGCGTGACGTAGCGCGCCGCGGCGTCCTCAAGTGCGTCAGCGGGCATATCCGGATGCACCACAATCAACTCCGCAAGGTACGTATGAAACAGCGACGCCTGAACCTGCAGGGGTCGGTAGGCATCCCACACGACTAGGGTGAACTCCGGTGGAAGGCCGCCGGCCACCCGCGCCAGCCGCACCGCGACCCCTTCGCGCACCCAAGATTGCGCCAGACTGCCCGGCAACCCCCACGCGTGGTACTGAGCGCGATCGAAAATCCGCGACGAGATGCCGGCCACCGCGACGAGCGGCTCGTCCCGCGGGATGATCTCGACCTCGCGCCATCCGTGGTTACCGTGAAGCGGGGGAATCGGGCCTACTGGGTCCATTCACGCGCCTCGACGAACCCCTCGGCCTCGGCGCCCGCCGCGATCGCCACAAATGGCCCGACGACCGATCTCGCGTGTGGCACCGTGGCAGGATCCTCAGCGGGATAGGCGGTCCGGCGCATATCGGTGCGCAGCGGGCCGGGGTTGATGGCGACACAGCGCACGCCCCGACCGGCCAACTCCTGGCCGAGCATCTGCGTCATCACGTTCAGCGCCGCCTTCGTCAGCCCGTACGCACCCCACCCCGACCGCCCCGCCGCACCGGAGCTGACGTTAATGATCACGGCGCCATCGGCCAACGCATCAGCCAATCCCCCAACCAGGCCCAGCGGCCCCGCGACGTTGACGGCGAATGCCTCGGCAAGGGCCTCGGGGGGCGTCTCCAGCAAGGGCAAACGCACACCGAGAATCCCGGCGTTGTTGACCACGACATCGATGCGCCCGAGAGCCGCTCGGCAGGCCGCTGCTGCGGCGGCGACCGAAGCGGGTTCTGCGAGCTCGAGCGCGACGGCCCGGATCAGCGTCCCGGGCGCACCCTCGCATGCACGTCCGAGCCCGTCCAGGTGGGCGAGTGTACGTGCCGTCGCCACCACTGTGGCACCTTCGCGGACGTAGCCTTCGGCCACCACGCGGCCCAACCCGCGGGACGCGCCGGTCACAACGGCCCGCACGCCATCCAGACGCAGCGGGCTCATCGCAAAGACCGCGTCATGATCGGCGCGGGGTCCCCCGCGCCGATCAGGTCCGGAACTTGACCGGACGTGCCTGCGGATCCGCTGGCGGCGTCGCGCGCACGGTGCTCTGCGACTGCGTCCCGGCCACGCTCGCGATATAGGCGGCAATGTCCGCGGCGTTCTGCCCGGACACGAGATTCCGCGGCATCGGGGGTTGCGCCATGGTAATCCAGGTCTCAACCAGCTGCTTCATGCTGTTCGAGCTAAAGCCCTGTTGGCGCGATGCGGCGAATGCATCGTCCAGATTGGGACCCACCGCCCCTTGCGTTCCCGCCGCAGCCAGCATGTGACAGCCACCGCACAGTTCGGTGAACTGCTGCTTGCCAGTTGATAAGTCACTGGCGCTCGTCGTCGACGATGAACCGCAGCCGGTCATGGCGAACACACCAGCGGCCACCGCAACGCCGAGCACGCCCAGGCGGACTCGTCCCATCAGCCGTCCTTCGGTCATAGGAGGTACACCAACCCAAACAGGATCACCCACACGACGTCGACGAAGTGCCAGTACAGCGATGCGGCGCCCAGCACCGTGAAGCGCTTCGGCGTGAAGTCCTTGGCCCGCCGCGACCGGACGTAGCACATGGTCAGCAGGCACAGGCCGACGAACACGTGCAGACCGTGCAGGCCGGTGAGTGTGAAAAACACCGACCCAAACGCGTTCGTCTGGGGAGTGAAGTCCAGGTGCGCATATTCATTGAGCTGGATGATCAGGAAAGTCAGGCCCAGACCAATCGTGATCAGCAGACCGCGCTCAAGGCCCTTGCGGTCGCCCTTGCGCATCCGGTGCTCGCCCCACCACAACGTAAAGCTCGACGACACCAAGAAAACGGTGTTGACGGCGGTAATCCCCTTGGGGAGGACATACCGCGCGCCGGTGGCCGCATCGCGAACCGGCGGCCAGCTGTTGTCGGCAATGTTGAAGCGGATCATAAAGTAGGCCGTGAAGAACGATGCGAACAGCATCGCCTCGGAGCCAAGGAACAGAATCATCGCCAGCGTCCCCTGGCTGATGTGCGGCTGCGTGCGATCGCCGGAGCTCACGCTGTGCGCGTCGGCACCGGGCAGGGAGATGTTCTCAGTAGTCATCGTCCCTCCGGGGCGCCAGACGGCGTAGATGCTTGCCCGCCAGACGGCGTAGATGCTTGCCCGTCAGTCGACACATATTCGACGCTCGCCTCACCGGCGGCGGCGCTGATCTCATCGCCATCGGGCAAGGCGTCGCCCTGACGGCTCGCGATGAGCACCGCGTTGACATGGTGCGCGGTGCGCGCAATCCGAACCGCGTCGGCCGGACTGCCGTCGATAACCTCGCCGCGGGCCGGAATGCCCGCCTCTTGGAGTCGCGCGATGAGCGCCGCGGTGCGCCCGGACGCTTCGGAACGAATCTGTTCAGCCTCATCACCCCACGCCGGCACATCCAGTGACAGCGGGCACAGCACGACGGCCGTCAGCGGCTGCTCGTCGGCGCGCGCCTGGACGAACGTCGCCAATCCCGCATTGTCGATGTCGCTGTTGGCGACGATCGCCACCCGGAGGACCGACTTGGAGTCGACGGCGGCGTTGGCCTCATCTGGCAGCACGGTGACATGCGTCACGGCGACCCGCGATGCCTTGCGAACGCGGTCGACAAGGTCCCGATCGAGCCAGTCCGATGTTCCGAGCGGAAATGTGGTGAGAATGATCTCGTGGACGCTGTCCTCGCGCATCACCTTGTCGATGGCCTGCATGGGCGGCGCGTCGACAACCGTGCCGTTCGCGTCCACACCGGCCTCGGAGAGGACCGAGAGCGCCAACTCCAGACGACGTTCCGCGGCGCGGTGGTCGTCGGGAGTCGACGGCACGACGAACGTAAACCGGTGGAAGCCCTCGGCGCTGCGCACGCGGATGTCGTCAAGCAGGACCGGTGATGCAACGGCCTCGTCCGCGACGACGAGAACCAGCCGCTTTTCGGTTTCGGTGAGCTCACCGCCACCCAGCTCTGGGCCCGCGAACACGATCGCGTGCCGGGCGCCCGGGATGCCGTACTGGTACGGCCCACCGACGACCTGCGGCGTGACGTCGAAGTTGAACAGGCTCGGCGGTGACGACACCAGCCATTCCATGGTGCGCCCACGCCAGGGGTTCCACGGCGCGTGGGGTCCCGAGATCCACGACTTGATCATGTTGTAGAAAAACACGAGCGTGCCGGCGACCATGAGCAGGCTTGCGATGCTGATGAAGAGGTTGACAGTGGCGAACTTCGGAGCGTAGTCGGCGACACGACGCGGCATTCCCTGCGTGCCCAGCCAGTGCATCGGGAAGAAGGTCAGGTTCAAACCGACGAACGTCAGCCAGAAGTGCCACTTGCCCAGGGTTTCGCTGTACATGCGCCCGGTCATCTTCGGGAACCAGTAGTAGGTCCCGGCGAAGATCGTCATCACCGATCCACCGAAGAACACGTAGTGGATGTGGGCGACCACGAAGTAGGTCGAGTGGACGTTGATGTCGACGGGCAGCGTGCCCAGGAAGACGCCCGAGAGACCGCCAATGGTGAAAGCGACGATAAAGCCCATCGCGAACAGCATCGGGGTCTTGAGGTGGATCTTGCCGCCCCACATCGTGCCGAGCCACGAGAAGATCTTGATGCCGGTCGGAATGGCGATCAGGAGCGTCGTCATCATCATCGGGATTCGGATCCACGACGCCATGCCCGAGACAAACATATGGTGCGCCCAGACGCCGAAGCCGAGGATCGCGATGGCGACCGTCGAGAACGCGATCGCCCGGTAGCCGAAGATCGGCTTTCGCGAGAAGGTCGCGATGACTTCCGAGGCGATGCCGAAGCCGGGCAGCATCATGATGTAGACGGCCGGATGGGAATAGAACCAGAACACGTGCTGATACATCAGCACGTCACCACCGTTGGCGGCGTTGAAGAAATTCGTGCCCAGGACCCGGTCAAACAGCGACATGAACTGGGAGCCGGCGATAAACGGCGTGCCGAAGACCACCAGCGCCGAGGTGGTCGCGTTGGCCCACACCAACAGTGGCATACGCCAGACGGTCATTCCGGGCGCTCGCATGGTGACGATCGTGACCATGAAGTTCAGCGCGGTGGCGATCGTGGACGCTCCCGCAAATTGGATCGCCAACTCGAACATCGTCGTCCCGGTCGTGCCCTGGAGGGCGAGCGGCGGGTATGCGGTCCAACCGGAGCTGAAGGCGCCGAATGCCGGCGCCGCGATCAGCAGGACCGCGGCCACGACCAGCATCCAGAACGAGAGCGCGTTCAACCGCGGGAAGGCCATGTCCTTGGCGCCAATCATGATCGGCAAGACATAGTTCGCCAATCCCGCAAACACCGGGATGACAAAGCCGAAGATCATCAGCGTGGCGTGCTCGCTAAAGAGGCCATTGTAGGTCTGCGCGTTGACGAACTGCTCGCCAGGCTGCGCCAGCTCGGCACGCACGCCCTCGGCGAACAGGCCCGCCACAACGAACGAGAAGAACGTCAGCACCAGGTACTGAATCCCGATCACCTTGTGGTCGGTGTTCGGCCTCAGGTAGTCCTTCCAAGACTTTGCGCCGTGCATCGAGTGGTCTTCGAAACTGACCCGATGCCCACGCAGGTAGTCCCACCACCAGTCAAAACAACCAATTCCAATCAGGAAGGCGATTCCACCCAACGCAAAAATGACGGTGAAATAGACCTGCCCCTCCCAGAGGGGTGTGAAACCAAACGCCCAGCGCAGGACGAACACAATGCCCAACGAGAACACCACGCTCGAGACCACCCAGATGAGCGCCCGCTTCCACCAATACGACAACGACCGCGCGGGAGCGTGCTGCCCGGCGCCGTGGCCGGAATCAGAGTGTTGGTGTGTCGGTGCGTGCGTGGCCATCGGGTATGTCCTCAGGATCTCGGAGTGGATCTAGGGGATCGCGGTAAGCGGGGTTCGAACTGGTGCGGTTAGTGTGTGGAGGCAGGGGCCGCGGTGCCGACAGGCGCCGCGGCGGTCTTGACCTGTGCGGCAGCCTGCGCTGCCCAGGCCGCATACTGGGCCGGTGTCTGGACGATGACGCGCGCGCGCATCAGCGAATGGCCGGCGCCGCAGAGCTCGTTGCAGATGACGTACCAGCTCCCGACCTTGTTCGGGGTGAACGTCAGGTGCGTCGTGATACCGGGTACGACGTCCATTTGCACGCGGAACTGCGGCACGTAGAAGCCGTGAATCACATCGAAGGAGTTCATGTCGAGCTTGACCTGGGTTCCTTCCGGAACGTGCAGGTCGCCGGACGACGCCCCGATGCTGGGGTAGTCGAATTCCCATGAGTACTGCCAGGCCTTGACGTGCACGACGTCCTGGACCTTCTGGGTGGCCTCGTTTCGGGTGACCACGATGACCGACCAGATAGCGATGACCACCACCAACACGGTGGGAATGACCGTCCAGACGATCTCGAGCTTGGTGTTGCCGTGGTTGGGCGGCCCATCGGAGTCATCGTCGTCCCCGACGCGGAAGGCCAACGCCGAGTACACGACAAAACTTGACACGATCGTGAAGATCACGCCGGAGCAGATCACGAGGAACCAGGTCAGCTGATCGGTGCGCGCTGCTTCGACCGATGCCTCGGTCGGCAACCATGGAATCAGAAAAATGACCCCGAAGGTGACGGCACCGATGACAAGCATGATGGCCGCGAGCGGCAGTACGTGACGGTTCTTCATGGCGTTCGGCAAGCTATCAATTCCCGATGCCCCGTGGTGGTCAGCACGGATGTCAACTGTCCCGCATTCCCGATCGAAATGCTACTCGTTGCGATGGACCGCGACGTCGCGGGAGCGATGCCGGCCACTGGCCCCGTGCCCTACGCCGCCGCGGGCCTCAGCACGCTGCGGGTCGCGACCAGAACACAGACCGCCGTGAGCGCGGCGCCGACGACCAGGGGTGCCGACGGGTCGACATATTGGAACAGGGCGCCCGCCAGGATCGGCCCACCCACCCGCGCCAAACCACTCGTCGACGCCGCGACGCCAAGGACACCGCCCTGTGCATCAACCGGTGCCGCATGCGAGATCAGTGCGCTGAGCGTCGCAAACGCCAGACCCGAGAAGATCCCCAGCACCAGCAGCGCGAGGAGCACGACGGCCACGTTGAAGGCGGCGGCCAGTAGCGCGAGACCCACCGCAGTCCCGATCAGCCCCCAGATCATCACCTGGACCTCACCATATCGTGCCACCACGCGCCCCACCAGAACACCCTGCCCCAGCGCTGCGGCCACGCCGACAAAGGCAAACAGCATGCCCATGGTCCCCGGCCCGTAGCCGAAACGATGCGCTCCGAGCAACGAGAATGTCGCCTCCATCCCCACAAAGGCAAACGTCGCGAGAAACGACAGCCAGACCAAGGGACCCAGCTCGCGGCTCGTGAGCGCGTGGCGCATCATCGCAAAGCGCCCCATCGGCGCCCGCAATGAGCCGGGCTTGCGCGACTCCGGCAGCAAGCGCCACGCCAGCACCAGGTTCAACCCGGCGAGCCCGCTGGCAAAGAAAAACGGCGTTGCCGGGCTGATCAGCGACAGCCCGGCGCCAAGTGCCGGCCCGATGATGAATCCAATGCCGAAGGCCGCGCCGATGAGGCCCATCCCACGTGCACGGCCCTCGCTGTCGGTGACGTCGGCGACGTAGGCCTGGGCGGCGGCATACGACGCGCCCGAGACCCCGTTGAGAATGCGGGCGAGAAACAAAATCAACAGCGTGTGCGCGATACCGATCATGAACGCCGACACGCAGCTGCCGAGCAGGGTGACGAGGATCACCGGCCGACGGCCGACCCGATCGGAGAGCCGCCCCCACATCGGCGCAAAGATCACCTGCATCAGCGAGTACGACGCCGACAGGAGCCCGATCTCCGTCGCCGAGGCCCCGAAGTGCTGTGCCCAAAGCGGCAAGATCGGCAAGACGATCCCGAAGCCGATCAAGTCGATGACCACCGTCATCAAGATCAGCGCCATCGGCGCGTCCATGCGCCGCCCGCGCTCTGACGACGCGGCCATCAGCGCCTACGCAGCGTCAATGGCCATCAGCACGAACAGCAGGGCCAGGTAGAGCAATGAGTAGTGAAAGGTCGCCTTGGCCATGTTCCGGCTTGGACGCCGCCACAGCTGGAATGCCAAGACGATGAAGATCCCGTTGAGCACCAATGCCCCGATGAAATAGGTCCATCCCGCGACTCCGGCGGCGCACGGCAGCACCGTGACCCCGACCATCACCAGAGTCCACAAGAAGATCTGGCGACGCGTCGCGTCTTCGCCGTGGACGACCGGCAGCATCGGCACGCCCGCGGCGGCGTAGTCGTTTTGCAGCAGCAGCGCGAGCGCCCAAAAGTGGGGCGGGGTCCAATAGAAGACAACGGCAAACAACAGCCAGGCGTAGAGGCCCAAGTGGCCGCTCACCGCTGCCCACCCGACCAGTGGCGGGAACGCGCCGGCCGCACCGCCGATGACGATGTTGTGGATCGTGGAGCGCTTCAGCCACACGGTGTAGATCCCGACATACACGGCGAGCCCGGTCACCGCGAGCGCCGCCGCCAGTTCATTGGCGGCGAGTGCGAGCACGACAGCAGCCACGGCACCACAGCCGACGCCAAACACCAACGCCCGGCGAGGGGTCACGCTCCCGGCGACCACCGGCCGCGCGTCGGTGCGCTTCATGTGTCCGTCAATATCGCGGTCGACGTAGTGGTTGATCGCATTGGCGCCACCCGCGGCGAGGAAGCCACCCACCATTGTCCACAGCAGCAGCCACCCGCTGGGGACCCCGTGGGCCGCGGTGAACATGGCAGCTGCCGTCGTCAGCAGCAGCAGCGAGATCACGCGGGGCTTGGTGAGCTTGATGTACTCGACGAAGATTGCCCCAAGACGCGACGGTGTCGGCGTCGCACCCAGCACGTCGATACTCACTGCAGCCCGGCCAAGACCAGCAATGCGATCAGGCCGACCAGCGGTGCCACCGACCACATTGCCTCGAGTCCCCGGGTCCGCGACGTGGCCGCAGGATCGCGCAGCTCCAGCATGTGGCGCAGGCTCAGCCAGGCCGCGGGAACGATCATGACAATCGCCAAACAGATCGCACACAACCGCAGCGGGGATTGGTCCAGAGCGCTCATCGGTGGCGAGGATACTCCAGTCCGGCAGCCGCGCGGAGGTCATCTGCGGCGGCACGCTCCCAGGATCCCGGATCACGTATCCGCTGACCCGCAGGTGTATGTGTCGGGCGACATCTTGGCGCGCGCGCCAAGATGTCGCAAATGCTTCCCGCCGCCGATGCCGCCGTCCTGACACATGCCGACGTCCTTGTACTTGGCGCCGGGCCCGCGGGTCTCGGGGCGGCGCTCCACGCCGCACGCGCGGGTGCCCGCGTTGTTGTTATCGACAAAGCGGGCCGGGTCGGGGGGCTGTGCGTCACACGCACGCACGGAGAGCTGCGCTACGACGTGGGCGGCCACATCCCGTTTGTCAACGACCCCGGCCGGCGCGAGTGGCTTGGCGAGCTGCTCGGTCCCGACCTCGAGTGGGTGCCGCGCCCGGTGAGCTCCTGGCGCAACCGCGCAATTCGGCCCGGGCGCTATCTGGATCAGCGCCCGCACGGCGCTCCGCTCGGTGCGCCGACCGCCGCCGATCTGGTCCCGAGCCCCGACGACTCCGCCACCACCGTCTTGGGAGAGATGTTCGGCAGCGCATTTGTCGAGGCCGAGCTGCGCCGCTATCTCGAGAAGATCGACGGCGTCCCGCTGGAGCGCATCCCCGGCGTCCGGCCGCTGCGGCTCCTGCGTGAGCAGGCAGCTCCCGATGGGTTCTGGTTTCACGCCATGGAATCGGGCAGCTAATGGACGCCATGGCCGATGCCATCCGGCGCGCGGGCGGCCAGGTGCTCACCGGCACCGATGTCACCGCGATCGATGCTCCCGACGCTCGGGTGTCCGCCCTCCAGCTGTCGGTTGCTGGGCAGCCGCACTCGATCGCCACCTCGCAGCTCATCGTCAGCGCGCCGCCCGGAGTCGTGGCGCGCACGCTCAATCCCGTGCCGGCTCCCGGTGTCGTACCCCCACAGTGCGCATGCGTACGGTGTGCGTGACCTACCTGCAGATCGACCGTCCCCGCGTCACTGACGAGGCCTGGGTCCAAGTGGACGACCCGTTGGTACCCGCGGCGCGCATCTTCGAGATGCCCAATTGGAACGCGACGATGTCCTCCGGCAACCGGACGGTGCTCGGCATGGAGTGTTACTGCGCTCCCTCCTCCGACGACCCCATCTGGAGTCGCAGCGACGCCGATCTCGCCGATCTCTGCGCGGCGAGCCTCGTTGATCCGCTCGGCTGGCTGGATGCAGCCCATCAGGCGCGGCTCCTGGAAGTCGTCCGCCTTCCGGCGGCATATCCATCTCCGGATCTCGATCAGCTGCCGGCGATGGATGCCGCGGCGAAGATGCTCGCGCAAATCAAAGGACTCCACCTGGCTCGGGGATCGGCCGTGATCGATGCGATTCACGCCGGCGAGATCTGCGCCCGTACGGCGCTGTCGCGGTCGCGCTAATCTCGCACGCAATGAGCACTGTGATCACCGCATCCGCAATCGATCGGTTCCGTCACGTTGTCGGTCCCGAGCGCGTCCTGACCGCTGCGCTGGAGCGTCTGGTCTATGCCAGGGACGGCTCCATGAATCAGGGCAATTGCGGACTGGCGGTGCTGTGCGACACGACTGCGGAAATCGCCGAATGCATGAAGGTGGCCGCGGAATTCGACCTGCCGATCGTCCCGCGCGGATCCGGCACGAGCCTGGCGGGCTCGGCGATCCCGCTCGATGGGTCGGTCGTCATCTCGGTCGCCCGAATGCGGCGTGTGTTGTCGATTGACCCCGAGACGCCGTGTGCATGGGTCGAACCGGGCGTGCTCAATCTCGACCTCACCGCGGCCGTCACCCACCTGGGCCTGCACTACGCGCCCGATCCTTCCAGCCAAGCCGCGTGTTCCATCGGAGGGAACGTGGCGACCAACGCCGGCGGCCCGCACTGCCTGGCCTCGGGCGTGACCGCGCAGCACATCCTGGGAATGGAGCTGGTGCTCCCCGATGGGCAAATCCTGCAGCTCGGCGGCCCCGCCCCGGACCCGGCGGGCTACGACCTGCGCGGGTTCGTCGTCGGGGGCGAGGGCACGCTCGGGATCGTCACCAAAGTCTGCGTGAAGCTCACCCGGAACCCGCCGGTCGTGCGCACCCTGCTCATCGATTTCACTTCGCTGACGGCAGCGGGCGCCGCAGTTCGGGACATCATCGCCAAGGGCGTGATTCCCGCCGCCATGGAGATGATGGACCGCACCATGACGCGCGCCGTCGAGGCGTTCGTGCACGCGGGCCTGCCCGTCGATGCCGCCGCCGTGCTGCTGGTCGAGGTCGACGGCACCGAGGCGCAGGTCTCCGAACACACCCGCGTGGTCGAGGACATCTGCCGCGAGTCCGGCGCGAGCCACATCCGCGTCGCCGCCGATGAGGCCGAGCGCGCCCTGTTCTGGAAGGCCCGCAAGAACGCGTTCGGCGCCTGCGCGCGCATCGCCCCCAACTACTACCTGCATGACTGCGTCGTGCCGCGCACGCGTTTGGTCGAGGTGCTGGCGGCCATCGAACATATCGCCGCGCGCCACGATCTGGTGATCATGAACGTGTTCCACGCGGGCGATGGCAACCTGCACCCGCTGATTTCGTTCGACCGCCGTGATGAGGAGCAGGTCACGCGCGTTCTCCAGGCGGGGCGCGAGATCATCGAAGTCTGCATGCGCGTCGGCGGGACACTTTCCGGCGAACACGGCATCGGGATGGAAAAACGCGATTTCATGCCGCTCCAGTTCAATGCCCACGACCTCGACGCCCAGGCGCGCAGTCGTGAGGCATTCGATCCGACGGGCCGTATGAACCCGCGCAAGGTCCTGCCGTCCGGCAGCAAATGCGGCGAGCTCAGCTTTCCCCACGACCACCTGCCCGAGGGCACATGGATCTAGCCCCGGGCACGCCCACCAACCGCGCGGTGCTGTGCCGCGCCCTGCGCGAGGCAAGCGACCACGCGCGCCCGGTACGGATCAGCGGTGGCGGAACCGGAGGACGGCGCGGGCTGATCGCGAGTGAACCGGCCGAGGTGATCTCGACCATGGAATTCGACCGCATCGTCGCCCACGAACCCGCGGATCTGGTCGCGACCGTGGAAGCCGGGGTACCCGTACGCGAGTTGCAGCGCACACTCGGCGAACATGCGCAGACCTGGATCCAGGCACCCGATATAGATGGAGCCACCGTCGGGGGCCTGCTCTCGCGCGCAGCGAGCAGCCATCGCCGCCTGCGTTACGGGGCGATCCGCGATTCGCTGCTGCAGGTCGTCATGGTGACCGGCGACGGGCGCCTGGTGCACGCGGGCGGCAAGACGGTCAAGGGCGTCGCCGGCTACGACATCCCGCGGCTGGTCGTGGGCGCGCACGGGACGCTCGGGGTCCTCGTTGAGGTCACGCTCAAGCTCTGGCCGCTGCCGTCGTCGACGGCGTGGTTCTCGGCCGAAGGGCCGACCCACCACGTGGCGGCGATCGGCGAGCAGGCCCGGCACCACCTGCACCAGCCGGCATCGGTCCTCCTGAGCCCGGACCGTCTGGATATCGAGTTGATCGGACCGCCGGACGATCTCGTCGCGCCCATGGGGATGCACCTCAGCACTGCGCCCCCCGTGTTCGGTGGACCGGCCACGGTGGAGCTCGGGGTGTCGCCGGCGGTGCTCCCGCAGTTGGCAAGCGACCTCGCCGAGTGTGGTTTCGCCTTCCAGGCCCAGCTCGGTGTGGGGATCTGCACGATCGCGATCGCGACGCTCGATGAACTGCGCGACGTGCGTGCGATGGCGATCGCCGCCGGGGGGCATGCGGTGATCCTGGATGCGCCCGATGCGCTACGGGCCGATCCGTGGGGCCCCGCCCCTGCGGGGCTTGCGATCATGCGCCGTCTCAAGAATTCCTTCGACCCAGCGGGCATCCTCAATCGTGGACAATTCCTCGGCGATCGGACAGGTGCATTGTGAGTGACGACGAACTGCGCCCGCCGCCGATTCGCGCCGCGAATTGGCGTCGCGGCATCGAGGCTCCTGCCGAACAAGACATCGTCTCGTGCGTGTCGTGCGGTCTGTGCCTGCCGCACTGCCCGACCTACCGGCTGACGGGCCGCGAGAGCGCATCGCCCAGGGGGCGCATCGCGGCCATGCGCGCCGTCCAAGAGGGCCAGGCGACGATCGACGACACCTTCCGCACGATGATGGACGAGTGTCTCGCGTGCAGGGCGTGCGAGACCGCGTGTCCGAGCGGGGTGCCCTTTGGGCGCATGATCGAGGCCGCCCGGGCGCAGATCGAACCGACGCGCCCGATCGCCACGCGCGGCCTGCGGGCCATCGGTCTCAAGCACGTGCTCTCACGCCCGTGGGCCGTCTACGCCGCAGGTGCGGGACTCGGCATTGCGCAGGCGCTCCGCCTGGATCGCCTTGGACCCGCGAGCACGCGAACCGTTGCCCCACGGGTCTCGCTCACCCAACTGGCGCGACCGCTGCCCCGAGAAATGGGTTCCGGGCCAACGGCGGCACTGTTGTGCGGCTGCGTGATGGACGTGGCCTTCCGCGACGTCCAGCGGGACACACTGCGCGCCGTGGCCGGTTCCGGCTACCGCGCGGTACGGCCCCGGTCCGGAGGGTGCTGCGGCGCCCTGGCGATGCACTACGGATATCCCGAGGCCGCCCGGCAGATGGCCCGCAATCGGATCGCCGAATTCGCCGACGCCGAGGTCATCATCGTCAACGCCGCGGGGTGCAGCAACCACATGAAAACCTGGGGGCACCTCCTCAAGGACGATCCGAAATGGGGTCCGCGGGCCGCAGAGATCTCCCGCCGCGTGCGTGATCTGCTGGAGATCGACTTGGCGACACGCTCGCGCGAGCTCGGCCCGATCGCCTGCCACGACGCCTGCCACCACGTCAATGGCCAAGCGCTCGGTCCCGACCTGCGCCGAGTGATCAGGTCCGTCGGCGGACAACCCGTCGAGATTCCCGACGGCGAGCGCTGCTGCGGTGCCGCGGGCCTCTACTCGGTGCTGCAGCCAGAGCTCTCGGCGCAGCTGCGTCGGCAGAAAGCCGTGGCAATTGCGACCACCAAAGCCAGCACCGTTGCGGTGGCAAATCCGGGCTGCGCCATTCAGATCGCCGCCGGGTTGCGCGAGATCGCGTCGCCGATCCGCGTCGTCCACCCCGCCCAGTTGATCCGATAGGGCCCAAACCGCGGGCGCCGTCGGTCAGCGCTGCGGCTGTCGTTCGGTGCGGGCTCGACTCGCACGCAGATCGGACAGCTGGTCGGAGAGATCATCGGCCATCTGCGCACGTTCGACCGCTCGCCGCAGGCGCACCCGCGCCCGATCAAGTCGGGCTTGGCCGTCGACCTCGAGCTCTCCGAGTGCCTCCGCCTCGGCGAGCTGCTCGGTCAGGCCGGCCAGGCGGCGCACCCGATCCCAGAGTGCATCGGCGACTGCATCAGGTTCAGGGGCCGGTAACGTCATAGGTCAAGCATAAGCGCCCCAGCCGCTGTTGCGACACAGGTGCCCTCCCGCCGACCGCTAGCTCTCTGACGCCGGAGCCCCGGATGCCTCGCCGGTCGAGGATCCGCCTGCACCCGTGCCCGCGCGCGGTGGACGGCGGCGGCGGCGACGGCGGCGGCGATTGGCCGTTGCGGAGGTGCCGTCGACGGTACCCGCGGTCGATTCCGGGGGGGAGGCGCCGTTCCCGGAGACCGCTTCGGCTGCTGCGATCGGGGCTCCTGCCACGGACTCGCTCGAGGGGACGTGCAGCCGACGACGACGGCGTCGGCGCGGCTTCGGTGCGTCGTCGGCCACCGCATCGCGGCGGCGCTGGCCATCGCCCAGACCAATTTCCTCGGCGGATGGGAGGCGCGGGAAGCGCGTGCGCAATGCATTCCAGCCACGGCGTGACAGCAGCGCCTTGGGCTGGGTGGCACCCACGGCGGCGCGAAGCGCACGGCGCGCATCGGGCGTCGTGAAATCAAGCGAGTCGAGCAGACCCCGGAGCTTCGCCCATCCGCCCGCCGCTGCGGCGGCGCGCGCCGCCAGGCGGACATGCTCGGGCCGGGTCGGCACATCGCCAGGACCCAGCACCACGGTCAGACGCGCGACCTGGCCCAAGCGCAATCCGGCGACCGCATCCTCGTCCGGAGCAATGGGATCCGGCGGCGGGCCGCCCGCGGCGCGCAACCAGCCCGCAATCAGGTTGATCTCGCCGCCGGCGGAGATCAGATGACGCGCCTCCCAGCCGGCGATGCGCGCGGCCTCCTGATTGCGCCCGGGCCGATGGGCTTCCGCCAGACCGCGCGAGACATCCCACGCCCACGCCGGCGCCCATGACGACGCCTCCTCGAGTGCGGTCCAGCGGCGGCGGCGATCGCCCGAGCGACCCAGTTGTTCCAAGGCGGTGATCCGGTCCCACTTGCCGGCATGATCGGCGTGGTACCAGAGGGCCCGCAAGCGCTCGCGGGCGGTCATGCGCAGGTTGTCGAGCACGCGGCGCGGCGCATCGTCGGTGAGCCACATCCGCAGGTCCGGCTGCATCACCAATGCCATCGCCCACTCCCGCCACATCGGCTGGTCGATCCCGTCGCGGGCGGTGCGTGCCAGCACCCCGGTCAGGCCCCACCACGCAAGGGCACCCTCGGGCGGGATCCAGGCCGCCACACGCTCGGCGATCTCGATGCAGCTCGCGTCGGCGGTGGCGGCCTGGATCCATTCCTCGATCAGGATGCCGCGCAGCTGGGTCGTATCGGCATCCCGCCACCCGCCGTTACGGAAGCCCGCGGCGATCTGCGCGGGGTCCGCACCGGGATTGACCAGTTCGGCGACATTGCCGACCTGGTCGGCCAGGAGCCGTGCGGCCTGCGCGAGCTTGCCGCGCTCATCCCCGGCGTCGGGTGGCCCCGCCACGCGACCCAAGGGCTTGTACCAGCCGACGCCAAAAAGATCGTGGCTGGTCTTGACGCCCATCAGGTCGCCCTTCGGCAGGAACTCGACCGATACCGCTTCCTTGTCCGGAGCCGGACGCATCACGCGCCCGAGGCGCTGCACGAAGACCCGCTCCGAGGTCGTCGGCGCCAGATGCATCACGACCGACGCCCGCGTCTCATCCCACCCCTCGGTGAGCAAGTCCGCGTTGCAGAGCACGTCGATATAGCCCTCACCGAATTTCTTGAGGGTCATCTGCAGTTCGCGCGCCGGAGTCTGGCCCGAGACGGCCGCGGCCTTGACGCCACGGGCCGTGAGTTCATCGGCGAGGTTGTGCGCCTGGGCGACCGTGGCCGTGTAGGCCACCCCGGCCAGGCCCAGCGGCTGGAAGTGCTCGACCCAGACATCGGCACACGCGGTGTGCCAGAGCGCGCGATCCAGGGCGCGCCCCAGGCTGCCCTGGTCGAAGTCACCACGCACCCGCGCGACATCGGACAGGTCGACGGCGCGCTCGACGCGCAGCGATCGCAATGGACACAGGATCCCGCGCTCGATCGCCGAGGCGCGATCCAGCGTCGTGGCAACCGGCCCGAAGATCTGCTCGACGTGCCCGGTCGTCGTCGCACCGGTGGCCGTGAAACCGACGACGATCGCGTTCTTGGCGCGGTCGAGCATCAGCCGGGTCTGCGCGCCAAGCGCGGTATGGGCCTCATCACAGACCAGCAAGGTCACATCGTCCCAGTTGATGCGCTCGGCATGGCGCAAGGCCGCCTGATAGGTGCAGATGGCAACGCCAGGCTGGCCGATCGCGTCCGGGCCCTCGTCGTTGACCTTGACCGACGGGAAGTGCCGCTCAAACCCGACGATCGTCTGCTCGGCAAGATTGCGCCTCGGGACCAGGACGCACGCCGAACCATCCACTGCGGCGGCCAGTGCGCAGAACATCACGGTCTTGCCGGAGCCGGTCGGGGCATCGACCCAGGTCCGGCGCACGCCGTGGGCCAATCGCGACGCCAGGTCGTCCAGGGCCTCGATCTGATGCGGGCGCAGAGTCACGTCCGGCCAGACGCCGGCGGGGTCTTCCAGAGCAGTGGCAAGCGCCTCGGCGGGCAACGGCGCGACACTCGTGTTCGAGGTGGGACGCAGGCTGACGGGCATCCAGTGACAGGGCTTGCCGCTCTCAACACGTGCGGCGAAGCGATGTGGCCAAGCGAGGGCAGGTACAGGGGCCTCGAGTCGCGTGGCGACGGGCGCTCAGGTCAGTTCAGCACGGAGCGACCGCCTCGCATCGACGACCGCCGCAAGGGTACCACGATTTGCGTCGTTGCATCGCGCACCGCAAATCGGTCGTATCCGGGGGTCCAATAGGCCCGGTAGCATCAGCACCAGATGCTGCCGCTCCGAGACCCATCGCCATGAACATGCCCAGCTTCTCGTGGCGACCGACGACCTCACGGTTGATCACGGCGGCGGTCGCCATCGTTTGCCTACTCGTCGGCTTCTGGATCGGCTGGCAGCACCGCTCGAGCGTGGACCCGAGCTCGGTGACGCCGTCGGTGCCGACCGATATGCGTACCGGCGCTGCCCACGTCACCGTTCCCGCGACGCATCCGACAGGGACCTCCACGACCGCCACTGTGCCGGGGACCAGCTCGACGACCTCCACCCCGGCCGCGCCGCTGCCGCCGCGCAGTCAGCTCAAGATCGCCGTCTTCAACGCAGGCGCAACCCCCGGCGTCGCCGTGCAGCTGGCGGTGAGCATCGTCGGGCTCGGCTACCCGACGCCGGCCACGGGGAATATCTCGCTGCCCGCCAATCAGCTCCCGACGCCCTCGGGCACCAGCATCACGACGACCAACCAAGCGACCACGGGACCATCGACGGCCCCGTCCACCGCGACGGGCACTACTACCGCGGCCTCGACATCGCCGACCTCGAGCTCCCCGGCGCCGCCAGCCGAGCCGCAGATCATCTATTACCGCAGTGGTGACCAAGCGATCGCGCAGCGCCTCGGTACGGACCTCGGCATTGGCAACGTCGCCCCGGTACCGACCACCGGGCCGCTGGTCAGCACCGCGACATCGGCACAGCTGATTGTCGTGGTGGGTGGCGGATGACCGCGCCGGCCATGCGCATCGGGATCCATGTGCCCCAGTACGGGGGCACATGGGACGACATCCGAGCGGTCGCCGAGTATCTCGACCGCTCCGCGGTCGATACCCTGTGGGTCAACGACCACCTGCAAGCACCGGGACGCATCAAGTCGGACCCGACCTTTGACGCCTTCACGACCCTCAGCGCGCTCGCTCCGCTGACGCGCCGCGTCAATCTGGGAATCGCGGTCCTGTCGGCCGCGTATCGACCGCTCCAGATGGCTGCCAAGATGGCCTCGGTCCTCGACGTGATCTCCGGCGGCCGCCTGATCGTGGGCGTCGGCACGGGCTCCGACCGTCCCGAACATGCCACCTATGGTTTTCCGTTCGGGACCGCGCGGGAGCGGACCGACCGCCTGCGCGTCACGCTCGAGGTCATGAACGCGATGTGGGAGCACCCCGACGGTGCGAGCGTCGCGAACATCCTCGACGACGCCCCGAACCTCCCCCAATCCGGTCGGCCGCCAGTGTGGCTCGCCGCCCATGGGCCGGTTCTGCTCACGCTTGCCGGCCGCGTCGCCGACGGAATCATCGCTGCCTGGACTCCGCCCGCCGAGCTCGGCGCGCGCGCACGCATCGCACACGAATCCGCGCTAGCCGCGGGCCGGCCCAGACTCCGCGTGAGGCTCTACAGCTTCGGCCTGATCGCCCCCAGCACCGGGGAGCTCCATTCCTGGGTCACCCCGCAGGCGCAGCGGTTGGGAACGACGTCGGCGCGGTACCTGCGCTGGCTGCGGACCACCGGGCTCGTCGGGACCCCCGATGAGGTCCGGCAGCAACTGGCAGCCTATGCCGCCGCCGGAGCGACTGATGTGATCCTCGCCCTGCCCGAGCGCGTACCGGTCGACGTATTCGCGGCAATCGCAGACGCGCTTGCTCCCGTCTTTGAGGCTCCGGCAGCATCCCGTCCCACCGCCCATGGCGTCCGTGCCGATGCCAACTTGGTGCACCTGCTGGTCGGTCGCCACCGCGCAGCCGGAGCTGGCGCGAGGCCCGCGGTGATCGACGCCCACGGCGAGTAGAGCTACGACGACCTGTGGGCCGCCACCGAGCGCGCCGGCGGCGCGCTCGCCACAGCCGGGGTACGGCGTGGGGATCGCGTCGCGATCGCCGTGCGCGACGGCCGCTGGTGGGTGGCCGCATTTCTCGGTGCCGCCTGCCTCGGGGCCGTCGCGGTACCGGTCGACCCGCTGGGCACCGCCGAGCACCTCGGGGTCATCCTCGCGGATTGCGAGCCACAGCTGGTGATCGCCGACGCGGAGGTGGATGCCGGCCTGGCCAACGCTGGCGCCGGAGCGCCTCGACGGGCACCGGGGTCCGGACTGCATTGCGGTACACCCGGAAGATCTCGCGTACATGATCTATTCCTCGGGCTCGACGGGCCGGCCCAAGGGGGTCATGCACGCCCACCGCGACATGATCGCTGGTATCGAGACCTACGCCCGCCACATCCTGGAGCTCGCACCGGCAGAGCCCTGCCACTCGACGGCGCGCCTGTTCACGTCCTTGGGATTCGGCAACGGGTTCTTCCGCGTCTTGGGCTCCGGCGCCACCGCCGTGCTGTCGGGAACGCGTCCGAACCCCCCGCTCGACCCTGGAGCTCGTCGCCCGAAACCGCGTGCGCGTGCTCACGGGTGTGCCCACCTTCTGGGCACAGCTGGTCGACTACCTCGGCCGTCATCCCCAGCCCGATCCCCTGGCCGGAGTGCGGCTGTGCGTGTCATCGGGCGATCGCCTGCCCGCCCCCGTCGCACGTGCGCTGCCCGCACTGACCCGAGCCCCGCTGATCGAGGGGCTGGGCTGTTCGGAGTGCTCGAATGTGGTGATCTCGACGCGGCCGGACGACCCCACCCCCGGATCGCTGGGCACCGTTGTCCCCGGCGTGGACATCCCGCTGCGTGACCCGGAGGGCCACGCGGTACCCGAGGGCGCGCCGGGACGGCTCTGGATCCGAAGCCCGTCCAACTGGCGCCGCGCCGAGGCCACGCACGATCTTGTCCACGGCGAATGGCTCCGCATGGGCGATGTCTTGGTGTGCAACGGCGGCCGATACCGGCACGTGGGCCGTGTCGACGATCTGTTCAAGGTCGACGCCCGCTGGGTCAGCTCGCACGAAGTCGAGGCGTGCCTGCTCGAGTACCCGGGAATCCTCGAGGCGGCGGTCGGCGGCATCCCCGATGCGTCCGGTTTGATGCGCGTGGTGGCTTGGGTCACGATCGACGGGCCCGAGCCCACGGGCCTGGACGCGCAGCTGCGTCGCCATGTAGCCCACGCGCTCGCCCCCTTCATGGCACCACGCGAGGTACACGTGCGCGGCGAACTGCCGCGGCTGCCCTCGGGAAAGCTCGACCGCAAACGCCTACGCGACGCGGCCAACTCAGACCTACCCTAAGTGGCGGCCCGCAACCAGTCAATCAGCAGCGCATTCACCGCATCCGGCGCTTCCTGCTGCACCCAGTGGCTGACGCCCGGCAGCCGCTCGACCCGCAACGGCCCCGCCACCTTGGCGCACGAACGCTCGAGCAGCCCGAGCCCCAGGTACGAGTCGGCATCCCCCCAAATCACCATCGTCGGCACGGTGATCGGGGGAAGCTGCGGCGGCGGGCGCAGCCACGCGGCCGCCGGCACGTTGGCCCGGTAATAGTTGAGTGCCGCCGTCAGGGCGCCGTCACGGGCGAATGCCTCCAGGTAGACCAGCACGTCCTCCGGTGTGAATGTCTCCGGCGCCGCGTTCTCGAAGACCATCTCGCGCAGGTTGCGATAGTCGTCGTCGGCCAGCCAGCTCTCGGCGACGCCGACAAACTGGAACAGCAGCATGTACCAGCTCTTGGCCCGCTGGGCGGCATCGTCGCGACGTGCCTCAGCCGAGGCCACCGGATGCGGGGCATTGGCGATGACCAGCGACCGGACGCGCCCCGGATGCAGGGCCGCCGTGGCCCAAGCGAGCGCGCCGCCCCAGTCGTGACCGACCAGGTGCACCCGTTCCTCGCCCAGCGCGTCGATCAGCCCGACGACGTCGCCCACGAGCGCCGGCACCGCGTAGGCGTCAACCGCCGCCGGCCGGTCCGAAGCGCCGTAGCCACGCAGGTCGGGCGCAATCCCCCGGTAGCCGGCCGCCGCCAGGGCTGGCAGCTGATGCCGCCAGGAGTAGGCGAGCTCGGGGAAGCCGTGGAGCATAACCACCGGGTCGCCGGTGCCCTGCTCCCGGATGGCTAGGCGGATGTCGCCGACGCGAATGCGCTTCATCAGGACCGTGCCCTTCTCATGAGTACCCGATGGTACCGCGCCCGCCTCATTCGGCCGGCGGGGTGATCACGCCGCTCTCGGAGATCCGCGCCGCACTCGCACGGAAGTCTTCCTTGGAAAGCGTCCGGACGAGCGGGATCCCTTCCCCGCCGGGATATGGAACGCCCACCGAGTTGAGCTCGACCGGGCGCAACCGGGCGGAGAGCAAGCGCCCGCTCGCCGTGAGCGTGGCCTGCAGCACACCGCTCGTGCTCAGCGTTCCCCCAAGCCCGAATCCCTTGTAACCCACGAAATTACCCATGCTGTAGGCGATCATGTGCCCGTGGTAGAACTGGATCCCGCGCAGGACGTGGGGGCCGGTGCCGATGACCAGATCCGCACCGGCGTCGACCGCGGTGTGCGCGAGCTGCTGCACGTTGCCCTGCGGGTTGCCATCGACGTACTCGTCCCCCGGACCGACGTGGAGGGCGTCGGCCCCCTGGGCTCCCGCGTGGAAATACACGATCACCAGCTCGGCTTCGTGGCGCGCCTTTTTCACCAGCGCGCGGACCGCGGCGAGGTTGAGCGAGTCGGCGCACCAGTTGTACGGGGCGAAACCCAGGATCGCGATGCTCACCGAGCCCACGTGCTGGATCGCGAACTGGGACGGCAGGCCCGTGTGCGGCAGCCCGACGCGCTTGAGCGCCGCCACCGTGTTGCCAAGCCCGACCGCGCCGAAGTCATAGGTGTGATTGTCGGCGAGGTTGGCGACCGTGAACCCGGCCGCCGTGAGGTTCGACGCGTAGCTTGGGGGACTCCGGAAGGCATAGCAGTCGCTCGATGACGGCCCGCACTTCGACGGCCCGGTCTCGGTGAGAGTGCCCTCCTGGTCGACGATCACCACGTTGCCGACCAGGTACTTCTTGACCGCGCTGAACAACTGCCGGCCATGGTCAGGGGGCAGGCCGTACGGCGGTGATCCCATCATCGTGTCGCCGACCGCGGCAACGGTCACCCGGGCGCTCGGATTCGTGTCCGTTGCCGGGGCCGTCGCTGCGAGCGCGCCGCTCGACGACGTGGCCGCATCCGCGGAGCGCATGCCACTGCCCAGTCGACCGACCGCGGCCGAGACGACCAGAACGACCAGCAGGATCCCGGCGCACACCAGAAGCGCGGCCTGGCGCCTGCGCTCCACCGCGCGGCGGCGCTTGGCAGCCCGTCGTGCGGCGCGCTCATGGGGGGCGAGGGACATGGCGAGCCCAGTCTAATCCGACCGGAACCGCACACCACCCCCAGCGCTCAGCCTAGACTGGCCCCGGGATGTACACACCCGACCGCGATCAGCCGGAGATCCCGTTTGTTGAGCACCTGATGCTTGATCTCGGCGGGGTGATTCTGCCGTCGGCGATGCCCCAAATCGTGGCCGAACTGTCCGGGCTGTCCGGCAAGTCCGAACAGCATCTCTGGCGGTTCTTCAACACGCGCCTGTTCCAGCCCTTCTGGAGTGGGGACATCGGGCTCGACAGGTTCTGGACGACGTTCACCGACTACGCCCAGATCCCCGAGGTCTCAGGACGCTGGCAAACCGAGATGACGACCACGATGCTGCGGCCCTTCGCCGGGGTCGAGCAGGTTCGGCGCTGGAGCCGCGTCGTGCCCGTCGGGGTCCTCTCCAACCAGCGCGCCGAATGGGTGCTGCCGGTCCTGGCGCACGAGGGCCTCATTGAGCTACTCGACCCCATGCTCATCTCGAGCACCACCGGCCTTGTGAAGCCCGACCCGCGCGCGTTCGGACAGCTCGCCCGCCTCGGATCGCCACCCGAACGCGTCCTCTACGTCGATGACCGGCCGCATGCACTGCGGCGCGCAGAGCAGCACGGCATCTCCACCCTGCAGGCAGACGCCGGCCGCGACTGGATCCGACAGGTCAACGAGCGGCTCGGACTCGACCAGGACGCCGAGCGCGCCGTCTGACCGGCACAGCATCGCCTACATCACGATGCCGCCGTTGACCGAGAGCACCTGGCCGGTGATGAAGCCCGCAGCGGGCGAGGCGAGAAAGGCGACCGACTCGGCGATCTCCTCGGGGAGCGCCGCCCGGCGCATCGGCGTGGCACGGATGGCGCCTTCGACGATGCGCGCACCCACCGGGTCGCTGGCGAGTCGGTCCTGGAAGGCCGTTTGGGTCACCGCCGGTGAGACGCAGTTGACGCGGATGCCATCGCGGGCGACCTCCCGGGCGAGCGACTTGGAGAACGCCACGACCCCCGCCTTGGCGCCCGCATAGACCGCCTCGCCCCAGCCGCCGACACGCGCCGTGTCCGATGCGATCGAAATGATCACCCCGCCATCCGGAGCCTCGCGAAGGAGCGGCAGCGCGGCGTATGAGCCCGCGACCACGCCGAGATAGTTGATCTGGACGACGCGCGTCCAGTCCTCGGGGTCGGAGTCGGCGAACAGGCTCGGGCGATCCCACCCGGCGTTGTTGATCAAGATGTCCAGGCGCCCCGCGCGTGCGCGGACGTGCTCGACGACGGCAACGGACTGCGCCAGGTCGGTGACGTCGTGCTCGAGCCCCCACGCATCTGGACCGAACTGCGCGGCGAGCTCCAGCACGGCAGGATCCCGGTCGGTCACGACCACCCGCGCGCCGCGGTCGGCAAGCACGCGTGCGATCGCCAGGCCCATGCCGCCCGCAGCGCCGGTGACGACCGCGACACGGCCGTCGATTCTCGTAAGATCGCTCATGCGTCCCCCGTCGGGAAGCGTTGGAAGGTCCCCTGTGATGCCGCCACCAGACGGCCATCGCCATCATGAATGCGACCGTGTGCCACCGCGATGCGCCGGCCCAGCGCCAGCACCTCACCGGTCCCGGTGAGCTCCCCGAGGTTCCCGGGAGCCGTGAAGTTCGATTTCATCTCAATCGTCGCGCAGCCCTCATCCGGGGGGATACGTCCCAAGATCGCTAAGGCCATTGCGGCATCCAGCATGCCGCACAGAATCCCGCCGTGCGCGGTGCCATACAGCTGAGTATGCCCAGGGGTGATCGTGATCCGAAACAGACTCCCCTCCGTGTCGGCGCGCTCCACGCGCATCCCGACCAGCTGGTAGTACCCGCACGCGTTCCAGCGCTCCAGCACGTCGGGGGCAACAGCGTCAATGGCCATGTATCACCTTTTGGGTTGGGGTTGCCAGTGCCGCACGGGCGCGGACGGTCAACTCCGCGCGATCGACCTTGCCCGATGCCGTCACCGGCAGGTCGGTATCGACCAAGAGCGCCCGGGGACGCTCCGCGGAGGGGAGGACCGCGAGGCGTTCCCAGAGCCGCTCCTGGACGGCGGGGCTCGGTGTGCGCGCGGCAACGACCGCGACCAGCCTGGTCACGCCGTCGTCGTCGACGATCGGCACGCACATGGCATCCGCCACATCGGGGTCGGCGACAAGAATTTCCTGCACCCGGGCGGGATCGACCCACGTCGCGCCGACCTTGATGCGGTCGCCTTTGCGACCCAGCACGCGAATCCCACCGTCAGGCATCCACTCCGCCAAGTCGCCGGTATGCAGCCACCCGCCCTTGAGCGCCCGCGCGGTCGCCTCCGGGTCACCGAAGTAGCCGGCCATCACCGTTGGCCCGGAGACCAGCAGCTCCCCCGCCCCGTCGGACAGCCCTGCTGCCGGCTCAATCTTCAGGCGATACCCGGGAACCACCCAGCCCGTCCGTCCGGCCGCCGGGCTCCCGACCACATCGGAGGTGTACAGGTTGGTCGCCTCAGAAGAACCAAGCGAGTTGACGATGCGCATCCCGGTCGTCTCGGCGACGGCCTCCCACACACGCGCATCGAGAAGCTCCCCCGCCGCGACGGCAAGCCGGACACCCGCGAACGCCGAGCCGTCGACGCGGCCCTCGCGCACGTGACGCGCCAGTCGCGCCCACCACGTCGGCACACCAGCGACGACGTTCACACCATGATCGCGACATGCGCGCTCAAGACGCTCCGGGTCACGCGTGGTGGTCTCGATCCATGCCGCGGCCCCCGCCCCCAACGGGAAGTACAAGCTTTTGCCGAGGCCGTAGCTCGTCGGGAGCGCCGCGACCGACCAGACCAAATCCCCGGGGCGCAACTTGAGGATGCGCCGGCCGTAGGTGGCGATACACCCGGGGATGTCGCGATGCCGATGGACGGCCCACTTCGACGGCCCGGTCGAACCCGAGGTCATCAGCATGTAACACGGGTCGTCGGCCGCGACCGCGCAGACACCCGGGTCGGGCGGATGTACGTCGTCGGCGGCGTGCGCGACGAGCAATGCCGGGGCAACCTGGTCCGTGCCCGCGAGCACCTGCGGCCCGTCGGAGATCACCAGACGCGGTGCCACGCGCTCCGCAGCAACCCTCAGACGATCTCCCGACACGCCCATCCCTGCCAACGCCACCACGGCCCCACGGCGCACCGCACCGAGGAACATCGCGATCCAATCCGGGGAATCCGGGGCGCGCAGCAGAACAACATCGCCACGCCCGATCCCCTTGGCGGCAAGGACGGCGTCCATTCGCAGCGTGTGCTCGCGCACCTGCGCCAGGGTCCAGCTCCCGCCGTCCCAGACCACCGCCCGCGCATCGGATGCGTACTCGACGCGCTGCTCGAGCAGGATCGCCGCGAGATTGTGCCTCGGGCGACGAGCGACTGACATCACCGCCGATGTGCTCACGGACATCTCCGGCCCACGCCGTCCCCCGATCCCACGACACATGGACGCGGAATCACCGTCACCGAAAGCTTCTCGAGCAGCAATGGGTGTCTGGGCACCGTGGGTCCTCCCTGTGCCGGGCAGCCTAGATCCGCGTCGGTCTCGCCGACATCCGGCTCGCTGCGCGACTTCAGTCCGGGAAACCCCGGAGCACGCAGGACCAACGAGTTCGCACTGCGCACGCGTCCACTGCCGTGAACATGTCACGTTTTTCGCGTCTGGCGTCTAGACGCACCGCCGTAAGCCGCGTAGATTGCCCCCATCGAATCCGCGCCAGTGCGCGCGATTCCCCTCCGCACGAGACTCACAGGGACGACCCCAATGGCCCAGGATGTTGCAGCCCTCACGGCGGCGCCTGACGCACGCGGTGGCCCGCCACCGGGCGTCGGCGATTTTCAGATCGTTCCCACGCGAGCCATCCCGATTGTCGCCGTCGTCGTGGTCGGCCTCGTTGCGGCAATCGCCAGCAACAACCTCTGGGCACTGGAGTTCTTTCACATCGTCGGCGGCGGGCTGTGGACCGGCGTCGATCTGTTTGTGGGGCTGATCCTCGGACCGATCATCGGCCGGATGTCGATCCCCGCACGGATCGAGTTCACGACGAAGTTCATGCCGAAAATGGTCCTGCTGATGCCGACTCTGGTGACGATGACGCTCGCCTCGGGATGGCAGTTGGCCCGGCACCTGGGCAACCTGGACAGCGCGTCTCCCAACCATGCATGGTTGGTCGCCTCGTTCATCGTGGTCGGGGTGATGGCGACGATCGCGATCGGCGTGCTGGAGCCCGCCAACCTGGCGGTGCTCTTCGAGCTCAAAAAGCCCCAACCCGACGGTGCGCGGATCGCCAAGCTGATGAAGCGGTTCATCTACACCGCGGGGATCACCGGGGTGCTGCAGGTCGCCACGCTGATCATCATGACGCGGGTGGCGTCCCAATAATGGCCAACACCGCCCCCGCCGCGGTCCGCCTGCCCCCGATCGCCGAGCTCGCCGTAACTTCCATGGTGCTCGTGATCATCGGCGGCATTTACATGGCGGCCAACCTGCCCGGCAGCATCTCCTTGGTGCCGGCAGCGATCCTGCTCGGAGCGGCGGCCCTCGTGCTGATCGCAGACATCGTGCTGCTGGCACGGATTCGCCCGTTCGCCCGGAGGATCTTCTACCGGGTTGCCGGTTGGGCCCTTTTGGCCTACCTGGTGATCGCGGGAATGATCGGCTATGCGTTCATCTACGACGGGACGCGCGGTGACGCGCTCGCGCTACTGGTCGGCATGCTCAGCGTCTTCGCCCTGGCGGTGCCCATCGTGCTCGGATTCACGGTCGCCCGCTATCAGCCGGTCGATGGCGCGGGGGATTTCATCTCTGTCGCAGGGCACGGCGACCCGCACACCAGCTCCACCGACTGAGGTGACTTGGCCGCAGGACGCGGCCGGTCACCTCTACACAACCCTGGGGCTCATAGGAGCACGTGCCGCGCGAGGAGAGCGCCGCGGGCGGGCGGATCGCCGCCGCCGCGTGCGATCCTACGAGCGCGAACCAACCAGAGGACGCTCACATGCAGATACGGCAGCTCGGCGCGAACGGACCCCGTGTCTCGGCGATCGGCCTCGGCTGCATGGGGATGTCGGACTTTTATGGCCCGGCCGATGACGCCGAGTCGATCGCCACGATTCACGCCGCCCTCGATGCCGGGATCACCCTTCTGGACACGGGCGACTTTTACGGGATGGGCCACAACGAAACGCTCATCCAACGCGCATTGGTGGGTCGCGCGCGCGAGGGAGTCCAGATCAGCGTCAAGTTTGGGGCCCAGCGCGATCCCGCCGGGGTCTGGATCGGTTTCGATGCCCGGCCGGCCACGCTCAAGAACGCCCTCGCCTACACCCTGCGTCGACTCGGCACGGACTACATCGACGTCTACCGGCCGTCACGCCTGGACCCCGACGTCCCGATCGAGGAGACGGTGGGGGCGATCGCGGAAATGGTCCAGGCCGGCTATGTCCGCCAGATCGGCCTCTCGGAAGTCGGCGCACAAACAATTCGCCGGGCTGCGGCGGTGCACCCGATCAGCGATCTCCAGATCGAGTACTCGCTGATCTCGCGGGGGGTCGAGGCGTCGATCCTGCCCACCTGCCGAGAACTTGGCATCTCGATCACCGCCTACGGCGTTCTCTCGCGCGGGCTCATCTCTGGACATTGGAGCCCGGACCGCGAGCTGACCGCTCGGGACTTCCGTAACACCGCTCCGCGCTTTACGGGCGATAACCTCGCCCGTAATCTCGCGTTGGTCGAGGCAGTGCGCGCCATCGCCGACGAACTGGACGCGACGGTCGCCCAGGTTGCGATCGCCTGGGTCGCCGCGCGCGGCACGAACATCATTCCTCTGGTGGGCGCACGCACCAGGGCGCGCCTCGACGAAGCACTCGGAGCCCTCGCACTCGACTTGCCGCCGGAGATCTGCGCGCGCATCGAGCGCGCGATGCCCACCGCCAGCGTTGGTGGCGCGCGCTACGCCGAATATGCGATGGCACACCTCGACAGCGAGCACTGAACGCCCGGCGCGTTCGGGTGTCCGCGGATCGGTGCGACCGGGCGCTCGCCGAGCCGCGAGCATCGCCGGCGGCGACAGCCGGCATTTACCCCGAGCCGCAATCGGGTTACAGTGCGAACCACGCAGCTGGCACTGGGCGAGGGCGAGACCTGGCGGTCCGAGAGTGCAGGCAAACCAGATGATCAGACGGCTCGGACGCAGCCATCCGCGAGCGGTGGTGTCGGGTCTTGCAGCGCTCGCTCTGCTCGCGAGCACTGCGCTCCCGCAACTTGGCGACGCCAGCACGAGCCACAAGCTCGTCCTTGGCTCGAAATACTTCCTGGCAAGGGTCGGCGGCGGCGGAATCGGCTGGGGCACCACGCGGCCGAAGACCATCTTCAACGGCGGCGACCCGTCCGGATATGTCACCAAGATCACGTGGACGGCGTGGGGCGGGAAGACGGCCATCGGCTACGGCCGAAACTGGATCTTCAAGCCCACCGGGGGCTACTACTCGAGTCCGGTGACGATCGAATTGAAGGCCGTGAATGTCGGGCTGTGTTACAGAGGGGGCCCACCCGCGTACCGCAGGCTCGTGGCCCGAGAGCCGTCGCGGCCCGGGGGGCGAATGGGCGCCTGGTTCGTCTGGGGTGACCAGAAGACGATCTGTAAATGGCAGTAGCCGCAGCTCGCGTCTCGACCGACGATCCCGTGCCTGTGCAGCACTGAACGCCTGTCGACCCGGCGCGGCGGCCACCACAGCAGGCACTCCCGGCAGGGACCGCAGGCCGGACGCAACGGTTCGCACGAGACGAGTGTGCGCCCACTTGAGGCGCGGCGTGCCAGGTCGACCGCACGCTGAGCTCAGGTAAGCGACCTGGCCGACCACCGCGACCGCGCGAGGGCGCCACCCGGATGCCGAGCCGAACTACTCCGGGGCTCCGGCCGCGAGGTCGCTCTGCGCGGGCGGCCGAGGCACGTCGTGATGGGTCGCGTAGTAGCCGAAGGACGCGGCCAACAGGCAGACGATGCCGCCCAGGATGATCGGTGCCCGCCCGCCCATCGTGTCGGCCAGCCAACCCAGGAACGGTCCTCCAATCAGGGTCGTGCCGCCGAGGATCACCGTTTGCAGCGACAGGACCCGGCCATGCATCTCGGGTTTGGCATCGACCTGCACGATTGCGGTCGTCGCAGTCAAATAGAGGATGCTCGCCATGCCGACAAGAAACACCGCCGGAATGGCGAATCCAACCCCGGGAGAAACCGCAAGCAGCAGCATTGCAACGCCGAGCGCAAACGCACCCAGGATGATGTGGCGCAGTCGAACGAGACTTCTGTGTGCAACGACCATCGCGCTCACCACCGCACCGAAACTGAACACCGAATAGAGAATCGTAAAAATGCCGCCGGTACTGCGAAGAGCGTCGGTCACAAAGAGCGGCAGGGTGACCGTGAAGCTGTAGGCCAGCATGCCGATCGCCGTCAGCATCAGGAAACTAATCCACAACGACGGCATGGACCTCACGTACCGGAGCCCCTCGCGCACTTCGCCCTTGGTCCGCTGCTTTCGCGGCCGTCGGTGGAGTTCGCCGGTCCTCATAATGCACAGGCAGAACAGCACCGCCAGATATGAACCTGCGTCGAGCGTGAAGCACCAGCCGTAACCCACCGTGACCACCAACAGACCTGCCAACGCCGGTCCGAATATTCGTGAGATGTTCACGATAATGCTGTAGAGCACGACTGCGTTCGGGATGTCCTCGGCCGTGACCATCTCGGTCACGAACGAGCGCCGGAGCGGATTGTCGAAGGACAGCAGCATTCCGCCGGCAAGGGCGAGCGCGTAGAGGCCGCCGAGAGGCGGATGCGGCATGAACGCCAAGACGGCGAGACCGACCGATTGGGTCATCTCGAGGCTTTGGGTCACGAGCAGCATGCGCCGCTTGTCCGATCGGTCGGCGATCGCTCCTGCCCACGCCGAAAAGAGCAGGATCGGGCCCGCTTGGCACGCAGCGAGCAGACCGACCGCGACCCCGCTTCCGGTGAGCTTGAGCACGAACAAAATGAGGGCGACGTTGGTGAGCCAATTGCCCGTGTTCGAGATCAACTGGCCGATGAAATACAGCCGGAAATTGCGGTTCCTGAGCGAGATGAACGTCTTGCGCAGCGTCCGGTTGAGATTCGTGACTACGAGGCTGGCGAGCGAACCCGTGCTCATTGGGCCGGCGCCCGTGTGGCCGACGAGGCGGGGATCACGATGATGTGGCCCGGGCGGGGGATCACTGTGTGCGTGAGCGATTCATGGGCGTCGTGATCGGCGTCGGGGCTGCCGTCCTCGACCACGGCGACCCGGGCGCACTGGCCTCCGGCTTCTCCCACGGCCGAACGGACGACCGCACGGCGGGTGATACCCCGCGAGTGCAGCGTGTTACTCGACGGCTCCGGCATCGCCTCCACAGCTGTTCTCCGACCAAAGAGCCATATGGCTTCGGTCTCAGGATTCCTTTTCCGGCACCCGGGAATGTCATAGAGGCAGTGTGCTGCGCTGCGGCCCTCACTGTCCCCGGCAAGATTCGAGCTCGCAACACCCCGTGCGCGACGCCTACGCAGCAGGTGCCGGGGGGCGCATTCCCGTGCGGCACGCGCCGGCGATGGCCAGCATTGAGCAGGGCGCACCGTCCACAAGCTGGCCCCGAGTGCCGCCCGGGCTCCGGATCGGTGCTGGACTTCGGTCCGGATATCGTCTCCGCAATTGGGTCTCCCAAGTCTCGCAGCCTTCCGCGGGAGAATTGGCCGTGGGGCGTACCCTCGCCCACAATCGCTGTTCGGATCACGGACCCCGGCATCCCTGGTTGACGCGTGGGCCCGGCAACCCATCAGACCCATTAACGGGCCGGTACTGGGAATGCAGTCAAGTCGTCCAAATGGGGCGCCGTGCGCTTGGTTGCCGGTCTTGCTTGTTCGGTGACAGCGAGCGTCCTCGCGCTTGTGTGCCCATAGGTCCGGCCGCCGTGGCAACAGCACCCGCAACCATGTTGCGCAGGGCCGCGTGCAACTGCCGCTGGAACTCCTTCATGCAGCCGTGAGGTTCGAACGGAAGCCGAGCTGCACTCCATGCCTCGACCCGTTGCTCCTCGGGGCTGTGGGTGACCAAGAACACCACCCCCATGATGCCGATCGACTGACGAGGAGCACGTTCAGGTGCTCGCAGGCGAGCGGCTTTCGGGTTGAGACCTCAGACGTTGCCAGGTCCCGAACGAAGACCGCCCGGAAGCCTTCGCGAGGAAAGTGTTGGCCCCGCTGTTGACCCCCACGCGTTCTGCTCCCTGCGTCTCGGCGCGCGCCAACGAACGAAGTGCCTCTTTCCAGGATCTTTGTTTGATGCCCCCGGCATGATTCGAACATGCGACACCAGGTTTAGGAAACCTGTGCTCTATCCCCTGAGCTACGGGGGCAAACGGCTTTCCTAAGCGGTTTTTCCGGTGTCAGCAGTCGGAGGGGGAACTTGAAGGGGGAACACGCCACAGCCCCGCTTCAGGGGTTCGCAGACGGCGGCTGTGCCCCGGTTCCGCTTGAAAGCCATGCGGAGTATCGCGCATCACCTGCCGCCGCGTTGTACCGCGCAATGTTGTCGGTATGGAGACAACAGCCGCATACGAAGTGGCCCACAAGCAGGTCTCGGGTTCTTCCAACCGGCATCGGTGCGAGGTGTCGTCATGGAGATGACCGTCACTCTCGATGCGGAGACCCTCCAAGCGATCTCGGCGAGTGCCGCCGAGGAGGTGCTGCGCTTGCTTCGGGAGCGGGGCGAAGTTGGCTCGCCGTTCTTCACGACGGCCGAGGCTGCCCACGTGCTTCGCACCACACCGGCGCGCATCCGTGAGCTGGTGCGGGAGCGACAACTCACAGGGTTCAAGGAAGGCGCCCGCGTTCTCCTTGACCGCGAGGAGGTCCTCAACCTCCCTCGGAAACAAATGCGAGCAGCGAAGGTGACGACATGAAGACTTCAGGACGGCCCGACAAGCGAACCGCCGAGCGAGGGATCTACAGGCGCGGCCCATACAGCTACGTCGTGCGTGTGCGCGACGCGGACGGACGCCTCCGCCGGTATGCGGCTCCCACCCTTGACGAGGCACGCACCATCAAGGCACGAGAGGTCAAGGCAGCCCATGCTGGTCGCCGAGGTCCGGTCGCTGAACGCCACACCACCGTCCAAGACTTCGCGGCAGCATTCCTGACGACCTACCGAGGAAAGACCGGTGGGGCACGCGACATCACCCTTCGGGAGTACCGAGAGCTCGTCGAGCGCAAGCTCAACGGATCGCGTCTTGGAAGACAGCGGATCTCGTCTGTGACCCAAGTTGATGTCGAAGACTTCTTCGCAGCGGTCGAGCGTTCAGTGCCGGGCGGGTACTCGGCCACGTACATGCGAAACCTGAGCACCCCAGTTCGGGCCATCTTCAGACACGCCGTTCGACAGCGGATCTTTGAGCGCAACCCGTGTGACAACGTTGCGTTCCGCACCCCGAAGTTCCGGCCAGAACTGCGAACCCTGGACGAGGAGATCGTCAGCGCGCTCATCGCCGCGTTCGACGAGCCTCGATACCAGTTGGCGGCCAAGGTTTTGGCTACATGCGGGCTTCGTATCTCTGAGTTGTCGGGGCTGGACCAGCGCGACCTCCACGTCACAGGCGGCGAGGCAAAGATCGCCGTACGCCAGCGCGTGCGCGGGACCGAAATCGGCGACCCGAAATCCTCACGGGGCCGTCGTCAAATCCCCATTCCTATGGCACTCGCAGCCGAGCTGTTCGACCACATGACGGGCCTTGCGTGGCAGGACCCAAGGGCACCGCTCTTTCAGACGATGCGCGGGGCTCGGATGACCCCGGCCGTGTTCCGCAGGCACTTCAATCGTGCTCGTATGAAGACAGCAAGTGCAGCGATCAATCCCGACGTGCAGGACCAGGCCGCTGGCGCCACACCCCACATGTTCCGGCACTCCGCAGCGCGCCGTTGGCGACTCGTTGGTGTATCTGACCACCTCCTGAGTCACCTGATCGGCCACTCATCAACGGCTCTGACCCAGGCCGCCTACGGTGCGGTCCTTCCGCAAGACCTCCCTTCGGGCGAGCTTCTCGCGCTCAGCTAGGAGAAGCCAAAGCCTGACGATCTAACCCGCCAAGTACGGCAACATCCCCATCCCTCTTCCGGAAGACCATGATCCATCGACCGGTGGGCTTTTTCGTCCCGAGGTGCTTACGTCTCCCGGCCAAGTAATCTCGCTCCGCAGCACGAAGCCCGCCCTTGTACCAATTTCGGGATGAGCGAACCGGCCGGATGCGGGTCGCTAACCCAGTACGGGATGCTCGAAGGGCCTTCGCGCTCTCCTTGGTCATGTACCGCGCCATCTTCGCGCCATAGCGAGCTACGGCCTCGTTGTCTTCCACCTCTCGGATATCGACGATTGGCCCGAAGCCCGCCTGTTGAGCCCAAAACGAGAGCTTGCGCTGGCCGATGAATGCTCCAGTGGCGATCACGTGCATGTGAGGGGCGCCCCTACGCTGCAATTCAACGACCGCCACGTACGCCCTCAGTCGGCGCTCTCTCACGAGCTTCAGACGCAGGCGGTTCCAAGCGGCAGAGAGGTCCCCAACAGAGCCGCCGCGTGCGCCAAGTGTCAGCGTGATGAACCGAACCCGCTGATCAAGCGCCCGAGCACTCCGCATCCCCCGCTCGATCATCCATCGAGCTACTGCCGCCTTGACCTGCACGCAATGCGGGCAGTCCCAGCGCTGACAGGAGACCTCGAACGCAAGCCGCGATTGGAGATTGACCAAACAGAGGCCCTGCCACTTCGGGCATCGCGTCTTCGCTGCCCTTGCCACTGACTGTCCGAGCCATCTCGGGACTTCTGTGTCTGTTGAGTTTGGCCTAGAAAGAACAACAAGTGAAGGCTGGCTTGCGACTGGCGACGTGGTGAAAGTGTCCGTGGTCATGCGTCGAACGTAGGCGGGGCGAAGCCGCGCACGCCGATTTCTCGTCGTTAGCTACCTCAGCCCCACAGTCGTCAGACCAACCGGCGATCGAACCCGCCCGTCACTTGGTACGATCGCGCGCCGCCGCCCCGCTCACCGCAATCGAGAAGGACTTCCGGGTACCGTTGCCGTCAGGCGCCGGCATCCGTCGCTCCCTGATGGCGAGCGTCAGGACGGCACCCGCCGTGGCCTCGAGCCCCGAGAGCGACCGCCAGGCATCTTGGTCCGCCACCCTAAACCGATATGTCTCGCCGTCGGCGAAGACGCTGACCAGGCGGATTGCATCTGCAAAGCCTGCGCGCGGCGGCAGTTCTTGCACCCCGAGAAAAACACACTCCATGAGCGTCATTTGTTGCTCCTTAGGTAGATGCGCGGCGTTGGCCGCGCACTCCTAGGGTGCGCCCGTCACGGTCGAGTCGCTCGTTTTTCGCATCTGGTCGTGCCGACGAGCCCCAGGGACGCGAAATCGGGCGCATCTCGTGCCGAGGGGCGACGCAGGCCAATACGGCGCAGGGCGACCAACGGGATCAGCGCCGAATGCGCGCCGCACACGTGCCACGGCGTTGCGGCACACACGAGCTTTCTGCGCGCTACCGGTGGCCGCTGCCTGGTGGGGCTTACCGGTCACCTGCGGCTCGATGTACATGAGCCACGTTGGGAGAGCAACGCACCCGACACAAGGAAGCTTCGATGCTCACTCCCACCGTTATCGCCCCAGGTCCAACCAATGCATTGGATGCCTGGGAGGCAAAGAACGACCGCGATCGCCGCCGCACGCTCGGCGCGATTTGGACACCAGAGGGTCTGGCCGCATGGATGGCCCAGTGGGTGACTGCCCACGGACCAGGCGAACTCCTCGATCCTGCCGCAGGCGGGGGCGCCTTGCTCGCCGCGTGCCCGACTCCAACGGCCCGTGTCGCATGTGAGCGGGAGGCATCGCTCCACGACGCCCTCGTCGAGCGCATCCCCGGTCTTGAGCTCCACGGGGACTTCTGGGACCTCGACCCGTCACGCCGGTTCCATGCGATCACGATGAACCCCCCGTACATCCGAGCCAGCCAGATCGAGAACCGCGCGGCGATCCACGCGCACATCCGCGCGCTCGGCGGTCCCAAGCTGCCTATGGGAACGAACCTCGCGGTGCTGTTCTTCATGGGATGTTGGCTACGGCTCGCCCCCGGTGGTCGTCTGATCTGTTTGATGCCGACTCAGTTCCTCCAGTCACCAGGTGCGATCCCGGTGCGCCGTTATCTCCTGGAAGCCTGTGCGGCGACGGCAATCGTCGATCTGGACGACACCGGACTCTTTGGCGCGGACGTGCGTACCACCGCGTGCCTGGTGCTCGCCGAGCGCCGCGCAGACCCGCCGCGCGAACTGACCTTCGCCCGCCACCCCGGCGTGTCACCGTTCCCGGCATGGGACACGTTCTTGCGAACAGCCAAGACGCTGGCTCACGCCGACATCGACGTGGAGTTCATGTGGCGCCCGGATTGTCGCCGACGTACCGCGACACGACCCACGCAGTTGCTCGACGCCATCGCCGAAGTGCGCTCGGGCACGAGCACCGGGGCGGATAACTTCTTTCTGATCAGCCATACCGAGGCCGCAGCAGCACGCATCGAGGACGCCGTGATGTACTGCATTCCACATCTCAACGACCTTCCGGGCCGATGGGCCGTGCCCGAGCAGGCCCCGGATGCGTCGTGCGCAACAGACAAGCGGGTCTGGCTCGTCGATATCGGCACTGAACCGACATCTGCTCAGCGCGTGTACCTCGACGGCGGCAAGGCGCAAGAGCTACACGAGACCGCAACCGCACGTTCGCGCCAGCAATGGTGGCGTCAGCGCGACCTCGGCGCTTGTGACCTGATGATCGGCGCCCTCCGGCGCAACGACTACCGCGTCCGCGTCAAGGTCGATGCCAAGGGCACACCGCGACCAATCGACTGGGCCTCAATGTCGCACCGAATTCGCCTACGCGATGAGTTCCGCGATCTTGCCGGTGTGCTGACCGCCTGGCTCATCAGCGACCAAGGCCAACGCGCCCTGCGCGAGCTGGAGCATCACGCAGGCGCCGGGCTCTACGTCCTGCGAACTCGCGCCTTGCGGCAGGTGAGCGTGCCCCGACTCCAAGACGCCACACCCAGCTGGCGCGCCGACGTTGAGCGGCGCCTTGCTGCGCTCATGCGCGCCGATGTCGCCGACGACGAGCTGGGCCGCGCTCGCGCGCTACGCCAGATCAACGAGCTGATGAAGATGCTGGACCCCTATGTCGACGCAGCTCGCCCCGGGGTCGCTCGGCCCTCCTGCCGTTCGCTTGCGCGCGGCATTCGGGCCGAGCGACGGGCGCCTTCGCACGACGTTCACGTCGGCAAGCGCTTTG
>Ga0182030_10000632_pt1 | contig 67700 bp, 63 predicted proteins | sample 812S3MmetaG_FD_121299 | JGI IMG/M metagenome (GOLD analysis project Ga0182030, IMG submission 121299) | Permafrost microbial communities from Stordalen Mire, Sweden - 812S3M metaG (Illumina Assembly) | ecosystem: Environmental > Terrestrial > Soil > Wetlands > Permafrost | place: Sweden... | reverse complement strand
GCCGAGGCCGCCTCGTTGACATCCAGACCCAGCGGCCCGGCAACGTCGCGCTCGATCGCCGCGCGGGCTTGCTCGGGGTCCAGGCGCATAGCGCCACCGAGAAACCGCTGCGGATCCAGGTATCCGAGCGCCAAGCACGCATCGGTCACCGTCGGGTGCTCGCCGCCGAAGCCGTAGGCGGCCGGGCCGGGGTCCGCGCCCGCGCTCTGCGGCCCGACGTGCAGCAGGCCGCCGCCGTCGATCCAGGCGATGCTGCCGCCGCCCGCTCCGATGCTCTTGACGTCGACGGCGGGGAAGCCGGTGATGTGCCCGGACAGCGGCTCGCCCAGCCATGTCTCCCGCGTCATCGGGATGCGCCCGGCGCGAACGACCGAGACGTCGTAGCTGGTGCCGCCGGTGTCGGCGACGATGGCGCTGTCGGCGCCGCCGTCGGCGGAGGCGTAGCGGCGCCCGGCGACCGGGGCCATCGCGGGCCCCGAGTTGATCGAGGTGATCGGCCTGCCGGCGGCTTCGCGCGCGTGCATCAGCCCGCCGCTCGTCGAGATCACGAGCAGCTCGCCGTCGAAGCCCGCATCGCTCAGCGCACGCTCGAGGTGCTCCAGGTAGCGGCTCATCAGCGGCTTCAGCGAGGCGTCGATCGCCGTGGAGGAGGCACGCCTGTACTCCCGCAGCGTTGGGTTCAGCGCGTGCGAGAGCGTGTAGGGGATTCCCGGCAGGTGCTCCTCCAGCAACCTGCCCACCCGCTCCTCGTGGCTGGGGTTGACGATCGACCACAGCAGGCACACGCCCACCGCCTCCACCTCTGCCTCGGCAATGCGCCGGATCGTCTCGAGCACCGAGTCCTCGCGCAGCGGGCGCAGGACCCTGCCCTGTGCGTCGATGCGCTCGAACACCTCGAAGGTCAGCGAGCGCGGGATGTAGGCGTCCTGGTAGCCGCTGCTCCAGTCGAAGGGCCGCGTGCGCCCGCCTTCACGCAGCAGCAGCACGTCGCGGTGCCCAAGCGTGGTGATCAGCGCGGTCCTGGCCGTGCCGCCGGTGAGCACGGCGTTGGTGGCGCGGGTGGTGCCGTGGATGAGCATCGTCACCGAGCCAAGCAGCTCGTCGGTCTGCATGCCGAGCTCTGTGGCGGCGTGCCCGAGCACGTCGAGAATCCCGATGATCGGGTCGGCGGGGGTGGTGGGACGCTTGAAGATGCGCACCTCGCCGTCGTGCTCGAGCGCGAGGTCGGTGAACGTTCCTCCCGTGTCGATCGCGCAGCGCATCGATCACGACTCGGGCACGAAGGCCACGGCGTCGATCTCGATGTGTGCCCCCACGAGTAGGCCGGCGACCATCACCGTGGCGCTCGCCGGCAGCTGCTCGCCGAAGCGCTCCGCGCGCACCTTCGCGTACTCGGGGTATTCCTCCAGGTTCGTCACGAAGGCGTTGATCTTCACGACGTGGGACATGTCGGCGCCGGCCTGCGCGAGCGTGCGTTCGATGTTGTCGAGCGTCGCGGCCGCCTCCGCGCCCATGCCGCCGGGCACGACCTTGCCGTCGGCGCCGAAGCCGACGTTGCCCGCAACGTGGATCAGCCGGCCCGGGCCGACCGTGCTCACGGCATCGCTGAATCCGGATGCGGGGTTGCTCGTTAGACGCTCGATGCTCATGGATCGCTTTCCTTTCGCCTGTCGTGCTATTGCAAACCGATCACTCGATATGCGACTATAGGTGCGCGGCTGGACTCGCGCAAGCCGCCTCGCGGAGGGGCTTACAGGCGTACAGCCGTTAGCATGGCGAGCACGCTAACAGCGGGCGTTGGCGGCGGGTATGGACCCCGGTCGAGGGTGGTTCGCACAAGGGTTTGACGGAAGGAAGAGCGGTGCCGAAGCTGGGGATGGGGCCGATACGCCGGGAGCAGATCTGCCGGGCGGCGGCAGCGGTCATCGCCCGGGAGGGCTTCGCCGGCTCGACGATGCGGATGGTGGCCGAGGAGGCCGGGGTGAGCACGGGGATGCTCAACCACTACTTCAGCAACCGCCAGGACCTGCTCACGCAGGCGCTCGTGTTCGTCTCCGAGCGCGCGCAGGCCAGGATGCGCGCGGCCACCGAGGAGGTGCCCGCTGGATGGGAGCGCCTGAAGGCGCTGCTCGACAGCGCGCTGTTCCAAACAGACGAGTCGACCGAGACGTGGCTGGTCTGGATCAACGCCTACGGCGAGGCGGTGCGGCTGCCCGAGCTGCGTCATACCATCGAGTCGCGGCTGCGCAGCTGGTATGAGCTGATCGACCACGCCCTGGAGGGCCTGGTGCCCGCCGACGATCCGGGCGCCATCCCCTGGAGCTGGCGCTTTGACGCCGTGCTCAACGGCCTGGCCATACAGGCACTCACCTCCGAGGCCGCGCTCGACGGGAGCAGGATCCGCGACGAGGTGATCCGCACCCTCTTCCCCGGCTCCCCGGCGTTGCAAGCCGGCTCCGCGGGCAATGGCCGGCGGGTGCGCGCGCGGGGCTGAGAGGCGATGCCCTCCCTGCAGACGCTCGAGCTGGGCCGCGACGGCGCCGTCGCGACGGTGACGCTCAACCGGCCAAAGGCGCTGAACGCGTGGAACGAGCTGCTCGCGCAGGAGCTGTGCGCGACGCTCGGGCGGCTGGCCCGCGACGAGACCGTTCGCGCGGTGACGATCATCGGCCGCGGGCGCGCCTTCTCGGCGGGTGCCGACGTCGCCGAGGGCTTCCCGGCGACCTCGCAGGGGCACTGGGACATCCACACGCGCCTGGTCGGCGTGCACCACCCGATCATCACCGCCGTGCGCGAGATGCCAAAGCCCGTGATCGCGGCCGTCAACGGACCGGCCGCGGGCATCGGCTGCTCGCTGGCGCTCGCCTGCGACCTGGTGATCGCGGCCGAGTCGGCCTACTTCATGCTCGCTTTCGTGAAAATCGGCCTCGCCCCCGACGGCGGCGCCTCGGCGTTCGTCGCGGCTCGAGCAGGCTTCGGGCGCGGCCTGGAGATGGCGATGCTCGGTGACGCGGTGCCCGCGGCGAAGGCGCTGGACTGGGGCCTGGCCAACAGCGTCGTGCCCGACGAGCAGCTGCAGGCCGGCGCCGCGGAGCTGGCGGCGCGCCTGGCGGCGGGCCCGACCCTCGCCTACGCGGCGGCCAAGCGCGAGTTCAACGCGTGGGTATACGCACAGCTGCCCCAGCAGCTGTCGCTGGAGGCCGACGAGCAGCAGCTGCTCGCCGCCAGCGCGGACAACGCGGAGGGCGTCGCGGCGTTCGTGGCCAAGCGCGCTCCCGTGTTCCGTGGCGGCTGAGATGCCGGCCGCGGAGGGGCGGGTGGCCGTCTATCTAGAGGAGATCCTGCCCGGCACGAGGTTCGCCACCAGCAGGCGCACGGTGACCGAGGCGGACATCGCCACCTTCGCCGGGGTCTCGGGAGACTTCAACGCGCTGCACGTCGATGAGGTGTTCGCCCGCGAGGAGACGCCGTTCGGCGGGCGCATCGCCCACGGTCCGCTCGTGCTCGGGATCAGCTACGGCCTGCGCAGCGTGCGCGACGACTGGAAGATCCTCGCCCTTGCGAGCTGCGAGCGCAGCTTCCGCGCGCCGGTGTTCCCCGGCGACACCGTATGGGGGGAGTACGAGGTGCTCGACAGCCGCGCCAGCCGGTCGCGCCCGGGGGCAGGCTTCGTGACGCTGGGCGTAAGCATTCACAGCGACCGCGGCGAGGTGGTGCAGGAGGGGAGGGACGTGCTGATGGTCGCGACCCGGCCCTCCGGGGCCGCGCGGTGACGCGTGCCGCCGCGGCGCGCGTGCCGGCGGCAGGCTGATCGTCGTGGTGGGCGCTGGCGCCACAGCACAGGCGCACGGCGGCCTGCGGCGCGGACAGGCATACGCGCTCGGAGCGGCGCTGGCGTGGTCCAGCGGCGGGATCCTCCAACGCCAGCTCTCCGCCGGTCCCGCCGACCAGATCGTCGGGCGCGCGGTGTTCACGCTTGCCGGGCTGCTCGTGTTCCTGGCCGTCCGTGAAGGCAGGGGCCTGCGCGAGTCCTTCAGGTCGGTGGCCAACCCGGCCGGCATCGCCGTGGCGGCGGGCATCGCGATCGCGGCCGCGACGTTCATCCTTGCCCTCAACTACACGACCATCGCGCACGTCCTGGTGATCCAGGCGGTCACGCCGATCCTGGCCGGGCTGTTCGCGCTGTGGTCGATCGGCGAGGGGCTCTCGCCGCGAACCTGGGCCGCGATGGCGCTGGCGGTACTGGGCATCGGCGTGATGGTGGGGGTGCCTCACGGCGGCAGCGCGCTGGGCGAGCTGATGGCGTTCCTCTCGCCGCTGTCCTTTGCCTTCGTGATCGTCATCGCCAGGCGCCGCCGCGACATCTCGATGGCTCCGGCCACGGCTGTCTCGCAGGTGATGCTGGTGCTCGCGGGCCTGCCGCTCGTCCACCTCGGTCAGCTTCACGCCGTCGACATCGGCTGGCTCGCCCTGCTCGGCCTGGGCCAGCAGGGGCTCGGCCTGGTGCTGTTCACGATCGGCGCCCGGCTGATCCCCGCCGCGTCGATGGGGCTGATCCTGATCCTGGAGTCGGTGCTGGGATCGGTCTGGGGGTGGCTGGGCACCTCCGAAAAGCCCGACCTGACCACCGTTCTCGGCGGCCTCATGGTGCTCTCGGCGGTCGCCATGAAGCTGCGCGAGGAAGCAGGGCGGGCGACCCCGCTGAGCGCAGATGGGCTTGTGAATTCGCTGCCCGAGGATGTGTGAGCGGGGCCGTTTCGCCTTTGGTAGGCTCCGTCATGTGAGCGTGCGATATATCGAACGTCGCCGTATGACGGGCAAGCGCGGGCGGGGCTGCTGAAGGGCATGCGGATGGCTGCCGACACCGGGGGCACCTTCACCGACCTCGTCGTCGAGCACGCCGAGGGCGTGCGCCTCTACAAGGCGTCGACCACGCCCGATGACCCCGCGCGCGGGATCCTGGACGCGGTCACGCTGGCGGCCGAGGACGCGGGGCAGCCGATCGCCGACTTCCTGGGCGCCACGGACGTCTTCATTCACGGCACCACGAGAGCGATCAACGCGATCCTCACCAACAGCACGGCGCGCACGGCGCTGCTGGCCACGCGCGGGCACCCCGACATGCTGCTGCTGCGCGAGGGCGGACGCACGCACCCGTTCAACTGGAGCTACGGCTACCCCGACCCCTACATACCGCGGGCGCTCACCTTCGAGATCGACGAGCGCATCGGCAGCCAGGGCGAGATCGTCCAGCCGCTGCGCGGGGACGCCGCCGTGGAGGTCCTCGAGCGGCTCGCCGAGCTGGAGGTGGAGTCCGTTGCGGTGTGCCTGCTGTGGTCGATCTCAAACCCCGCACACGAGCTCGCGCTCGGCGAGCTGCTGGAGCGCCACCTCCCGGGTGTCCCGTACACGCTCTCCCACGCCCTGAACCCCACGCTGCGCGAGTATCGCCGTGCGTCCTGCGCGGCGATCGACGCATCGCTGAAGCCGCTGATGACCGCCTATCTGCATGGCCTGGAGGAGCGCCTGCGCGACAGCGGCTTCGACGGGAGGCTGCTGATGGTGACCTCCAGCGGCGGCGTGGTTGACGCCGCGGACATGGCCGCCGCGCCGATCCACGCGGTCAACTCCGGACCTGCGATGGCGCCCATCGCAGGTCGCCACTACGCGGCGGTGGACGGCCTCAGCGAGAACGCCGTGGTCGCCGACACGGGCGGCACCAGCTACGACGTCGCGCTCGTCAGCCGCGGACGCATCCCCGTGACGCGCGAGACCTGGCTCGGCCAGGAGTACGAGGGGCACATCACGGGCTTTCCCGCCGTCGACGTGCGCAGCGTCGGCGCCGGCGGCGGCTCGATCGCGTGGATCGACCCGGGGGGGCTGCTGCACGTCGGCCCGCAGAGCGCGGGCGCGGATCCCGGGCCCGTTTGCTACGGGCGCGGCGGCAGCGCCCCCACGGTGACCGACGCCGCGGTCGTGCTCGGCTACATCGACCCCGACTACTTCCTCGGCGGCTCGATGGCGCTCGACGCGGCCGCCTCCGAGCGCGCGATCGAGCAGCAGGTGGGCATTCCGCTGGGCCTTGGCACCAGCGAGGCGGCGGCGGCGATCATGGCGGTCGCCACCGAGCGGATGATCCAGTCGATCGAGGAGATCACCGTCAACCAGGGCGTGGATCCGCGCACGGCGGTGCTGATCGGCGGCGGCGGCGCGGCGGGACTCAACGCCGTCGCGATCGCACGGCGCCTGGGGTCCCCGCGAATCGTGATTCCGCAGGCGGGTGCGGTGCTGAGCGCGCGCGGAGCCCTGATGTCTGATCTGGTGAGCGACTACGCCTCGGCGTTCTTCACCGGCTCCGACCGCTTCGAGCACGACCGCGCGGAGGAGCTGCTCGGCGCGCTGCGCGGCCGCTGCGAGGAGTTCGCAAGGCGCAACGGCGTCGCCGGCGAGCCCCACATCGAGTACATCGCCGAGGCGCGCTACCGCCATCAGGTGTGGCAGCTGGACGTGCCGCTGCGCGACGGTTCGCTGGCAACGCCCGAGAAGCTCGCGGAGCTCCTCGAGGACTTCCATGCCGTCCACGAGGCGGTCTACGCGGTGCGCGACGAGCGCGCGGTGCTGGAGATCGTCAACCTGCGCGCCCGCGTCACGTGCCCGCTCCTTGGCGGTGCCGGTGACACCGTGGCGCTCGAGCCGGCCGAGGGCGCACCGGAGAGCCGGCGCACGTTCTTCAGCGAGACGGGCGTCGTGGATGCCGCCATCCGCCGCCTGGAGACGATGAGCGCAGGCACGCGAGTGAGCGGGCCGGCGATCATCGAGTCCTCCTTCACCACCGTCGTGCTGAACCCCGGCGCCGTCGCCGAACGCGCCGAGAGCGGGAGCCTGGTGATAACGCCCGGCGCCTCCGAGCAGGCAGGCGGGGCCAGCCTCGCGGGCCTCACGTCCTCGCCCGAGGGGGTGAGTTGAGGCGATGAGCGCCGGCAAGCGCGACGTGGTTGCCCTGGCGGTCATGACCAACCGCATGGAGGGCATCGTGCGCAAGATGACCAACACGCTGTTCCGCACCGCACGCTCCACCGTGCTGAACACCGCCCGCGACTTCTCCTGCTGCATCGTCAGCGCCAACCACGAGCTGCTGGTGATGGGCGAGTCCCTCCCGATCCACGTGATCAGCGGGCCGGACCTGATCAGCCGCTGGCTGGTGCAGTTTCATCCGCACATGAAGCGCGGGGAGGCGTTCATCCACAACTCCCCCTACCACGGCAACTCCCATGCCGGCGACCACTGCATAGTCGTCCCCGTCATCGACGACGAGGGCGTGCACCGCGCGACGGCGTTCGTGAAGGCGCACATGGCCGACATCGGCAACTCCGAACCGACCACGATGACGGCCACCGCTCGCGACGTCTACGAGGAGGGCGCGCTGATCTTCCCCTGCGTGAAGATCCAGCAGGACTACCGCGACATCGACGATGTCATCCGCATGTGCCAGACGCGCATCCGCGTCCCCGAGGACTGGTACGGCGACTACCTGGGCATGATCGGCGCCGGGCGGGTGGGCGAACGCGAACTGCTGCGAATCGGCGAAGAGGTCGGCTGGGACACCTTCGACACCTACATCGCCGACTGGCTCGACTACAGCGAGGAGCGGATGCGCGCGACGATCCGCACGCTCCCCGCCGGCAGGCGCACCGGCCACGACATTCACGACGCCGTGCCTCTGCGCGGCGTGGAGGACGGGGTGCCGATGGAGGTGACGGTGTCGGTGGACCCGCAGGCGGGTGAGATCGAAATCGACCTGCGCAACAACCCGGATTGCCTTCCCTGCGGGCTGAACCTCACCGAATCGACCTCTCAGACCTCCGCGCTGATCGGCGTGTTCAACAGCATCGATCACACGCTGCCGCGCAACACGGGCAGCGCCCGCGCCGTCAACATCCGCGTGCGCGAGAACTGCTGTCTGGGGATCCCCGTGCATCCGGCGAGCTGCTCGCTGGCAACCTCCGGTCTCGCCGAGAGGCTCGCCGGGATCGTGCAGCGCACGCTCGCCGAGTTCAAGGACGGGATGGGCATGGCCTCCACCGGCCCGGAGTGCCCGCCCGCGGTCGCGGGGCTGTCCGGGAACGATCCGCGCCACGGCAACGCGCCGTTCGTGGACATGATGATCCTTGGCAACTCCGGCGGCGCGGGGCACGCCCACGGCGACGGCTGGCTGACCAACGGCGAGACCAGCGACGGCGGCTCGATGATGCGCGACAGCACCGAGGTGCTCGAGCTGCTGCACCCGATCCGCGTGTGGGCCGACCGCATCGTCCCCGACACCGAGGGCGCCGGGCGCTTCCGCGGCGCGCCGTCGCTCTACATCGAGTACGGCCCGGTGGACACCGAGCTCGAGGTCCTCTACACGGCCGATGGCACGGTCAACCCCGCGCTTGGCGCGCGCGGCGGGCATTCGGGGGCGCTGTGCCGGCCGATGATGCGCACCGAGCAGGGCGAGGTGCTCCCCCTGGAGGCGTGGGCCCGCGTCGTGCTCAAGCCGGGCCAGACGATCGTCTCGGTGTCCTCGGGCGGCGGCGGTTACGGCCCGCCCCACGAGCGCGACCCCGAGCGCGTGCTGGGCGACGTCGCCGACGGCTGGATCAGCGCGGAGCGCGCGGAGGCCGTCTACGGGGTCGTGGCGGGCGGCGAGGGCGGCGTCGATGAGGAGCGGACCCGCGCACGGCGCGCCGAGCTGCGCGACGGGGCCGAGCTGCCGGCCGCGAGCGAGGACTCGGTGGCGCGCCTCGTGTCGCCCGGCGAGCGCAAGTGGCCCACGCTCGGGCCCCTGCCCTGAGCTGCGCGCGCGGGCCCACGCTCGGGCCCCTGCTCTGATCTGCGCGCCAAGGCCCTACCGCTGCGCGGTGATGCCCAGGATCTCGCGTGCCTCGGCGGGCGTGGCCACCGGACGCCCGACCGCCTCGCAGACGACGCGCGCACGCGTCACCAGCTGGGCGTTGGACTCCGCATACTCGCCGGGTGCGACGTAGACGACATCCTCCAGGCCCGTGCGCACGTGGCCGCCCAGAGCCAGCGTGACGGCCATCATCGGGAAGTTGTGGCGACCGATCGCGGTCACCATCCACGGCACTCCGTCAGGCACCATCCGGGCGAACAACGTGATCGTCTCGACGTTCGCGGGGGCGCCGCCGATCACGCCGAGCACCAGGTGCATCATCCCGCTGGGGCCCTTCGCCTGCCGGGCCAGGCGCGCGGCTGTGACGGCCATGCCGATGTCGAAGCACTCGTACTCGGGCACGATCGAGTTGCCGGCCATCTCCTGCGCAAGCTCGGCGATCAGGTCCATCGGGTTCAGGAACAGGACGCTGTCAGGCCCGAAGTTCATCGTGCCGCTGTTCAGCGAGGCCAGTTCCGGCAGCGCCTTCAGGGACTGGCGGCGCTCCTGCGCGGGCGCGCCGAGTTTGCCGCCGGTCGTGAAGTTGAGCACCACGTCCTCGACCTGCTCGCGGATCGCGCGCTTGATCGCCAGGTAGTCCTCCGGGTTCTGGGTCATCTCACCGGAGACCGTGCGCGCGTGGATGTGCAGGATGCTCGCGCCGGCCCGCGCCGCGCCGACGGCCTCGCGGATCACGTCCTCCTGGTTGACCGGCTGGCGCGGGTTGCCGGTCACGACCCCGCCGGACACGGCACAGGTGAGCATCGCCACGTCGCTCACCGGGAGCTCATCCGTAGTCTTTTGCGATCACCCATCGTGGCGTTCTCCCCAGGTTCGACAGATGTCCAAGCGCGGTGCTCCCGCCGTCGCTTGACAGGGGGGCGCGTCCCGTAATATACCGAACGGGGTACGTGCAAATCGAACGGGGAGAGTGGGCTTGCCCATCGGGTCCGGATCACTGACTGTCGGCGATGAGGTGCCCACGTTCGGCTCTCTGGAGGAGAGCGCCGAGGCGGGGGCAGGCTCGTCCTCGCCGGTCCGGCGCGCGCTGCGGGCGCTGCTGGCCGACCGCAAGCTCTCGGTGCCGATCGCCGTGCTGGCGCTGATGGTGCTGTTCGCGATCTTCGGCCCGCTGCTGTGGCCCAACCCCGACAGCCAGAACCTGCTGGGCTCGCTCGAAGGTCCGTCCTTCTCCCACCCGATGGGCACCGACCAGCTTGGGCGCGACATCCTCGCGCGCGTCGCCGACGGCGCGCGCATCTCGCTGCTCGCCGGCGTGCTCGTGGCGGTCTCCGGCGCCGTCGTGGGCGGTCTGATCGGGGTGCTCGCCGGCACGGTCGGCGGCGTCAGCGACGGCGTGCTGATGCGCCTGATGGACTCGATCCTCGCATTCCCTCCGCTGATCCTCGCGATGGCCGTCACGGTGGGCCTCGGCGTCGGGCTGGACACGGGTGCGATCGGCGTCACGCTGGTGTCGGTGCCGTGGTACGCGCGCCTGATCCGCAGCGAGGCGCTGCGCATCAACTCGCTGCCCTTCATCGAGGCGTGCCACGCGATCGGCGCCACACGTAAACGCGTGATTCTCCGTCACGTGCTGCCGCATCTGCTGCCGGTGCTGCTGATCCAGATGGCGGCGGCCTTCGGCTACGCGATCATCGCCCTGGCGGGTCTCAGCTTCGTCGGCCTCGGCGCGCAGATCCCGACCCCCGAGTGGGGGGCGATGATCACCGACGGCCTCTCCTACTCGCTCACGGGCCAGTGGTGGATCGCGATCTTCCCGGGCGTCGCGCTGCTGATCACCGTGACGGCCGCCTCGATGCTCTCCGACCGTATGCGCGACCTGCTGGACCCCCGCGGCCAGTACGCGAGGCTCTAGGGCGATGATCCGGGTCGTCGCCAAACGCCTGCTCGGCTCGATCGGAGCCGTGTTCGGCGCCTCGATCCTGGCGTTCGTGATCATGCGCCTGCTCCCGGGCAACCCCGCGCGCCTGATCGTCGGCCCGCTCGCGCCCAAGTCCACGGTGGAAGCCGTCAAACACCAGCTGGGGCTGGATGAACCGGTCTATGACCAGTACTGGATCTACATCACACACTTCCTGCGCGGCAATTGGGGCTACTCCTACACCGAGGGCCAGACGGTGAAGCATCTGATCGTCGAACAGCTGCCTGCGACCATCGAGCTGGCGCTGTTCTCCTTCGTGGTGATGATGTTCTTCACCGTCGCGCTGGCGCTGCTGGTGACCTACCGCTACCGTCCGATCGCCGACCGTGCCGTTCGCGCCATCGCCTACATCGGCTTCGGCTCGCCGCAGTTCTTCGTTGCACTGGTGCTGCTGATCGTCTTCTCCTCCGCGCTGAACATCCTGCCGGGGCCGGAGGGCCGTCTCAGCCCGCAGGCGGTCCCGCCGCCGACGGTCACACATCTGTACACGATCGACGCGCTGCTGGCCGGGCAGCTGGGCACCTTCTGGGACGCACTCAAGCATCTGATCCTGCCCTCGATCGCGCTCGGGCTGACGTCCTTCTCCTTCCTGGTGCGGCTGCTGCGAGCAAACCTGCTGGAGGTCTCACGCGAGCCGTTCATCACGGTCGCGCGGGGCAAGGGGCTATCGCGCTGGACCGCCTTCCGCCGTCACGCCCTGCCCAACTCCTTCCTGCCCACGCTGACCTCCAGCGGCCTTGCGCTGGGCGAATTCCTCGCAGGCAGCGTGCTCGTGGAACAGGTGTTCAACTGGCCGGGCGTTGGGTCGCTGGTGCTCGACGCGATCCTCAAGCAGGACTTCGCCGTGGTGCAGACGTTCATCCTGCTGGCCGCGGTGATGTTCGTCGTGATCAACCTCGTCGTGGATCTCCTCTACGCGGTCATCGATCCGCGCATCCGCGTGGCCGGAGCGGGGGCCGCCTAGCCGTGCGCTCGCTGCGAGACATCGCCCGGCAGCGGCGGCCCGCGGACGTGGCACAGGCTCCGCGGGAGATGCCCCCAGGGGACGGCGGGAACGGGCAGCCGGCGCTGTCGATTCGCAACCTCAGCACCGAGTACCGGACGCCCGCGGGCGCCGTGCAGGCCGTGCGCAACGTCAGCTTCGACCTGCTTCCCACCGAACGACTGGGCGTCGTGGGCGAGTCGGGGTCGGGGAAGTCCGCGCTGGCGCTGTCGATCCTCGGGCTGATCGATCCGCCCGGCGTGGTGACCGGCGGCGAGGTCATGCTGGGCGGCCGCGACATCGCCAAGCTCTCGGACCGCCAGATGTGCGCCGTCAGGGGCAAGGAGATCGCGCTCGTGCTGCAGGACCCGATGAGCGCGCTCGACCCCGTCAAGACCATCGGCGCCCAGATCGTCGAGGCGATCGCCGTGCACGAACCCGACATGCGGCGCTCGGCCGCCCGCAGGCGCGCGGCCGAGCTGCTGCGCGAGGTGGAGATCTCCCAGGCCGACCGCCGCCTGGACGACTACCCGCACCAGTACTCGGGCGGCATGCGCCAGCGCGTGGCGATCGCGATCGCGATCGCCAACAACCCGCGCGTGCTGATCGCCGACGAGCCCACCACCGCGCTGGACGTGACCACGCAGGCCCAGATGCTCACGCTGCTGGACCGCCTCGTGGATGAGTACCGCGCGGCGGTCATCCTGATCACCCACAACCTCGGCATCGTCTCGGAGTTCTGCGACTCGGTCGCCGTCATGTATGCGGGCCGCCTCGTGGAGACCTCGGGCTGCGACCACATCTTCATCGCGCCCACGCACCCCTACAGCGAGGCGCTGCTGAAGTGCGTGCCCAACCCCGAGCGCCTGGCCGACGGGCCTCTGCCCGCGATCACCGGCTTTCCGCCGGACCTCTCCAGGCTCCCCGGAGGGTGCTCATTCGCGCCGCGCTGCCCCGTGGGACGGGAGTTGGAGCGCTGTCATCGCGAGGTTCCCGAGCCGCACCGGGTCAGCGGCCCCTCGGGGCCCGCCGTGGTCGAGTGCCACTTCGCGCAGGAGCGCATCCGGGAGGTGGTGGCATGAGCTTCCCCGCAACCGCCGAGCAGCCGTCGGAGCGGCCCGCCGCACAGGAGCCCCCGATCCTCGCGGCGGAGGGGCTGAGCAAGACCTTCAGGGTTCGCAGCGACAGCCGCTTCGGGCGCAGGCAGACGGTAACCGTCCTCGACGACATCTCCCTGCAGGTGCGCCGTGGCGAGTGCTTCGGCCTGGTCGGCGAGTCGGGCTGCGGCAAGTCGACGCTGGCGCGCTGCCTGCTGCGCCTGCTCGAGCCAAGTGCCGGGCGCACGCTGTTCGACGGCGTGGACCTCGGCACGCTCGACCGCGACGAGCTGCGCGCCATCCGTCGACGGATGCAGTTCGTCTTCCAGGATCCCTACGCATCGCTGGATCCGCGCATGAGCGCCGGCGCGATCGTCGAGGAGCCCCTTGAGGTCCACGGCATCGGCGATCGCGCCGAGCGCCAGCGCAGGATGCTCGAGATGCTGGCCGACGTGGGCCTCACCGCCGAGCAGGCCGGCCGGCGCCCGCACGCGTTCTCCGGCGGACAGCGTCAGCGGATCGGCATTGCGCGCGCATTCGTGCTGCGTCCCGACGTGGTGATCCTCGATGAGCCGATCTCCGCACTCGACGTGTCCGTGCAGGCCCAGGTGCTCAACCTGCTGCGCCGCCTGCAGGAGCAGCTGGGCCTGACCTACGTGTTCATCAGCCACGACCTCGCAGTGGCCGAGTACTTCTGCGACCGGGTCGCGGTCCTGTACCTCGGCCAGCTGATGGAGCTCGCCGACCGCGAGACGCTGTTCCGCAGGCCGCTGCACCCGTATTCGATCTCGCTGCTCACCGCCGTGCCCGTGCCGATGGCGGGCGGGCGCAGCCGCCGCGCGAGCCGGCCCCAGCTGCTGGGCGAGGTCGGCTCCGTCGGCGCGCGTCCGGCCGGCTGCCCGTTCGAGCCGCGCTGCCCCGTCGGCCACGGCCGCGAGGTGTGCCGCGGCGAGCGCCCTGCGCTGGTCGAACCCGCCGCCGGACACGCCGTCGCCTGTCACTTCCCCGGCGAGCTGCAGATCCACCACAGCAACGGCGCGGAGGGAAAGGTTGCCTGATCGCGGTGACTCCCTGGCGCCCCTCTACAGGTGTCCAAAGCCGGGCGCAAGTGTTGTGACAACGGCCCTTGACCGCCCGCCTGCGCAAGAAGTAGTTTTTGCATACCGACTGATCGTCATCCCGAGAAGGGGGGAGGTTCGATGGAACGCTGTGTGAGAGGTGCCAGCCGGGCGCGGACCTCGGCTCTTGGCGGCACGATGACGCTCCTCGCCCTCCTAGCCCTGGCGGCCTGTGGCGGCAGCTCGAGCTCGAGCTCAACCGGCAACGCGAGCTCCGGCGGTCTGAGCACCGCGGCGAGCAACGCCAACGCCACGATGGTCGTCAACTTCGCCGTACCGCCGGCGACGCTGGACCCCGACTACGAGGAGGCAAACCAGGAAGTCGGCATCGTCGGAGGCGCGCTGTACTCGACGCTGACCCAGGAGGAACACCTGCCGGGGCCGATCTCGGGCACGACCGAGGCGAACCTCAGCCCGACGGCGGTCAAGCCCTACCTGGCCACGTCCTGGGCTTTCAGCAACTCCAACAAGACGCTCACCTTCCAGCTGCGTCCGGGGCTGAAATTCCCCAGCGGCGACCCATTGAACGCCGAAGCGGTGGTGTGGTCGCTCAAGCGCGACATTCTCTCCGAAGGCGGCAGCTACTCGACGCTCGAGGAAACCGAATTCAAGCCGCGGCTGATCACCTCGATCAGCGCGCCGAACCCGACCACCGTGGTTATCAACTACCACCGCCCGGCGCTGACCCAGCCCGCGGTGCTGGCATCGACGGCGATGGCGATCTACGACCCGGCGCTGGTGGAAGCACACGGCGGCCAGAAAAAAGGCAAGCCGCAGGAGTGGCTGGCATCCCACGACGCCGGGTATGGCCCGTATCTGCTCAAGAGCTACAACCCCGAGCACCAGATGGTCCTGGAAGCCAACCCGAACTTCTTCGAACCGGCCAAGACCAAGAAAGTCGTGGTGAACTTCATCCCGGACAACGAAACGCTGCTGCTCGACGCGCAGTCGGGCGCGGCGGATGTGACAATCGGCCTGTCAAACCAGGCTGCGCACAGCCTCGTCGGCAACGCCTGCTGCACCGTCGGCGCGTTCTCCTCGCGCGAAGGTCAGGGCATCATCATGCCGGAGAACAGCAAAAACCCGGCGTATGAGAATGAAAAGTTCCGCCAGGCGCTCAGCTACGCGGTGCCCTATGAAGGGATCCTCAAGACGGTGGCCTACGGCTACGGCCGGCTGTACTACGGCGAGTGGATGCCCAGCTACTCGTTCTACAACTCGAAGATCGGCGCGCCGCGCGAATACAACATCGAAAAGGCCAAGCAGCTGCTGAAGGAATCCGGGGTCAAGACGCCCCTGACGGTCAGCCTGTACGTGGCCCAGGGGTCGATCCCGAGTAAGGAAATCGCCACCGCGGTCGCCGGGTCCTGGGGCCAGCTGGGCGTGACCGTCCAGGTGAAGGTCGTCTCGGCCGCGCAATCGCTGGAAATCGAGTACGAATCGCACACCGGAGCGGAGGTCATCGCGATCGGTCCGCAGGTCGTGGCGCCCGCGTACTACTGGGGCTATGACCTGCAGTGCCCCAACGTCGATCCTTACAACGACACGGGGATCTGCATCCCCGCGGCCGACAAGAAAATGCGGGAACTCTCGTACGTGAGCAACGCTGAAAAGGCGCAGCAGATCGACAACGAAGTGGACGAACTGTACATAAAAGCGACCCCGCAGATATACGTGTACAACCTGAAGCTCGTGACCGTGCTGAGCAAGGACATCACCAGCTTCTACTCAAGCGACCTGCCCGAAATACGATTCTGGGAGAAGAGCTGATAGCAGCCGACCCGGCTGTCCGGATTGGGGTAGGTTTCACACATCGACTGATCGTCATTGGCAGGCACCCGCAGATGAGGAGGGGACCGATGAACCGCAACACCGATGGAGGCCCGATGAACGGCGACTCAAGACGGGGCGGCACCGCCAGAAAGCTCCTGGCCGGCGCGCTGATGGCGCTCGCAGCGGTGGTGGTTCTGGCCGCATGCGGCAGCAGCTCCAACAGCAGCACCAGCTCGAGCTCCAGCAGTGGTGGCCTGAGCACCGCGGCGAGTAACGCAAACGCGACCATGATCGTCAACTTCGCGGTGGCGCCGGCGACGCTTGACCCCGACTTCACCGAGGCCAACCAGGAAGTCGGCATCGACGGGGCGATCTACTCGACGCTGACCCAGCAGGAACACCTCCCCGGGCCGATCTCGGGCACGACCGAGGCGAACCTCAGTCCGACGGCGGTGAAGGGCTACCTGGCGACGTCCTGGGCGTTCAGCAACTCCAACAAGACGCTGACGTTTCATTTGCGTCCGGGCTTGAAATTCCCGAGTGGTGATCCGTTGGATGGTGCGGCGGTGGTGTGGTCGTTGAAGCGGGACATCAAGTCGGGTAGTGGTGGTTGGTCGGTGTTTGAGGAATCGGAATTCAAGCCGGAACTGGTGCAGTCGATCACGGCTCCGGATGCGACGACGGTTGTGTTGAAATATCGGCGTCCGGCGCCGAACCAGCCGGCGGTGTTGGCTTCGCCTGAGATGTCGATCTATGACCCGGCGTTGGTTGAAGCGCATGGTGGGCAGAAAGGCAAGAAGCCCAATGAATGGCTTGCCTCTCATGACGCGGGTCTTGGGCCGTATCTGCTCAAGAGCTACAACCCTGGGCATCAGATGGTCCTGGAAGCGAACCCGAACTTCTTTGAACCCGCGAAGACCAAGCATGTGACGGTCAACTTCATCCCGGATAACGAAACGCTGCTGTTGGACGCGCAGTCGGGTGCTGCGGATGTGACGTTCGGCCTGTCAAACGAGGCGGCGCACAGCCTGGTGGGTAACGCGTGCTGCACGGTCGGCGCGTTCTCCTCCCGGGAAGGCCAGGGGATCATCCTGCCTGAGAACGCCAAGAACCCGGCGTTTGAGAACGAAAAGTTCCGTCAGGCGCTCAGCTACGCGGTGCCCTATGAAGGGATCCTGAAGTCTGTCGCTGACGGCTACGCCAAGCTGTACTACGGCGAGTGGATGCCGACGTACTCGTTCTATAACTCAAAGATTGGTGCGCCGCGGGAATACAACCTGGAAAAGGCCAAGCAGCTCCTGAAAGAATCGGGGGTCAAGACTCCGTTGACGTTCACGTTGTATGTCGCTGAGGGTTCGATCCCGAGCAAGGAAATCGCGACCGCCGCGGCGGGCTCGTGGAGCGCGCTTGGGATCACCGCCCAGGTGAAGACGGTCTCGGCCGCGCAGTCCCTGGAAATCGAGTACGAATCGCATACCGGCGCGGAGGTCATCGCGATCGGACCGCAGATTGTGGCACCGGGCTACTACTGGGCCTACGATCTGCAGTGCCCCAACGTCAACCCCTACAACGACACGCTCGTGTGCATCCCGGCGGCGGATAAGAAAATGAACGAACTGCCGTATGCGAGCCCCGAAAAGGCTCAGCAGATCGCAAACGAAGCGGACGAACTGTACATAAAAGCAACCCCGCAGATCTGGGTGTACAACCAGAAGCTCGTCACCATCCTCAACAAGGACATGACCAGCTTCTACTCCAGTGATCTTCCGGAAATCCGTTTCTGGGAGAAGGACTAGCACCACGCAGCAACCTTTCGTGCGGTGCCCGGGCCCGACCTCAGCCCGGGTGCCGCACGGGAGCATGTAGGGTTCCCGTCGCGATGAGAGCGGTGACATTCCAGGAGGCGGGCGTCGTGAGCGTGCAGGAGCGCCCGGAGCCCGAGATCCTCGACGCCGGCGATGCGGTGCTGCGCATCGAGGCGACGGGGGTGTGCGGATCGGATCTGCACATCTTCCACGGCCGCGTGCAGATAGAGGCGGGCTTCACGATCGGCCACGAGTACGTCGGCACGGTCACCGCTGTGGGCGAGGACGTCACACGTGTCGCCGTTGGCGACCGCGTGCTGGGGTGCTTCCAGACGGCCTGCGGCGAGTGCTACTTCTGCCGGCGCGGCCTCTACCAACGCTGCCTTCACTCGCGCACGTTCGGCCATGGCGCGACGCTCGGATCGCTGCAGGGGACGCAGGCTGACATGGCGCTCGTGCCCAACGCCAACCTGGTGCTGCGCGTCGTCCCCGAGGGCATGAGCAACGACGTGGCCCTGTTCGCGGGGGACGTCATGGGCACCGGTTTCCACGCGGTCGACTCCAGCGGCATGCGCCCCGGCGATGTCGTGGCCGTCATGGGCCTTGGGCCCGTTGGGCTGTGCGCGGTCCAGGTCGCACGCGCCGCCGGTGCCGCCCACGTGTATGCGATCGACACCGTCCCCGAGCGCTTGGCGGTCGCCGGGGCGTTCGGCGCCGAGCCCGTACACCTGGGCGAGCAGGACGCACGTGCGATCGTGCGCGCCGGCACCGAAGACCGTGGGGTCGATGTCTCGATCGACGCCGTTGGAGACCCGCGCGTGCTCGAGAGCGCCATCCGCCTCACGCGCGCGTGCGGCAGCATCCAGTGTGTGGGCGTCTACGCCGAGCGCGCCGAGGTCCACCTGGGGCTGCTGTGGCTCAAGTCGCTCACACTGCGCGGCGGGCAGGCGAACGTCATCGGCCACGTCGACCGCGTGCTCGCCATGCTCGCCGAGGGCGTGCTCGACCCCACCCCGCTGGTGACCCGCCACATGAAGCTCGAGGAGGCGCCCGCCGCATACGCCGCATATGACCGGCGCGAAGCGCTGAAGATCGTCCTGGAGCCCTGAGCCCCGGCCCCGCCGTGCGGGCTCAGCGTTCCTGTGGCTCCTGCTCCCCCTGCGCGCCGGCAATCACGCGTTCGGCCACGCGCACCGTCGCAAGGTCCACCATCTCGCCATCCAGCAGCGTAGCCCCGCCCCGCTGCTCGCGCGCCCTCTCATAGGCATCCAGCGTTCGCCGGGCCGCCGCAAGCTCCGCCGCGGAGGGGCTGAAGGCGGCCCGCACGGGCTCGAGCTGGGACGGGTGAATACACAGCATGCCCGCGAAGCCCAGCGCGCGCGAGCGCATCGCCTGCTCCCGCAGCGCAGCGTCCGCTCCGACCCCCACGTGCACCCCGTCGATGGCGGGGATCCCCGCGAGCGCGCAGGCAAGCACGATGCGGCTGCGGAAGTGCAGCAGCTGCAGGTCCTGCGGCAGCGCCCGCAGCCCGAGTTGCGCGGCCAGGTCGATCGTTCCGATCGCGATCGCCAGCACCCCGTCGAGCTCGGCGATCCGCTCCGCCTCGCTGACTCCCCGCGCCGTCTCCACGAGGGCGATCGCACTCGTGAGACCGGATGCGCTCGCCAGCGCGAGGCTCTCGAGGCTCGCCTTGGGGACCACCGCGGTCACAGGCGCGAGCGCCGCAAGTGCCTGCAGGTCTCGCCGCCCGGCCTCGCTGTGCGGGTCGTTGATACGCACCACCCTCAGCGGGCCCTGTGCGCCGCCGTCGCGCAGGAAGCCCATTGCCTGCGCGCGGGCCTCATCCTTGCTCTCGGGTGCCACCGCGTCCTCGAGATCGGCGATCAGCACGTCCGCGCGCGAGCGCGCCGCCGAGACGAGCCTGCGCTGCTGATCGGCGGGCGTGAACAGCCAGGTACGCGCGCAGGTCGGTAGCGCCCGCGCTCTGGGGCCGGCGGCGCCGCCGCTCACGCGAGCACCGCCACGAAGCGCCAGTCGAGTACCTCCGCCGCGTCCCCGTCCGCCTTGCCCGCGCTCCCGCTGGCGCGCACGCGCGAGCGGAGGTGCGCAAGCGCACCTCCGCCACCGATCGCTGCGATCCGCTCCAGCGAGAGCTCGCTGTGGAGCGTGTCGCCCTCGTGGACGGGGCCGAGGTGCTCGCAGGAGTGCCAGCCGACGATCGTCACGATCTCCGGTAGCACGCGCGTTGCCTGCGCCGCCGCCAGGCCGATCGTGTGTCCTCCGTAGACCAGCCTGCTCCCGCCGGGCTGCTCGTGGCGGTCGTGGTGCACCGCCGCCACGTTGAGCGTCAGCCGCGCCAGCTCGCTCGCCCCGGAGACCACGTCGCCTCCGTGGGGGCGCCAGCTCATGCCGGGCGCCAGTCGCGCGGTGCGAGAGCCCTCCAGCTGCGGGAGCTGATCCAGGCGCCAGGAGGAGACGGCGGCGGTGAGAGCCTCGGGTGCCAGCTCTGAGGGGATCTCATCGAAGGAGTCGCCGTGCCCCGTCTGCCCGGCGGGGTCGCGCAGCGGCAGCATCGCGCAGCGCCAGAAGTCCAGCACGGGCGCGCCGTGCTGGTCGTTGGTGCGCACGCGCAGCGCCGCCAGCCCGCTCGCCGGCCGTCCGGCACGCGTCGTGTTCTGGCGCAGCGCGACCACCTCGCTGCTGGTGGTGAGCGTGTCTCCGATCAGCGGCATGCGCGCGAGCACAAGGCCTCGGTAGAAGAGGTTGGCGATCACCCGGCCGGTCAGCAGCGTCGATTGCCCGATCGCCACGTCCCACACCAGCGCGGGGTGGGCGATCGCCTCTCGCAGCCCCAGCACGTCGCGCGCGAGCTTGCGGTCCAGCGCGAGGCGCAACCGGTCCCCGACGATCGACCGGTGCACCGCCGCCATGCCGTCGGTGAGCGTCACCGGCGGCGCCGAGCGCTCGAGCAGGCCCACATGCAGGTCCTCGAAGAAGGGCGCGCTGCCGGGCTCGTGGGCGCGCGGTCGCGTTGCGCTCATGGCCGCGGCGGGGCGGGCAGGGTCGCTCCAACCGGCGCATGGGCGCGCGAGAGCACGAGAAAGCCGACGAGCAGCGCTGCAGCGGTGGCCGCGTAGGCCCAGCGCTGCCCTGCGGCCTGTGCGATCGCGGCTCCGCCGGAGGAGCCCAGAACGTTGCCCGGCGGCCACGTGAGGTCCATGATCGCCACGGCCATCACCTGGCCGATGCCGGCCGCGGTGCACGCGTCGGAGAGCATCACCATCAGCGGCGCCCACAGCACGCCGGTGAGTACCAGCGAGGCGATCACCAGCGCCGCCAGAGCCCAGCCGTTTTCGATCCATGGCACCGCCAGCACCACCGGCGCGCTGGCGAGCAGCCCCAGGCGGATCGGGCGCAGCGGGCCCTGCCTGTCCGACCAGCGCCCGAAGGGCGGGCGCACGAGGATGCCAAGGCCCGCGGCGACCCCGAACGTGGCCGCGATCGCGCCGGCGCCGGCGCCCAGGCGATGCTGCTGCAGCGGCGCCAGCACGCTGATCTCCGCGAGCAGCACCGCGGGGATCAGGGCGATCCACATCGCGGTGCGCACGCTGGAGGAGGAGAGCATCGAGCGCAGCCGGATCGTGCCCCTGGCCATGCGCGGCGGCGACTGGAAGCGCGTTCCCACGCCCGCCAGCGCGAGGCTGACCACGGCGACACCAGCAAAGGTCCAGCCGCGACCCACTGCCGCTGCCAGTCCGCCGACGGCCGGGCCCGCGATGGCGCCAGCCTCGCTCACCCCGAACGCGAAGCCGAGCATCTCGCCGCGGCGGTCCGGCGGGGCGCACTCCAGCAGCCACACCATCGCCGCCGTCCACAGCGCCGCGGCCGCCAGGCCCTGTGCGAAGCGGGCGAGCAGCAGCGCGTCGTAGCTGCGCAGCAGGCCGAACACCGCGCTCATCGCCGCGAAGGCGACGAGGCTGGGGAGCGCCGTCGCCTTTACGCCAACGCGCACCGCGATCATCACCGCCGGGATCGCTCCGACGAGCCCGCCCGCGGCATACATCGCGACGAGCACCCCGGCCTGCGACGTGGACATCGCCAGTTCGTGCTTGAGGCCTGGGAGCAGCGGCGAGAGCACCGCGAAGAAGAACAGCTCCAGGAACATCATCGAGGAGATGAACATCAGCAGGCGGCGCGTCACGCGACCACCACCGCGTTGCCGGCGAGCACGCCGGTCAGCGCCGGGAAGCGCACCAGCACAGCCGGATCGTGCCCGGCGAGGATCCGCGCGCCGCGTGCCTGCAGCTCGCCCAGCAGGTCATAGCCGGCGTACATCTCGGGCAGGTCACTCAACACGGCGAAGGGCATGTCGCGCTCGAGCTCCTCGTAGAAGTGCATCGCGTCGGAGGCAAGCACCACGATCTCGCTGCGCCCCGCGACGGCGAGCACGATCTGCCCAGGGGTGTGCCCGCCCGTCCACATCGCCACCACCCCGGGGGCCAGCTGCCCGTCGCGCTGTATCGGGCGCACCCTTCCCTCGAGCTCGGCGTCGCCCAGCGCGTCGAGCTCGGATGGCTCGACGAGCCCCGCGAACTGGCCGCGCGCCGCGAAGGGGCCGCGCCAGAAGGCCAGCTCGCGCTCATGGACGTGCAGCGCCGCTCGGGGGAACGCGGCGAGGTTGCCGGCGTGGTCATAGTGCAGGTGCGTGAGCACGACCTGCTCGACGTGCTCGAGCGCGACGCCGGCAAGGCCCAGCGCGTGCAGCGGCTCCAGAAGGCAGTGGCGCCCGCGCCTGCTCGCCCCCTCGGGGTCGAAGCCGGTGTCGATGACGATCGTGCGCCGTGCGTCGCGCAGCACCCACAGGAAGAAGTCCATCTGCGCAGGCGCGTCCGCTTCGCCGTAGCGCTCGTATCCCAGAAAGCAGCGCGAGCGTGTAGTCGTGCAGGTCCCATATCGCAGCGCGAGCACCTCGTAGCCGCCACGCTCGCGCCGGTGAGCGGCCACAGGCTCGAGCAGGCGATCAAGGTCCCTGGACATCTCGCGCCGCGATCCTCACACCCGCCCGGCCCTCCACGAGCCGGACGATCTCAGTGCAGTCGGCGTCATCGTGAAGGTCCGATCGCGCCTGCGCCCAGACGCCGGCAACGGCCTCGCCCACGGGCATCGCGAATCCCGCGTCGCGTGCCTGGGCCACGCAGATGTCGACGTCCTTGTTCATCAGCGCCAGCGCGAAGCCAAAGTCGAACGTGCGCGTAAGCACCGCCGTCGGGAACTTCTGCGCGGTCGCCGAGTTGCGCCCGCTGCTCGCGTTGAACACGTCCAGCAGCGTCTGCGCATCAAGCCCGCTGCCGACGCCGAGCGCGACCGCCTCGGCGGTGGCCGCCAGGGCGGTGGCGGAGAGGAGGTTGTTGAGCACCTTCGCGAGCTGGCCGAGCCCGGGCTGATCTCCCACGTGAAAGATGCGCGCGGCGAGCTCCTCCAGCAGCGGCCTGGCGCGCTCCAGGACGGCCGCGCTGCAGGCGGCCATCACGGTCAGCGTCCCGTTCTCGGCGCCGCCGACGCCGCCACTGACGGGGGCGTCCACCAGCTCGATACCCGCCTGGACGAGCTCGCGCGCGATCACGCGGGCCTCCGCCGGGCCGGTGGTCGAGAGGTCGATGCACATGCGAATGGTCCCGCCATGCACGAGCCCGGCGGGACCGCAGGCGACCTCGTGGACGATCTCGGGCGTGGGCAGGCTCAACAGCACGGTGCCGGCATGCTCGGCCACCTCCTGCGGCGAGGAGCACACCCGCGCGCCCAGCGCCGCCAGCGGCGCCGTCGCGGCCTGGCGGCTGTCGTGAACCGCAAGGGCGTGCCCGCGCGCGAGCAGCAGCCGCGCCAGGCGACCGCCCATCGCGCCGAGGCCGATCACGCCGACCTCCTCCGACGCCATCTCAGGCCTCTGCGGCGGCGAAGACCTTGCGCGCCACTCGTGCGGCGCCTATCGCGGCCGGTACGCCGCAGTAGATCGCACTGTGCACGATGATCTCCACTATCTCCTCCTGGGTGCAGCCGTTTTCCAGCGCCCCGTGAATGTGCAGCGCGAGCTCCTGCTCCTGGCCGCGTGCGATCAGCATCGAGACGGTGAGCATGCTGCGCGTGCGCGGCGGCAGCTGCTCGCGTCGCCACACGGTCCCCCAGCAGTATTCGGTCACGAGCTCCTGGAGCGGGCGGAAGACGTCCTGCGGGTCGCCCGTCGCCGCGGCCACGTAGTCGGCACCAAGCACGCTTGCCCGCATCTCCAGGCCCTTCTGCCAGAGATCCTCGCTCATGCCAGCGCCATCCATACGGTCTTGGTCTCCAGGTAGCCGTCCAGCCCCTCGCGGCCATGCTCGCGTCCCACGCCGGAGGCCTTGACGCCGCCGAACGGCACGGCCGGGTCGCTGATGCCCCAGCGATTGACGTAGACGGTGCCCGCGCGCAGCCGCGCGGAAACGCTGTGCGCGGCGCTGAGGTCGCGCGTCCAGACCCCCGCCGCCAGCCCGTACTCGCCGGCGTTGGCGCGCTCGATGACCTCATCGAGAGAGGAGTAGGGAGAGGCCACGAGCACGGGCCCGAAGATCTCCTGGCGGGCTATGCTCAGCTCGTCGGAGGTGACGCTGAACAGCGTCGGCTCCACGTAGTAGCCGCCGCTGTCGCCGAGCGCCGGCCTGCCGCCGGTGACGAGCTCGGCGCCCCCCGCAACGCCCTCGCCCACGTAGCCGAGCACGCGCTCGCGCTGCTCGGCGGAGATCAGCGGGCCGAGCTGGGTCTGGTCATCCAGGCCCGGTCCCAGGCGGCTGCGCGCGGCGCGCTCGGCGAGCGCGCCGATCACCTCGTCGTAGCTCTCGGCGGGCACGAACAGCCGCGAGCCGGCGTTGCACGCCTGGCCGGAGTTGTAATAGATCGCCTGGAAGGCACCCTTGACAGCGGCATCGATGTCTGCGTCGGGCAGGATGATCGCCGCCGACTTGCCGCCCAGCTCGAGCGTGACCCTCTTGAGCGCAGCGCCCGCCTTCCTGCCGACCTCGCGCCCGACGGCGGTGGAGCCGGTGAAGGTCACCTTCTGGACCCCGGGGTCCTCAACGAGGGCAGCCCCGGTCTGCCCGTCGCCGCTGAGCACGTTCAGCACGCCGGCCGGGATGCCCGCCTCCAGCGCCAGCTCGCCCAGCCGCAGCGCCACGAGCGGTGTCTGCTCGGCGGGCTTCAGCACGACGGTGCACCCGGCCGCAAGCGCCGGCGCGATCTTCCACACCGCGATCAGCAGCGGGAAGTTCCAGGGGACGATCTGCGCGCACACGCCCACGGGCTCGCGTCGCGTGTAGCAGTGCATCGCCGGGGCGGACACCGGCAGGACGCTGCCCTCGATCTTCGTCGGCCAGCCCGCGAAGTAGCGCAGGTGCGCAACCGCGAGCGCGACGTCGACGCTCAGCGCCAGCTTGGCGGGCTTGCCGTTGTCGAGCGCTTCCAGGTCGGCGATCTCCGCGGCGTTGCGCTCCAGCGCGTCGGCGAGCGCCCCGATCGCGGCGGACCGCGCCGACGGTGCGATCGCTCCCCACGGCCCGGAGTCCAGCGCCGCGCGCGCAGCGCTCACAGCACGGCGCACATCCGCCGGTCCCGCGTGCGCCACCGTGGCGATGGCGCGCCCGGACGCCGGGTCGAGCGTCTGGAAGGTGCGCCCGTCCTGCGCGGTCGTGCGCTCCCCGTCGATGAGCAGCTCATGGACGGGCGTGTGCCCCAGCCACGAGCGCGCCGCCTCGCCGAGCTGTGCGGGCAATACATGCTCTTCGGATGCCGGGTTTGGCGTCATGGTGTGAGCACGATCTTCAGCGCCTCGCGGCGGTCGAATATCTCATAGGCCTCGGGTGCCTGCTCGAGCGGCATGTGGTGGGTGACCAGCGGCGTGGGATCGAGCTGCCCATTGGCGAGCATCTCCATCACCGGGTCCAGGTGCGCGATCACGTTCGCCTGGCCCCCCTTCACCGTCAGGGACTTCAGCCACGCCAGGCCCATGTGCACCTCCACGCGCTCGGCGTACACGCCGATGCACTGAACGCGCCCGCAGCTGCGCGTCAGGCGGATCGCCATGTCCAGGGCGTCGGGGTGGCCCACAGCGTCGATGGCGACGTCGACGCCGCCGCGCGCCTCGGTGAGCGCGCGCACCTCCGCGCGGACATCCTGCTCGAGGAGGTGCACGGGGGTTGCGCCGAAGGAGCGCGCCAGCTCCAGCCGCTGCTCGATCGAGTCGATCGCGATCACGCGCGCTCCCGCGAGCCTGGCGACCTGGACCGCGCACAGGCCGACGGGCCCGAGCCCGAGCACCGCCGCGGTCTCGCCCGCCTGCAGGCCGCTGGCGGCGACGCCGTGGTATCCGGTGCCCATCACGTCCCCGGCGAACAGTGCGACCTCATCGGAGATCCCCTCGGGGATTTTGCGCAGCACCAGGTTGGCGCGCGGGACGAGCGCGTACTCGGCCTGTGTGCCCGCCAGCGATCCGAGCGTCGCGCCAAGGCCAAAGCTCCGCGAATGCACGCAGCGGTGGTACTCGCCGCGCATGCAGTGAAAGCACGTTCCGCAGGCCGTCACGAACCCTCCCGCCACGCGCTCGCCGACCGCGACCCGCGTCACGGCCTCGCCGGCGGCCACGACGGTCCCGACGTACTCGTGCCCGATCGTGAACCCGGGCTCGATGCTCAGGCGCCCGTGGTAGATGTGCAGGTCCGAGCCGCACACCCCCGAGGCGTCGATTCGCAGCACCACATCGTCGGGAGCTTCCAGCTCAGGGGTCGGCCGGTCTTCGACACGCACCTTCCCCGGGGCCTGAAATGTGAGAGCTCGCATGGTCTGGTGGCAAACCAATCGGTCGATATATTGCCCGGTCGGCCGATATACTGCCACATGAGGCTGGTCGTGCTAGTTGCGCCCTCCGCCGAACAGCCGCAGGAAGAACAGAAAGATGTTGATGACGTCGAGGAAGATGCCCGCCGCGAGCGGAACCGCTTCCTGCATTCCTGTGCGGCGCATGCGGTTGAAGTCGAGCACCGTGTAGGCACCGAACACGCCAAGGCCGAGGACCGCGTAGATAACGTTGCCGCCGGGGATGGAGACGAACACGGTGATCAGGCCGAAGACGATCAGCGCGAGCAGCAGCACGAACATGATGCGATAGAAGCGCGACAGGTCGCTGCGGATCGCGTAGCCCACGGCGCCCAGCCCGCCCACGAACAGCGCGGTTGCCGCGGCGGCCTGCCACACAGCGTCCGGCTCGGCTTCGGCATAGCGGTCCAGGCCGCCGCCCACCGCCAGACCCAGCAGCAGCCCGGCGGCGAACAGCAGCGTCATCGCCACCGCCTCGGAGCGGCGCGCGGCGGCGTTCAGCCCGATGATGCACCCCAGGCCGCCGATGAAGCAGATGATCGAGACGCCCTCAGAGGCTTCCCTGCCGAGGTAGGCGCCCAGCGTGAAGAAGCACAGCGTGACGCCCACCAGCCCCATCACCTGCCCGAACACGCCCGCCGTCCCGACCCTCTCGATCGAGCCGAACATGCCTTCGTTCCTGTATCCGCTCACCTGCGGCACGGCATCGCCCCCTGGCCTCTGTGATGGCGGCGGGCCACTCGCAGTCGAGCACCCGCCGGATACACCCTTATCTTAGGGTCAGGGAACGTCGGAGCCCGGCTCCGCGCTCCACCCGACACAAGGGGGAAGACATGACCTCAGTGCCCGCCGCGCGCTTTGCCGCCGCGCTTGCCGCAGCCGCCCTTCTCGCTGGCTGCGGCAGCAGCTCCAATGCCAGCAGCACGGCGCCCACCACCAGCACCTCCGCGCCCGCAGCGGCGCAGACGACCACCACCGGCGCTGCATCGCAGACCACCACCTCCGGCGCGTCCCCGGCCCCCGCCGGCGCGTCCTCGATCGGCGCGGCCGAGGCGGAGGCCGTGTGCAAGAGCGTCCTGGCCGAGACGCCGAAGCTCTCCGCGGCGCTGAAGGCGAAGGTGGAAGGCATCTGCAGCAAAGCCGCCCACGGCAACCTCGCCGAAGCCGAGAAGGCGGGCAAAGAAGTCTGCGTGCAGGTGATCGACGCCTCGCCGATTCCCGCGGCGCAGAAGGAACAGGCGCTGGCGGCCTGCAAGACCAGCTAGACCGAGGGCGCCTGCTCATCGGGGTCCGTGCCCTCGCCGGGCGCGGACCCATCCGCCTCCTCGTCCTCCTCCTCGTCCCCCGCATACAGCGACTCGCGCGCGAGCTCGCGACCCTTCATGTCGAATAGCTTCACCTCCAGCAGGTCCCCGCGGTAGTCATCCGGGGCGATCAGGGTGAAGCGCCCGTCGATCAGCTCGCACTGGTCGACGGCCAGGTCGGCCAGCTCGGCGGTCACGATGCGCCCGCCAGGCAGCAGCGGCCGCCCCCAGATGAGCGTCATGGTGGCCACCGCCCCGAGGTGACCGCGCCAGGTGCCGATCACCTCCTCGCAGAGGTCCAGGCGCCAGTCGGGGTTGCGCTCGGCGGTCTCGGAGGTGAAGTCCACCTCGGCGGTGAAGTCCCGCGGCTCCTCGCCCTCGCCGCCCGCAAGGAAGCGCACGTAGCCGAACAGCTCATAGCCCTCGCTGGTCGCGGCCGTGGCGGGCACGTAGGTGTGCCCGTGCCAGCTGCGGTCGGGATACCACAGCAGCGGCTCGGCTTCGCCCAGGTGCTCATCGCCCGCGTCCACGCGCGCGGCGGCGGCCATGAACTCCTCCTGCAGGCGCTCTTGCCAGCGGCCGTAGGGGAGCTCCTCCTGGGGGGGCTCGGCGGCGAAGCGGGGCACAAAACGTTCAACCGGGGGCATCGCGGCGGGAGCCTAGCCGCTCACGCCCGCCGCAGCGCTGCGGCGGCATCCTCGGGCGCGACGATGTTGAGGTTCACATCGGTCGAGAGCTCCAGGCCGGCCAGGTGTGTGAGCCGGGGCAGGATCTCGATGCGCCAGCAGAAGTCCTCGGTCCCCTTGGGCGCGGTGCGCACCCACAGGTTTAGGGGCGGGCTCGAGCCGAGATGGCGGGCGAGCCTGCACAGACCGTCGTGCAGCAGCGCCGCTCCCGAGGAGCCCCGGTCCTCGAAGCGGGCGCGCGGCCGGCGCGGCGCGAGCATCAGGTGGAAGGGCAGCCGCGAGGCGTAGGGCGCGATCAGCACGGCCTCGTCGTCGATCGCCACGATGCGCTCGCCCCGGCGCACCTCCTCGGCGACGATGTCGCCCAGCAGGCTCTGTCCCATGGTGCGCGTGGTGTAGGCGCCGGCGCGCTCGCGCTCGCGCGCGATCGCCGCCGGCACGAAGTCCAGCGCGTAGAGCTGTGCGTGGGTGTGCGGCAGCGATGCGCCCGCCTCGCGGCGCTCGTTGACGATCAGCTGAAGGCAGGCCGCCTGCGCGTGGGCGCGCATGCGCTCGCGCCACACCTCCACCGCGGCGATCACCTGCTCAGCCGGAAGCTCCGCCAGTGACAGCACCGGCTGGGGGCCGTTGATGATCACCTCGTGCGCGCCGTGGGCCGGACGCGAGGGGAACAGGTCGTTCACCGGCGTGTCTGCGGCCTGGTCCGCGGCGGGCGCCGGCTCGAGCGCCGGGTAAAGGTTCGGCACCACGCGCACCGTCCAGCCGGGCGAGTCGGGCGGCCCGCCCCCCGGGCGGACGGCGTGCAGCTCGGGCGGGGTGCGGTCCTCGTGCCCCTCCGCGAATGGGTCGCTCTCGCGGTCGATCGGCTCGGGCGGCGCGCAGCGCGGCTCGCCGCCGGGGCGGCGCGAGCGCTCCCCGGCGACGATCGTCCGGTGCCCGCTGAGCGGGTCGATCCTCAGTTCGGGCAAGGCTCAGCCGTCGAGCGCGTAGCGCCTGACGTCCCTTTCAAGCTTCGCCACCGTCAGATAGGGGCCCTGGTGGATGTACTGCGCTCCCGCGCGGTTGTAGAACACCGTCACCGGCGTGGAGTCCGAGTCGGCGATCGCAACCCCCGCGGCGCCGCTCTGGTCGTAGTAGCTGGGATAGCTCACCGGGAACGAGGCGAGGAAGCGCAGCGCGGCGGAGCGACTGCTGTCGCCCGAGTCGATCCCGATGAACGCCACCGTGCGGCCCTCGGCCAGCGAGACCTTCTGGAAGGTGCCGAACTCTTCGCGGCACGGTTCGCACCACGACGCCCACTTGTTGATGACGACCGGTGTCCCGTGCAGGCTTGCAAGACGTGCACGCAGCGCGGGCAGACCGCCGGGCAGCAGCTGCCCGGCCTGCTGGTGCAGTGCGCTCAGCCGCGGCGGGGCGCCTGCGAGCCTTGCCCTCATCTGTGCGAGCGTCAGCTTCGAGGGCGCCGTCGCCGTGCTCCCGTGCAGCTGCAGCAGGCCGATCACCAGGAGCGCGAGCACGGCGGCCCCGGCGGCCACTGTCGTGATGCGGGCGAAGCTCATTGCGGCTAAGGGTGGCAGATGGAGACAGGCTGATCGCCCTTCAAGCGGACCTCCCCGTGCTATATCCTGGAGTCAAGCAGGAGCCGGATCGCCAACGGGCATCCGGGTGACGGCGGCAGTGAGCGCCAACCTTTCCGAGCCGCGCCGAAGCCACATTCGACAGCGGCTCTGTCTCGAAGTCCAGAGCCTCTATGGCCGAGTCCACCTCAGTGGCCCTCGTGGCCGCGACCATTCCAACTTCCGCTGAGATTGCGCGGGCTGAGAAGCTCGTGCGCGAGCGCTTCCTGCACGACGGCGAGGATCCAGCCACGGCGCTCGCTCCGGGCTCACCGCGCCGCCGTGCGCTGGAGGGCGCGCTGCGCGAGCTGGAGGAGGATCCGAAGGCCAAACACCCTTCGACCGCCTGGCGGCGCGAATTCTCCCTGCTGCTGGGGCTCGAAAGGGTGCTCTCGGAGGAGGAGCCCAAGCTGGTGGACGGCACGGTGCTCTCCGCGCACCAGGTGGATGCGCTCTCCGGGACGCTGACCGCGCTGCTCGCCGAGGCGCAGCGGGCGGCGCCCGACGCAAGCGGCGCGGGCTCCGCCTCACCCGAGCTGCTGGCCAGCGCCGACATCCTCGGCCCCGATGATCCGTCCGCAGGCGAGGCATCGCCGGCAACGCCCAACGGGCGCGCCGAGTCGCCGGCCGAGGATGAGGAGGAGGAGCCCGAGGAGGACGAGGACGAGGAGTTCGACGAGGACGACGAGGATCTTGGGCCCGTCCAGCGAGCCGCCCCCGAGGAGGACGAGGACGAGGACCCCGAGGAGGACGAGGACGAAGACGACGAGGAGGACGAGGAGGAGGACGAGCTCGAGCTCGAGCAGGAGTCCGAGCCCGACGAGGAGCCTCAGGACTGGGTCGACGATGAGGATGAGGAGGACGGCGAGCTCACCGACCAGCCCGAGGATCCCAACGCGGCCAAGCGCTTCTGGTTCGAGCACGCGACCGGCGCGGGCAAGACGGTTGCCGCGCTTGGCTTCGTGGAGGCCTCGCACACCGGCGGGGTTCTGATTCTCACCCACAGGCGCAACCTGGTGGACCAGTTCAACGGCGAGCTGCGCGACCGCGGCTACGCCAAGCGCATTTGCAAACCGCTGCTGCAGGGAGAAGACTCGGCCAAGGGCCCAGTGACCGTGGAGACCTATCAGTGGTTCGTGCGCAACGCGGGCAAGATCTCCAGCGCCTACACGATCGTCATCTGCGACGAGGCGCACACCGCGCTGGGCGAGAAGACCAGCGCGGCGATCCGCAACTGGACGGGGCCGATCTTCATCGGCATGACCGCCACCGGCGCGCTGATCGCTCGCCACGTGACGGACCTGTTCCCGACGCAGACGTCGCGCTTCGATCTCGCGCAGGCTGCCCGGCGCGGGGTGATCGCGCCGCTGCGGTGCGTGCGCATCTCGCCGGGCGTGGGGGTGCGCACGATCGCCAAGGTGCCGCTGCGCCGCGGCGAGGTTGACACCGAGTTCGACCAGGACGAGCTCGCCAAACTGCTCGACCAGCAGCCGTTCAACATGGCGGTCGCCAACCTCTACAAGACCCGCTTCAACGGCGTGCCCGGCGTCGTCTACGCGGCAGGCGTGCGCCACGCCTACAACCTCGCTGAAGCGTTCCGCGCCGAGAACATCAAGGCGCAGGCGGTGTCCGGCGAGACGCCCAAGCGCGAGCTGGCGGAGATCCTCGCGCGCTACGAGCGCGGCGACATCGATGTGCTGATCAACGCGCAGCTGCTCGCTGAGGGCTGGAACAGCCCGCGTGCGACCGTGTGCGTGCATCTGGCGCCGACCGCCTCCAAGCGCATCTATCAGCAGCGCGTCGGGCGCGTGACCCGCCGGCACCCCGGCAAGGAGGCGGGCCTCGTCGTCGACTTCGTCCACCCTGCCACCAAGCACGACGACCCTGTCGTGACGCTGCACTCGCTGCTCGACCGCGACGTCTATCGCGGCGGGGCGATCGTCGTGGGGCCGGTTCGCCGCGGGCGTGGCCGGCGCATGCGCGTGGAGCGGCGCGTGCTGCCGGTGTGCGCGGAGGAGGAGCGCCGCTTCGCGGTGTTCGAGCGGGAGCTGTGGCGCATAGCGGTGGAGCACCTTGACTACGGCGAGCAGCACGTTTGGGCCGCGCTGGCGGGCGCGCGCGTGGCGCCCAACGGATGGCGCCGCGCCCGTGCGATGCTGCACTTCGACCGCACCGGCGAGCTGAAGAGCCGTTTCCTGATCACCGCGGTGCAGCGCAACAAGAACCCCCAGCTGCGGCTGCGCGCCCTCACCGACCTGGCCGCGCTGCGCGACCCCGACGCGTTCGACACGGCGATCGACATCATCGGCGGCTGGCCCAGGGAGGAGCGCAAGGAGGCGACGAAGATCATGCTGCGTGCGCTCGTCGAGCGCAGGATCGGGCGTCGCGACCAGGCCAACGCCTGGATCTGGCGGCTGGCCGAGTACACGCGCGACGTGCACGAGGAGTACGCCGTGCAGCGCTGGCCGGAGACCAAGCGCCTGCTCGGCCTGCTCGTCAACTCCGCGGGCGGCGCGCACGCGAGGAACGCACGCCGGCTGATCCACGCCGCGCGAAAGCAGGATCGCCGCCTGGCGGCCGCTCTGCTCGCGGCAGCGCTGGCACACACGCCCGAGGCCGAGGAGGCGCTGCGCGGGGCGCGCACGCGCATGGCGCGCAAGCCGCCGGCGCTCGCGCGCGAGCTGTTGCGCAACTTCCCCAAACGCCGCGCGCGCAACGCACGGCGCAGGCGCAAGGGCGCCAAGGGCGCCGGCAACGGCTCCGCAGGGCAGGTGCAGGGCAACGGCGTTCCCGACGCACAGCAGCCCGAGCTGGCCCAGTGACCTGAGCGGCTACAGCGGCCGCAGGTGCACCTCACCGGCGCTCAGGGCCCTCTGCCCGCCGCCGGGCAGCGCGACGATCAGCCGCCCTTCGCCGTCGATCCCCACGGCCGTTCCATGCTCCGAGCCCCATGCGATCTCGCGTCCGCGCAGCGCATCGCGCTCGCGCCAGGCCGCGAGCGTCGCCTCCTGGGGCTCGCCCAGCCGTCGCTCGAGCGCCGCCAGCAGCCGCGCGAGCAGCGGCTCGACCTGCGCGGGCGAGAGCCCGAGCGTCGCCGCGGGCAGGCCCTGGGCCGCATGCTCCCCGGCCCGGTCCGCCTGCAGCTCCGCGGGCAGGTCCTCCAGGCGAACGGCCACGTTCATGCCGATCCCCAGCACGATCCAGCCCTCCTGCGGGCGGCCCTCGGCGAGGATCCCCGCGAGCTTGCCCAGGCGGGGCGGGCGAGGCTCCACGCCGGGAGGGGCGCCGGCGCCGGGCAGCTCGATGACGATGTCGTTGGGCCACTTGATCAGCGCCCGCTCGCCCGCCACCTCGCTCGCGGCGATCGCTGCCGCCAGCGGCAGCAGCGGCGGCGGCTCGCGCAGGACCACGCTCATCAGGATCGCGCTGCCGGCCGGCGCCGACCAGCGCCGCCCCTGGCGCCCGCGCCCCGCGCTCTGCTCGGAGGCGGTCACGAGCGTGCCGTGCGGCGCTCCGGCGATCGCCAGCTCCCGCGCGCGCTCGTTGGTGGAGCCTGTCAGGCGCAGGTGCAGCCGCGGGTGCCCCAGCCCGCTCAAAGGCCCCCGCGCACCCGTACGTCGCCGAGGATCGCCTCGATCACTCCCTGCACGTCGTGTGCGGCGGCCTCCACGTGGGGCGCCAGCCCGTGCTCGCGCAGCGTCTCGCTGGTGACGGGGCCGATCGAGACGAGCCTCGTGGCGGGCGAGAACGGCGCGGCGGAGCCGTCCGCCGCCTGCGATGCCTGCAGGTAGAAGCGCACGGTCGAGGAGGAGGTGAAGGTGACGTAGTCGGCCTGCGCGGCGAGCGCCAGCGTGCGCGGCGCAATCGGCTCGGCGATCGTCTCGTAGAGCTCGAGCACGTCCACCTGCGCGCCGGCCTGGCGCAGCGCGTCGGGCAGCACGTCGCGGCCCGCGCTGCCGCGGGCGATCAGGGCGCGGGCGACCGGCACCTCGCGCAGCGCCTCCACGAGCCCCTCCGCCACCGAGCGCTCCGGCAGGATGTCCGCGGTGACGCCGTGCCGTGCCAGCGCCTGTGCGGTGCCGGCTCCGATCGCCGCGACGCGTGCCGCGGCGAGGGCGCGGGCGTCGCGCCCGCCGGCCGCCAGGCGCTCGAACAGCAGCTCCGCACCGTTGGCGCTGGTGACGCACACCAGGTCGTAGGGGGATGGGTCCAGCGCAGGGCCGGGCAGCGTGCGAACGCGAATGGCCGGGGCCTCGATCACGCGCGCACCCAGCTCGGACAGCCCCCGCGCGAGGCCGCTGGACTGCTCCCGCGCGCGCGTGACCACGACGCTACGACCGGCAAGCGGCGTGGGCTCGCGCCAGGCGATCTCCTGCGCGAGCTCGGCGACGGCGCCGACGACCGTCACCGACGGCGGGCGGAACCCCTCCCGCGCCGCCGCCTCTGCGATGGTGGCCAGCGTCGCGGTGACGCTGCGCTGGCCGGGTAGGGTTCCCGATTCCACGACCGCCGCCGGCTCGTCGGGGTTGCGCCCGGCGGCGATCAGGGCCTGCGCTATGCGGGGCAGGCGCCCCACGCCCATGTAGAACACGAGCGTCCCCGGAAAGGCAGCCAGCGCGTGCCAGTCGATGTCGGTCTCCTCCTTGGCCGGATCCTCGTGTCCGGTGATCAGCGCAACAGCGCTCGAGAGCCCGCGATGGGTGACCGGGATGCCCGCGCAGGCGGGCGCGGCGATCCCCGATGTGACGCCGGGAACAACCTCGAAGGGGATCCGCGCCGCGCGCAGCACGAGTGCCTCCTCGCCGCCGCGGCCGAACACGAAGGGGTCGCCGCCCTTCAGCCGCAGCACGCTCTTGCCCTCCAGCGCGCGCTGGACCATCAGCTCCTCGGTCTGCTCCTGGGGCACGGAGGCGCCCCCGCCCTCCTTGCCGACGTAGAGCAGCTCCGCGTCGGCTCGGGCCCCGTCCAGCGCCTGCGGCGGGATCAGGCGGTCGTGCAGGATCACGTCCGCGGTGGCGATCAGCGCCAATGCCCGCTGCGTCAGCAGACCCGGATCCCCGGGGCCCGCTCCGACGAGGTGAACGGTTCCGGGGGTCGCGCGCGCCGCGTGCTCACCCTCCGCCAACGCCCGCCATCTCCTGTGCGCGTGCCAGCAGCTCCCGCGCGCCCGCGACCGAGAGCCGCGCGGCGAGCATCGCGCCCAGGCCCTCGGGGTCGCCGGCGGGGCCCGCCAGGCGGTCCGCCGCCCACGCCGATCCGTCGGGCAGGCCCACCCAGCCGCGCAGGAGCAGATCGCCGCCGCTCTGCACGGCGGCGTGGGCGCCCAGCGGCGTGCTGCAGTCGGCGCCAAGCGACCGCGAGACGGCGCGCTCGGCCAGCAGGCAGGACAGCGCGCGCTCGTCGGTGACGGCCTCCGCGGTGCGCCGCGCACGCTCGTCCCCGGCGCGCGCCTCCAGCGCGATGACGCCCTGCCCGGGGGCCGGCACGAAGGACTCAAGCTCAAGCGTCCCGCCGATCTCCGCCTCGCGCCGCAGTCGCGCGAGCCCCGCGCGCGCGAGCACGATCGCCTCCACGCCGGTGGCGGGGTCCGCGAGCTTGGCAAGGCGCGTATCCACGTTGCCGCGCAGCGCCACCACGTCGAGATCGGGACGCGCGGCGAGCAGCTGGGCCTGGCGGCGGATGCTGCTCGTGCCAACCCTCGCGCCCAGCGGCAGCGCGGCCAGGCTCTCGCTGCCGCACAGCACATCTTCGGCGGGCGCCCGCTCGGGGGCCCCGACCAGCTCCAGTCCCTCGGCGAGCTCGCCAGGGACGTCCTTGGCCGAGTGCACGGCCAGGTCGATCTCCCCCGCCTGCAGCGCCCGCTCGAGCTCGGAGACCCAGCGCGACTTGTCCCCGGCGCCGCCGCCGCGGTCGCCGCTCGTGGTCATGGGCACCAGCTCGCAGTCGCCGATCAGCTCAGCCACGAGGCCGGCCTGCGCGAGCGCCAGGGAGCTGCCGCGGGTGCCCAGGCGCATCAGCGCGGGGCGCGTCCGCCCGAGCCGTCCCTGCGGCTGCGCAAGTCGTGCACCTCCGCGAGCTCCTCGGGAAGCTCGCGGGTCTCCGCGACGCCGTCTCCCAGGCCGAACAGCTCCCTGACGATCTCCAGGCTCGCGTGCCCGCGGTCCTCGCTGAGGCTGCGCAGACGGATCGTGGGCTCGTGCAGCAGGCGGCTCATGACCGCGCGTGCGATGGCCTCCACGCGCGCGATGTCCCGGGGCGAGGCGGACTCCCAGCGCGAGGAGTTCTCCGCCAGCACCTGCTCCACCAGCGCGTTTCCGTGCTCGCGCAGCGCCGCGACCGTGGGCAGGGCGTCCAGCTGTCCCAGCCAGCGGGCGAAGCGGCGGATCTCCTGCTCGACGATCTCGTGCGCGCGCGGCGCCTCCTCGGCGCGAAGGCTGAGGTTCTCATCGACGCTGGCCTGCAGGTCGTCGATGTCATATAGGCTCACGCCCTCGATGTCGGCGCACGCCGGGTCGATGTCGCGCGGCACGGCGATGTCGATCATCAGCAACGGGCGCCCCTCGCGGCGCTCCATCACCAGCTCGAGCTCCTCGCGCCCGACGATCGGATGCGGAGAGGCGGTGGAGGAGAGCACGATGTCGGCCTGCTGCAGCTGCTCGGGCAGGTGCTCCAGGCCCACCACCGAGCCGCCGAAGCGCCGTGCGAGGCTGCGGGCCCTGTCGGCGCGGCGGTTGGCGACGAAGATCGTCCCCGCTCCCTGCTCGACCAGCGCGCGCGCGGTGTGCTCGCTCGTCTCGCCGGCCCCGAGGATCACCACGTGGCTCTCCTTGAGGTCCCCGAGCACTTCCAGCGCAAGATCCACCGCGACCGACGGCACGCTGACGCGGCTGGACCCGATGGCCGTCTCGCTGCGCACGCGCTTGCCGGTCGTCAGCGCGGCGGCGAACAGTCGGTTGGTCATCGGGCCGGTGAGGCCGGCGGCCATCGCCGCCTCGTGCGCGCGTCTGACCTGGCCCTGAATTTCGGCCTCTCCGACCACCATCGACTCCAGGCTGGCCGTCACCCGGTAGAGATGGCGCGCGGCGTCGCAGTTGCGCGGCGAGTAGATCGCCTCGGCGAGCTCGGTCGGGCGGATGCGCGCGCGCCCGGCAAGCAGTCCCAGCACGTCGGACTCCGCCTGCACCGGATCGCCGACCACCAGATAGACCTCGGTGCGGTTGCATGTCGAGATGACCACCGCCTCCCTCACCTCCGGTGTGGCGGCGGCCTCGCGCGCGAACTGCACGCCCTCGGTCTCGGTGAACGCCAGACGCTCGCGCACCGCCACGGGCGCGGTTTTGTGGGATATGCCCAGCGCGAGCAGCTCGCTCACTTGGCCCCCTTCACGGGGTATGCCAGGTGCGGCTCGAGCTCGGCCGGCCCTGTGGGCGGCGAGGGCTCGCCGGCCGCGTCCTGTGTGCTCTGGAGCAGCTCGCCCAGCTCCTGCTGTATGTGTGAGAGGCGGATAGCCATGATCGTGACGTAGATGAGGACCAGCGCGAACAGGACGATGTACGCGCCCGCCACGTACTTTCCCGCGGTGTGCAGGGGCAGGGCAGGACTCTCAGCCAGCAGCAGCGCGCCCATCTCAGGACCCCCGCTGCGGCGTGGGCGCGCTGACGCGGGTGGGCTTGGGGTGGAGCGTGGGCGCGGCGCTGCGGGGTCGCGCCCGCTGCGTGCCGGTCCCCTCTCCGAGCAGCGCCCGCCTAAGCGCGCGCACCTGCGCGCGCGTGTGCTTGGCGGTGAGCTCATAGAGGCAGAGCGTCGCGAACAGCATCGCGATGCCCGCCAGGCAGACCACGAACGTCAGGGCCATCGACGCCGGAAGGTTGGAGGTGCTCGTGAACACCCGTGGGTGCAGGTAGGCCGTCGAGAGGCGCACGGCGACGAAGTTCAGCGGCACGAACGCCCCAGCCATGACGGCGAACACCGACGCGTAGCGCGACTGGCGCTCGGGGTCCTCGATCGCGAAGCGCAGCGGCTGGTAGGTGGCGTAGAGCAGCAGGATGATCAGGAAGGAGACGAGTGTCGGTTCGTTCCACACCCACCAGTGTCCCCACGAGCCCTTCGCCCAGATCGAACCGGTGATGAGCGCCCCGATCCCGAAGATGAGGCTCATGTGAATGACCACGTAGGAGCGCATGTCCCACTTCGAGTCGCGCGTGCGCAGGTGCTGGATCGCGAGCAGCCCACCGACCACGAAGCCGCACAACGTGACGATCGCCAGGGGCACGTGGAGGTAGAAGATCTTCTGCAGGAACCCCTGTTCGGCTTCCAGCGGCGCGTAGAAGAAGACCAGTGCCAGGCTGGCCGCCATGACCACGACGGTGCCGATGCTCAAAGTGCGCAGACCCTTGGCGTGCATGGGCGCTTCTAGTCCTCCAGCAGGAAATCGAACAGGGCGAACGCGATCAGCCCGAAGACCAGATCATAGAGGCCCAGCGTGAGCAGCCAGCGGGCCGCGGGGGCGCCGGTGTGGGGCAGCGTGAACAGCGGCGAGGTCGCACGCGCCCCGCCGATCACGACGGGTACGAGCAGCGGCAGCGCCAGCAGGGGCCCCAACAGGTCGCGCGCGCGGGTGCGTACCGCCAGTGCGGCGACGAGCGTCCCGATCGCAGCGACGCCCAGGTCGCCGAGCAGCAATACCAACAGCAGGTCCGGCAGCGCCCGGTGCAGCGGCGGGGCGAGCAGCAGCAGGGCGAAGGCGGGCACCGCCACGACCTCCAGCACGAGCAGGTAGGCCAGCAGCGTCAGCGCCTTGGCGAGGAGCATCGCCGTGCGGTCCACCGGCGCGAGCAGGAAGCCGTCGAAGCCGCCCTGGTCGGCGTCGGCTACGAACAGCCGGTTGATGCCGAGGATCGCCGCGAACAGCAGCGTGACCCACAGGATGCCGGCGGCCAGGTCGCCTTCCACCGAGCCGCGGTTCAGCGCGAAGTGGAAGACGACGAAGGTGGTGACGGCGAACAGCGACATCGCCGGCACCGACTCCAGCGTGCGCAGCTCCACCAGCAGCTCCTTGCGCAGCAGCGCCCCGACGGTGCGCCTCACCGGTAGAGCTCCACGATGTCCTCGGAATGCACCTCGGCGGCCGCGCCCGCGAGCGCCGGGCGTCCTTCCCTGAGCCCGAGCACCTGGTCGGCCTGCATCAGCCCGCCCGTGGGGTCGTGGCTGCAGATCACGCGCGTGCGGCCCGATGCCGCGCCGATCAGCGGCGCCACCAGCTCCACGGCTGCGGGGTCGAGGTTGGAGTGGGGCTCGTCGAGCAGCAGCAGCTGGGGGTCGTGGAGCACCGCCCGCGCGATCGCCACGCGCTGCACCATCCCGCGCGAGAGCGTGCGCAGCGGCTCGTCGCGGCGGCCGGACATCGCCACCGCCTCCAGCACCTCTCCGACCCGCGCCCGCGCGAGCCCGTGCAGGCGTGCGTGGTAGGTCAGGTTCTCCTCGGCGGTCAGCTCGCGGTAGAGCAGCGGCTCGTGGCCGAGCAGCCCGACGCGCCCGCGCACCGCCCAGGCCTCATCGGGGAGGCTGCTGCCGAGGACCCTCACCACCCCCGCGTGGGGCCGCAGCAGGCTCGCGAGCACGCGCAGCAGCGTGGTCTTGCCGGCGCCGTTGGGCCCGAAAACCACGAGCGTCTGCCCCTCCTCCAGGGAGACCGACACCCCGCTCAGCGCCTCCCTCTCGCCGTAGTGCCGGGCCAGCCCCTCGACCTCGAGCGCCGGCACGCGTCAGGCTCTCGACACCTGCGGGGAGTGGGCGCTCTGCGCGCGCGAGATCAGCTCCCGCACCGCCTCCTCATCGCCGGCGCGCAGCAGCTCGATCGGGTCGGGGTTGCCGCCCACGATCCCCTCGAAGAACTCCTTGCGGTCCTGGTAGGTGGGCAGCGTGCCCTTCGCCCACCCGCGCACGTCGTTCAGCAGCACTGCCAGCCGCGCGTAGGGCTCGCCGAACTGGGCGGCGATCTCGCGCTTCATGCGCTTGGCCAGCGCCGGCGAGGCGCCGGCCGTTGAGATCGCGATGGCCAGCGGCCCGCTGCGCACGATGGCGGGCAGGATGAAGTTGCACAGAGGCGGCACGTCCACGATGTTCACGAGCATCGCCCGCCGCTCGGCGTCCTCGAAGACCGCGATGTTGACCTCGCTGTCGTCGGTCGCGGCGATCACCATGAAGACGCCCTCCAGGTCGGCGGGGCCGCCGTAGGCTCGCTGCTCCCAGCGGATCGATCCCTCGCGCGCGTGCTCGCGCAGCGCCGGCTCGGCCTCGGGCGCGATCAGCGTCACATCGCCGTCGCACGCGAGCAGGCCCTCGACCTTCTCAAGGCCGATCTCGCCGCCGCCCACGACCAGGCAGCGCCTGCCCGTCAGGCGCAGGCACGCGATGTAGAACGGCGTCTGCAACATCCCCGCCACGCAGCTCTGGTCGCAGATGCCCTTGCGCAGCTGGCAGACGCACTCCTTTCCCGCATACGCTTGTGCCGGCATATCAGCAGCGTAGCTACAACGCGTCGGCGCGCAGCGGCCGCTATCGCCGCGGCAGGCCGCGGCCGAAGGCTCGCGCGGCGACCCGCGCCAAGGCCACGGCGCCCTCGCGCCAGGCCTGGTCGCGGTCGGACTCGCGCTGGGAGCGCATCCTGGCCACCGCCCGGGCGGCGCGCGCGCTGCTCTGGTCATACGGCCCCCACCACAGGCCGCGAACGCCGGGAGGATCCCAGGTGATCAGCTTCTCCTGCGCGCACGCGCGCAGCCCCGCCTGGCCGAGCGTGCGCCCGAGGCCAGCTCCCGCGGCCGCGCCCCAGGGCCCGCGCGAAACGGTGGGACCCGGAAGGTGGTCGTTGAGCCACACCATGCCCGCGTGCAGCTCGCGCGCGATGCGGATGCCCTGGTAGCGGTCGGCGCTCCACACCGATGCGCCGAGGGCGTAGTCGCTGTCGTTGGCGAGCGCGATCGCCTGCCCGATGCTCTCCACGGCCGCGACGACGAGAACCGGGCCATCCACCGGCTCGCGCGTGATGCGCATCTCCGGCGTCGCCCCGGTGATGATCGCCGGGGAGTGGAAGACGCCCTCCTGGCAGCCCGGCGGCTGCAGCGGCGCGCCGCAGTGGACGACCGCGCCCAGCGCACGCGCGTCCGCCACGAGCGCGCTGACGTGCTCGGCCCTGCGCCGTGACGCGAGCGGCCCCATCTGCACGCCGGGGTCGGCGGGGTTGCCGACCGTCATCGAGCGTGCGCGCGCGATCAGCTCGGCGAGGAAGCGCTCGTGCACCTCGCGCGCGACGTAGCAGCGCTCCACCGCGCCCCGCGCCTGCCCGGCGCCGGCGCAGCCCGCCCACAGTGCCCCGGCCGCGGCGCGCGAGAGGTGCGCGTCGCCCAGCACGATCATCGCGTCCTTGCCGCCGAGCTCCACGGTCACCTCCTTCTCGCGCGACACGCACGCACGCGCGACCACGCGCCCCACGGCGGGCGATCCCGTGAAGAGGATCTTGGAGGCCGAGGACTGCGCCAGCGCCACGCCGCCCTCGGCGCCGCCGTGCACCACGCGCACCAGGCCCTCGGGCAGGCCGGCGCGGCCCAGCACCCGCGCGATCCGCTCACCGGACAGACACGCACGCGCCGCGGGCTTGAACACGACCCCGTTGCCCGCCAGCAGGGCGCCGGCGATCTGGCCCAGCGGCTGCGCGAACGGGGCGCTGCCGGCGCCGATGACGGCGACGACGCCGAAGGGCTCATAGGCGATGCGCGCCCGCTTGGCCAGGGCCATCGAGCGGCTCGTGGCAACGCGCCGGCCGCCGAGCTCGCGGGCACCGTCCCCGGCGATCCAGATGAGGGCGTCGATCGCCGCCAGCAGCTCGAGCGCCGCAACCTCCACGGGCGGCCTGCCCTGCTCGCGCGCGATCGCCCGCTCGAGCTCGTCGAAGTCGTCGATCACCGCCTGGGCCATCCTGCGCATGTAGCGTGCGCGGTCCTTCACGCGCACCAGCGACCACAACGGCTGGACCTTGGCGACGTCCTGCACCACCCGCTCGATCGCCTCGGGCGCCGTCACGGCGACGCTCCCCAGCAGCGCCCCGGTGGCGGGATCGGTGGCGAGCAGCTGCCGGTCCCCGGGGCGCAGCTCTGGGCTCGGCGTGATCTCGGTCGCGGGCGGGGCCATCGGCAGCGCGATTATCGCGGCTCTGAGCCACGCGCCCGGCGGATCGCGCGCAGGCGATCGGCCAGCACCGCCTCGGCCTCGCCGGGCTCGTAGAAACGCTCGCCCGCGACCGTTGCGGGGGCCAGCTCCTGGGATGCGACATGGCCGGGGTGGGAATGGGGGTTTTCATAGCCGCCGCGCTCCTGGCCCGGCCGCGGCCCGGAGCCGAGCCACGGCGGCACGGGCGCGGCGCCGTGCTCGCGCACATGGCGCTGGGCCCGCGCGAGGGCCGCGCCCGCGGCGTCGGACTTGGGCGCGAGCGCCAGGTAGATGGCCGCCTGAGCGAGCGCGTAGCGGGCCTCCGGCAGGCCGACGTGCTCGACCGCCAGCGCCGCCGCCGTGGCGAGCGAGAGCGCCGCGGGATCGGCGTTGCCGATGTCCTCGGAGGCGAGGATCACCATCCGCCGCACGATGAACCTGGGGTCCTCGCCCCCCTCGAGCATCGCGGCCAGGTAGTACAGCGAGGCATCCGGGTCCGACCCGCGCGTCGCCTTGATCCAGGCGGAGATGTAGTCGTAGTGGCGGTCGCCGCCCTTGTCGTAGAGGATCGCCCGGCGCTGCAGCGAGTCTTCGGCGCGGGCGAGCGTCACGCGCTCCTCCCCGAGCTCCGCCGCGGTGGCGGCGGCGAGCTCGAGGGCGTTCAGCGCCGTGCGCGCGTCCCCCTCGCTGCGGGCGGCGAGGAACGCCAGCGCGTCGGAGTCGGGCGGCGGGCTGACCGTGGGGGCGCCGCGCAGGAGCTCCAGCAACTCATCGGCGGTGAGCGCCTGGAGCGCGTACACGCGCAGCCGCGAGAGCAGGGCGCCGTTGACCTCGAACGCCGGGTTCTCGGTGGTGGCGCCGATGAGCGTCAGCAGGCCATCCTCGACGGCCGGCAGCAGAGCGTCCTGCTGGGCCTTGTTGAAGCGGTGTATCTCGTCGAGGAACAGGACCGTGCGCGTGCCCGAGCTGCTGCGCCGGTGCTCTGCGCGCTCGATCACCGCGCGCACCTCCGCGCGCCCTGCCGAGACAGCGCTCAGCTCCTCGAAGGCCGCGCGCGAGTGGCCCGCCACGATGCGCGCCAGCGTCGTCTTGCCCGAGCCGGGCGGCCCGTAGAGCAGCATCGAGTGGGGGTTGCCCTGCTCGATGGAGGTTCGCAGCGAGGAGCCGGCGGCGAGGATGTGGGACTGCCCGACGAACTCAGCGAGGCTCTCCGGGCGGGCGCGCGCCGCCAGCGGTCGGTGTCCCGCCTCGGGCGCCTGGTCCGCGCGTGCCTGCTCACCGCCCTCTCCCCCGGTGTCGAACAGGGTTTGCTCCATCGAGCGAGTATTACGTCTGGCGCCATGCGGGCGGTGGCGCGCTTGCAGCACGGGCGGTGGCGGCGCTCCCCCGCGCCGCTTTCAATTACATTGTTAAGGATTAGCGAAGTGCATCGAAACGCAGGCAGCGCTGATCGCCCGGGCAGATTGCCGGGGGCCGCCACGGTGCGCACAGGAGGGCCCAGCAGCCGTTGAGTGCCAGGGCTGAGCTCCTACCCTCCGGAGGTGAGGGTCTCGAATTCCTCGATGTCGGGGGGGACATCGCCGCGCGCTCGCCGCTGCAGCTGTTCTGGGCGAGGTTCCGGCGCGACCGCGTCGCGGTCGTCTCGCTCGGGTTCATCCTCTTCCTGATCGTCCTGGCGCTCGCGGCGCCGGTGGTGGTCAGCCTGCTCGGCCTGCCCGGGCCCTACACCCAGAACCTCAACCTGACCGACTCGTTCGGCTCGCCGCTGGGCCCGAGCTGGGCCCATCCCTTCGGCGTCGACCAGCTCGGCGAGGATGTGATGTCGCGCGTGATCTACGGCACGCGGGTCTCGCTGGAGGTCGGCATCATCGGCACCACCATCTCCACGGTCATCGGCGTCACCATCGGCATGCTCGCCGGCTTCTACCGCGGCTGGGTGGACACTCTGCTCTCGCGCTTCATGGACGTCGTCCTGTCGATCCCCATCCTGCTGCTCGGCCTCGGCCTGGGTGCGGCGTGCGCGGTCCACGGATGCGTCAAAGGTCTTATCCAGCCTGGGCTCGGCTCGATCATCTTCATAATCGCGCTCGCCACGTGGCCGTATGTCGGGCGCATCGTGCGCGGACTGGTGCTCTCGATGCGCGAGCGCGAGTTCGTCGAGGCGGCGCGCGCGCTTGGAGCTTCCGACGCGCGGATCATGTTCCGTGAGATCCTGCCGAACCTCACCGCGCCGATCATCGTGTACTCGAGCCTCCTGATTCCCACCAACATCCTGCTGGAGGCCAGCCTGTCCTATCTCGGCGTGGGCATCCGCCCGCCGACGGCCAGCTGGGGGCAGATGCTCGCCAGCGCCACACCCATCTTCAACACCGCATGGTGGTACATGGTCTTCCCGGGGGTGGCGCTGCTGCTCACCGTGCTGGCCTTCAATCTGCTCGGTGACGGGCTGCAGGACGCCCTTAACCCGAGGAACGCCCGATGAGGGCAACCGATACACAACACAGGAGGCGTCTTTGATGAGGTCGATCAGAACGGTCGCGGCGCTCGCGCTCGTCGCCGCGCTAGCGCTGGTGGTGGCCGCGTGCGGCTCGAGCAGCTCGGAAAGCTCGAGCAGCAGCTCCAAACCGGCGAGCAGCTCGAGCACCATCAGCACGAACGGGTACATGAGCCCCACGACGGAGTCGCTCACGGGCGGCAAACGGGGCGGGACCCTGCAGGTGCTCGATGAAACTGACTTCGAACATCTCGATCCAGGGATCGCCTACTACTCCCTGGACTACGAGGTCGTGTTCGCCACCCAGCGGCCGCTCTACTCGCAGAAGCCGAACTCGACCGAACCGACCGCCGACCTGGCCGAAGGCAGCCCGGTCATCAGCGAAGGCAACAAGCTGGTCACGGTCAAAATCAAGAAAGGCATCCACTTCAGCCCGCCCGTGAACAGCGAAGTCACCTCCGAAGACGTCGCCTACGCAATCGAGCGTGGACTGAACCCGAACGTGGCCAACCCCTACGTCCACTCCTACTTCGAATCGGTCGAAGGTCTTCCCAAGGCCGAAGGCGGTCCGATCAAGGGGATCCTGACGCCGGACAAGTACACGATCGAGTTCAAACTGACAGAACCCAAGGGCCAGCTGGTGGCGGATGCGCTTGTGCTGCCGAACTCGGCTCCGGTGCCGAAGGCCTACGCGGAAAAATTCGACAAGAACAAGCCGTCGAACTACGCCGCATATGAGGTTGCGACCGGGCCGTACATGCTCAAGAACAACGCCGAAGGCAAAGTGCTGGGCATCGGCTACGTCCCTGGCAAGTCCGCGACACTGGTGCGCAACCCCAACTGGACCGCCTCGACCGACTACCGGCCGGCGTACCTGAATGAAATCGACATCAAGATCGGCGGCACCAACGCCGTCATCGGCCGGCAGGTGCTGGAAGGCACGAACATCGTCGAGAACGAACCGCCGGCGCAGTCGATCGTCCGTCTCGCGGCCGAAAAATACAAAAACCAGATGGAGATCTCACCGGGCGCCGGCAGCCACTACATCGGCGTGAACAACAAGACCGGCCCGTTCTCGAACGTCAACCTGCGCAAGGCCTTCTGGGCGGCGCTGAACAGGACGGCGATGGACAAGGCGCGCGGTGGTGAACTCGTCACCAACGTCGCCACGCACTTCATCTACCCAACCATCAACGGATTCGAACAGTCCGGTGGGCTGAAGGGCCCGACGGGTGCGCAGTTCGACTTCAACGAACACCCCGAAGGCGACATGGCGGTCGCCGAAAAGTACATCAAGCTCGCGGGCTACTCGAGCGGCAAATACACCGGGGGCCAGACGGTCACAATCGTCGGGGCCAAGGGCGACCCGGCCGAACAGGACGCGGAAATCGTCAACCAGACGCTCAAGAACCTGGGCTTCACGACCAAGTTCACGCTCGTCGAAACCGCGACCATGTACGCGAAGTACTGCAACGTGCCCAAAGAAGAGATCGACGTGTGCCCGAGTGTCGGCTGGATCGCGGACTTCGCCGATCCCCAGACGGTGCTCAACATCACGTTCAACGGCAAATTCATCAACGCCACGGGCAACGTCAACTGGGGCCAGACGAACGTGCCGAAGATCAACGCGGCGATGACCGCGGCCGAATCGGTCGTTGGCACCGAAGCGCGCGGCAAGGCATGGGCGAAGATCGACGAAGAACTCGTCGAAGACGCCGCGGACATCCCGTTCGACTGGGACAAGCAGGCAAACATCGAGGGCAGTGAAGTCAACGGCGTCGGCGACCTCTGGGACGTCGGCGAGTGGGACTACGACTACACCTCGTTGAAGTAGCACAGACGCATTGCGAGGGTGGGGCTCCGCGGGGTGCGGGGCCCCACCATCGCACCGCTGGCACGCTCCAGGACAGCACAGAGATGCAGCACATGGACAACCACCACCACGACAACCAAGACCGGAAGGATGCCCGGGCGCGATGATTCGCTACATCATCCGAAGGCTGCTGTGGGGGATCCTGCTGCTGGTCATCGTCTGCGCCCTGACGTTCCTCTTCTTCCGGATCCTTCCAACGGGCAATCCCGCCCTTTTGCGCGCCGGGCGCGACCCGCAGCCGAAGCTGATCAAAGAGATCGAAGGGATACTCGGCCTTAACAAACCGCTGATCGTGCAGTTCTGGGACTACCTGAAGGAAGTCTTCTTCCACTTCAACTTCGGCTACAGCTATTACAACCAGGAGGCCGTCAAGAGCCTGATAGCCGAACGCCTCGGCGCGACGCTCTCGCTGACGGTCGGCGCGGCGGTGCTGTGGATAGTCGCGGGCCTCAGTGTTGGGATCATCTCGGCGCTGCGGCGCCACACCTTCCTCGACCGCGCGACGATGGGCACCGCGCTGGTCCTCATCTCCGCTCCGGAATTCTGGCTGGGGCTGATCGTCCTATACCTGTTCGCCTCAGACATCGGGCAGTTCAAGATCTTCCCCGGCGCGGGCAGCTACGTCGGACTCACCAGCAGCCCATGGAAATGGTTCACCTCGCTGCTGCTTCCCTGGGTCGTGCTCGCATCGGGCTCGGCGGCGGTGTACGCGCGGCTGATGCGCGGCAGCCTCACAGAGACGATGAACGAGGACTTCATCCGTACTGCCCGGGCCAAGGGGCTGCGCGAGAAAGCGGTCGTGCGCCAGGGCGTGCGCGCCGCGGTCAACCCCATCTTCACCCTGTTCGGCCTGGAAATCGGCGTCCTGCTCGGCGGAGCGGTGCTCGTGGAGACCGTCTTCAACATTCCCGGCATCGGGCGGCTGAACTACGTCGCGATCTCCTCGTCTGACTTCCCAGTCACACAGGGCACCGTTCTGCTCGCCTCGATGTTCATCATCGTCGCGAACATCGTCGTGGACATCGCCTACGCCTACCTCGACCCGAGGATCCGCTACCAGTGAGCGTCGTGGAGCCGCTGCTGCGCGTCGAGGACCTGCGGGTCGACTTCCCCACCGAGGACGGGGTCGTGCACGCGGTCGACGGCGTCACCTACCAGATCCTGCCGGGCCGCACGCTGGGGATCGTGGGCGAGTCGGGCTCCGGCAAGACCGTCTCATCGCTGACCACGCTCGGCCTCACCCGCCGCCAGGGCGCGCGCATCTCCGGGCGCATCCTCTTCGAGGGAAAAGATCTCGTCACGCTCCCCGAAGACCAGCTGCGCGCCATACGCGGCAACGACATCGCGATGGTCTTCCAGGACCCGCTCTCCGCGCTGCACCCGCTCTACAAGGTGGGCAAGCAGCTGATCGAGGCGGTTCGTGCCCACCGCGACGTCAGCAAGGCCACAGCGCGGGCGCGCGCGGTGGAGCTGCTCGGTCTGGTCGGCATCCCCGACCCGACCAAGCGGGTCGATCAGTTTCCGCACGAGTTCTCCGGGGGCATGCGCCAGCGTGTGATGATCGCCATGGCGCTGGCCAACGAGCCCAAGCTGCTGATCGCCGACGAGCCGACGACGGCGCTGGATGTGACGGTGCAGGCACAGATCCTCGCGTTGATGGAACGCCTGCAGCGCGAGCTGGGCATGGCGATCGTGATCATCACCCACGATCTCGGCGTGGTCGCCGAGATGGCGGATGACATCGCCGTGATGTATGCCGGGCGGATCGTCGAGACCGCCCCCGCGGCGCGCGTGTTCGACATGCCCGAGCACCCCTACACGTGGGGTCTGCTGAAGTCGATCCCAAGGCTCGACAGCTCTCGCGACGAGCAGCTCGTGCCGATCACCGGCACGCCGCCGAGCCTGATCAACCCGCCCTCGGGCTGCCACTTCCACCCCCGCTGCTACTACGCGCGACCGGACCACGCCCGCGTCGATCCCGCCCTTGAGCCGGTGCTTGGCGACCCCGAGCACCACGTCGCGTGCCTCTTGGACTCCGAGGAACGCCAGCGCCTGTGGGCGCAGCTGCGCGCCGGGCGCACGCCGGAAGAGGCCCTGGCCGAGGTTGGCCCCGCGGGTGCCGGCAGATGAGCGGCGAGGGCGCAACCCCGGTCTCCCCCTTCGGCGAGCCCGGCGTCCAGCCCGCTGCGCAGGCCGGCGCTCCCGCTGGCGCGCCGGCGGGCGAGGGCCCGCTGGTGCGGGTGCTCGACCTGGTCAAGCACTTCCCGATAACCCGCGGGATCATCTTCCAGCGGAAAGTCGGCGCCGTGCGCGCCGTTGACGGTGTCAGCTTCGAGATCAAGCGCGGCGAGACGCTCGGGCTGGTCGGGGAGACCGGCTGCGGCAAGAGCACAACTGCGCGCATGCTCACGCGCCTGCTCACGGCGACCGCCGGGGAGATCGACTTCGACGGCAGGGACATCACCCGCCTGAAGGGCGCCGCGCTGAAGGCGGTGCGCCGCGAGGTGCAGATGATCTTCCAGGATCCCTACTCCTCGCTGAACCCGCGCAAGACGATCGGCTCGATCATCGGGGAGCCGTTCATCATCCACGGCCTGCTCAAGGACAAGCGCGAGCGCAAGACGGAGGTTCAGCGGCTGATGGAGACCGTTGGCCTGAATCCCGAGCACTACAACCGCTACCCGCACGAGTTCTCCGGCGGGCAACGCCAGCGCATCGGCGTCGCGCGCGCGCTCGCGCTGCAGCCAAAGCTGCTGATCGCAGACGAGCCCGTGTCGGCGCTCGATGTCTCGATCCAGGCGCAGGTGCTGAACCTGCTGCGCGACCTGCAGCGCAGCTTCGGGCTGACGGTCGTGTTCATCGCGCACGACCTGTCGGTCGTTCGCCACATGTGCGACCGCGTGGCTGTGATGTACCTCGGCAAGATCGTGGAGATCGGCAGCGGCGACGACCTCTACGGCTTCCCGCGCCACCCCTACACCGCCGCGCTGCTTGCCGCAGTTCCCCAGGCGGACCCCTCCCGCCACGGGGAGCAGCGCCGCATCCTCGGCGGCGACGTGCCCAGCCCGGCCAACCCGCCCAGCGCCTGCCGCTTCCACACCCGCTGCCCCAAGGCGCAGGACATCTGCTCCCAGCAGGAGCCGCTGCTGGAGCAGAAGGGGTCGGGGACGCTGGTCGCCTGCCACTTCCCGATGACCGAGCAGGAGCTCGCGGCGATGGGCGTACGATCAGGGGCATGAGCCCCAGCGCCGCCGCCGGAGAGGCCGAACAGCTCCTCTCCCGCCTGATCCAGTTCAACACAGTCAACCCGCCCGGCAACGAGCGCGCGGCGCAGGAGTTCCTCGCCGGGCACCTCCAGCAGGCGGGGTTCGAGACCGAGCTGCTCGGGGCCGAGCCGGGCCGGCCCAACCTGGTGGCGCGGCTGCGCGCGCCCAGCGGCGGCGAGGGCCCAACGCTCTGCTACCTGGGCCACGTCGACACGGTGCTCGCGGACCCCGCCGACTGGACCGAGGACCCATGGTCGGGCGTTGTGCGCGACGGCTACCTGTGGGGTCGCGGGGCGCTTGACATGAAGAACCAGGTCGCCGCGGAGGTCGCGGCCTGCGCGTCGCTGGCGCGCTCGGGGTGGCGGCCCGAGCGGGGCGAGCTGCTGATCGTCGCGGTCGTGGACGAGGAGACCGGCGGCGAGCTCGGAGCGCAGTGGATCACCGAGACCCATCCGGAGAAGGTGCGCTGCGACCTGCTCATCAACGAGGGCGGAGGGGCAGTGTTCGAGTACGCGGGCAGGCGCTGCTACGGCGTGTGCTGCGCCGAGAAGGGGGTGTTCCGCTTCACGCTCACCACCGACGGCGTCGCGGGGCATGCCTCGATGCCGGGGATGGGCGAGAACGCGCTGCTGAAGATGGGGCCTGTGCTCGAGAGCCTTGCGGCGAGGCAGCCCACCTACCGTCTGACCGACGAGCCGCTGGCCTTCCTGCGCGGGATCGGCGAGGACCCCGCCGACCCGGCGGCCGCGGTCGCGAGGCTGCGCGAGGACGACCCGCGCCTCGCGGTCATGTTCGAGCCGATGCTCGGCGTGACGTTCACCCCCACCAGGATCAGGGCATCGGAGAAGGTCAACGTGATCCCGAGCGCCGCCGAGCTGAAGGTGGACTGCCGGGTGCCGCCGGGACTTGGACGCGATGAGGTCATGCGGGGCATCGCCGAGGTGCTCGGCGACCGCCAGGAGCAGGTGCGCGTTGACTTCACCGAGCAGGTGGTCGGCAACCGCTCGCCCGTGGAGTCGGGGCTGATGCGCACCATCTCCGACTGGATCTCCGAGCGCGATCCCGGCGCTGAGGTGGTGCCCGTGGTGCTTCCCGGGTTCACCGACTCGCGCCACTTCCGCCTGGCCTTCCCCGAGTGCGTGGCCTACGGCTTCTTCCCCCAGCGCCACCAGTCGATGATGGAGGGGGCGCCGCTGATCCACGGCGCCGACGAGCGCATCGACGTTCGCGACCTCGCGTTCGCGACCGAATGCTACGCGGACCTCGCCGTGCGCCTGCTCGACTGAGCCCCCCGCCGCGCGGCTTTTGGCAGGAAACCACCAGCCATTGGACTTACGGGCGCGCAGCCCCCATAATGCGACGAATGCCAAGGATGGTTGATTCGCTGGAGGGAGTGGGCACATGAGCAAAGGCGCCGCAGCAGCACCCGCCGGGACGGGCACGAGCACGAGCGCCCTGCACTCGACGGGCAGCACCGCCTCGGGCTCGGCAGGACAGGCGCTGCACACGCTCACGACTCACCCGGCCGTGGCCCACGCGGTCGCCCACGCGGTCACCGTGCACGAAACGGTCGCCGCGCCCGCCTCCCAGACCTCGTTCACGCAGGAACTGCAGACATGGGCGATCAACTGGGAGCCCGTCGTGGCGATCCTGTTCTTCGTCGCGATCATCGTCGTGATGTGGCGGATGCTGAAGGTGATGCCGCGCGTCAAGCCGCAGCAGATCAAGCCATCCTCCGGGCAGTCGGTCACGTTCGCGGACATCGCAGGCGTGGATGAGGCCAAGGCCGAGCTGCAGGAGATCGTGGAGTTCCTGCGCGACCCCAAGACCTTCCAGGCGATGGGCGCAAAAGTGCCGAAGGGGATCCTGCTGCACGGCCCTCCGGGAACGGGCAAGACGCTGCTGGCAAAGGCCGTCGCCAACGAGTCCGGCGCGCGTTTCTTCGCGCAGTCGGCGGCGTCGTTCGTGGAGATGTTCGCCGGCCTCGGCGCCGCGCGCATCCGCCGGCTGTTCGCGATCGCCCGCAAGCATGAACCCGCGATCATCTTCATCGACGAGCTCGACGCCGTCGGCGGGCGGCGCGGCATGGACATCTCCGGGGAGAAGGACCAGACGCTCAACCAGCTGCTCGTCGAGATGGACGGGTTCGCCGGCAGCGGCCGCGTGGTCGTCATCGCCGCCTCCAACCTGCTCGAGAAGCTCGACCCCGCGCTGCTGCGCCCCGGGCGCTTCGACCGGCAGGTGTTCGTCATGCCTCCTGACGTCAAAGGCCGCCTCGGCGTCCTGCAGGTGCACACGCGCGACAAGCCAATGGGCGACGTCGACCTCGGCCTTGTCGCCCAGCAGACCAGCGGGCTCACCGGCGCCGACCTGGCCAACATCTGCAACGAGGCCGCAATCTTCGCCACGCGCCGCGGCGCCAAGCAGATCGCCAACGCGGACTTCGACTCGGCCCTTGAGCGCGTGATCGCGGGGGTGCAGTCAAAGCGCGTGCTCAACACGCACGAGAAGCGCGTGGTGGCCTTCCACGAGGCGGGCCACGCCCTCTGCGGAGAGCTGCTCCCCTCCGTGGACCGGGTCCACCGCATCTCGATCGTGCCCCGTGGCCGCGCGCTGGGCTACACGCTGAACCTCCCCGCGGAGGACCGCTACCTAAAGACGCGCGAGGAGCTGCTCGACTACATGACCGTGCTGCTCGGCGGCCGCGTCGCCGAGCAGGTCGTCTTCGGAGCGATCACCACCGGCGCATCGGACGACCTCAAGCGCGTGGCCGACATCGCCCACTCGATGGTCCACGACTTCGCCATGGGCACCGCCGGCGTCGGGCGCTCCCCCGAAGGCGACGTGCGGCTGTCCGAGACGACGCTGCGCATCCGCGACGAGGAGCGCCAGGATCTGATCGAAGAGGCGCGGCGCGCCGCCCAGAAGCTGATCCTCGCCCACCGCGAGCTGCTGGACGAGCTGGCCGAGGAGCTGCTGGAGGGCGAGGTCCTCGAGCGCGACGCGATCGACCGAATCATGAAGGGCGTTCCCCGCCTGGAGCGCGCCCCAGGCGTCGGCCTGCGCGTCGTGGCCGCCACCGAGGCGCCGCGCCTGCCGCCGCCCGCCCCCTTCCCCCGGCGTGGGCCCAGCGGCGAGGACGGCGGCGCACGGCTATAGACTGCGGCGCAGTGTTCAGCCGCATCGACCACATCGGCGTGGCCGTCGAGGAGATCGACCCAGCGATGGAGATCTACCGCGACGGCTTCCAGCTGCAGGTGGCCCACCGCGAGGTGGTCCAGGAGCAGGGCGTCGAGGCCGTGCTGCTGGACGTGGGCGAGGGGCATGTGGAGCTGCTCGCGCCGCTCTCCCCCGACACGCCCGTCGGCCGGTTCCTCGCCAAGCAGGGGCCGGGCCTGCACCACGTGGCCTACCAGGTGAGCGACATCGAGGAGGCGCTGGAGAGCTGCCGGCGCTCGGGCCTGCGCCTGATCGACGAGCAGCCGCGCACCGGCATCCGCGGCTCGCGCGTCGCGTTCATGCACCCGCGCGCGACCGGCGGCGTGCTCACCGAGATCGTCCAGCCGGCGGAGGGCCACTGATGTCCGCCTCCTCAAGGCGCATAAGCGTGGGCTTCAAAGGCGGGCAGGTGCTCGCGCTGAGGGTCGCCGACGAGCAGCTCGCAAAGCTCTACGACGCGCTGTCCGCCGGCGGCTGGCACGAGGTGGGCAGCGAGGACGGGCCGGTTCGGATCGACCTCGGGCAGGTCGTCTACATCAGCGCGGAGAGTGATGAGCTCCGCGTCGGCTTCTCCTAGGACAGCCGTTGGCCGGCGCCATGCTGCGTCCTCGCGGTGAGGTGCGATGACGCTTGACGAGCGGGGGCTTCGGCTTGCCCGCACGCTGGGGCACACGCCGCGCGCGGAGCGCGAGGTGGCGCGCTTCTCGCGGCTCGGGCAGCACGGCGGCGTGTGGCTGGCGATCGGGCTGGCGGGGCAGACGCTTGACGCTCCGCGCCGGCCGGCGTGGCGCCGAGCGCTGCTGACGGTGACCGGCACCTACGTGGCGAACACCGCGCTGAAGTTCGCTGTGCGCAGACCGCGCCCTGAGCTCGCCGAGCTGCCGGCCCTGACGAGCACCCCGACGCAGCTGAGCTTCCCCAGCGCGCACGCCTCCACGTCCTTCGCCGGCGCCCTGGCGTACTCGCGCCTGGGCCTGCCCGTGGCTCCGTTGTATGCGCTGGCGCTGGCGCTGTCGCTCTCGCGGCTCTACCTCGGCGTGCACTATCCCTCCGACATCCTCGCCGGGGCGCTGCTTGGAAGCGCAGTTGCCGCCGGCCTGGCGGGGGCGCCGCGGTGAGCACTCGCATCGGCATCGTCGGGATGCCCAACGCGGGCAAGTCCTCGCTGTTCAACGCGCTTACCAGCGCGGGGGCGGAGGCGGCCAACTATCCCTTCACGACGATCGAGCCAAACGTCGCCGTCGTGCCCGTGCGCGATGAGCGCCTTGAGGAGGTCGCGCGCACGGTTGGCGCCTCGGAGATCGTGTGGGACACGATCGACTTCCACGACATCGCGGGGCTCGTAGCCGGCGCGCACCAGGGCGAGGGACTGGGCAACCGCTTCCTGGCCAACATCCGCGAGACGCACGCGATCCTGCATGTCGTGCGCGCCCACGGCGATCAGAACGTGATCCATCCCGAGGGCCGCGTGGACCCGATGAAGGACATCGAAACGATCGAGACCGAGCTCGTGCTGGCCGACCTCGAGCAGGCCGAGCGCCGTGTGGAGCGCGTGGCCAAACAGGCCAAAGGGGGCGATCGCACGGCGATCGCCGAGGAGGCGTGGCTGCGCGCGGTGATCGAGGAGCTCGCCGCCGGGCGCCCGGCCCGTGGCGTGCCCGTGCCGGAGGAGGCGCCCGGCGCGGCCCGCGACCTGGGCTCGCTGACCGCCAAGCCGGTGCTGTTCGTCGCCAACGTTGATGAGGGCAGCGAGGAGGTGCCGGCACAGATAGCCGCGCATGCCGCCGCGCAGGGCGCGCGCGCGGTGGCGGTCTCATCGCGCATCGAGTCCGAGCTCGCCGAGCTGGAGGAGGACGACGCGGCGGCCATGCGCGCCGAGCTCGGCGTCAGCGAGTCGAGCCTGGCGCGCATCGTGCGCGAGGCGTTCGCGCTGCTGGAGCTGATCGCGTTCTTCACCGCGGGCGAGGCCAAGCCTGCGCAGTCCTGGCACCTGCACAGGGGACTGAGCGCCTGGCACGCCGCCGGGCAGATCCACACCGACATCCAGAAGGGGTTCGTGCGCGCGGAGGTGATCGGCTGGAAGGAGCTCGTGGACGCCGGCGGCTACTCCGGCGCGCGCGACCGCGGCACGCTGCGCATCGAGGGCCGCGACTACGTGATGCAGGACGGCGACGTGATCTCCGTACGCTTCACGCCCTAGCGTTCTGAGTCAGGACACCAGCGCCCGCGCCGCTAAACGACCGGGTTGACCTCGAGCTTTTCTTCGCTGGTCTGCGTGCTCGAGAGCGTCAGGCCGACCTGTTCGTAGGCGCCGCCGTTCAGAGACTGTTCCAGCACATCACTCGGTCCGCCGGCGAAGCTTTCCGGTTTCTGGCGTCCCTTGCTCGCCGCGAAGCGCAGCGGCCGCGTCAGCGACATCGTGCCGGCGGTGACCGGCACGATCACCGAGCCGCGGATCGAAACGGTGTTCGCGGCGCACGCGAACTCCATCACCGGCCCCGTCCTGCCGGCGGGGAAGAGGTCAAGGGCGATCTTGTTCTCGGCGGCGCCCGCCCCGAGCTTTTCGACACCCAGCACGCCTTCCAGCGCGCTTGAGACGACTTCGCCCGCCTGTGCGCCGGTGCTCGAGCAGCGCTGCCCGGAGCGTTCGCATCCGGTGAGCGTCAGCACCACGCCGCCGATGCCGCCGTTGCCGGTGTAGCTGCCCCCGCTCGTCTCGCCAGTGCACGTCACCTTCGTGCGCGCGAGCGTTTCGAGTGTCGCCGAGCCCGCGGCGAGCTTTGTAGTGAAGCCCGTCTTCAGCACGCCGGGCGCCCATTCGTCGCTGCCCGCTTGCACCTGAGTGGTGCAGCCAAGCGTCGAGTAGTCGCCCAGGCCTTTGACGATTTTCGCGCAGCGCCCGAATTCCGGCGGCGCGCCGCCGGTGGTGAACACCGAGGCCGAGCCGACGCACGCTTTGTCGCAGGGCGAGCCCACCAGTGCGGTGTTGGCGCCCGCGGAGAGCGCGACGCTCCAGCCGAACTCTTCGCGGTTGGATCCTTCGCTGCTGCCGGTCAGCTTCGCGCCGTCCTGGGTCCAGCTCGAACCCGAGCGCTGGAACGCCCAGGCCGCGCCGTGGAAGAATTCATCCACGCGCCCGCCGAGCAGCGCGATGTTGCCGGCGGCCGACAGCGCCGCGCTGTAGCCCAGTTCGCCGCCGTATTCGTCGTTGACCTCTTCGGCGCCCGTCAGCGGTTCGCCCTGCTGGATCCATTTCGATCCCGAGCGCTGGAAGACCCATCCCGCCCCCGCGTAGTCGTCGGCATGCGGCGCCCCGACCAGCGCCGTGTCGCCTTCCGCGGACAGCGCCACGCCATAGCCGAACCAGGTGTAGGCGCCACCCTCGCCGCCGGTGCTCAGCGCTCCGCCCTGCTTGGCCCATTTGGTGCCCGAGCGCTGGAACACCCACGCCGCGCCCGTGCCGCTTTCGATGCCCCATTCTCCGATCAGCGCGGTGTTGCCTTCGGCGGAAAGCGACACGCTCCAGCCGAAGAAGCCGGGGCCACCGCCGCCGGTCAGTTTGGCCCCCTGCTGGGTCCAGGCCGAGCCCGAGCGCGTGAACACCCACGCGGCGCCGTCGTGTTCGTTGTCGTTGTAGGCCCCCACCAGCGCGGTGTTCCCGTTGGCAGACAGCGCGACGGTCCTGCCGAAGTAGCCGATCCCCGCCTCCCCGCCGCCGGTCAGCTTTTCGCCCTGCTGGGTCCACGTCGAGCCCGAGCGGGTGAACACCCATGCCGCCCCGACCGCGCCGTTGTCGGACGGGGCGCCGATCAGCGCCGTGTTGCCGTCCGCCGACAGCGCCACGCTTTCGCCGAACCAGCCGCCGCCCGTCTCTCCGCCGCCGGTCAGCTTTTCGCCCTGCTGGGTCCACGTCGAGCCCGAGCGCGTGAACACGAAGGCCGCGCCGCGGTATTCGTTGTTGATGCCGTCGGCGGGTGCCCCCACGAGCGCCGTGTTGCCGTTCGCCGACAGCGCGACGCTCATGCCGATGTATCCGTAGGGCCCGATCAGGCCGCTGCCGTTCAGCTTTTCGCCCTGGTGAAAGAACGGGTCGATGCGCAGCGGGTAGCGCGCCCCGGCTGCGTCGACGCGCAGCAGCAGCCGGCCCCGCGCGAGCGAGAGCCAGCTGTGCAGGGCGCGCCCGCTGGCGTCCGTGGCCGACAGCCCGCTGTAGCTCAGCACCGCGCGCCCGGCGCGCATCAAGCCGATGCCCTGTGCGCCGGGCAGCAGCGACGCGCGCGCGTCGCCGGAGAGGGCGATCGACAGCGTCAGCGGCCCTCCTCCCCTCCGCGACGGCGCGCGGGCGATCGCAAAGCTCTGCTCAAGGCCCAGCGGGCCGTTCGTGTAGGTCTCGGTCAGCCCACCGCGCGCATACACGACACGGTTGCCGCTGAACCGCGGCGCCACCGCGCCGAGGGCTCTCAGCGAGCTTCCGTAGCCCATCGCGCGCACGCTCAGCGTCACGTGCGCAGAGCCGGAGCGCAGCGAGACTCCCTCGCTCTCAAAGCGCGAGCTCAGACGCTGCGGGCGGCTCGTCGCCGCCAGCGCCGCGCCCGCGATGCTCACGCGGTAGGCCGGGTCGGCTGAGCCCACGGCGGCGGAGACCGGGCCCAGCGCCGAGAGCGGCAGGCCTCCGGCCAGGCCCTGGCGCGCGAGCGGCGGGCGCACCGAGCCTGCGCCCGCGACGTGCTCGGTGGCGGAGCCGTGCGTCAGCGCGAGCGCCGCGAGCACAGCCAGCGGCGCGCCCAGCAGCGCCCACATCCGGCGCGAGAGCAGCCACACCGGCGCGGGCGCGACCGCAACGGCCATCGAGCCAATCCCCGCTCGCGTCCTTGGCTGCTCGAGCATCGCGGTCATCCTATGCACGTCCGCACCCGCCGGGCGACCGCAAATAGACGCATGGACGAGCGCCGCCGAGGCCTACGCCGCGAGTCCCTCCAGGCGCTCGGCCAGCCGGCGCATGCCCAGCTCGGCGGCCGCAGCCGCGCCACCGGCATGGTCGGTCGGGCGGTCCTCGGGGAGCTGCACCTCGATCCGCTGCAGCGTGGCGATCTCCTTGAACAGAGCCAGTTGCGCGGCGTCCTCCACCAGCGCTGCGGCGATGCGCGCCGTCATCACCGCGCCCTTGCGCGGCACGCTGCGCTGCGCCGCCGTTGCAGCGGCCAGCACCTGCTCGAGCGTGCCGTGCTCGCGCAGCAGCGCGGCGCCCGTCTTGGCGCCGACCCCGCGCGCTCCCGGCAACCCGTCGGAGGGGTCCCCCCGCAGCGCGATGAAGTCCGGCACCTGCGCGGGATCGATGCCGTAGCGCTCGCGCACCTGTGCGGGGCCGATCTCCGAGTGCTCGCCGCCCTTGCCCAGATCCGCAACGCTCACGGCCTCGCTCACCGCGCCGTACAGATCCCGGTCGCCGGTCAGCAGCAGCGCCTCCCCGCCCTGCTCCTGCTCGGCGCGCGCGTAGCTGAACATCACGTCGTCCGCCTCCAGCTCCGAGCTGGTGGCGTTCACCCACCCCAGGCTGCCCAGCAGCGCGGGCGCACGCTGCCACTGCTCTGCCAGCTCCTCGGGCATGGGGTCGCGGTGAGCGTGGTAGGGCGGGTATAGGCGCACGCGATAGTCCGCCTGCTCGGCGCCCATGCACGCGACCACGCGACGCGGGAGGCGCGCCGGGAGGCGCGCCTCATCAAAGGACAGGATCGCGTTGACCGTCCCCAGCAGGGCGTTCACCGGCCTGCCGCCGGTGCCCGTTATGGAACGGGGCAGCGCGAAGAAGGAGCGGTAGAGCAGCCAGGGGACATCGGCGATCAGCAGCGGCTGGGGCACGGCCCCCAGCGTACGCTCACGCGGCCCCGCTGCGGCTGCTCAGCCCTCCACCATCCAGCAGTTTTCGGTCCACTTCAGGTGGCTGGGCGCTCCCGCGATCAGGGGCTCGGGCAGCGCGATGCTCGCCTGGTCGCCGGCCACCACGACGCGGGCGGCGGGGATCGCGCGGCGCTCGGCGCGCAGCTCTGCCCGCGCGCCGGGAGTCCGCAGAAGCTGCGCGAGCTTGGCGTCCCAGCGCTGTTCGCATGTGCGATGGCGCAGCGTCGCTCGCATCGGCGAGTTCAGGATCGTGCACGCAGCCGCTCCGTTGCCGGCCAGCTCGGCGGTCACGAAGCGCGTGCTCGCGCTCCTCACCCACGCGATCTGTTCGCGTGTGCCCACCGAGCCGGAGGACGCGCTCGCGGCGGCGGGAAGAAGCAGGCAGGCGCCGCACACAAGCACGGCGGAGGTGGCGCGGCGGATCATGGCGTGTGGATCCTCCCAGTGGGCGGTTGGCAGCGCTACCGACACTACGACATGCGCTGGCGGTGTGCGGACGGTTGTTCGACGGGCCCGGCGCCTACCCTGCCACGACGCCGCCGTCGATCGAAGCAACGGCCGCGCTCGGCGCCTGCGCACCGCCCTGCGGGCCGGTGCTCGTGCTCGCCACCGTAGGTGCGCTCGCCACCGCAGGCGGCGCTTCGGTCACCGGCGCCGTGCTCGCGGGGACGTTCGGCCGCCCGCTCAGATCCGGCTCGGGGGTCACCTTCGCGCCGGTGTTCACGCTGAAGTAGGCCCACGTGCTGCTCAAGCCCAGCCTCGCCTCCAGTTCGGGCCCGCTGACGGGGGTATCGCCACCGCTGCCCAGCACCTGCGCGGAGACGATGCGTGGCGAGGCGCCCCGTGTCAGCACCTCGATGCCGCGGAAGGAGCCGCGCACCAGGCCCTTCAGGCGCGAAGCGGCGGAAACGAAGGAGAAGCTCTGCTTCCACGCGAACGCCGAGCCGGCGCTGTAGGGGTCGGCCACCGCCACCAGCCACGGCTGGGGCGCCGCACCAAGGAAGGAGTTCTGGATGTCCTCGGTCATGCCGCCGCTGCTCGCGAAGAAGTACGTCGCCGCCGGCTTTCCGTCATAGAGCACGATCTGCCCCGCCGTGGCGGAGACCGCGGCGTTGCTCGACGCCGTTTCCGCCGCCTGGCCCAGGTACACCTGCGAGCGCGTGTCCGCGTACACGTCAAAGCGCGAGCCGCCCGCGTCGGTGCTCAGCGCGTAGGTGCGGCTCGCAACCGCCTGTGCCTCCAGGGCGGCAAGCGGCCAGCTCGAGGGCATCTCCGCGGCAACCACGCCGCGCACGTAGCGTTCCAGCGGAACGCGCACCACCCTGTTGCCCTGCAGCACCTTGATCACCGCGTTCGCCGGCGCCGTGCCCAGCGTCGTGCCGGTGTAGAAGTGCGCCAGTATCTGTGCGTAGGTCCAGCCGTGACGGGCGTATCCCGCCGCGCCGTACTGGCTCATGCCAACGCCGTGGCCGTCGCCGGTGCCTTCCACGATCAGCGTGGAGGCCAGCGCCGGGCCCGCCCACACGGCCAAGCTCAGCAGCGCGGCGCCCACAGCTCGCGCCAGGAGCCCGCGTGCCTGCCGGGCGCCGCGGCGATGATAGGTTGCGCTCATGGCCGCCATCCCCTCGCCAGCGGGCAGCAGCAAGCGACGCGCGGCGTGCGGTGTGGGGGAGGGGCCCATGGTCTCCCGGTCGGGTCGCCCGGGGCATCACGTGAGCGCTGCACGATGAATAACGTCGACCGCCAGCGCAGCGTGCTTGAGAGCGTCCCCACGGATCTCTTCATCGGCGGGCGCTGGCGCCCCGCCGAAGGCTCCGGCACGCTGCCCGTGGAGGACCCCTCCACCGGCGAGACGCTCGTGCACGTCGCCGACGCCCAGGCGGGCGACGCGCTGGCAGCGCTCGGCGCGGCCGCCGACGCACAGCACGAGTGGGGCTCCCATCCCCCGCGCGAGCGCGGGGAGATCCTGCGCAGGGCCTTTGAGGAGATCGTGCAGAGCACCGAGGATCTCGCGCTGCTCATGACCCTGGAGATGGGCAAGTCGCTGGCCGAGTCCCGCGCGGAGATCACCTATGCCGCGGAGTTCTTCCGCTGGTTCAGCGAGGAGGCCGTGCGCATACACGGCCGCTACATGGTCAACACCACCGGCAAGGGCCGCGTGCTCACCATGCGCCAGCCCGTCGGGCCGTGCGTGTTCGTCACGCCCTGGAACTTCCCCACGGCCATGGGCACCCGCAAGATGGCGCCCGCCATCGCCGCCGGGTGCACCATGGTGGTCAAGCCCGCGCAGCAGACCCCGCTGTCGATGCTCGCGCTCGCAAAGATCCTGCAGGACGCGGGCCTGCCCGACGGCGTGCTCAACGTCATCACCTCCAGGAAGTCCGGCGCCGTCATCGAGCCGTTGCTCAAGGACCCGCGCGCGCGCAAGCTGTCGTTCACCGGCTCCACCGAGGTGGGGCGCAAGCTCATCGAACAGTCCGCCCAGCAGATCCTGCGCGTGTCGATGGAGCTCGGCGGCAACGCGCCGTTCCTCGTCTTCGAGGACGCCGACCTCGACGCCGCCGTCGACGGCGCCGTCCTGGCCAAGATGCGAAACGTCGGCGAGGCATGCACCGCCGCCAACCGCTTCCACGTTCACGAGTCGCTCGCCGATCAGTTCTCGGAGCGCCTGGCGCAGCGCATCGGCGCCATGAAGGTCGGGCGCGGCACCGACCCGGGCGTCGAGGTCGGCCCGCTCATCGACGACACGCAGCGGCAGAAGGTCGCCGAGCTCGTCGGCGACGCCGTCGGGCGCGGCGCGCGCACCGTCATCGGCGGCTCGGTCATCGATGGCGCCGGCTACTTCTTCGAGCCAACAGTGCTCAGCCACGTGCCCAACGACGCGCGCCTGCTCTCCGAGGAGATCTTCGGGCCCGTCGCGCCCGTCGCCACCTTCTCCACCGAGCAGCAGGCCATCGACGCCGCCAACCTCACCGAGTACGGCCTCGTCGCCTACGTCTATACGCGCGACCTCGCGCGCGCCTTCCGCGTGTGCGAGGCCATCGAAACCGGCATGATCGGGCTCAACCAGGGCGTCGTGTCAAACGCCGCCGCGCCGTTCGGCGGCGTCAAGCAGTCGGGCTTCGGCCGCGAGGGCGGATTCGAGGGAATCGGCGAGTACCTGGAGACGAAGTACGTAGCGATGAACGTGTGACGGCCGTTCGGGTCAGCCGCTTCGGCGGCCCGGGGTTCCTCGAGATCGTGCAGCTCGCCGAGCCGCACGCCGGCAGCCTCTGAATGAGAGGAGTCGCCATGGCGGCGGCGAAGTCCCCGCCATGCTGGCCACTCTGCATTTCCTCTCCGAACAGGTATTCGGCGACAGCTACCTCGAACTGCTGACGCTCGCGGTGCTGGTCTCGGCGTTTGCGACGGCCTACAAACACATCGAATGCCACCAGACCGGCTGCCATCGACTCGGGCGATTCACGCATGGGCACCTCAAACTCTGTGCGCGCCATCATCCGCTCGTGCCCAACGACGGCCGCATCAGCGCCCAGCAGATCGACGCGGTGACCAAAGCCAAACCAGCCTGACCTCACGCGCGCGGGCGTCGCAGCTCAGGGCGCCAGGCGCTCGATTCGCCAGCGGCCGTCCTTGAGGCGGTAGCGCACCCGGTCGTGCAGACGATCGTGGCGCTGCTGCCAGAACTCGAAGCTGTGCGGGGCGAGACGGAAGCCGCCCCAGCTGTCGGGCAGTGGTAGCTCGCCCTCGGCGTAGCGGCGCTCCAGCTCCGCGACGCGGCCCTCGAGCTCCTCGCGGCTCGCGAGCGTCTGGCTCTGCGGCGAGGCCAGCGCGCTGAGCTGGCTGGCGCGCGGGCGCGAGCGCACGTAGGCGGCCGACTCCTCGGCGCTCGCGCGCTGCACGGGCCCCTCGATCCTCACCTGCCTTCCCAGCGGATCCCAGTGAAACAGCAGCGCCGCGTGCGGGTTGGTCTCAAGCTCGCGCCCCTTGCGGCTGGCGTAGTGCGAATAGAACACGAAGCCGCGCTCGTCGAAGGACTTCACGAGGACCATGCGCACCGACGGGAGACCCTCGGCGGAGGCCGTCGCTAGGGCCGCCGCCTGCGGTTCGCGAACACCCGCCGCCTCGGCCTCCCTCGTCCAGGATGCGAACTGGCGCAGGGGGTCCTCGGAGAGATCCTCCTCGCGAAGCGGTATCCCGTGATCGGTCATGGGATCCATTGTGCCTGGCCGCGACGCCACGACGCGGCAAGAAGCGGCCCAGGTTGACACGAACCATGTCCCGCGTATAATCGGCGAACGTTGCAGGCGAAGATGTAGCCCCGGGAGGGGATCTCGCGGTTGCGCGAGTCCACGCAGACAGGGAACTCATAAGGGGAGGATTGGGGACATGGCCACAAACAGCCTCAGGGATGGGCGCAGCACCCGCTCGCTCGGCGCACGCGCTGGAGGACTCGCGGTCGCGCTCGTGCTGGTCGCGGCGCTGTCGAGCATCGCGACCGTGGCGCCGGCGCTAGCCGTCAGCGTCAAGAAGGAATTCTCGGTGTTCAACGACTGTCCCGTGAACAACCCGGTGACCATCGGCTGTGTCTACTCCACCACCACCGCGGGTGAATTCAAACTCGGCAGCAAGTCGGTGCCGATCACCTCGACGATCATCCTGCAGGGAGGCGACGAGCGTGAATCCAGCGTGTTGGTGCCGGCCGAAGGCGGCGAAACGCTCTCCGCCGTCCCGCTGAAAGTGCCGGGCGGCCTGGTCGGGATCGAATTCCCCGGCAACTTCACGGAAGTCACCGCAACCGCCGAACCCGCCGGCACGATCGAAATCAGCCCAGAAAACCTCGGCAAAGAGTCCGGTTCGGCGGTCGTGCTGCCGGTGAAGATCAAACTGAGCAACACGATTCTCGGCAGCTCGTGCTACACGGGTTCGGACTCCGAACCGATAACCATCCATCTGACCACCGGAACCACCGACCCGCCGAAAGGCACGGCGCCGCTGACGGGCTCAAAGGGCACTCTCAACCTGTTCCGTGGCGCAGGCAAAATCGTCGAAATCAGCGGGACCAAGCTCGTGGACAACACGTTCCCCGCGCCCGGCGTGCAGGGCTGCGGCGGGCTGCTGTCGCTGATTGTGGACCCGCTCGTGGACATCGAGGCCGGCCTGCCCGCCGGCGCGGGCAAGAACGCCGCGATCCTGCAGAGCAAGCTGGAAGTGGCCAATGTCGGCTACGTCAAGGCCGAGCGCACGCTGCCTGAAATCGGCCGCTGCGTGCTCGCGCCCAGCCACAAAGAAGGCCACACGGTCGTCCGCGAAGGCACCTACGAAAACGCCACGTGCACGGAAGAAATCCCGTACAAAGACGCCAAGTACGAATGGAAGCCGGGGCCAGGAGAAAGCCCGTCGTTCACGACCTCCGGCAAAGCCGTGACGCTTGAAACCGTCGCGGGAGCCAAAGTGAAGTGCACCGAATCCAGTGGCTCAGGCGAGTACACGGGGACGAAAACCGCGACTTTGGGGGTGACGCTGACCGGGTGTGAGAACGAGGCCAGCAAACAGGCCTGCGAGAGCAGCGGCGCAGGCGAAGGGGAAATCGTGGCGGACGGGCTGCACGCGAGCCTCGGCTTCATCAGGGATGTGGTACTCGAACTCGACAACGAGACCGTCGCCGTCGGCTGGTCCCTCGCAGGAGGCTCCACGCTGATCGACGGCCAGTGCGCGGGTGGCACGCAGGGCCTGGTCGTCACCGGCTCGGTGATCGGCACGGTCGCCTCCGTGGACAAAATGGCTCCCAGCAACACCCTGCGGTTCGAAGGCAAAGGCGGTGTGCAGGTGCCGCAGTCCTTCGAAGAAGAACCGAAGGACACGCTCACCGCGACGATCGGCTCGCAGGGCGCACAGGCGGCAGGGCTGACGGACATCGTCAAAGTCGCAAACGCCGAACGGCTCGAGTTCAAAGCCGTCGACGAATAGGCCGGCTACGAGTGGGCAGGCGTGCGTGGGGCCGCGGACTCCGGCCCCACGCATCGCCGCACCGCGCCGCCGCCTCCCGCTGATCTCGCACGGCAGCATGTAGGCTGGCCTGCGTGATCGTCGTGGTGGGCAGGGTCAGCACCGACGCGCAGCGGCGCGAGGAGCTCGTGCGCATCGCAAAGGCGCTCACTCGCGCCTCACGTCAGGAGCCGGGATGCATCGGCTACCGCTTCTATGAGGACACGGAGGCCGCCAACGACTTCGTGTTCGTCGAGGAATGGCAGGACGAGGATGCGCTGCGCTCTCACTTCGCCACCGCGCACATCGCCGCCTTCATGAGCTCCGCTCCCGCGGCCCTGCTGGGTCCTCCCGACGTGAAGTTCCACACGGTCGCCGCCACGCGCGACATCTCCGAGATGGCCTAGGCCCGTCCCCGTCGGGCGGCGCGCGCAGGCCACACAGAACAGCGCTCGAACGGTTCGATGTATGCGACGCCGCGCGAGCCCGCGAAGCTGTATGCGGCCCGGGAGTAGTAGAGGCGGCCGTCGGCACATCGCACTATCCGTCTGAGGATCAGCGTGCCCTTGGCGAGCAGAAACGTGCCGGCCGCGCAGTCGGGCACGCAGCGGTTCTCGTGGATCGTTGCCGCCGCATCGGCGCTGAGCGAGCCGTATCGCGCGGAGCCGCCGCTGGCGAAGTGGACCGCCGTGGCGTACAGGTTTGCGTCGGCGCACGCCAGGATGATGCTCGTGGGCGCCCGCACGTGGCCGCGGCAGCCCTCGCTGGCCACGTAGACCGGCGCACGGCGCGCCGCGGAGCCGGTCGCGGCCGCCGCGCCGGGTGCCGCCGAGGCAACAGCCGTGGCGCCCGCCACCAGCAGAGCCGGCAGTGCACGCCGCAGGTGCTCTAGCGCAAGCCCGATCACCTCGACGATCTTCGCAGCCGTGCCCGGGATGCGGCGCGCCAAACCTAGAGGGGATCTTCGTGGGATCGTGCGCGGCGGCGCTCGAGCAACGCCGAGCCGGCCACGAGCACGAGCAGGATCGCTGCCACCAGAGCGGTGATGGCCAGCCCGGGAGAGAGAGCAAGCAGCAGGAGCGCCGCGAGCACCCCCAGCCCCAGGTCGATGCGTGCGACGCGGGTCCTGCGCCGCGTCAGCTCCCGCCGGCTGCGCAGCTCGCCGAGCTCGCGCGGGCTCACACGCGAGCTGCGACGCCGCTCGGGCTCGGGAACGTGCTGGCGGGCGCTCATCCGCCGCTCATTGGCGTATGCGCCGGAAGATCGGCCTCGGCAGGGTGCGCAGCACGAGCATGACCCATCGAAGATAGCCCGGTACCCAGATCGTGTGCGCATCGCTCTCCAGCGCGCTCGCCGTCGCGCGGGCCACGGCCTCCGGGGTGCTCGCCATCGGCGCCGGGGCAAGCCCGCGTGTCATGCGGGTGTGGACGAAGCCGGGGCGCACGACGAGCATCCGCACCCCCTCGTTGCGCAGCTCGTCGCCGATCCCCTGCGCGAGGGAGTCGAGCGCCGCCTTGGAGGCGCCGTAGACGGCGTTGGCCTGCCGAGGTCGCTCGGCGGCCACTGAGGAGAGCACCACCAGGGCACCGCCGCCGTCTGAGCGCAGCCGCTCGGCCGCCTGCAGCAGCAGCGATCCGGCGCCGACGGCGTTGGTCTGCAGAACCAACGTATCCGCATCGATCTCACGCGGTTCGGCGGCGCGCCGCCCGAGCATCCCGACGGCCAATATGACGATGTCCGCGCCCCCGAGCGCTGCGAACGCGCGCCTCATCGCAGCCGCGTGGCCGCCCAGGTCAAGGGCATCGAGCTCGACGGGCGCGCGCACCTCGCATCCCTCGCCCCGCAGCAGTGCGCCAGCCCGTTCGAGGCCCTCGGCGTCGCGTCCAGCGAGTAGCACCTCGCGTGGCGAGCGCCGCTGCAGCTCGGTCACGATCGCGAGGGCTATCTCGGAGGTTCCCCCCAACACGAGCACCCTGTGCCCGGCCGGTGTGTTGTGCGCGCGGCTCACGCGCACACCCTGCACAGCCCCAGCCTGGAGCCCAGATCGGAGCGCAGCAGCTCTCCCGGATCGACCCTTTCGCGCAGAGCCAGGAAGCTCGGGAGCTCGGGGTACATCGTGCTCAGATGCTCGCGCCGCAGGCGGCTGTCCTTGGTGAGATACACGCGCCCACCGCATGCCGCCACGATGTCATCCAGCCTGTCCAGCGAGGCGTGCACGCCCTCGGCGGCGGCGGGCAGGTCGACCGCCAGGGTCCACCCCTCCCGGGGAAAGGACAGGGGCCCGCCGAAGGCGGGGCCGAAGCGCTTGAACACGGCCAGGTAGACGGGCAGGCCGCGCAGCACCTCAAAGCACAGGCGCAGCTCGGACTCGCCGCCAGCCGGTATCACGAACTGATACTGGATCAGCCCGCCCCGCCCGTACAGCCGGTTCCAGTCCCCGACCACGTCCAGCGGGAAGAAGTAGGGCGCGTATGGCACGGGCTGTCCCTGCCGGCTGCGAGGCGCCGCCAGCCAGCGCGCGGCGTTGAAGGCGCGCACGGCCCCCACGCCGAGCAGGCCGCGCGACGGGGTCCGCGACACCCCTACGACGGGTGGGCGCGAGAGG
>Ga0182030_10000631_pt1 | contig 67705 bp, 49 predicted proteins | sample 812S3MmetaG_FD_121299 | JGI IMG/M metagenome (GOLD analysis project Ga0182030, IMG submission 121299) | Permafrost microbial communities from Stordalen Mire, Sweden - 812S3M metaG (Illumina Assembly) | ecosystem: Environmental > Terrestrial > Soil > Wetlands > Permafrost | place: Sweden... | reverse complement strand
GTGAAACCGTTCGCAGGCCGAAATAAGTCTTTACCCGATCGTCGCCGGCTTGGAGAAGGATTTCGTAAAGAGCCGGCGAATCGGGAGTCCAGAGTTTGGGATTCTTGATTTCTATGGACGCACGCGCGTGGCCGTTCTTAAATTCGATGGAAGGCGCGTCGATTCCCGTGATGCTCAGCGCCGGCGCGTCGCCCGCGGCGTCGACATCGAGGTACCATTTCTCGCCCTCTCGCCCCGGTGTGAGCACGAAGCTGGTTATGTAGTGCTCGGGCCGCGCCTCCAGCCAAACCGTCTGCCATATTCCACTGGTCGGGGTGTACCACCCAGGCGTCTGTTTACCGAGAGGCAACTCCCGGTCGGTCAAGTCCCGCGCGCGCACGACTACGGTTGCGATGGCGCCAGGCTTGGCGAACGAATTCAAATCGAATGCGAACGGCGAGTATCCTCCGTGATGCGTGCCCAGATCCTGTCCGTTGACCCAGACCTGCGCCTCTTCATCGACCGCGTCGAAATGCAGCCAGGCGTGCTTTCCGCTCCACTCCGCGGGGATGCGAAACGTTTTCTGGTACCAGCCGGCGGTCTCGCCTCTTTTCTTAATCCCCGAAAGCTCGCTCTCCCAACAGAAAGGAACGATGATCTTGCTTCCGAATTTGTCGGTGAATCCGAAATCCCACTCGCCGTTAAGGGTCATCCATTGGGAGCGCTCGAAGTCGGGGCGCGGGTGTTCGGGGCGTTGTGCAGCGAGAGCGCCAGCGGCAAGCAATACAAGCACAAATCGCATGATGCTATTCTGGCGCAAAACGGGAGGATAGTGCCCCGTCGGCCCAGGGGCGTTGATTGCGCACGCTGGCGCGCGACGCCGAAGGGTCACGAGTTCCTGGTAAATTTGCGGCGCGAATGGGAGGTGACACCGCAGCTCCGGTTGGTTCAGTGCCAGGTGCGCACAGGTTGCTGAGTGATCTTTAGAATCGCTTCCTCCGCGGTTGCGGCGACGCGGGTTATTTTCAAAAGTTCCCGCAATGCCGGCAGCGCCGCGGCGGCATCGGGACCGATATCGCCCAACGCCGTGGCGTCGCTGCGCAGCACGTAGACCACTTCGCCTGGGACGCGCAGGCTGTCGCTGAGCGCGCCGATGGCCTCTTTCGCCGCCGTGCCGATGTGGCCCAGGGCGTCCGCCGCCGGCGCGCGCACGGTCGGCTCGACATCGCTGAGCGCGTGAATCAACGCAGGCACAGCGCCGGCCGCTTTCGGGCCGATGGAGCGTAATGCAACCGCGGATAGAGATCGTACCAGCGGTTCAGGATCCGACAAGGATCTGGCTAACCCCGGCACGCCCGCTGCCCCGGCCGGTCCCATCTGGGAAAAGGCCCACGCCGCCGCGGCCCGGACTTCGGCGCTGGGATCCGCGAGCATCTGCCCAACGTCCGGGCCGGCCGCGGCCGCATCCTCACGGAATGCGCCGATGCTCCTTAACACCCCGGCGCGATCGGCTCCGGTTACGCTGGCTAATTTTTTGCGGTACTCCGACAATGCCCGGCCTCGATAAACCGGTTCCGTAATCGCGCGCGCTCCGGCAGGCTGCGGCACGGATTCCGAAATTGTGGCGGCATCTTTCGGAATACGTTCCAGGATCACGTCGTTAATTCCCAGAAAGAAGCCGGTGGATCGTCCATCCCGGCCGGAACAAACGAAGCTCAACGTGTGACGGCCCGGGTCCAATGGCACCCAGCCAAGCGGATGTTCCACGGCCACATAAATCTCCGGCAAATAGTTCTGAAGAATCGCGGGACCGCTGGCCGGGATCTCCGACGTCAGCGCCTCCCTGTTATCGAGATTCATGAGTTTCCCATCGAGCAAGGCGTAGTAATTTCCGTAGTCCGGCGCCTGCGCAATGCGCGCCACGATCTCATATCGCCCCGAGGCTGGAACGTCGAACGGGATATCGACGCGGGAGCCCGGTCCTTCGCCCTCGAAAAACAACAGGTCTCTGCCCCAATCCACTTCGCGTTGCACCGACACTTTGCCCTTCACGGTTTTCACGTCGGCGATGGAATCCTCCACCGCGATCTGCAAAGCGTTTCCCAGCGGCAAACGCTCGTCGCCGAAGGGAGGCTCCGGCAAACCCTCATTCACTCCTTTCTGATACCAGAACGCGGCGCTCGAAAAATAGTCCGGCCGTTCCTCAAAACTGGAGCGCGGTTTGCCGTCGTCATTGTACGTCCAGCCGGCGTGCTCGATGCCGGCCCATAGCGATTTCGTAAATGGAATTGGATCCGGGACGTGCCACCGGTAGCCGGAGAGACGGGCGCCGACCAGCTCGCCCTCCGCAACCGGCGTTCCGCTCCAGGGGCCGGTGGAGACGCGAAGACCCCAGGCATCGCTTAAGTAGTCCTCCGTTCCCGTGCCTGCGATCTGCGGCTTGGACGCGCCATCGACAAAGAAAAGATCGTCCCCCTCGCCGAACCAGCCGATGCCAGCCTGAATGACATTCAGGACCGTACCGACATAATGCCCGGTCCCTTTGACGTTGAGAAATTCGTAATTCCTGCCCGCTACAGCAGGCCGCTCCTGCCGGTAGTAGCCGTGAAAATAGGCCATGTCCGCCGGCATCGTTGGATGCCGCTGCCAATCGACGTGGTAATAAAACATGGTGACGGGCCGCTTGCCTTCGTCGGTTACGGTGATGCGGCAGGACTTCCGGAAAGGCATCGACCAATAGCTGTTGTGGGCGCGTCCAAAGGAGCTGTCGCGGATCGGCAGCGAATCGACGTTGCGCTCATACCCATGCCCGACGCCGAAAAATTCTCCCAGCGGTACATCCACGCTGGGCGTCTTTTTTCCGTCGTAGTAAACGCGCAGCCGCACCAGGCGAGGCCAGGCATACTCGTTATCGGCCACCGTGAGCCAGATATGATCGACCACGCCGGGACCGGTCAGGTCCGCCATGACCAGAGTCTCGCCGGGCATGATGCGCTTGCTGTCGTCGTTACTCCCGACGTAGCGATTTTCACTGGACGCCCGATGCGCGGAATAGTTTTTCAAGCGTGGCAGATCCGGCAGACTTGAGCCGCCCGGGATCTGCGCCGCACCGGAGACCAACATGATCAGAAACAATCCGAATCCCGTCCATCCGGTCGATCTATCCAAAGGCACAATCCCCCAATTTGCTTTTTGCAATCTATAGGCGCTTTGTTGGAATATAGCTCAATTCGTCAACAGGAGGGCGGCCAATTTTGGCTGCACCCTGGGCGGCTTCGTTGGAATCATGAGAGCGACAGCCCCCGATCAACGGCAAACAGTGACCACGGGCCGGCGGCGGAATTCCCGGCGAGACTTGTCCATATGGGTCGAGTATAGGCGCCGACACCCACGGATGATTGATGTACTCTGAGCGAATGCGCCGCAGGTTGTTCCTGATTGCCTGCGCGGTGGGATTCGGAGCCGGCCCGGACGGCGCGGCGATTTATCGCGACAGCTGTGCGGCGTGCCACGATTCGCCCGCGCAGAGCCGCGCTCCCGCCGCTGCTTCGTTCCAGATGACGTCGCCCGAAAACATCGTCCGCGCGCTTGAGAGCGGACTGATGAAGGAGCAGGGAGCGTCGCTCACCGCGGACGAGAAACAGGCGGTTGCGGCGTTCCTGCGCGACGGAACAATTCTTTGGGACTTCGATTCCACGCGGGAGTTTACAGGCGGTCAATAGCGCCGGCAAGGGTGGGTCGACGGATGGTCCCGGCGCGGCGGTCGCCAACGGCATGGTGTTCGTGAATTCGGGTTACGGCACCTGGGGCGGACAGCCGGGCAATGTGCTGCTCGCATTTTCGGTGGACGGAAAGTAGGGATTATGAAAATTCTGATTTGCGCTTTGACGATTTCCGCGGCCTTGGCCGGAGATTGCGAAAATCTCGCGTCACTGAAGTTCAAGGACACCACCATCACCGCGTCGACCGTCGCTGCCGGCGCATTCCATTCGCCCGAAGGACGCGGCACCGAGGTGTATAAGAACGCCCCGGCGTTCTGCCGCGTGCGGGCCGTCGCGACGCCCGCGCCCGATTCGCACATCGAGTTCGAGGTCTGGCTTCCGGTTTCCGGATGGAACGGAAAGTACTTCGGCATCGGCAACGGCGGATTCGCCGGATCGATTCAGTACAACCTGATGGCCGCGGCGCTGATCAATGGCTACGCGAGTTCGTCGACTGACACGGGCCACAAAGGTCCGGCGACGACCGCCGACTGGGCGCTCGGGCACTACGAAAAGATCGTCGACTTCGCGTATCGCGCGATTCATGAGACTGCCGAAGAATCGAAAACGGTGATCCAGAACTACTACGGTTCCGGCGCGAAGCATTCCTATTTCGCCGCGTGCTCCAACGGCGGACGCCAGGGGCTAATGGAGGCGCAGCGTTTCCCCGCCGATTACGACGGCATCATCTCCGGCGCGCCGGCCAACGACTGGACCCACAACTTCGCGGGATTCATATGGGATCAGCAGGCGCTCGAAGGCGACGCGCAGATTCCCGCGGCGAAAATGACCGCGATCGAGAATGCGGCGCTCGAGGCCTGCGATGCGCTCGACGGTGTGAAGGACGGCGTGATCGACGATCCGCGCAAGTGCCATTTCGATCCGTCGGCGCTGTTGTGCAAGGGCGGCGATTCCGATTCGTGCCTGATCGCGCCGCAGGTGGCTGCGCCCGTCGCAGATCATCGCGACGAAGTACAAGCGCGGCGCAAATCCGGAAAGCGGTGTCGAGCGGACGCGTCCGCTGTGCCCCTATCCGCAGGTGGCGAAATACACCGGGTCGGGCAGCACCGACGACGCGGCGAACTTCCAGTGCGTGCATCCGGGCGGAAAATGATCATGCGCCGGTCAAACAACGGAAACGAAATGTCGTCGGAGTAAGATGCGCGTGCCCGCGCGACGCCTCCTTCATCGGACGCTCCTTAGACGACCTTGGCGCTCTTCAGGAAATCGGGGTCGAACTCCAGCCCCATCCCCGGACCCGGCGGCACGGGAATCGCGCCGTTTCTGATCTCGAAATTCGGCGCATACCACGACTCTTTCTTCGCTGGCCCGCGCGAGACGTATTCCATCCACGGCCCGATATTGGGAGTCGTCGCGGCAAACTGGAGGATATTGACCGACGCCGCGCCGGTCTGCGTGTTGTGAGGGCAGATCCACATATCCACTTTGCGCGCCATCCGCGCCACCCGCGCCGCCCTCGTGAAGCCGCCGTTATAATTCAGGTCCGGCTGAATCACATCGCACACCTTATTATCGATCATCCACTGAAACTGCCATAAGCTGGAGTTTTGTTCGCCGAAAGCGATCTTCATATCCAGAGCGTCGGCCACTTTTTTGGTCTCGCTCAACTCTTCCCACGGGCATGGCTCCTCGAACCACAAATATTTCATCTCCTGCAAACGCTTGCCGATCTCGATCGCGTTCTTCGCATCGTACGATCCGTTGGCATCCGCCATGAGCGTCACTTTGCCCGCGAGTTTCTTCCGCGCCAGATCGAAGATCGTGTCGGTTCGTCCCGGCGAAGCGTCATGGTTGTCGCTCATGCGTCCGCCGATCTTGAACTTCACCGCCTTGGCTCCGGTCCGTTCGACTTCTCGAACGTAGATCTCCACCTCCTCCTCCGCGGTCGTGTCGCGGCCGGAGCCGGAAAGATACACCGGAATTTCCTTTCTCAACACGCCGCCCATCAGTTCGCCCACCGGCCTCTTCAACGTCTTGCCCATCAGGTCGAACAGACTCTGTTCCACGTATGCGACGGGGCACCAGAACGCCTGCCCGGCCAATTTGTAGTTCGAACTGGTGACGTAAACCTCATCCACCAGGTGCTCCAGATCGCGCGCGTCCTTTCCAAGAAAGTGCGGGATCACACGGTGCGCCAGAAGTTGGGTGTAATCGGCGATATCTTTCGTTTGAACGATGCCCTCCGCCCCATCGGTGGAGCGGGTGCGCAGAAAACACTGGTTGTGCGCCTGCAACAGCTCGATGGACGCGATCTTCACGGGAGCGTTGAAGAATTTGTGGAGATGGAAGACGGGCTTCTGGTATTCGAGAATTTCGGAAGCCATATCGGCCGCGCTTAGCCCGAAGCCGTTGGCCAGCGCGGCGCCTCCGGCGGAAACCTTGAAGAAATCGCGACGGTTCATGATTGGCGACTATATCACGCAAGTCGCATAAATCGAAAGTCCCGCTTCCGCGTCAGTTCCGCGGAACGCCATGCGTGAGCATGCGGGCAGAGGCTTCCCCGCCGCGGCCATAGCTACCACCATTCAACACGCGGAATTCAGTTTTACCGCACCACGCACGCTTCGTGTTGCTATCATCGGAAGACACCTTCGAATGCCGGCCTCCGGGCCGCCAGCTATGATCGCTGATCTACTTCAAACGCTACTGCCCGACGGCGAGAGTTATAACGAGCTTGCGTCGGATGGGGTCACTCCGCGTCCGCACTGGTCCTCGCTCATCCAATCCATTCAGTCTATCGGTTCGGAGGAGTTAGCTCATCGCTGGGTGCAGGCGGAACGCCGCATCCGCGAAAACGGCATCACTTATAACATCTATACGGATCCGCAAGGCGCGAACCGGCCTCTGGCCATCGATCCCATCCCGCTGCTGATTTCTCCTCAGGAATGGCGATTTATCGAGTCCGGCATCGTTCAGCGCGCCCACCTCTTGAATCTGCTGCTCGAAGATATCTACGGTCCGCGCCGCCTCATTGCCAACGGCGACATTCCGGCCGCGCTGTTATTTGCCAACCCCGCCTTCCTGCGTCCGCTGAGCGGGATCAAGGTTCCGCAACAGTCCTATCTCCATCTTCTCGCCGTGGATCTCGCGCGTTCGCAGGACGGAAAATGGTGGGTGCTGGCCGACCGCACCCAATCGCCTTCGGGAAGCGGATACGCCCTCGAAAATCGGATGATCGTCTCGGACGTTTTGCCCGACGCTTTCCGCGGCTCGAACGTCCGGCGTCTGGCGTCATTCTTCCGCGCGCAGCGCGAAGCGCTCCTGAACATGGGGCGCGCCAAGCATCCGCGAGTCGTGCTGCTGACCCCTGGGCCGTTCAACGAGACCTATTTCGAACATTCCTATCTCGCCCGCTATCTGGGATTCACATTGGTGGAAGGCGCCGATTTGACCGTTCGCGACCGCCGCGTTTTCCTGAAAACAGTGGAAGGATTGCAGCCGGTGGATGTGATCCTGCGCCGCGTCGACGACAGCTTCTGCGATCCTCTGGATCTGCGCGGCGATTCGTTCCTCGGCGTGGCCGGTCTCGTCGACGCGCTCAGCGCAGGAAATGTAGTGGTGGCGAATGCGCTGGGAAGCGGCGTGATCGAGACTGCCGCCATCATGCCGTTCCTGCCCGGCCTCTCCCGAAAACTGTTAGGCGAGCCCCTGAAATTGCCTTCCGTCGCCACCTGGTGGTGCGGTCAGGAATACGCGCTCGATTGGGTCCTGAATCATTTAGACGAAGTGGTGGTCAAACCCGCGTTTCCGCTGCGCGGCATGGAGCCGATCTTCGGCGCCGATCTGGCCAAGGCGGAAAAGCAGGAGATCCGCGACCAGCTGCGCGCCCATCCTTATGAATATGTGGCCCAGGAGCAAGTCGCGCTTTCGACCGCGCCGGTGTGGGATCACGGCCGCCTCTACTCGCGCCGCCTGGTCCTGCGCACGTATGTTTTGAATACCGGTTCCGGCTGGGTCGCGATGCCCGGTGGCCTGGTCCGCGTCGCCGGACCCGACGGCCAGGTGGTTTCCATGCAGCGCGGCGGGCGCGGCAAGGATGCCTGGGTTCTGTGGGATGAACCCATCGATACCTTCAGCATGTTGCGTCCGCGCCATCTGCCGATTCAACTGCGCCATTCCCCCGGCGATCTGCCCAGCCGCGCCGCCGACCATCTCTTCTGGCTGGGCCGCTACGCGGAGCGCGCTGAATCCATCGCGCGGCTGCTGCGCTGCCTCATCACGCGCGTCCGCCGTGCGAGCGGGCGCGAACTGGCCTGCCTGTTTCGTCTGCACGCCTGCTTCGATCCTCGCCACAGCACTCTTCCCAAGGACCGTCCTCCCACCGCCGCCGACCTCGAAGCCGAACTCATGTCGCTGATGTCGGATCCGGAGCGCCCGGGCAGCCTGGCCTCCACGCTCGCCGAAGTGCAGCGCGTGGGCGGCAATGTCCGGGAGCGCCTGTCGGCGGAGATGTCGCGTCTCATCGTCGCCCTGGGAGAATCCGGACGCACGGAAAAGTACATGCTGTTTGCCGAATACACCGCCGTGCTCTCGGGATGCCTGGAACTGCTTTCCGCGTTTTCAGGAATGGAGCGCGAAAACATCACCCGCGGCCCCGGCTGGCTCTTCTTAAGTCTCGGCCGGCGCCTGGAACGCGCCATGTTTTCCGTGCGCCAGCTTCGCGAATTGACCGATGGCATCGATGAGGAAAGCTGGCAGCTACTCGAGTATCTGCTCGAAGTCGCGGATAGTTCCATGACTTACCGCTCCCGCTACTTCACCACCCTTCAGCCGGTGGCCGTGCTGGATGTGCTGATGGCGGATGAAGCCAACCCCCGCGCCCTGAATTTCCAGATGTCCCACTTATGCGGACTCTATTCGAAACTGCCTCGCCATTCGCCCGGCGATCTGGAAGCCATCGAGCAAGCCTTCGCGCGCCTGCGCGCGTTAGACCTGGAACAAATCGAATTTCCCCTTCCCGGCCGGGCCGTTCCCGAATCTGAGCGACAATTAGAGTTGAAGAATCTGCTCCGCTTTATAGAAAATCTGCTGCCCTCCTGGGCCGACAATATTTCCCTGACATATTTCAATCACGCGCGGACCTATCCAATCAGCATGGGCGGATAACCTGCCAGGTTATTTCCAGAGTGACTTACCGAATCATTCACAAGACGACGTACAGCTACAAGCAGCCGGTTTCCTTCGGTACTCATGTGGCTTACCTGATCCCCCGCTCCCAGGCCCATCACACCTGTCTCTCGCATGAACTGCGAGTCACCCCCACGCCGGCGTCGCAGCGGGAGCGCGTCGATTACTTCGGCAACACATTCACTTTTTTCACCATCCGCGAAAAGCACGCCGAACTGCAGATTGAAGCCTTGAGTCGCGTCAACGTCGAAGGCGCTCCGGTCCAATGGCCAACTTGCGCGCCAGCCTGGGATGATGTCGTTCGCTCGCTGCCTTCGGATCTGAGCGACGCCGGAATCGATGCCTATCAGTTCGTGTTCGAGTCACCCCGCATTTCCCCTCGCGCCGCGTTTGCCCACTATGCCGCGCCCTCGTTTCCTCCCGGCCGCCCGTTGACCGAAGCATTATTGGACCTGACCGCGCGCGTCCACAAAGATTTTCACTTCGATTCCAAAGCCACCAATGTCCGCACCACGCCCGAAGAAGTGCTGCGCTCCCGCCGCGGCGTTTGTCAGGACTTCGCCCATCTCCAAATCGCCTGCCTCCGATCGCTGGGCCTGGCCGCGCGATACGTCAGCGGTTATATAAGGACCTACCCGCCTCCCGGCAAGCCCCGCCTGGTTGGCGCCGATGCCTCGCATGCATGGCTGTCCGTCTATTGCCCGGGCATCGGATGGCTGGACGTCGATCCGACCAACAATCTGATCCCCGCCGAGAGCCATGTCACGCTCGCCTGGGGACGCGACTACGGCGACATCAGCCCGGTCCGCGGCGTCATTCTGGGCGGACGCGACCATAAACTCGATGTCGGAGTGGATATGGAGCCTTTGGAGTAGTGCGTCGCAAATCCTGGACAGCCTACTCTATCCCAAGTAGCGCCGTTTGCGACGCGAAGAGTAGGCTGTCCCCATTTTTCTCCTCGTCCAACCAACCCGGTGCACCAGTGGCCCGTCGACGGGAAAACATTAGCATCCCCTCCATTACTGTCGGGGCTCAGAAAGAAACCCGAACTCCGCAGGCGAGCCGCGACTCCACTACCGAGCCCCGACAGTAATGGAGGGGGCATGCTAACGGACTCGCGGATACAGGCCACCAGCCCTAGATTCCCTGCGAGAATCGGATCAGAGCCGAACTGCGTCCGTGCTACACTGGCGATCTCTTAACCTATGGCGATTCACGTCGCGTTAAACCATAAAACTCAGTACCGCTATGACCGCCCCATCGAACTCGGCCCGCAGATCGTGCGCCTCCGCCCCGCCCCGCATTGCCGCACCCGGATCCTCGCGTACTCGCTCAAAATCCACCCCAAACAGCATTTCCTGAACTGGCAACAGGACCCGCAGGCGAACTATCTGGCTCGCCTCGTGTTCCCCGAAAAAACGAGCGAATTCTTCGTCGAAGTGGACCTGATCGCGGAGATGGCGACCTTCAATCCATTCGATTTTTTCCTCGAGCCTCATGCCGAAAAATTCCCGTTTCCATATGACGCCGCTTCGGCTCGCGATCTCCGCCCTTATCTCGAAACGGAGCCTCCTCCGCCCGCGCTCGAACATTGGTTGTCCACCGTTTCCCGGGAACCCGTCCGCACCATCGACTTCCTCATCGGCCTGAACCAGCGGCTGAGCCGCGACATCGGATACGTGATTCGCATGGAGCCCGGCGTACAAACCTGCGAGCAAACGCTCGCCCTCGGCACCGGTTCCTGTCGCGATACCGCGTGGCTGCTGGTGCAGATCCTCCGACATTTAGGACTCGCCGCCCGCTTCGTTTCCGGCTATCTTATCCAGCTCGCCGCCGACGTCAAACCGCTCGAAGGCCCCGCCGGCCCCGCCGCCGATTTCACCGATCTTCACGCCTGGACCGAAGTCTATTTGCCCGGCGCGGGCTGGGTCGGACTCGATCCGACTTCCGGACTGCTGGCCGGGGAAGGACATATTCCGCTCGCGTGTACGCCCGATGCATCGAGCGCCGCGCCCGTTTCCGGCCTTCTGGAACCCTGCGTCACGACGTTCCACCACGAAATGTCGGTCCGCCGAATCCATGAAACGCCTCGCGTGACCAAACCATATAGCGAAGAACAATGGAACGAAGTCCTGGCCCTTGGCATGCAAGTGGATGCCGAACTCACCGCCGGCGACGTCCGCCTGACCATGGGCGGTGAGCCGACCTTCGTTTCTTTGGACGACGCGAACGCGCCCGAATGGAATACCAGCGCCTTCGGAGAAAATAAGCGGCGCCTATCGGGCGAGCTACTTCTGCGCCTCCGCGACCGCTTCGCGCCCGGCGCGCTGCTGCACTTGGGACAAGGCAAGTGGTACCCGGGCGAGCCCCTTCCGCGCTGGGCGCTCAGTTGCTACTGGCGCAAGGACGGCGTGCCCATCTGGGAGGATCAGTCACTCTTCGCGCACGCGCCTGGGAACTACAACGCCAACGACGCACGTCGTTTTCTTGAGGCCCTGACGCGACGCCTCGAAGTCGACTCCTCCTTCATCATGTCCGCCTACGAGGACACATTTTATTACCTCTGGCGGGAGCGCAAGCTTCCGGTGAACGTCGATCCCCTGGACCCCAAAATCGAAGATCCCATCGAGCGCGCCCGCGTCGCCCGCATCTTCGAACACGATCTCGGCAAAACCATCGGCTTCGTTCTTCCCCTGCGCCGCGCGGGAAATCGCTGGACCAGCCAGCCCTGGTTCACCGCCGCGCCGCATCTGTTCCTGGTCCCCGGCGATTCGCCCATGGGCCTCCGGCTCCCTCTCGATTCCCTCCCGTGGACCAAGCCCGAGGACGTCGAGTACTCTTTGGAACCCGATCCGTTCCGGTCGCGCGACGAGCTTCCCGCCACTCCTGAACGCAAGCCAGACCTGTTCTCCGAACCGGCTCGAAATCCCGAACCAGCCGCCCACGCTCCGAAAAAAGGAGAATCGGCCGCCTGGGTTTCGCGGCCCGCCCTGTGCGCCCAAGTGCGTGAAGGAACGCTGTACATCTTTCTGCCGCCCGTCGAATTCCTGGCCGACTATCTCAACCTGGTCGCCGCGGTCGAGGACACCGCGGCTCATCTCCGCATTCCCGTGTCGATCGAAGGCTACGCCCCGCCCTTCGATCCGCGCATTCTGGTCATGAAAGTGACGCCCGACCCCGGCGTGATCGAAGTGAATATTCACCCCGCCTCGTCCTGGAACGAACTGGTAGCGAACACAACCGACCTTTACCATCTGGCGCGACAGAGTCGTCTCGGCACGGAAAAGTTTCTACTCGATGGCCGCCATACCGGCACCGGCGGCGGCAATCACATTGTCATTGGCGGGTCGACTCCGGAGGACAGCGCGTTCCTCCGCCGTCCCGATCTGCTCCGCAGTCTCATCGGCTTCTGGCAGAATCACCCGTCGCTCTCCTATCTTTTTTCCGGCCTGTTCATCGGCCCCACCAGCCAGCATCCCCGTGTCGACGAAGCGCGCACCGATTCCTTGTATGAACTGGAAATCGCCTTCGATCAGGTGCCCGATTCCGAGCCCGTCCCGCCCTGGACCGTCGACCGTATTTTTCGCAATCTCCTGATCGACCTGACCGGCAACACCCATCGCGCCGAGATTTGCATCGACAAACTTTATCCCGCCGATTCCGCTTCCTCCCGTCTCGGCCTGGTCGAGTTGCGGGCCTTCGAAATGCCCCCCCACGCGCGGATGAGCCTCGTCCAGCAGCTCCTCGTCCGGTCGCTCATCGCCCGCTTCTGGAAGGAACCGTACCGGCGCAAGCTGATTCACTGGGGCAACGCGCTGCACGACCGTTTCATGCTTCCGCACTTTGTCCAGCTCGATTTTCAGGAGGTGCTCGAAGTCCTTGGCTCGTTCAAACCGGAGTGGTTCGCGCCTCACTTTGAGTTTCGCTTTCCGCTCATCGGTTCCGTCACCGCCGCGGGCATTACGGTGGAACTGCGCCACGCCCTGGAGCCGTGGAATGTGCTGGGCGAAGAAGTCTCCGGCGGCGCGACCGCCCGCAATGTCGATTCTTCCGTCGAACGTCTGCAAGTGAAAATCACCGGCGAGGTAGGCGGCCGCTATGTGGTCCTCTGCAACGGGCGCCGCGTCCCGCAGCCCATCGGCGGCGTGCGTTATCGCGCCTGGCAGCCGCCGTCCTGTTTACATCCCAACATTCCGGTTCACACACCGCTGGTCTTCGATATCGTCGACACCTGGTCCTCGCGTTCCATCGGTGGATGTCTGTATCACGTCTCCCATCCCGGCGGCCGCGCGAATGAAGAGCTGCCGGTCAACGCCCAGGAGGCCGAGAGCCGCCGCCTTGCGCGATTCAGCTTGTTGGGCCATACTCCGGGGCCAATCGTTGTTCGGCCGGAAGAATCGAATCCCGAGTTCCCGTTAACGCTCGACCTCCGCAGGAAAAACTCGTAGCTCACACTGCCCCATGCGTCAGAGTCGGAAGAAACAGCTCCAGATGCTTTCATGACACTATTAAGTTGATGCAGATCCGGCTCGGTTACGAACTAAACTACTACTTCCCTCAACCGACGCCCATGATCCTGGCGTTGAACATCCACTATTCACGCGCCTCCGACGTGATCGTTCCGGATTATCTGATTACCGAACCAGCGGTGCCCATCGCCGGCTATCGCGACGGCTTCGGCAACTGGTGTACCCGCCTGGTGGCGCCCGGCGGAAACTTCCGCATCAAAACCGATGCGCTGGTCCGCGATACGGGCGCACCTGACAAAGTAGTCGCCGATGCGCGCCAGCACGCGATTGAGGATCTGCCGGAAGAGACGCTAATGTTCCTGCTGGGAAGCCGCTATTGCGAGACCGATCTGCTATCGCAAGCCGCCTGGGATCTGTTCGAGCGCACGCCTCCCGGTTGGGAGCGGGTGCAAGCCATTTGCGACTATGTGAACGGGCGAATCGCGTTCGATTATCAACAGGCGCGCTCCACGCGAACGGCCTGGGGAGCATGGAATGAACGCGTCGGCGTGTGCCGCGATTACGCGCATCTGGCCATCGCCTTTTGCCGCTCCATGAATATTCCCACGCGATACTGCACCGGTTATCTGGGCGACATGGGAACGCCGCCGCCTTACGCTACCGGCGATTTCGCCGCGTGGATGGAAGTCTATTTAGGCGGCGCCTGGCATTTATTCGACCCCCGCAACAACGTCCCCAGAATCGGCCGCGTCCTCATTGCCCGGGGCCGCGATGCGGCGGACGTCGCCATCGCCACCACTTTCGGCCCGAACACTCTCCAGAGCTTCCAGGTGTGGACCGACGAAGTCGTCGAAAATGCATAGCGACGCGTTTAGAACCCTACGGCCCCATGGAAAAGGCCGGTGTATCCTCTTCTGCGACCATGCGAGCAATTGGATTCCGGTGGAACTCAACAACCTGGGTCTGCCGGCCGCCGAACTCGATCGCCACATTGCCTGGGATATCGGAGCCGCGGGAATCGCCGAGGAGTTATCCGCGATCCTCAACGCTCCCGCCGTTCTCTGCGGCACGTCCAGGCTGGTGATCGATTGCAATCGTCAATTGGACGCCCCCGACCTGATTCCCGAAGTCAGCGACCGCACCGCGATCCCAGGCAATCGCAATCTGAGCGCGGAGCAGAAGCAGCGGCGCATCGTGGATTGGTTTGGGCCGTACCACGCCGAGATTGAGTCGGCGATTGAATGCCGGCAGAAATCTCAGCGGCCCTGGGTTGCGATCTCCATCCACTCCATGACGCCGTGTCTCGCCGGAGTCGCCCGGCCCTGGCAGATCGCGCTCTCGAGCGAACGGGACCGCCGTCTGACCGGCCCCATGCTGGATCTGCTGCGACGCCCCGGCGACATCACAGTAGGAGACAATCAGCCCTACGATCTGGATCCGTCGGTGGACTATACCGTCCCTTTTCATGCCATGCGTCGCGGCATCCCGTATCTTCAAGTGGAGTTCCGGCAGGATGAGGTCCGCGAAGCGGCAGGGCAAGCGTGGTGGGCCCGTCGTTTCGCCCAGGTCCTAGCTTCATCATTCGACATCGCCCGGGATTTATTAGAAGACTAGTAAGCTGTCCCGGCGATGTCGTTAGCAGGCCCAATCCCCCGGCTGACGCCAGGGGTTAGGAGGCACGTCAGGGCGGGGATTGCGCCGGTTCCGCTGAACCGCCATGTGTGAGTGCTCGGATAGCCCATCACGATACATGAGGAGACACCCAAGCAGCGGCGCAGCCTAAGTTACGTGCCGGCTCCGCTGGGAACGGATTCGCGCTGCGGCACGATGATGCCGCGCGCTTCGAGGACGCGCAGAATGGAGGCCAGGCTGTCTTGCACGCTGTCCTTGGAGGAGTCGATGGTTACTTCCGGGGCCGCGGGAGGCTCGTACGGGTCGGAGATACCGGTGAAGTGCGGGATCTCTCCGGCAAGGGCCTTTTTGTACAAACCCTTGACGTCGCGCTCCACCAGGACTTCCACCGGGCATTGCATGTAGATCTCGATGAAGTTCGAGATGCGGGTTCGCAGCTCCTCGCGCGCTGCGCGATAGGGCGAAATTGCCGCCGCGATGGCGACGACTCCATTGCGCGACAGCAGTTCGCAGACGAAGCCGATGCGGTTGATATTTTCCTGGCGGTCTTCCTTGCTGAACCCTAGCCCGTGGCACAACCGGGTCCGGATGATGTCCCCGTCGATCACCTCGACGCGTAAGCCCAAGGCGCGCAGCCGGTCGGCGACCAGGCTCGAAAGGGTGCTCTTCCCGCTGCCGGACATCCCCGTGAACCACAACGTACAACCAGCTTCCATACGGATCTCCTGTTCAACGATCGGGCGTAATGCCTCTTTGAGCCAGTTTCTCAGCCACGGCCTTTGCCGCCTGTTCGGGGCCGGGAAAGAGGGAGAGGTCGGGATCCACGAATTGCCTGGAATCGATCAGCGCCGCGGCTCGCTCCCGCTCCACTTCGTACAGGAAATCGGCGGCGCATATCGTCACCAGGCCGGCCGAGGTCATGTTGTGGGCCAGCTCCAGCATCACGCTTCCGTCGGTTTGGGCCGCGATCACATGGGTGAGATAGCCGCGGCCGAATAATTCTCGCTCCACGGCATAGGCGAGATTGGCTCCGCCGTTCAGCCACACCAGGACGGCGGCATGCCCGATGCGCTTCTGGCGGTCGGCGGCGGGGACAAGATTCGTCTCGATGGGCTGCGATTCGGGCACGGCCGGATCGACTCGCGGGTCGCGCCCGGTGATCATGCCTGCGGCGACCGTGGCGTTCGAGATCGGATCCACCATCACGAAGCTGCCGGTCATGCGGTTGCGCCGGTACTGGTCGACGAACAGGGGCGCATGCGTATCGATGACCACCGTTCCGATTTCGTTCAGGTTCAGCTCCGAGGCAGGCTGGCGCTCCAGCGTGTTTATGTTCACCCGGTAGCGGATGAGGCGCACCTGCGCTTTCACGGACTGGGTGGTGTGCTTAATGATGTACTGGCGGCGAAGGTCCAGAGGCTGGTTCCCCATCCAGACCAGGCGCGCGTCGATGCAGCGGGTGACGTGCGGAGGATGAGATGGCGGCACCAGCATGTTGCCGCGGCTGATATCCACCTCATCTTCGAGACACACCGTCACCGACATGGGGGGAAATGCCCGCGCCACCTCGCCATCGTAAGTGGCGATGGACTTCACGCGCGAACCGCGGCCCGACGGCAGCACCATGACCGGGTCGCCCGGCTTGAGGACACCCGAGGCCATCTGGCCGGCATAGCCGCGGAACTCCTGGTTCGGACGCAGCACCAGCTGCACCGGGAAGCGCATTTCGGAGAAATTGCGGTCGCTGGCGATGTGGACGGTTTCCAGATGATGCAGCAGGCTGGAGCCGCCGAACCAGGGCATGTGCTCGCTCTTGGTGACGATGTTGTCACCGAGCAGCGCGCTTACCGGGATGAAATATAAATCCGGTATCTGCAACTGCGAGGCAAAACTCGAAAATTCCGAGCAAATCCGGTCAAAGACTTCCTCGCTGAAATCGACCAGATCCATTTTGTTGACCGCGACCACCACGTGGTGGATGCCCAGCAGCGACGCGATGAACGCATGGCGGCGGGATTGCGACAGGACTCCGTTGCGCGCGTCGATCAGCACGATGGCCAGGTTCGCGGTGGAGGCTCCGGTGGCCATGTTGCGGGTATACTGCTCGTGGCCCGGCGTGTCGGCGATGATGAACTTCCGTTTGGGCGTGGAAAAATAACGGTAGGCGACGTCGATGGTGATGCCTTGTTCGCGCTCGGCGCGAAGCCCGTCGGTAAGCAGCGCGAAGTCCATCGCGCCCGCCGTTTCGTTCACGGTGGCCTTGGTGATGGCCGAGAGCTGGTCCTCGTACACCCCTTTGGAGTCGTAGAGGAGGCGGCCGATGAGCGTGGATTTCCCATCGTCGACGCTGCCGCAGGTGAGGAAGCGGAGCAGGTCCTTCTCCTCCTCGCGACGCAGGAACTGGTCGATTCCGCTTAACGTTTCGGTGGGTTGCGACACTTTTAGAAGTACCCTTCCCGCTTCTTGATCTCCATCGAACCTTCCTGGTCGAAGTCGATGACGCGGTTCTCACGCTCGGAGCGGCGGAACAGCATCATCTCCTCGATGATTTTCGGCAACGTGTCGGCATCGGAGCGAATGGCGCCGGTACACGGGCTGCATCCCAGGGAGCGCATGCGGCACATCACCATCTCCTTGCGCTCGCCGGGCATCAGCGGAATGTCCCTCTCGACCGGAATCAGCGACGATCTTCGCACCACCATCTCGCGCTCCTTGGCGAAGTACAGCGGCACGATGGGGATGTTCTCCAGGTGAATGTATTGCCAGACGTCCAGTTCGGTCCAGTTGGAGAGGGGAAAGACGCGAATGCTCTCGCCGGGGTTCAGGCGCGAGTTATAGAGATTCCAGATCTCCGGGCGCTGGTTCTTCGGATCCCACTGCCCGTGCGGATCGCGGAAGGAATAGACGCGCTCCTTGGCGCGGGATTTTTCCTCGTCGCGGCGCGCTCCGCCGATGGCCGCATCGTACTCGCCCGCGGCCAGCGCGTCGAGAAGCGCGCGGGTCTTCAGAAAACCGCAGCACTTAGCCGTGCCCAGGTCCCACGGGTTGGCTCCCGCATCGATGGCCGCCTGATTGGTGTGCACAATCAGTTTGGCTCCGATTTCGGCGCAGAAGCGGTCGCGAAATTCAATCATCTCGCGGAATTTGTAGGTGGTGTCCACATGCAGCAGCGGGAACGGAATCTTGCCGGGCCAAAAAGCCTTCTGCGCCAGCCGGACCATGACCGAGGAATCCTTGCCGATGGAGTACAGCATCACGGGCCGCGCGAATTCCGCGGCGACTTCGCGCATGATGTGGATGCTTTCCGCCTCCAGCATCCGCAAGTGAGTCAGTGTCAAGCCTTCGATCATACGGTTGTCTGTCGCTTTCCCGCGGACATCTCCCTCATTTCTTCAAGAAAACGATACGGAAGGCGGACGTTGCCGTCAATACCGCTTCCGAGGAGGATTCCAGGTTTGTTATCTCCATGGTAATCCGTGCCGCCGGTGGGAATCAGCCCGAAGCGGCGCGAGATGGCGGCGAACTCCGCGGAATCGGCCGGAGAATGCTCGCTGTGGAACACCTCGATACCTTCGAGACCGGCTTCCAACAGGCTTTCCACCAATCGTTCCAGGTCCGGACCGCGCTGCGGCAGCCGGATGGGATGAGCGAGTGACGCGATGCCCCCGCTCTCTTTGATGCGCCGGATTCCCTCGTCGAGCGTGGGCTCGTCACGGTCCACGCCGGCTTGAGCCTCGTCGGCGAGATACACGTCGAAGGCCTGCTGCATATTCGAAACGTAGCCTTTTTCGAGCAGTACGCGCGCGAAATGGGGCCGGCCCACCTGATTGCGCCCGTAGACCTCCGCGTCCTCCAGCGTGATGGAGACGCCCAACTGCTGGAGCTTCGCCACCAGGTCGACATTGCGCTTGCGGCGGCTGGCTTGCTGCGTTTCGAGATAGCGGCGGAACTCGACCGTCGGCTCCGACGACAGCCAGTAGCCTAAGACATGAATGGACCGCTCCCGCTTGCCGGGCTGGCGCGCTTCATTCGCCCGCGTGCTGAGTTCCACGGCGCAGACCAGCTCGACGCCGCAATCGGCAGCCATGGGAGACGCGGCGTCGTAGCCGGCCAAGGTATCGTGATCGGCGATGGCGAGCGCCCGCAGACCCTCCGCCGCGGCCTGGCGCAGCAGCTCCGACGGCGGAGTCGATCCGTCCGAACGGTCGGTGTGTGTATGCAGGTCGATCATTTAACTGGCGTTTTGGCCGGTGCGGAGTACATATCTTCTACCCGGAAGCTTCGATAGACGGTCGTTCCGTAGAGATCGATCGCGTAGACGACCCTGCCGTCCCGATCCGTTTCCACCGCTCGCCCGTAGGGCGAAGTCGCGTTGTCTATATAGCCAGCGTTGAAGCTGTATCCACCGTTTTTCAAGGTCTGCGCCGCTCCGACCGCCGGCGAGTAAACTTGCAACTTCGCGTTGTAAAGCAGGGTCGCAGTCATGTTCCTTTCGTCGAGCCGCCACTTCTGGCCGCGCGACTGGGAAGTCTTGTCCTTGTCGAAGCGGACGTGGCCGTTATCGAAAATGGTGATGACGTCCGACCCGGGCGGCTCGAATCCGACGTCGTGCTGATAGGAGAACCAGGGTTGCGGATCGTCGGCCTTGGCCTTGAAATCGCCGTCTTCGCCCAGGTGCCAGAGGATTTTTCCGCTGCCTTTTCCGTTCTTGTAGTCGACCTTGATCACCCAATTCTGATCCGGCATGGACACCAGAAAATCGCCGCTGGAATCGATGTAATTGACCGCGTTGCTATGAGTCCAGCCATTGGCCTGCGCGGCTAGAAAAATCGAGGCGCACCCGCCGGCGCCGGGACCCTCCTTGCACTTGGAGTCGTAGCGCGAAGCGCGGCTCACATCGAGATGATCGAAATTATTCCACATCCCGACAACCTGAAAGTCTTGATCCAGTTCGACGATGACGTCGCCGAGGACGTCGACCGGCTCATTGGATCCTTGCGTTCCCGCGGGCATCATCCGTTCGAGGCCGGTTACGGCGAGGAAGTGTCCGTTGGACAAGCCGATCGCCTCATGATGGAAACCGGAGAGACACTCCTTCCCCCCCTTTTTACAATCGGAGTGGATCCCGCGGGACTCCAGTTGCTCCGCGACGCGACCGACATTCGTTTCGCGAAGAATGTTCCCGGCCAGATCCAGTTCGCGCAAAGCCTGATAGCGGCGGATGGGGTTATTCGTGTTCTGGCCGTCGTTTGCCAGCACCAGAAAGCGGCCGCCCGGCAGAACGCGAGTCATAAAATCCGTGCCGCGAAGATACCAGATCACGCGGCCTTCCAGGTCCGTCGCGAGCGAACGTTTGGCGGGGCCATCACTGAAGATGACCACTGGTTCGGATGCAATCGACCCGGAGGCTCGCGGCACGGAGACCGCGATGGGAGCCGATTCGCCATCGAGAATCCCCGTCCGGAACGGCAGCCATTTGCCGTCCGCTTCCTTTCCGCCGGCGGTCACTTCCTGGCGCAACTTGTATTCGGTATCGGCGCGCATGCCCGCGACCAGAACGTTATTGCTGATCGATCCACGGCAGGCGTGGGCAGGTGTGCGGCTGGTAGCGTCCTCGCCATCGGGATGGAATGCGACGCGGAATTGGCTTCCTTCCGGGCAGGGTGGAGCGCTGAAAAGCGCAACCAGAGGATGCGAGGTCGCTGCGACTAGCGGGGTCCCTTTGGCGCGCGGCACAATTTCGAAACGGGCTTCCGACTCAGCCGTTTCCTTTGTCTCGTTGTTGCGAGCGGTGACACGAACGGCCGCTCTATGCTCGTACAGTGCCGGAGCCCAGGCGAAGTCCCGCTGCTGGCTGAAGTCGCGCACGATGTGAAAGGGTCCACTGTCGACGCTGACTTCATAGCGGTAGTTGAGCATCCCCTTGGCCACGTTTTCGAGCCGGGTCGACAGGCCGATGGGAGTTCCAACCGGCTGCGGCGACGGTAACGTCGTGACCAGCCGAACGGCAAAAGGAGCCCCCGCCAGGCTGTAACTCAATGCGTTAAAAACTAGAAACAATCCCAGCGGATGGTGCATGGCGTTCCAGTATCTCATGAATTTGTAATGCCTACTTCACCGGGGGCGAGTACATGTCGCTCATCCGGAAAGTGCGGTAAACAATGACGCCTTCGATCTCAATCGCGAAAACCGTCTTCCCATCTTTGTCGACTTCCACCGCGCGGGCATGGGGCGCGGGCGGATCGATAAATCCTACCACCGAGCTGTACCCGCCACCCTTCAGATTCTGCATCGTCCCGCAGCAGAGCGAATAGGCGCCGAGGTCCGCGGTATAGCTGAGCGTGGCTTTCAAGTTCTGTTCGTCGAGCGTCCACACCTGAGCGCGGCTTTGCGCTTTGGGATCTTTTCTTTGATTGAAGTGGTTGTCGTCCATCAGCGTCAACGTGTTGGACCCGGCCGGTTCGAAGCCCACGTCGTGCGCATAGGAGAACCAGGGGTTCGGATCCTTGGACTCCACCTTGAAGTCCCCGCCCTTACCCAGACGCCAGAGAATTTTGCCGCTTCCTTTTCCGTCCTTCCAATCCACTTTCGCAATCCAATCCTGCTCGGGAATGGAGACCAGGAAGTCGCCGGTGGACGGGATGTAGTTCAGCGAGTTGCTGTGGGTCCAGCCATAGGCCTCGGGCGCCAGCAACACAGGCGGGCATCCTCCGCCGCCCGTCTTGCAGGTGGCATTAAACACCGACTTGCGGGTGATGTCGAGCTGCTCGTACTCTTTCCAGATGTTCGATACCTGAAATTCCTCATCCAGGTCGATGACGACGTCGCCGAGAATGTCGACCGGTTCCTTCGAACCCTGCGTGCCCGCGGGCATCATCCGTTCCATTCCGGCGATGACCATGGTGTGGCCGTTCGGCAGACGAAGCGATTCGTGGTGAAAGCCGGACACACATTCCTTTCCGCCGATCTTGCAATCGGAATGGATGCCGTACTTCTCCAATTGTTCGGCCACGCGGCTGGCGTTGGTTTCGCGGACGACGTTTCCAGTCAGGTCCAATTCATGCAGCAGCTGCTCGTTCTTGGTGCTGTTGAGGGAATTCTGTCCCTCCCCAATGACCAGAAAATGGCCGCCTGGCAGGACGCGGTTCAGCTCACCCGAGGAGGTTAAGTACCAGATCACGCGGCCCTGAAGGTCGGTGGCGAAGGGTCGTTTGCCGCCGTCCAGCGCGATGGCGCTGTAGACCAGCACGGGATCGGAAGCGGCGGATCCGCCGGCGTAGGGCGTCGGTATGGACACGGGAGCGGTGTCGCCGTCAAGCAGACCGGTGTGGAACGGAACCGATTCACCCATCGCGATGCGGGTGCCGGTGATCCATTCCGGGCGCAACTGATATAAGGTGTCGGATCGCATCCCGCCAACCAGGATGTTGCTGCTGATCGTCCCGCGGCAGGGCTGGGTGGACGTGCGGGCGGTGGCCTCTTCGCCTTCGGCGTGAAAAGCCACGCGGAAGCTGGTTCCGGCCGGGCAGGCCGGCGCGCTGAACAGCGCGACCAGCGGATGCGAGGACGGCGCGACCACCGGAGCCTTGCCCTTGATCCGCGAGACGATCTGGAACTTCATCTCGTCCTCGGCCGTTTCCTTGCTCTCGTTGTTGCGGGCGGTGACACGGATGGTGGCGGCATGCTCGTACAATTCGGGAGCCCAGGCGAAGCTCCTGTCCTGGCTGAAGTCGCGGACGATGTGGAACGGTCCGCCGTTGACGCTGACCGAGTAGCGGAACACCAGCATCGCGCGGGGAACGTTTTCGAGTCGCGGTGTCAAGCCGATCGCGACGCCCACCGGCTGCGGCGAGGGCAGGGTGGAACGCAGGTGAAGCGCGAGAGGGGCCGCGGCTGCGCAAGAGCCCAGTGCGGACAAAACAAGGAACGATACAAGTGGCTGACGCATGGAGAGAGTTAGTATGCCACAACCGGCAGTCGTCAGGTGAGCGCCTTCCAGCACAACTGGAGGCCGAGGATCGCCAGCCATATGCTGAGCGCCAGCCGGAGAGGACGCGGCGGAATGATCGAGGACAGCATCGCGCCGGTAAACGCGCCCGCCACTCCGCCCACAATGAGTTTGATCATGATCAGCTTGTCATATTCGCCCGCCAAGAGATGCAGGCCGCCGCCGATCGTCGAGAGAGTGAAGCCGAAAGCCATGTCCGTGCCCACGACCTGGGCGGCCGTCAGTTTCGTCAGGTTCAAAAGCATAAGAGCGCCCAGAGCGCCTGCGCCGGCCGACGAAAAACCCACTTCGCCGCCGATGATCACGGCGATCGGCGGAAGCCAGCGCGCATGATCGGTCTGGGCAGCCGCCATGCGGCTTCGGATCGTCCGGTACAAGCTGCCCATGGAGACGATAAAAATGGTGGATCCCAGTATCAGAAAGATGCCACTCTCGTGCCTTTTTGTGTCCAGGTGGCTCATGAGACGAACGCCGACCAGGACCCCGGGGATGCCGCCCAGGCAGAGCAGCGCCATGATCCGGTGGTCCACCTGCTTCCGCTTCAGGTACAGAGGAATCACCGCGAATTTGATCGCGGCCGAGAAGGTGAGCGCGGTTCCAACGGCAACGGCTGGTTTCAGGTGAAAGAACAGAATCAGCACGGGAGCCGTCACGCTGCCCGCGCCCACTCCGGTCAGGCCCACCGCGCACGCAATCAGAAATCCCAGTAAGAATTCCACTCGTCGCCTTCGCTTCCGTCGGATTATCATAGCAGCCGCGACGCGCATTCGTGGCGTACGCACTCGTGCGTGCCGCGTCGAGACTTTTCTCGACGCCTGTCCCCAGTCAAGAAAACACGGAGCCATCATCGACACTCTCGAAAACACCGCAGATCTTGGGGCGGGCCACCGGGCCGCCGCCGCCCACTGGGCGGCTTCCTCGTTGGCCAACAAAGAGCCGCCTGGTAGGCGGCTGCGGGCTGGTAGCCCGCCCCACAGCATTTATCGTTGCCCAGTCGCGGGGCAACGCATCACTCGTGCGTGCCGCGTCACTGGCGGGATTTGCAGGGCATCACGCTTGTTGGCGCGCCGGGAACCGGGGAATTTGCAGGATGAGCATGAAGGTCACCATCAGCAGCCAGATATTTACCGACAAAGCGACGCGGAGCGCGTGTACAAACGCCTCCGTCGACGTCAGCGTCCCCAGCACGCTGAAGAACACCGTGCCAATGACGGCGACTCCGGTTGCGAACGACGCCTGCTGCACGGTGCTGAGCACACCGGACGCCGATCCGGCGTCGTGCCCTTTGATATTGATCAGGATCGTGCTGATCAAGGTCGGCATCACGAAACCTTGCCCCGTGCCGTAGATCAGCAGCACCGGCGCCAGTTCCAGGCCGCCGAGCAATGCGCCGCGCCAGGCCGTCAGCAGCAGCAGCGAGGCAAGGCCGGTGATCATCAGCGCCGCGCCCAGGTTGATGATGCGGCTGCCGAGCCTCGGCTGAATGAGGACGGAGGCGAGCGAACTCCCCAGGAACGCGATGGCGAACCACGCGAACGTCAATCCTGCTTCTCTCGCAGAATAGCCGAGCCCATTCTGAAGGAACACCGTGGAGATCAGGAAAAAGGCGGCCGCTCCGCTGAAGAAGCACATGCCGCTGACCAGGCCGATCACAAACGCGCGGTCTTCAAAAAGGTCGAGTTCCACCAGCGGCGAGCCTCCGCCGGCAGTCACCCGCTTTTCGTATTGGACGAACACCCACATCATGGGAAGGAACGCCGCCATGCACGCAAAGGCCCAGGCCGGCCATCCGGCTTCGCGCCCCTGAATCAGGGGATAGAGCAGCAGCGTCAGCGCCAGCGTCATCAGGGCGACGCCGCCCAGATCCAGACGCCGCGCCTTCGGCGAGCGCGATTCACTGACGAACTTCGCCGCCGCGATCACGGTAATCAGACCCACCGGCAGGTTGATGAGAAAAATCGGCCTCCAGCTCAGACCGAAAACGTTCGCGCTCACCAGCAGTCCGCCGAGCACGTTTCCCGAGAAGGAGGACGTGCCGATCACCGTGCCGAACAATCCGAAGGCCTTCGCTCTTTCGTTTTGCGGGAACGTGACTTGCATGATCGCCAGCACCTGCGGGAACAACATGGACGCCGAGATGCCTTGCAGTACGCGAGCCGCAATAAGAAAAACCGGCGACGGCGCCAGACCGCACAGCATCGAAGCCGCGGTGAACGCCCCGACGCCCCACATAAACATCCGCTTGCGCCCATAGATGTCTCCGAGCCTCCCGCCCGAAATCAGCAGCACGGAATACGTGAGCCCGTAGCTGGCGATCACCAGTTGGATCTCGGCAAAGGTCGCATGCAGATTGGCGCGGATGGACGGGATGGAGACGTTCACGACGAAGAAATCCAGGCCGACTAGAAACGCTGCCGCCAGGATCACCGCCAGCGATTTCCAACGGCCCGGGTCGGGAGCTACCGGGGGCGCGGCGGAAGCGGTCGTGGCGGACGGTGTTTTCATGCTTGGGACATTCTACACCCTGGTCCTGCTACACTGACCGGCAAGGTGCAACCAATTCGGCAGCACGTCGCTCACCCGGCATTTCGGGGCCCGTATTTGCGAGTCCGTTAGCATGCCCCCTCCATTACTGTCGGGGCTCGGTAGTGGAGTCGTGGCGCGCCGGCGGAGTTCGGGTTTCTTGCCGAGCCCCGACAGTAATGGAGGGAGTACTAATGGCCGCTAGCAGGGAGATGAAGATTGTTGTTGCGCTGGCGGCGCTTTTGACGATGGCGCCCGCCGCTGATCCCGCGAAAGTGATCCTGCTGGGCTCCGGCACGCCGATCCCCGATCCTTCGGCTTCCGGACCGTGCGTCGCCGTGGTGGTCAACGGCCAGGCCTATCTTTTCGATGCCGGGCCGGGGGTGGTCCGCCGCGCGGAGGCTGCCGCCGAGAAATTCCGGATGGCCGCGCTCGATGCCACCAACCTCACTCGCCTGTTTGTGACGCACCTTCACTCCGACCATACGCTGGGCTATCCGGATCTGATGCTCACCACGTGGGTGGTGGGCCGCAGGCAGCCTCTGGAGGTCTACGGTCCGTTGGGCATCGCGGCGATGACCGAGCATCTGAAAGAAGCGTATGCCGCGGATATAAAAGTCCGCACGGAAGGTCCTGAACATTTGAGCTTGCGGGCCCTGACCGTAAACGTCCATGAAATTTCCAACGAGAGCGCGGCCGCCGGTCCCATATACCGCGATCAAAACGTCACGGTGCGCGCCATTTCGGTTCCGCACGGTGTATGGCCCCAGGCGTTCGGCTATGCGATCGATGCCGCCGGCCGCTCGATTGTCATCTCCGGCGATACGGCGCCCACAGACGCCATCCTCGAGGCGTGCCACGGGTGCGATGTCCTGGTTCATGAGGTGTATTCGGCGGATCGCTTCGATCTGGTCTTCGGCGCCCGAAACGGCCAGTATCATTCCACGTTTCACACCTCCACCAAGCAACTGGCCGAACTGGCGTCGAAGGCGAAGCCGAAGCTGCTGGTGCTGTATCACCAGCTGTACTTTGGGCCTCACTCGGAAGTGGACCTGGAGAAAGAAATCCGCCGCACCTACAGCGGCGCGGTCGTGAACGGCGTGGATCTCACCGCTTACTGACGCCAGCCGACAGGAATCGCAGGATGGCCTTCATCAGCCGCTCATTCTGATCGGTATTAAAGAGGTTTTGCGCGTGCGCCGATCCATCGAGCATCAGCATTTCCTTGGGCTCCGGCGCTTTCGCGAATTGTTCCTTTACCCGAGGAGTGATCGGATCGCCCGGCGCAGTCGCGTACAGCTTCGGCACCATGATTTGTTCCGGGTTCTCGATCGGCACGGGCGACAACAGGATCAAACGATCGATCGACCCGGGCTTGCCCTTGACGGCGGCATTCGCGGACGCGCCTCCGCCCATGCTGGCTCCGATCACCGCGACGGTCTTCGCTCCCTGTCCGCGAAGATAGCTGGCCGCGGCGAGCACGTCAAAGTACAAGTCGCGCGGCGATTGAGAGTCCGGACCGCCGTGCGATTTCCCGTAGCCCCGGAAGTCGATGGCCGCCACCCGGTAGCCCGCGTCGGCCAGTTGGACCGCCTGTTCTTTCCAACTCGCTTTGTCGAACTTCATGCCGTGGGCCAGCACCACGCCGCGGTCCCCCGCGCCGTACAGATCGGCATAGACCACCCCGCCGTCCTGCGTAGGGAAGGAGACCTCTTGCGACCCCGCGAAAAGGCTTGTCATCATCGTTACCCCCAGAATCAGCCTCATCATCACCTCGCGTCTCCTCTCATCGGATCCCCACCATTTCGAGCTTGTGTGAAAACCCCTGGCGCTGACCGCTCCCCCTGGTCGCGGCTCTGTTTATTTTGTTAAATCCCAATGCTCGAAACAGAGCCGCGACTAGCAGGAGCGATCTAAATTGACTTTACACACAGACTCGTAATGGAGGGGAGGACCTGGTTTATTGGCCGGCTGTTGCCGTTGTGATGCGGTGCGCTCCGCCGTGTTCCAGCCAGTCTGCACAATCGGGCGTGACCTCCCGTTCGACAGCGGCGCGGCATTGCGCCAGTTCCGCCTCGGTGAGGACGCCCTGCCAGTTTCCGTTGGTGCCCTTGTTCATGAACGTTTTCGCGCCTTCGCGAAACAGCATATTGGCCTCCGGCATGATCGCGCCGAAGTTCTCCTTCATGCCATTGAACGAGATTCGCTCCAGTATCCCGGGGAGGTGTTGTTCGTCAATGACGATATCGAGATGCTTCGCGATGCGGCGGATTTCCCGCTCGGGATTTTCGAGTAAATCCGTGAAGTGAACCAGCAGGATGTTCGGCAGGTGACGGTAATCCCACCATGTCTGCGCGTGATGCAGATGCGACCAATAAGGGAAGCCCGAGCTTTCCCACGGGTACCAGCTCTTCTCGACCCACGCGCTGAACATGTCATGAAGATCTTTGAATTCCAGCGTAAAGTCACGGCCGAGCGCCGCCGAACGCTCCCTGGAAATGGCCTTGAGCTGGTCCGAATAGCCGGAGTGGTGGTTCCAGATGGACATGAAGACATCCCGCACGTCCCGCCCGACCACGACGTAGCGCGCGGTCTCGAAATACGGCAGGCCGTCGAGCGCCAGATGGGTCTTGATGAAGCGGCGATCCGTCTGCGCCTCAAGCGCCTGGGCCACCGGCTCGAGGGGAGCAAGGGCCATGTCCAGCCAGGGCGACATCACGCTCACCGGCGCCGGGAACGCGCCGTCCTGGTATAACAGATTCGCTACGATGGTCTGCATCCAGGTGGTGCCCGTCTTGTACGACGTCGAGATCACGATGTCTCCCGGGCGATGCTTGTAGGCCTGCCATCGGGTGCTGTCGATCACGATGTGGCCGGTGTACTCATGTAGCTTCTTGGGTAACTCAGAAAGCATTTGATCCCTCTCCAGTCTTACGAACTTTTCCGGTCGCGAAAATGCGCCGCGCCAATCTAGCTGTGATCGCAACGCCCAGGTGGGCGCTCCGCTATTCGGAACTACGAAAGTATACATCAAAGCCTCGCCTGCCGCGTGCATTATGCAGCAAGGCGCTCGCGAAAAGCCTTGTCGAGCACTGCAACGCCGCTCTGCCCACCGTGATTTTGGGTTCCGCGTTGTTCACACACACTCTGACGCCCGCGGCTCGGCGGAGGAACACCAAATGGCCGGCCCACTTACCCCCTAATGCACGATCGGGTTGCGGCCGATTCCTTGCTAAGGTTACAAACTGACGGAATAGCTGATGACGATCCGAATGTTCGACGCACCCCTTCATGCCGAGCGCACCGCGGCCGGCGGGATTTTACTGGGCGCGGGCCCGGCAACGCTACGGGATTTGATCCGTGGCCGCCTCCAGCAGGAAGTGGAGCGCTACAACCAGGCGCTTCCGGAAACGTTCCAGGGCTTGGTGCAGCCGGAAGCATCAGAGCAGATTCTGAATGGTTTCCGGATGAAGACCAAGCGGCCTCTCAACTGGGAAGTGCAGTGCCGCCGCGCCTAGTCGAGCTTCGAAAAGAACGGTTTTCTGGTGCTCGTCGATGGAAAGCAAGTGACCGAACTCGACTCGCGGCTTGATCTCCGCGAGGATTCCGAGATCGACTTCATCAAGCTGGTCCCACTCGTCGGAGGATGAAATGGTCATTGACCCGGAGGCGGTACAGAGGGCATTGCGAGCCCGGTTTCCGGCGCCCGAACTCGCTCCTGAAGCCAGCGATTGGATGCGCGAGATGGTGGCCGCCGTCGGTTCCAATCCGTTTATCCACCGGGAGCGAGACGTGCTCAAGTTCGTGGAGGCACCGCTAAACAGATTAAAACGCGAGCCACCAGAGGTCCGGCTGGCGTTCGTCTTCGAGGCCCTCAACGAGATTGTGAGAAGCCCCTCGTTTCACTTCAAGCTCGCGTTGAAGACCGTGGTTGCAGCCCTGTTGCGCACCGGCGTCGCGCTTAGCGCCCTCGAGGCGGTGAGTTTGGTGGAGCTGGTGTCGCAACCGAAGGTGCCGTTTCCGTTTAAGGCGGTTCTGTCGGCGATCGATGGCGCTCCGGCGCACACCAAGAGAACGCCCGCGCTCCTCGCCTCGCTCGATCGCTTGCGCGCTAGTGTCACGCCTTATCACGGCCTGGCCGAGATGAAAGACATCCACCAGCGAATCGACGTTCTCATCGGCGGCCCCAAGGAAGAAGCTCTCGCACCGGCGGGCGCGTGGAGTCAAACGGTTTTCCGGGAAGTCTCCGCGTCCGGAAAGGAGTTCGAATGGCGCGCCCTGCTGCTTCACGCGCGATCGCTCACCCAGAGCACTGCGTCGAAGAAATGGCAGACCGAAGCGGTGAACCTAACCAAGCGAATCGGGCAGGCTGAAGTTCTGGATGCAGCCCGGCGCTGGTTGACGCTGGGTCCGACGCCCGGCGAAACGGCGATCCAAGCGCTGGAAGGGGAAGCGACCTACCAAAAGGGTTCGTATGGATTTTGGCCGCACTCGGCGACGCTTCCATCGCGCCGGATATCGCGAACTTTGCCTTCGCGTGCTTTCGGAAAATCCCCCTCATCGGCGCGGTTTCCCATCGGGTGGGCAATGCCTGTGTGAACGCATTGGCCGCGATGCCCGGACTCGATGGCGTGGCGCAATTGAGCCGGCTGGCGGGGAGGGTCAAGTACGACGTGGCCCGCAGGCTGATCGAAAAAGCGATGAATGAGGTGGCCAAGCGAAATCAGGTATCCCGCGACGATCTGGAATCGATGGCCGTTCCGACGTTCGGCCTGGTTAACTTGGGAGCCGCGGCGGGCGTCCGGATCGAACGCGTCGGGGATTGCGAGGCGAGCCTCGCAATTGGCCGCGAAGGGGCGTCGCTCATCTGGAGCCGTGAGGGGAAAGCCCTAAAAAGCGCTCTCGCCAATGTCAAAGAAGAACACCCGGAACGCCTCCAGGAGCTGAACCGCACTGTGAAAGAGATGGACGGCCAAATCTCGACGCAGAGGTCCCGGCTGGAGCGCCAGTTGATCTCCGAAGGGGCTTGCTCCATCGAGCGCTGGAAGCCGTGGTATCTCGATCATCCGCTGGTTTCCCATTTCGCGACCCGTCTTATCTGGGAGTTTGAGGCGGGCGGCGAAACGCGGACCGCCATTCCCTGGCACGGCCAACTAGTGGATTGGGCAGGCCAGTCCATTGAGTCTTCCAAGCAGACCCGCGTGCGGATGTGGCATCCGATCCGGTCCGACGTGCAAACCATCCTGAGCTGGCGTTGCTGGCTGGAAGACCACCAGGTCCGCCAGCCGTTCAAGCAGGCGCATCGCGAGGTTTATCTGCTGACCGATGCCGAACGCCAGACGGAGACCTACTCCAATCGCTTTGCGTCGCACATCATCCGCCAGCATCAGTTCGCCGCGCTTTCGAGGGAGAGGGGCTGGAAGTTCAAGGTGATGGGCGATTGGGATTCGCACAATACCCCGTCGCTGGATCTCCCTCAGTACAACCTGCAAGCGAAGTTCGACGTTGAATTCCCCGAAGCGGAGGACGGCGGCGACGAATCCACCTCCGCCCATGGCATCTACCTGGCCATCAGCACGGGCCGCGTCGAATTCGTCAGGTTAGAGGCTGCGCAGCCGAACCAGGCGGAAACGGGACCGTTCGGGCTGCCGATGCCAAGGAAGTTTCGAAGGCTCGGGCGAAGAGCCGCCCTTCGTCTCGAGGAGGTCTCGGCGCTGGTCTTCTCCGAGGTGATGCGAGACTGTGACCTGTTTGTGGGCGTGACCAGCATCGGTACCGATCCAGCCTGGAATCGGGATCACCCGGACGATCCGCATCTCCCCTACTGGCAAAATTTCGCATTCGGCGATCTGACCTCGGCGTCGGAGCACCGCGGGGTGGTGCTCGAAAGCCTGCTGCCGAAGCTGGCGATTCGAGATCGTTGCCGGCTGGATGGTCGCTTTCTCGTGGTTCATGGGGATCTGCATGAGTACCGCATTCACATCGGAAGCGGCAACGTTCTGATGGAGCCGGGTAGTCGCTACTTATGTATCGTCCAGGGTCCCGGGGATGCGGCCGCGAACCTCCCCCTGCCGTTTGAGGGAGACCGCATCCTGGGCGTGATTCTCAGTAAGGCGCTCCTGCTGGTAAACGATACGAAGATCAAGGACCCGGCGATCGCGCGGCAGTTGTCGTAGACCTTTCGTCCTCGATTCGGTGGTTTCGCGCGGCCGCCGGGGCCTTAGGCCAATCCGGTCTACGCCACTTGAACCACTTCGTGGACGTCTGTTTTCGCCTTCCTCCGCCTCCACGCCGCGAACCTGCGAAGCGATAGCGCAATCCCCGTATACACCAACACTGCTCCCGCCAGCGACGCCAGCCCGGCGATCGCTTGCACCGCGGCCCCGCCGACCTCGCCCGTATGCACCACGCGAGCCAGCATCCTTAGCTTCAGCCCCAGATTGTTGTTGGAAAAGGGCTCCCATTTGACCTCCGCCCCAGTGACGCGGTCGAGCGTCAAGGTCGCTCGATCCTGGGGCTGCCCGCCGGTGCCGGATTCGACGGTCACCCCGACGGTTCGCGCGGATGAATTGCGAATGCTGATGGTGCGCCATTCCGGCATGCGCGATTCGGCACGAGCGACCCATCCGTCCAGTCCCTGCCAGGGCGGAGGCGCCTCGCTCTTCGGCATCGGCACGACAGGTGCGAACTTCAGCGGCTCATTTCCCGTGATGTGGTAGACCATATCGTTGGCCCACTTGTAAGAAAGGATGATGCCCGTCAATACGATCAGCGCCAGCGGAATGCTCATCCACAGGCCGATGGTGTTGTGCCAGTTGAAGTCCCTGGCCTTGCCCGAGAGACGGCCGCGGAACCAGACGATGGGGCGGAGATGACGCCACGTCATTTTCTTGGGCCACCACAAGAATGGCCCCGACAGCACGATGACGAAAAACAGAACATTGGCTGCATCCCAGATCGGTTCCGTGCGCTCTTGCGCGACCTTGCCTGTCGCGAACCAGCGGTGCCACGCTCGGGTGGATTGAAAAAAAGCATGAACGCCCTTCGACGGCTGGCCGGTCTCCCCACCCGTGTACGGATTCACATAGAGGGTGCGGTCGCGCCCCATCACCAGTTCCACCGGTTCGGCGGGATCGGACCGAACGATGACTCCCGCTGGAGTGCCTCCCGATTTCGCAACCAGTTCGGACAGAGGAATGCGCGCGGCACCCGGCGGAGGAATCACCCGCGCGTTGCGCCGGTCCGCCCAATCGGTCATCTGCCGTTCGAAGGTCAGCAGCACGCCGGTCACCGACATCACAAAAATGATGATGCCCGCGATCACGCCCGTCATGAGATGAATCCAGAAAAGGACTTTCCGCATAGTCCAGTTTTCCTCTCGCAGTTCGAAATTGTCAAACAGCTTTTAGACGCCGCGCTTCATCGGCGGTGCCGATGGTCGCGCTACGGGCGATAAATCAGCGCGCCGCCGCCTTTCACATCGGGAATCGTAGTCACCTTCTGAGTCGCGATCTCGACCGCCACAATGGTTCCATCCCGGCGGCTCACATAAAGGTACGCGCCCTTGGGATCGCCGGCCATGGAGAGAGGCAACGGCGGACCGACCGGAATCGTAGCAGCGGCTCGCCATTCTTTGCCGTTGTAATCCTTGACGATCGCCACCAGATTCTCGGCTACGCTCAGGGCATAGATCGTTTTTGCGTCGGGCGCCATGACCAGCGCCTGCGGGGAACGCCGCATTCCGTACTCCACAATTAATTCGAGGGTGTCAGGATTGTAAAAGACCAGGATGTCCGCCGACACCTTGGCGACTACCAGGAATTTACCGTCCGGCGTCAGGGCAAGGATCCGAGGGTCGATGTTCCAGCCCTCCGGTCCGGCCCGGATGGTGCGAATCACGCTGTCCGTCGCGGGATCGATCAGGTTGAGGCTGTTGGCTCCGTCGCTTCCGACCACCAGCTTTCCGTTGGGAAGGAACAAGCCCCGGCGTGGCTCTTCGGCGACCACGATCTTCTTCATCAGCCGGCCGGTGCCGGTCGCGAAGACGAACACCGCGTTCGCTTTCCGGTCGATCAAATACAACTTCTTACCGTCGGGGTTGACAACACACCCGTCAGGGGCCTGAAGACCGGCGTCCGAAAATGTACCAACCACAGCCTTGCTATTCAAATCGATTGCGGAAGCACCCATGGGATCTTGCTTTCCCACAAACAGCGTGGAACCCGTCGGATCCAGGCACATTTGCCCCAACGTCTTCCCAACCGACACCGCTTTTGTCAGTTGCAGCTGGGTTCCATTCACCCGGTAGAGATTCACGACGCCATCCGCTGGCACGGCTGCGGCGAGTAAAGCTTCATGCTGCGCCAGCGCGGGCAAGGTTAGCGCGAGACCAACCATGAACAGCATCGACAATCTAGTTTTCAAGCAGTTTCTCCATTTCTGATACGAGACCGGCCGGAGGCACGCGATTAGATGCCGCGCCATCCATCGCTCACTACCCATCGCCGCTAAAAGAGTAGCTTGAGCGCCAATTGAAAGTTGCGAGGGGCTCCCATCTGATATTGGCTGTTGAAGCCGGTTCCCGCACTGCTGCCTAGGAGCCCAACGTTGGCCATTGAGCCGGGAAGGCCGAAGTTTGCGCCGGACATGGCGACTGCCGGTTGGGCGAATTGGGGATGATTGAACACGTTGAACAGGTTCATCTCGAAGCTAAGGCGAATTTTCTCATGTATGGGGAAGGTGCGACGAACGGAGAAGTCCAACTGCTGAAGGCTATAGGCGCGCAATGTGTTCCGCGCAAGGTCGCCGGAAACAGCTTGCTGTGTAGTTACTCCATTCACCGTGAGGGGTTGAGTTAGAGGCGTACAGAACGCTCCCTTCGTATTTGTCAAGGTGGGAGCCTGGCAGCCTGCGGCTGCGATTTGGGCGGCCGTTGCCGCATTTGGATTGCTGGGGCTTGAAACAATATTTGCGCCGTTGATTGCTTTTCCTCCGGGACAACCATAGATGGCAGGGCTTTGGGCCGCGTTTTGTTGAATGCACGGCGCGCCGCTTACATAAACGGGAATTCCGGGAATTAGATTGGGACGCTCAGTTGTAGTCAGACCCAAATACGTAGTGGAGGCGCCCGTACTTAGATCCATCGGGAGCGCCGTCTGGAAGTGATAGATCGAACCCAATGACCACTTCCCGACGATGGCCTTTGCGATCCGATTCGAGCCGAAAGCAGTGGGAACATCGTAAACCACGGAGAACCCTACGGTGTGGCGAACGTCGAAATCCGAACTCGCGCGTTCCAGAGTGGTGGGTAGGCCCGCACTCAATTGAGAGGGAGTAGGCAAATATACCGCTAGCAAAGTATTCTGCGAAGCATTGTCAGTCGAATGCGACCATGTGTAGTTACCAAGGATTCCCAGCCCATGGGAAACCTGCCTTTGGATCTTGGTTTGCAGGGCATTATAAAAGGACCTCCCGAAGTTGCCAAAGAGGCTAATCGAGTCCCCGGTCCCGCCCGCGCCGGTTCCCAACTGGGCCGGGTTCACAGCAATGGACGGATAGTTCAGGTCGCCGACGAGATTTCTTCCATTGGCTCCTACGTAACTGACGGTGAGGGTTTGCAGTTGGCCCAGTTGCTGCTCTATCGTGAAATTCGACTGGTAAACATAGGGCTGGCGGGCATTGGGAACCACCAGGATGTCACTCCCATCATTAAAGGGAGCAGCCGAAGCGAATGGCGCCGGCGTGGTGAACGGAGAGCCGGCGGCGAGCGGGAACGGAACGAACGTAAAGATGTTGGGCGCGGTCGTGTTATTGACTCTGTTAGCGTAGGGACCCTGTGATTGTGTAGCCAACTGGGCACCTGTGTCATAGAACACACCGCCGCCGGCCCTCAACACGGTTCCCCATTTAGGATCCGTTCTAAGCTGATAGGCGAATCCAAGGCGGGGGGAGAAGTCTGCCCATCTCGTCCCATAGAGCTCCGTGCCAAGAGGAGCAATCACGAGATTCTTCAGATTGGATAAATTGAAACTCGAAGGCTGGATGGCGAAGGCCGCCGCGTTATTAACGGACGCGACCGAAGGCATCACTTGCCACCGTACTCCGTAAGTAACGCTGAGACGTTGGTTGACCTTCCAGGTATCCTGAACATAGGCGGCAAATTGACGGAAACGGAAATCTGTAGGACCGATATGCTGGAGGTTTACCGTAGATGCATTGCCACATATGTAGGGTGGCAGTCCGGTTAGGGTTCCCACCGTGCAAAGATTTGGAGTGGGGATGCCGGCAAGCAACGCAAAAGAGTTGTTACCGTTGTTGTACGCTGGCTGGGCGACATCGGCGGTGAGCTGCCGGAAATCGAATCCGAACTTAATCGCATGCGTTCCTACGACGTAGCTGACCGTGTCCAGGATATTTATCGAAGCATCGCTCTGGTTGGTGGAATGCTCTGAAAGAGAGAAACCAGTGACTCCGCCAGTAAAGCCGGTAATCGCGAACGCAATGTTAGAAAGGTCATAACCCGCCGCAGGTTGCGCATAGCCAGCCGGGAAAATTTTCGTCAAATCGTCAGAGAAATTAATAGGAAGCGCACTCGCTACTCTAGTGTTGTACGAGTAGTTAAAGCGCGCATCATTGGTCGCCCTGCTGGAAAAGATATACGACCAGCCCGACGTATAGGTCTGGCTTCCGTATGTTGTAGCATTGTTATCGACAGTGGTGGCATTGAGCAGCTGTGATGGCGTGTGGGTGTAGCGGAAAAACACATTTGACTTGCTGCTCAGATTGTAATCGCCACGGATGCTAAAGGCATCAAGCTTCGTTGTGCCGGGAAAGCTCCCAACATCATTCGCGATGCAAGTGGTCGTGTTGGTGCACGGCGTGGATGGGTTTCCGGTCGGCAAAGCCCATGCGTTCAAGAACTGCGCCATATAACCCGTGACTCCATTATTGGTCGCCTGCGCAGCCAAGGCCCGCGCCGACGCCGTGGGAACCGGAGAGCTCGTGGGAGTGGGATTCTGAAGGCGCAAACCTTCGTAGGAAGTGAAAAAGAACAATTTGTTCTTGATAATCGGGCCCCCGACAACTCCTCCGAAGTCGTTCTGGATCACGATGGGGCGCGATTGCGCCGTAGCATTTCTAAACCAGTCATTGGCATCCAAAACGGTGTTGCGGAGATAGTCGAAGGCATCGCCATGAAAAGAGTTGGTCCCACCGCGAGTGACCAGCGAAATTTGGCCTCCGGGCGTGCTACCGAACTCCGGAGCAAACGTTGACGTGGTAATGCGAAACTCCTGCAAGGCATCAATGGATGCCAGGTTCTGGTATCCGCCGCTGGCCACGGTCGTGGCCCCGGCGCCGACGCCGCCCGACGAAAGCGTATTCCCAGCGGACGAGGGGTTTGCCATTGCGCTCACGCCGTCAACAGAGAAGTAGTTCGTATCCGCACGCTGGCCATTCACCACGAATTGTCCCTGAGTGGCCGCGTTCACGGGCACAGTATTCACACCAGGGGTTATCGTAATGAGGCTCTGGAAACTCCGCCCGTTCAGTGGCATGCTTTGCAGAAACTCTTGCTCCACCACGGTGCCAACCGACGCATCCTGCGTATTGATTGTCGGCGCGGCGGCGACCACAGTCGCGCTGTCGGTCACGGAGCCGACCTCCATTCTGAAGTTCTCGGACACCGTGTCGCCGACGTGGAGGGTCAGGTCGGTCCTGACCGACTCCTTGAAGCCCGTGTTCTTGACCGAGATTCGGTATCGGCCCGGCGCGAGACTCGGAAACGAATACAAGCCCGCCGAGTTAGTTCGCGTGGACTGGCCAACGTTGGTGTCCTCGTTGGTCGCCTGCACCGTCGCGTTGGGAACAACAGCCCCGCTGGGGTCCGAGACCGTCCCGGAAAGATTCGCCGAATCCGACTGCGCAAGCAAACCCGCAGCCATCGATAAACTCAGGAAGAAAGCAAAACCACAGCGCGTTCTCATGACCCACCTCCAAGCGTCGCTTACGTGGCGTGTGTCTGGACGTTAACATAAGGTTTCTTTGCAGCACAAACAGTTATTTCAAAGCTGGACTTATCGGTGCCGCCGATGATGCCGAAAGGCCCGTCGGGCTCCATTCCAGTCCGATTTTCAACGATCGGGCACGCTCATAAACCGCCGCCGCCGCGGCCACATCCTGCAATGCGGTGCCCGTGGAATCGAAGATGAATCGCTGCCCGGCGCTGGTCCGCCCTTTCGCCATTCCAGCGATGATCTGGCCTAATTCGGCATGAATCGCGTCAGCCGTCATCAGGCCCGCGCGGATGGCATGATGAGACTCGCCCACCGCGGCGGACTGCGCCCGCAGATCGGCAACCACCACGCAGGACGCGACCAGATCGGCATCCAGTTCCTGCTTTTCCGGACTATCGGCGCCCACCGCGGCGATAAACATTCCGGACGGGATCCAGTCGCGACGCAGGAAAGGAGACCGGCTCGGCGTGCAGGTGACGCAGACGTCGCTTTGCCCCAGCGCCGCGGCAAGATCCGCCGCAGGCTTGACATCCATCGCCAGCAGCTCCGTCATTGCAGCGGCGAAACGCTCCGCCTCCTCCGGGAAGGGCGACCACACGTACGCTTTTTCAAGCGGCAATACATGTCGCAAGGCGCGAAGCTGAATTTTACCTTGATTGCCGCATCCGCAGATCGTGGCGACCTTGGAATCGGGCCGGGCCAGATACTTCGCCGCCACCGCCGTAGCCGCGCCCGTGCGCTGGATGGTGACCTCGATCGAATCCATCACGGCCAGGGGCACCCCGTTGTCGGCCTGGCTCAGCAGAATCAGGCCCTGAATGTTCGGTAGCCCGAAACGCTCGTGATTCTTGAAAAATCCGCCATTCATTTTAACGCCGAAATAGGGGAAGGGTTTGCGCAGGCCGCCGGCCTTGATATGAAACTCTCCGTCGATGGCGTCAACGTGGGCCAGCGCGGGCTCGAACGCCGCGCCTTCCGCGTGCAGACGAAACGCATCCTCGACGATCCTCACATAGTCGTTGAACGTCAGGAGCGAAGCGATTTCATTCCGGCTGAGCAGCAGCATGGTGGATACACCAGAATCGCGGTCGCGCCCCCGGCTGTCAAATAGATAATTCGCGGGCCCGGTTATGGTGAAAACCGATATCGACGAAGCGGCTGGTGGGGCGGGCCATCGGTCCGCAGCCGCCTGCCAGGCGGCTCTTGCAGGCTGACGAGCGAGCCTGCTGGTAGCAGGCTGCGGGCCGATGGGCCGCCCCAGACCTACTAAAGGTCCTTTTGCATGCGCCAGTGAGGAATCAGGTCGAACAGCGTGTTCGTCTGGTCCATCCGTTGATAGCCATGCTTGCGGTAAAACGGCACCGCGCCCTCCCTGGCGTTCAACATGACGAATTTCGCTCCCCGCTCCCGGGCGCGCCGCTCGAGCGTTACCAGAATCAGGCCTCCCACGCCCGTCGACCGGTATGCTTCTTCCACCGCCATGCACCGCACCTGTGCTTCCTCCGCCGTATTCAAGTGCAGCCTGCCAGTGCCCACCAGTTTCGACCCATCCCACGCCGTCAGGTGAAACGCGTCCTGTTCATGCTCATCCCGCCCGCTCTCGCGAGACTTTGTCCATTGCTCCCGCAGCACGCGCCAGCGCAAGTCGTAATAGAGATCCAACTCCTCTTGTGTCCTGGGTTCCCGGACCTCAATCGCCATGTATTAGTCAATATACGCGATGCTCGGGGCCCGCGTTTCCAGCCATGGCTGGTTCCCTCGTTGAGTAATGTTCCACCACCTTGTCGGTCGCTTTCAAACCGCTTCCCGTCAGGACCACCACCACGCGGTCGGCGGCGGCGATGACGCCCTCTCTGCGCATGGCGGCGATTGCGCCGGGCGCCGCGGCGGCGGTCGGCTCGACGTAAACGCCCTGCCGCCCGAGCGCCTCGACGGAATCCCAGATCAAATCGTCGGTCACAGTCCGCACCAGTCCCTTGGAACCTCGAATCGCTTCGAGAATCGCCTTGCCGCGAACCGGCTTGGCCACCGCGATCCCTTCCGCCGCGGTCGGTCGCGGCTCCGCCGCGGGCACATCCGAAAGACCCTTCGACCAGGCCTGATAAATCGGATCGCAATTCGCCGATTGCACGGCCGCGAGCCTCGGCATGGACCGGATGATGCCCGCCTTGAGAAGATCCGAGAATCCCAGATATAAGCCCGACAGCAACCCGCCACCGCCCACCGGGAGCACCACCCAATCGGGCGGATTCCAGGACAACTGCTCGGCGATTTCGTAAGCGGCCGTTTTCATCCCCGCGAGGAAATACGGACTCCAATTATGACTGGCATAAAAAGTTTCGCCCGCCGCGTTCCATGCCGCCCGCGCGGTATCGGCGCGTGTCCCCGGCACTTTCATCAGCCGCGCGCCGTACATCGCGATCTGCGCCGCCTTGCCCGCCGACGCACTCTCCGGTATGTAGATGTCGGCGCGGATGCCTGCCAGCGCGGCGTAAGCGGCGATCGACGCCCCGGCGTTTCCCGAGGAATCCTCGATAATCCCGGTCACCCCCCAACTCTTCAGCTTGGTGATCATCACCGCGCTTCCCCGATCTTTATACGATCCGGTCGGACACAGGAAGTCGAGCTTCAATTTCAAGCTGAACTCGTCGAGCTGGGCATCGCCAAGCGGCGTGACGCCTTCGCCCAGCGTGACGGCCGGAGAAGAAGCGTCTATGCCCAAGGCTTCGCGATAGCGCCACAGGCTGGGCGGGCGGCTCGCCAGATCGCCGGGGGAGAACATAGCGGAGGCGGAAAGCGTGAGATAACTCCCGCATTCGCATCGCCAGCGCGGGCGATCTTCGGGGAACGCGGCCTCACAGGAAGCGCAGACAAGCATACAGCCTCATTATGCGGGCGCGGCGACTGTGGAGCAAATTCGAATCTACGGCCTTCAGTAATCGCTTTTGCCGATGGCTGGGCTAGCGGGATGTGGCGCGAGCTTTAGCTTGCAGCATCGGCTCACCGATGTCCCTCGAGTGAAGACGTCGGCTGAAGGCCGACGCTGCAGACTAAAGTCCGCGCCACCAGAACCACCTATCGGGTAGGCTCACCACTCAGGACACGACCCGCGCGACAGGCTTGGTGTGAAAGTGTTGCTGCAACAGCTCGATCAACGCCATGGCCGCCGGACGCAGAGCGCGAGGCTTTGGGTAGACAATGGCCAGCGTCCGGCGCAAGGCCAGCCGCGGAATGGGGAAAGTCTTGATGCGCAGCGATTTATTGTCGGTCGAAAACGCACTTTCCGGAAGCAGCGAAACACCCAATCCGCGCGCCACCATCGCCTTGATGGCCTCCGCTTCGGCCAGTTCGATGGCGACCCGCGGCGTGATCTTTTCGTTGAACAAAAACCGGTCGATCAGTTTCCTGGTGTTCTGTCCGCGCCTTGGCAGGATGAACCGTTCCGCCGCAAAATCGGAAATCTTCAGAAGGGTTTTTTTGGCCAAAGGATGGCTCGCCGCCATCACGCCGACGAAGGATTCTTCAAATACCACGATCTTTTCGAGGGCCGCGGAATTGAACGGCAACACCACCAGCGCGAGATCGAGCCCGCCTGCCCACATCTGCGTCCCGATCTCCTGAATCGTCCCGCCGGTGATAGTCAATTCCACGTTCGGATATTTCTGCGTGTATTCCATCAGGATCGACGGAAGGTGATAAAGCAGCGTCGTGGAGGCGCAGCCGAAGGCCAGTTTGCCGCAGTACGGATCCCTGGCCGTTTTCACTTCCGTTTCGGCTTCCTCCAGCAGGCGGAAGATGTTGCGGCTGTGCTCCAGCAGATTCTCACCGGCTGGGGAAAGGCCGACGTTGCGCCGGTTGCGAACAAACAACTCGACTTTAAGCGAGTCTTCCAGTTCGCGAATGTGCTGGCTCACCGTCGACTGGGAAATAAACAGGACATGGCTGGCGCGGGTAAAGCTCTTGGTCTCGGCCACCGCGCGAAACACTTCCAGTTGCCGGAAATTGATCGGCATGCCCATCTAGTATACCGATCACAACTACCCGTCATTTATCTACTTTCGCATTCGGCTTTACAGCGCCGGCATTTCCCGCCGCGTAGCGGTCAAACCAGTAGATCTGCCATTCCAGAACCTCCACCAGATGCTTCGGCTCGGTCCGCAGGCTGTGCGGTTCCCGGGGGAAAATGACCAGCTCCGTGGGGACGCCGAAATGCGACAGCGCCCGGAAAAATTCCTCGCCTTGTTCAAGCGGGACGCGATTATCCACCTCGCCATGCAGAATCAGCGTCGGCGTCTTGACGTTCTTTGCATTACGGATGGGCGAGTACTTCCAGTAAAGATCGAAGTTTTCCCACAAATCGCCACCGAAATCGCGGCTATGGCCGTAGTAGGCGTCGCGGACCCCTTCAACGCTCACCAGATCGGAGATGCCGCTCAGCGTGATCGCCGCCTTGAACCGGGTGGTCTGGCCCACCACCCAATCCGTCATAAATCCGCCGAAGCTCTGCCCGGTTAATCCCAGCCGCCCCTTGTCCACCCACGGATACTTCGCCAGCGCCGCGTCCACGCCCGCCATGACGTCGCGATACGCCTTGCCTCCCCATTCCTTGTCGACGCCGCGTTGAAACGCCTCGCCGTAACCCGACGATCCTCGCGGATTCGTCAGCAGCACCGCCCAGCCGCGCGCCGCGTACGATTGCGCTTCCAGGTTCCAGATCGGCCCCCACATGCCGTTCGGACCACCGTGAATCATCAGCATCATCGGATACGTTTTTCCGGCCTGCCATCCCACCGGCTTCAGGACGAATCCCTCCACCGCCCATCCGTCATCGCCCTTGAACGGCAGCCGTTCCAGGCGTTGAAGCTCAAGCGAAGAGAGCAGCTTCTCACTGAGATGCGTAAGCTGGCGCGGGCTTCCGCCCGGAAGATCCATCGCGAAAATGTCGCCTGGATGAAGGTCGTCCGTGCCCGCGTAGGCGATCGCCCGATCGCCTTCCCCGATGCTCACGGTCCGGATGCTGCCGTTCACTTGAATCGCGGTTTCTTTCCGCGACGCGAGATCGAGACGGAAAAGAAGATGCTCACCGCGTACCGCCGCGACGTAGACCAGACTGCGATCTCCTGCCGCCCACTCCAGTTCCGTCGGATACGTGATCGCGTCGCTGGCCACCGCGAACGCGCCCGCGTCCACATTGGATACAAACAACTTGGGAATGGAGACTTCGTCGCTGCTCCCGATATAGGCCAGGTTCTTGCCGTCGTGCGACCACCGCAGCGTGTGCACAAAAACGTCCGCCGCGACGACCTTGGTGTTATTTCCGCGATCTGGATCAACCGTGTGAACCTCGCTATCCCGCATCAGCGACTGGTCCGTTCGCTCCACCGCGTACGCAATGCGCGAGCCATCGGGCGACCACTGTGGATCGGTATCGTTATTATTCTCGCCAGACGTGATCTGCCGCGCCGCCGCGCTTTTCACGTCGACCACCCACAGATGCGAGCGCCTGTCGTCGTAATACCCCGCGCCATCCAGTTTGTAAGCGGGGTTCGTGTAATCGCGAACATCGCTGCGATCTTTGTTCGGCGCAAGACTGTCACTGGGGCCGATCCTGCTCACGCACGCCAGCCGCGCGCCGTTGGGCGACCATTGGAACGCAGTCACCCCGTTCTTCAGCTCCGTCAGCCGGCGAGGCTCTCCTCCCCGTATCGAAATGAGGTACACCTGCGCCCTCTGCGCCACTCCCGTCTGGGGATCGTGACGCGCCGATAGGAACGCGATCGAAGCTCCGTCCGGACTCCAGCGAGGAGAACTGGAACTCTCCGCGTTGGTGAGCGCCCACGGCTCGCTCGACCCGTTGAACGGGACCATCCAGATCTGGCTTCGTTTCCGGTTCTGTTTCCGGTCAATGGAGGTGACTACGTACGCGACCGTCTTTCCGTCCGGAGAAATCTGCGGATCGGAAGCAACCTCCAGCGCATAATAATCCTCCGGCGTAATCGGCCTCGCACCGGCCGCCGCCAGCATCGCAAGGACAAATAGAGAAGTTGCTGTTTTCATGTCGATCCCCCCCTACAACACCGAAGCCATTCGCCGGTCGAGAACAATCTCGCCTTCCTTCATCACGAGCAGCGCATTCCGCAGATGGCGCAGGTCCTCAAGCGGATTCCCGTCCAGTAACAACAAGTCCGCGATAAACCCTTCCTGCACTTGGCCCAGAAGAGGCTGTCCCAGAAAGCGCCCGCTCGCCGAGGTCGCAGACCGCAAAGCATCCGCGCGGGAAAGGCCCGCGCGAACGTATTCATCCAGTTCGTCGTGCAACGAATCGAAGGGCGTATTGGTGACGCCGCAGTCGGTTCCGGCAATGATGTTGACGCCCGCCTCGCAAAACTTTGTCAGATGATCGCGCCGCGCCTCCAGCCGGGCGACCGTGTGGCCGCTGCCGCCCGAAGCCCGTATGGCTTGCGCGATCCGAATGCCGGAAATCGCCGTCGGCCCCACCACGATGCCCTGGTCTTTCATTCGTGCCGCGATTCCTTCATCGAATTGAGGCAGCCCCGCGGGCCCGGTAAAGCTGGCGTGTTCGATGATATCGACGCCGGCGTCCATCGCGCGCACGATGCTCTCTACCGCATGGCAATGCGCAGCCACGTGCATCCCGTTGGCGTGCGCGGCGTGCGTGGCTGCCTTCATGACCTCGAGCGGAAGATCCGCTTCTTCGGGCCGCGTGCCGGGGGTCAGCCCTCCGCCCGATGCGATTAATTTCACGAAGGACGCGCCCTCGCGTGCCTGACGCTCTACGGCCCGCGAGGCCTCCTCCGGCGTCGTCACTTCGATTCCGAAAAAATGACAGTGTCCTTTGGGACGAGTGATCGGCGCGCCGGCGGCCAGCACTCTCGGACCCGGCAGGTCGCCACGATTTACTCCGCGCTGCACCTGGAATACCAGTTCAGCGGGACCGCCGCAATCGCGCACGGTCGTAATTCCGGCGCAGAGCGCGACGAGAAGATTCCGGGTGGCCGTCTGGAGTTTCTCTTCCTCGCTCGACTCGAAGAACGTGTCGCGAGGCCGATCGCCCGCATCCAGAAACAGATGGACATGCGCATCGATTAATCCTGGACAGACATACAGCCCTGACGCGTCAATATCGACCTTTCCCCGCCGCTCGTTTGAGGACGCAGCGATCCTGCCGCCGTCGATCTCGATCGTTTGGTCTTGCGAGACCAGGTTGCGATCGGCGTCGACGACCCTGGCGTGAGAGATCAGTATGGATTTCCGCATCCGAACTGACATTGTACGGGCCACTCGCAGTGAACACAAATCGATATTACGGCCACCCTTTCATCGGTCATGCCGATGGTTCAAAACCGCCAATATCGATTTGACAGCTTTGGAGCCGTGCAACGATACTCCATGAGTATGCGCGTTGCCCTCGCTTTCCTTTGTACCGGACTCGCCGCCGGCCAGGACTATAATCTCGGCGCGCTGCACTGGCGCAACATCGGGCCGAATCGCGGAGGCCGTTCGCAAACCGCGGCCGGAAGCGCGCGCCGTCCTCTGGAGTATTATTTCGGCGCCACCGGCGGAGGCCTGTGGAAGACCACCAACGGCGGCGTCACATGGTTCCCGGCTACGGACGGCCAGATTCACAGTTCCTCGGTGGGCGCGGTCGCGGTCGCTCCCTCCAATCCGGATGTCGTCTACATCGGCATGGGCGAGACCGAACTGCGCGGCAACATCATGCAGGGCGATGGCCTTTATAAATCGACCGACGCAGGGAAAACGTGGAAGCACGTGGGGCTCGCCGACACCCAGGCCATCGCGAGAATCCGCATCGATCCTAGCGATCCGAATCTCGTCTATGTCGCGGCGTTGGGGCACGCTTATGGACCGAACGAGGAGCGCGGCGTATACCGATCCTCCGACGGAGGCGCGACATGGAAACGCGTTCTGTTTCGCAACAATCGCGCCGGAGCCGTCGATCTGTCGATGGATCCGAATCATCCACGGGTTCTTTACGCGACCATCTGGGACGTTTACCGAACTCCCTGGTCGCTGTCGAGCGGCGGCCCTGCCACCGGGTTTTTCAAATCCACCGACGGCGGGGACCACTGGACGGAAATCACTAGAAACCCGGGGTTGCCGCGCGGCATTCTGGGGAAAATCACGGTGTCGGCGTCGGGAGCCGACTCCAATCGTATTTACGCGCTCGTCGAAGCCGACGACGGAGGCCTGTTCCAATCCGACGACGCCGGAGCCACGTGGAAGCTGATGACTGCCGACCGCAGCATCCGGCAGAGGGCGTTTTATTTCTCGCGCATCGCCGCCGACCCTCAGCGCCGCGACACGGTCTACGCGATGAACGTCGAGTTTTACCGCTCCGACGACGGAGGCAAGACGTTCCGCCGCGGCCACACGCCCCACGCCGATCATCACGACCTCTGGATCGCTCCCGACAATCCGCAGCGCATGATCGCTTCCGACGACGGCGGTGCATCGGTCACGACCGACGGCGGGAATACCTGGACGTTGCAGCACTTTCCGACCGCCCAGTTCTATCACGTCACCACCACAGCCGAGTTCCCGTATCACGTCTGCGGCTCGCAACAGGACGACGGGACGGCGTGTGTCCCCAGCGACAGCGCCCGGAATCTGCGCGACCCGACCGCATCGGCGAACGACTATATGTACGGCGCCGGCGGAGGCGAAGCCGGCTATCTTTCCGCCGATCCGAAGAACGCCAATACTTTTTACGGTGGCGATCAGGCCGGCATTATCACCCGCTACGATCGCCGGACGGGCGATTCGCGAGTCATCAACGTCGACCCATTGTTCTTTTCCGGCATGCCGGCGCAATCGCTGCGGGAGCGCTGGCAATGGACCTTCCCCATCGTCTTCTCGCCCGTCGATCCCAACACTCTTTATGCTTCCTCGCAACACCTGTGGAAGACCACATCGCAGGGCCAGCACTGGGAAGTCATCAGTCCCGATCTCACCCGCAACGATCCGAGCACACTCGGCGATTCCGGCGGCCCTATCACCAAGGATCAGAACGGACCGGAAATCTACGGCACCATTTTTTCGATTGCACCCTCGCGGCATGACGTAAGCACCATCTGGACGGGCTCCGACGACGGATTGGTCTATGTCACCCGCGACGGCGGAAAACATTGGACCAACGTCACGCCTCCGAATATGGGGGATTTCAGCCGCATCAGCCTCATTGAAGCGTCGACTTCCGACCCCGCCGCGGCCTACGTGGCGGCGAAGCGCTATCAGATGGACGACCGCCAGCCCTATCTGTTCAAGACTCACGATTATGGAAAGACCTGGACAAAAATTACCAACGGAATTCCGGCCGGCGATTTCTTGCAGGCCATTCGCGAAGATCCGGCGCGGGCGGGGCTCCTCTATGCGGGCACGGAGCATGGCATCTATATTTCGTTCGACGATGGCGCGCACTGGCGGTCGCTGGCGCTGAATCTTCCCGATACGCAGATCGCCGACATCCTGGTCGAGAAGCACGACCTGGTGATCGCGACACACGGCCGCTCGTTTTATGTTCTCGATGACATCGACATGTTGCGCCAGTTGACGCCCCAGGTGACCAGCGCTCCCTTTCATCTTTTCGAACCCAGGCCGGCCATCCGTCCCATCAAGCCAGCCGTTGTCGATTACTACCTTTCAAGCGGCGGTGCCAAGGTAACCATCGAAGTTCTCGACCCAAAGGGCCAGGTGATCCGTTCGTTCAATAGCGCGGTCGCTCCGGACTACGTCGCGTCCGATCCAGGCGACGGCTCGACGCCCGCAGGGCCCGCTGGCGCTCCAACTACCAAGGCCGGTTCGAACCGCTTCGGTTGGGATCTCCGCTATCCTGGCGCAGTCACGTTTCCTGGAATCGTTCTGCGCTACGCCACCCCTGGCGAGGGCCCCATCGCCCCTCCCGGAGAATACTCCGTGCGTCTCACCGTCAACGGGACCACCCAGACCAAGCGCCTCGTGATTGAGAAGGATCCTCGCCTCACCGACGTAAGCGAGGCCGAATTGCAGGAGCAATTCCGCCTGGCGATGCAGATCCGCGACCAGACCGATCGCGCGCACCGCGGCGTTCTGAAAATCCGCGCCCTCCGCGAGCAGCTCCAGCAGAAAGCCCAGGCGGCCGGCGACGCGGTGATCGCGCAACGCTCCTCTCAGATCGTGTCCAAGCTGGCCGAGGTGGAACAGGATCTGTACCAGGTCCGCAATCGCAGCCCTCGGGACACGCTGAATTACCCGATCAAGCTAAACAACCAGCTCGCCGTGCTGCAACATGAGGTCGACACAGGCGACAGCCGCCCCACCGATCAGGACTACGTAGTTTTCAAAGAGCTCACCGCGCGTCTCGACGAAATTCTGGCGCGCCTCAATAGTGTCGTCTCCGGCGATCTGGATTCGTTCAACCAGAGCCTCGCGGCCAAGCACGTAGAGGCGGTCAAGGTTCCCTGACAAGCTGGCTCGCGTCAGGACGCAGAAATCGCCCGTCTCCGTGTTTTCAAGCAGGAATAGCGCCCACCGGGTGGCGATCAAGCATCTCAGCATTGACGATAAAACTACATCGTAGTAATGTAAAACTACAAGGTAGTAGATACGCCAACCCCTTGCCCCAACCCAAACTAAGCAAGCTCGAACTCGGAATCCTGGAAGCCCTCTGGGTTCACGGGAGTGCGTCCATACGGGAGGTTCAGGAAGCATTTCGCGATCCGCGCCCCGCCTACACGACCGTCCAGACGACTATTTACCGCATGGAAGCAAAGGGCACGTTGCGCCGCGTCCGCAAGATCGGCAAGGCCGACATCTTCGAACCTCTGGTGGCCCGTGAAGCTACTCGAAACCGCGTGCTGGACGAGATCCTGAGCTTCTTCGGCGGCCAGGCGGCGCCGATGATGGCGCAGCTCGCCGACGCCGGGAAACTGACGCCGGACGACATCGGCGAACTGGAGAAAACAATCAAAAAGCTGAAGGCGCAGAGGAGGCAGGAAGGAAAGGGTGAGCCCAAATGACGGAGGCAGTGCTGGTAAATCTCTGGGGACATCTCTGGCAGTCGACAATCTTCGCCCTCGCGGCCGGATTGATGACCGTCGCGTTTCGGGCAAACTGCGCTCAGGTTCGTTCTTGGCTGTGGCTGAGCGCATCGCTGAAATTCCTCGTGCCGTTCGCTCTGTTGTTGAACCTGGGGAGCTATCTCGAAACATGGATACCAGCCGCGCGGCAAGTCGCAATCCCGCTGGCCTCGTACCCACTCACGTCGTACACGATAGAGCATTTCAGCGCACCGTTCTTTCCGGAAAGCATGCCTTCAACGGCCCCGGTGCCGGACACGATCCACTGGATTCTTCTTGTCATCCTCCCGGTCTGGCTCACCGGATTCGCAACCGTGGCGTCGATCCGATTCCGCGGCTGGCTTCGGGTCCGCTCGGCAGTGCGTGCCAGCACCGCAACGGGCCTTTCGGACACAGTACAGATTCGCACATCTCCCCATCTTCTAGAGCCCGGTGTCGTTGGAATCGTGCGCCCTGTCATCTTGCTGCCCGAGCGAATTACGGAACATCTGGTGCCATCGGAACTCGAAACAGTTCTCGCGCACGAGCTTTGCCACATCGGCCGTCGCGACAATCTTTTCGCCGCGATTCACATGATCGTCGAAGCGGTGCTCTGGTTCCATCCGCTGGTCTGGTGGATCGGTGCGCATCTCGTTGAAGAGCGCGAGAGGGCCTGCGACGAAGAAGTGTTGAGCCGCGGCGGCCACCCCGAAGTCTATGCCAACGCAATTCTCAACGTCTGCAAACTCTATGTGCAATCGCCGCTCGCGTGCGCGTCCGGAGTATCCGGCGCAAGCATCAGCCGAAGAATTGAGGCCATTATGTTGAATCGCCGCTTGCAACGATTGAATCGTGCGAAGAAGTTTCTGCTTGCGGGCGCAGGAACGGCCACACTGGCGGGCCCCGTAGCAATCGGACTCCTCATCGGCATAGGCACCTCGCCCGTAATCCGCGCTCAATCAACACGGCAGAAATTCGAGGTTGCTTCGATCCGCACTTGCGGCGCAAACACAGTCGTGCCCCTTCGCGAAGGGGGAGGCTTAGGAGATATCGGGCCGTCGCCCAACCGGGTGACCAGAAGCTGTGTCACTGTTATGTCCCTCCTCCAGACTGCTTACATTATCTTTGCGGACGGTCAGAATCGGACGCTTTCTTCGGTCCAGATGCCTCCAATTGAGAAAGCCCCGGCCTGGATGTCTTCGGACCTTTACACAATAGAAGCAACGGCCGAGGGCGCCCCGGGCCAACCGGCGATGCTTGGGCCCATAATGCAGTCGCTGCTCGAAGACAGGTTCCGCTTGAAACTTCACCGCGAGACCAGAAGCGGGCCGGCGTTTGAGCTGACAGTGGTAAAAGGGGGCTCCAGGCTAAAGGACAGCAATGGCACCTGCTCGGTTGATGTGCCGCCAGCAGCCGTTCCTCGTGACGCCACAGGACATCCCGTTCCTGGCTTTTCCAGCGGCCGCGTTTCTCCGCCAAGCCAGCCAGACGAGCCATGCCGTTTGAGACTCAACTTAAGAAGCGGACCAAACCAACTTTTCCTTTCGAGTGCAACTCCTATCGACCAGTTTTGCTCATACCTGTCCCACGTTACCGGCCAGACGATCATCGACCGGACGGACCTCAGAGGCAAGTTCGATATCCGCCTCGAATACTTATCGGAACGGACCAATCCGGGACCCGCCGCAGTCGAACAGAGTGACGGGTCAGCGGAGATTCAGCCTGCGGCATCCCTGTTCACGGCGTTGGAGCAACAACTAGGGTTGAAACTCGTGCCGGTCAAAGGAACCCGGCAGGTTATAGTCATCGATCACGTCGAAAAGCCATCGGGGAACTGATGCCGTATAGCCGCGAAATCGTCCTCGCCGCGGACGATCCTCAATTGTCGGGCTCATAATGCAACGCTAAGCAGCCGTGACGGTCTCTTCCCTGTGCTGGCGAACCCGCAGCTTCTTCCACCACATGTAATATCCGGTGATGGCCTGAATCACCAGCATCATGCTGGATAAGCTCACTAGTATCTTGGTCGGATAACCATACAGGTCCCCCGTATGCGTCGCGCGGTTTACAATAATGGCGCGCGTCCCACTCGCCACTGTGCGGGAGTCCTGAAGGCTTAATACCTTGCCGCTGAACTGGTCGACATTCGCCCAACTCCGTCCACCCGGCGTCAGGTCCTCGGGATAATGCAGCGACACTAAATAGGACGCCTTGGGACCTCCCGGCATTGAAATCGCCAGAGCCTGCGTCCCCGGCATCGCCGCCAGAGCGATCTGCAAGCTTTGATCCACGGTAATCGGCGTAACGCCCGGCTGCGGAACCGAGGGAATATTCTTGCCGACCTTCTTGGTTCCGTCCCTCTGATGCAGATAAGTCTCGATATCATCGTCGAAGCGGATCGCAATGCCCGTCACGCCCAACACCACCAGAACCACCGCCGAGTAGATGCCCGCCGTGTTATGCAAGTCGAAGCTGATCCGGCGCGCATTGGCGCTCCAGTTGACCGAAGCCCGTTTTACGGGCCACCACAAATAGACTCCCGAACAAACCAGAAAAATCAAAATGGCTGTAGCCCCGGCAACGAAATTGGAACCCATCTTCCCCGACCTTGGGTTCATCATCAGCCGCAGATGGAGTTGATGAATATTCCCCATCAGCGTCGACGGATCACGCTCGACGATCGCTCCGGTGTACGGATTCATGGCCACCGATTTCGGACCCTTTACCCCGAACTGCACGGGGTCCGTGGGCTTCTGCGGCAGGCGGAGCGTGCCGATTCTCTGCCCCGGATACGCCTTCTGCGCCGCCTTGAAAAGGTCGGCCAGAGGCATCCGGGTGCCTTGCGGGTCGACATGAAAAAACGAGAGATGAGTCAGACGGTCGATGTCCTCCTCAAACGCCATGATGCTTCCGGTAACGCCGATGATCACGACAAAGATCCCGGCGATCAGCGCGCCGTAAAGATGGAGATTGAAAATCAGTTTGCGCATTGTAGTGCAATGCTAAGAGCAAAATCGCTAGAGTGTCAAATAGATAGTTTCCCGAGCGGAGGATCGGTCCCACCGATGGAACTCAGGCGGCTTTTTTTAGGGACTCCAAACGTTCGACGAAAAGCCGCAGTGGGTTCCGGAATCGTCTGCAGCCGGAAGTGTGGCACGCCCGCGAAATCAGCCATCCCAACGTGTGCAAGATTTTCGAGATCCACGGATGAAGACCCCATCGGCCAGGCGGAATGAAGCACTGCTTTTCGCCGAGCTTCCATCTCTGACATTTCGTTACGTCTGGGGGATTGACCGGGATTGCCCACGTTCCGCATACTTGGGGTAACAGGCCAAACATGAACATCCGACTTGCCCTCTATTTATTTGCGGGCGCAGCCGCTGCGCAGACGCCGACTTTCACGAAAGACATCGCCCCCATCCTCGACAGGAATTGCGTGGTATGTCACCGGCCGGGAGATATCGCTCCGATGTCGCTGATGTCTTATGAGGAGGTCAGGCCCTGGGCGAAGTCGATCAAGGCGCAAGCCGGCATGGGCAAGATGCCGCCGTGGCATGCGACCGAGCCGCGGGGGACCTTCTCGAACGATCGCCGGTTGACGGATCGGGAGAAGGAAACACTGGTGGCTTGGGTGGATCGCGGCGCGCCGAAGGGCGATCCCAAGGATCTGCCGGCCGTCCCGACGTTTACCGCGGGCTGGGAAATCGGCAAGCCGGACGTGGTATTGAGCATGGCCAAGCCGTACGCGGTTCCGGCGTCGGGAACCGTGAATTATCAGTATTTCCAGATCCCGACCAATTTTACGGAAGATAAGTGGGTCCAGTCGATCGAAGTACGCCCCGGCGTTCGCAGCGTGGTCCATCACGTTCTGGTGTTCTGCCGCGAACCCGATGGCGAACTGGCTCGTCCGCCTTTTACCTCCGTTGTTCCGAAGATGCCGGCGGTGGGAACCAGCAACGTAGATAAAAGTCGCGGAGCATTGATCGCGACCACCGCGCCGGGCACCAACGCGATGACGTTTCCCGCAGGAACGGCGCTGCGGATCAAAGCGGGCTCCGTGCTGATGTTCCAGGTTCACTACACGGCGAACGGCAAACCGACCGAGGATACGTCGAGCGTCGGAATGATCTTCGCCAAGCAGCCTCCGCAACAGGAGATGCGCACCACCGCGTTCATGAATCCGCTGTTTACGCTGAAACCGGGCGACCCGAATGGCGAAGTCGATTCGGCGATCGAGTTTACCGAGGACACCCACATTTACGCGATCTTCCCGCATACGCATCTGCGCGGGAAGGATTGGTCGTATCAGGTGGTTTATCCGGACGGGCGCAAAGAACAGGTGCTCTCCGTCCCGCACTACGATTTCAACTGGCAGACGTTTTACACGTTCACGAAGCCGCTCGCCGTTTCCAAAGGGACGCGCCTCGAAGCGATCGCGCATTACGACAACTCGGAGAACAATCCTTCGAACCCCGATCCGAAGATCGCCGTGCATTGGGGCGAGCAGACGTGGCAGGAGATGCAGTACACGGGACTGACCTTCACGGTCGACGAAAAACCTGTTGGATCGGGCGGCAGTAACCAGTGAACATCGAAGGCCACGCGGCGATCGTCACTGGAGGTGGTTCTGGACTAGGCGCGGCAACCGCTCAAAGGCTCGCGGAGAGCGGCGCGAAGGTCGCGATTCTGGATGTGAATTTCGAGGCGGCAAAAGAAGTGGCGGCACGCATCCGCGGACACGCGATTCAATGCGACGTCTCGAACGAAGAAAGCGCGGCCGCGGCGATCGCCGAAGCGCGCGAGAAAAACGGCAGCGTCAGAGTGCTGGTGAATTGCGCGGGCATCGGCGGATCCAAGCGCATTGTCGGTAAGGACGGGCCGATGCCGCTTGCGGATTTCACGCGAATCGTCAACGTCAATCTGATCGGCACGTTTAACATGCTGCGCCTCGCCGCGGCGCAAATGGCCGCGCTCGACATCTTGGACGGGGAACGCGGAGTCGTCATCTCGACTGCGTCGGTCGCCGCCTATGAGGGGCAAATTGGACAAGCGGCCTATTCCGCATCGAAGGGAGGCATCGTCGCGCTAACGATACCGGCGGCGCGCGAACTGGCGCAATTCGGAATCCGCGTCCTGGCCATCGCTCCCGGCGTGTTTCTGACGCCTCTGCTGATGGGCCTGCCAGCGGAAGCGCAGGCCAGCCTCAGCGCATCGGTTCCTTTCCCGAAGCGGCTGGGCGATCCGCGCGAATACGCGAATCTGGTCCTTCATTGCATCGACAATGCTTATCTGAACGGAGAAGTAATCCGCCTGGACGGCGCCCTGCGCATGCAGCCGCGGTAAACCTGGTAAGCTGCCCAGTCCTTTGCCCGCTCCCTGACGGTCGCGGGTCCTTTGAACCGCCATGCGGACAGACGGGACGTTTCCGGAATCCCCGCTCTGACGGGACGGGGTTATAACCCCTGGCGTCAGCCAGGGGATCCGCCACCTTATATGACCGGGACAGCTAGAGAGACAAGGCTACATAAACAAATCTGCCAGCACTTTGCCCTTCACCAGTTCCCGAGGCTGATTTAAGTGGTTCCGGATTTCCATATCCGGATCGATCCCCAGCGCGTAGTAAATCGTGGCGAGAAGATCGTTCGGATGCACCGGCTTCTCTTTTGGACTCGACGCGGTCGCGTCCGATTCGCCGTATTGCATGCCGCGCGCGATTCCCGCTCCCGCAACCACGCCGCTATAGCAGTACGGCCAATGGTCGCGCCCGTCGGGACTGTTGCTATTTCCGCTGGTTGAAACTCCCATCCGCGGGCTCCGGCCAAATTCGCCGATCGCCACCACCAGCGTCTCCTTCAGCAACCCGCGCTGATCCATATCTTCGAGCAAAGCCGACAACGACCGGTCGAGCTTCGGACAATGCAGATTCTTCAACGGCGCGAAATTCGCCGCGTGCGTGTCCCATGCCGTCTTCTCAGGATCTCCATTCGCCACCGACGGCCAATTCACCTGCACGAACTTTGTCCCGGCTTCGATCAGCCGGCGCGCCATCAACACGCTCTGGCCGAAAGTATGCAGGCCGTACCGCTCCCGCATCTGCGGCGTTTCCTTGGTCAGATCCATGGCGTCGCGAGCCTTGCCGCTCAGCACCAGATCGTACGCCTTGCCGTAATACTCGTCTACTGCCGATTTGTTGAGCGCCTTTTCGAGATCGGGCATCGACGCATTGATGCCCTTCAGCAACTCAAACCGCTCCTTCAGCCTCTCCGGCGGAATGTCCTTGCGTAGCGATAAATCTTCGAGCGTCACCTTGCCCGCCGGGTCCTGATACATGCGATACGGATCGTACGCTTTTCCCAGGAATCCCGCTGCCCCGCCCTTGCCGATGATCCCCGATTCCTGCAAAGGCCTCGGCAGCTCGACAAAAGGAAGCATGGCATCCTTCATCGGCTTCAGTTTGCTGACATGACTCCCAGCGGTGGGAAAATCCTGCGCATTGGGAGGCTCCAGTTGGCCGGAAGGCGAAACCTTGTCCGGCGGATATCCCGTCAGCATCTGATAAATCGCGGCCGTGTGGTTAAAAAGGCCGTTCGGCGTGTAGCTCATGGACCGGATGAGCGTCACCTTGTCCATGGTCTGCGCCATCATCGGCATGTGCTCGCCGATCCACGTGCCAGGAATTTTGGTCTTGATCGGTTTGAATATGCCGCGGATATTTTCCGGCGCGTCGGGCTTCGGATCCCAGATGTCGATATGACTCGGCCCTCCCTGCAGGAAAATCATGATCACGTTCTTCGCGTTTTCAAAGCCTCGCGCACCGGCATACTTGTTGGCGGTGCCAGCGGCCTTCGCCGCCTGTTGCGAAAGAAAGAAGCCTGGCAGGTGCAGCCCCGCCAAGCCGAGCGAGCCGATTCTCAGCAGTTCCCGCCGCGTGGGTCCTTCACAGGTTTGTCCGGCGATTCGTCCAGGAATATTCAGCACTTGGTACCTCGCTTCTATAAACTTTTCTCTTAGCGCGTCTTCCGCGCGGCTCCATGTCGATACTGAGCCGCCATGCGTGAGCATGCGGGCCGACGCGAAAACTTCTCAATAGACATACAAAAATCCCTTGCTGTTGAGCAGCGCCCACAGCAAATCCTGAGCCTTCAAAGTCTGCGGTCCTCCGGCCATATATCGCAAAGCGTTTTCGGCTTCGCTCCTGGTCGGCAATCTGGTCAGCGTCGCGAGGTACAAATCATCGACCATGGCCGCGTCCGTCATGCCCGCCAGGACGTTCTTCGCGATCCGGCCTTTCGAATCGCCCACCGCATCGGAAATGGTCGTGCCGTTCACCAGATTCAGCGCCTGCGGCAGGCTGAAGTCGGCTCGCCGTTCGCACTCGCAGGACGATTCGCGTGACGGGCGTCCGAACAAGTCTAGAAATCCGTCGGCGCCGACGTGAGGATCGGGAAGCTGCGACGCCGTCGTATCTTCGGGCACTTCGGGAAAATTCGGCCGCACGCCGGCAGCCTGCGTGACCGCGTCCATTAATGGCTCCGCGCCTAAACGCCTCGGGATCGCGTGCGAGAAATTATCGCCATCGAGGGCATTCCATTCGTTGGTCAGGAAAGACGCCTGGTACGTTCTCGACTTCACGATGACACGCATCAGATGCTGCAAATCGAATTGATGGTCGGTCAGATCCTTGGTCAAGGCCGCCAGAAGAGGCGCGTTCACCGGCGGATTCGACGCCCGGATATCATCGACCGGATCGATAATGCCACGTCCCAGAAAATAGCTCCACATGCGATTCGCGATCGCCTTGGCGAAAAACGGATTGTCCTTCGATACCAGCCAGTCCGCGAACGCATCGCGGCGTCTCTCGTCCGAAGGAATCTTGATCGCGCCCCCTGCCCCGCCGATTGCCGCAACCAGAAATTGCGGCGCCATCACCCGGTTGTCCTTCGGGTGATGCATCTCGTAGTCCGAGCGCTGATCGTAGACGATCTCCTCGCCCACTTCATATCCGGGCCGCAGGCCGACGGCGGAGAAGAACGCAGCCATCTGGTAATACTGATTCTGCGTCCAGCGCTCGAACGGATGGTCGTGGCATTGCGTGCAAACCATGCGGACGCCCAAAAACACTTGCGTCGTCTTCTCCATCGTTGGCTTCGGATCGCGCGTGGTGCGGAAATAATTCGCCGCCGGATTATCGTAAACGCTACCACGACCGGTCAACAACTCGTGGACCATCTTGTCGTAGGGTTTGTTCGCGGCGACGCTGTCGTGGATCCATTCGCGGAACTCGTACGTCGCTTTTTCACCCAGAAATTTTCGAGACGACTGCAACAGATCGCCCCACTTCACCGTCCAGCGGTCGGCGAACGCCGCGCCGCCGATCAGTTTATCGATGCGTTTTTCGCGCTTGACCTTCGATGGCGCCGGGTCCGCCAAAAACTCGCGAACCTCGCCGGGCGTCGGCAACTGGCCGATCAAATCCACGGTCACGCGCCGCAGAAACTCCGCATCCGTGCACAAGCCGGATGGCTGGATATGCAGCTTCTGAAGTTTCGCATCGATCAACTGATCGACGTAGTTGTACTGCGGCTGCGCCTTCCATGCGAACCCGGGCTTAGGGTTCAGCACGTTGACTGAAATTGTCGCGTACTTGCCCTGGTACCGGACCAGCAGCGTGGCCTCGCCGACGCGTTCGCCGCTCACAACGGCTTTCGCGTCGACTTTCGCGACCGTCGGGCTGTTCGATTCGATCACCGCCTCATTCGTCACGTCGCGCGTGAGCCCGTCGCCAAAGCGCGCGACAATCTTGACATTCATTGTCTCGCCCGGCTTGGGCATCGCGACCTCAGCCGGCACCACGTCAAGCGCGGCGATGTTATCTTTGGCCGGATCCCCGAACGGCACGCCCTGCGCGATCCAATTGAAAATCGTTTTGTAATACGGCGAGTCTTTCTCAAACCGCAATCCGCCGCCATGCGCCACCTGCTGCGTCGGCTTGGTCAGCATCAGGCTGCGCGACGGGTCGGCGCGATTGAACCGCCGGCCTGACAAGTCGTACAGCAGCGCTTCGTAATCGAACTGCGGATCGTAGCCCCGAAGCGAGAGCTTAAACCCGTTCTTCCCCTTCGCCGCGCCGTGACATGTGCCCGACGTGCAACTCGCCTTATTAAGGATGGGAGCCACGTCACGCAGGAACGTCACCGGCTCCGCGAGGGCGGCTGAGCTGGTGAACAACAGGCTAGCGAGCAATAGAAGTAGGCGCATTCTTATTCTCCTCGTCATTGCCCAGGGCCGGCACCGCAAAAGCCACCACCGGCGCAAAAATATCGCGTCGCACACCACCCACCGTCAGGCGCCCGCTGATCGTCGCGTTATAAAGCGCGGGCAGAGTGTTTCTGGTCGATGTGACCAAAAATGTGCCGGTCTTCTTATCTTTCGGATCGACCGCCATCTCAATCACGCGCAGGTCGGTCAGATTCGGGACATCCGCACTCACGGTATCGGGCCAATTCTGCATCGCACCCGTCGTGCGCCACGTCCAGCGGAACAGAAATTGATAACCCGATTCTTTCTTCTCGACTTTCTCCAGTTTCAGCGCCAGTGTCGCCGGCGGAGGATCGGCCAGTGCGGCAGGCAGCGCGTATCCCAGCCACGCTCCGGTTAACGGGCGTTGACGATCCACCACGCCCTGGTCTGTCGCGCCCGCCACACCGATGGAGTAACCGATCCCGGTCGCCAGACGATCAAACGGCATGCCTTGCTCATCGGAACCGAGCACGCGGAACCGAAGCTCGCCTGCCTTGAGTGTGGCGCCCGCGGCGGCGGTCAGCGTCAGGATCGCGTTGCGGCTGGTGGCCCGATTGTTGGGGTCGGCAACCTCCGCCGGAATATCGCCGCCCGCGGCGGTCAGGCCCGGAGGCAGACTGACCGGTTCAATTTGCAGAGCGCCATTGTAACCGCGACGCTGGACGTTCACACTCACCAACGCCGTGCCACCGGCCGGAATGTTTAGAAAAGGCGTATTGATCGTCGCGCGAAAATCCTGCGCCGCGCGAAACGCCATCAACCGGTAGCCATAAAGCGGACCGCCGCGGCGGGCCAGATCTTCCACGCTGATCCAGATGCGATGGACGTTTTCAGGCGTCTTGAACTGGAGGAACGGATCGCCCAGCGTCCGGCCGGTTGCCGTGACCGCGGCTGTATCCACGGGCAGCGGTCCGTCGCCAGCCGAAGCGAGTTTTTTTCCCTGCTCGTCCCAGATTGTTAACAGAGCCGTAAGCTTCGACGTGCCCAATTCCCTGGCCTGCAAATCGAAGAAGAATTCCTGGCCTGGCTCGACGCTTAATTCATACCGGTCGATTTCTCCTGGCTTCGCCAATCGTCCGTTGACCGTGACCGGCAGCTTGAGCGGCCCCCGCACAGGCTCCGTCACTTCGGGGTAATCGCCGACGGCGAACGGCAGCGGCAACACCGGCGAATCCGGCAGATTCACAAACACGCGAGGCGTTTTGGCGCCGGCCAGATCGACACTCACCTTGGTGCCCGAAAGATCGACCTCGATTTTTTCACCGCGCCTTCCGCCGAGCGGAAATATTTCCGTGGGGTACGAATACGCGCCCGTCTTTAGCCGATAAAAGTTCTGCGTCTGCGTGGAAAAACGCGAGTCGTGAACCTCGACGTAATAGAAGCCTTCTTTCGGAAACGTGACATCCACGCGCGCGTCGAGGTCCAACAGCGGATCGTCATCGCTACGCGCCAGCACTTTTCCCGCGCCGTCCGTCACGTGAATCACCGGGTCGATCGCCGACCCCGCGCGCCGCGCTTCCACTTCAAAAACCCGCCGCTCGCCGGCCTTCGCCTGGATCCTAAATATGTCGCGCTCGGGGCCTTGCAACGTTCCGTTGACGGTTACCGCGGCCGATGGCAGAGCCTGGGCGCGCTCGATCGAATCGTTTTGATGAGGCAGCGCGCCGGGCCTGCTCTCATCCTCGGTAATCTCCGGAAACGCGCCCACGCTGAACAGCAGAATGTTCGACAGCCCGTTCGACCCCTTCACGCGAATCGTATAGACGCCGACCGCCCACTCCGTTTTCGGCTCCACCAGGAACGTGGCAGTTCCCTGCTTTTCCGATGCCATGGACGTGAACGACGCGGGCAGATTCGAAATCACGCTCACGCCCTCGCCCAGGTTCTGCCCGACAACGGTGAGCGAAAACGGCTTGCCCTTTTGCGCTCCTCGTGGCTGCAAATCGACAATCGACGGTGGCTCCGCCCGGAGAGCGCATCCAAGCAGAAACACTGCCGCGACGATTCTCATTGCGTGCTCCCCGCCGAGAGCGGCGCGGGAACGAACGAACGGATCAGCGCGCAATCGGCTGTCGAGTAGATGCGAATTTTCCCGTCAAAGCCGCCTGTCGCGAGTTGTTTGCCGTCGGGCGAGAACGCCACTGCGTAAATCCCGGCCTCATGGCCCTTGCAAGATGCCTTTTTCTCGCCAGTCTCCGGGTCGTACAGATTCACTGTTGGCGCCATGCCGGCAACCGCGATCCGGGTTCCATCCGGCGACCAGTCGAGCGCCGTGATGACGCCGTCCTGCCGCTCGAGCTTTCTCACCAAGGTCGAATCGTCGGCGATCTTCATATTTCGCGGCCGGTCCAGCAAGTATATATAGGGAATCCGCTCCGCTCCGCCGATGACCACAATGTCCTTCTTCGGATGCCGCGCGATCGCGGCCAGTTCCCCCCGCAGCAGGTTCGCATTCTCGAGGAATGCGCCGCTGGAGGCGTCAATCAGCTTCGCCGCGCGATCGCCGCTGGCCGAAACAAATCTCTTCGAATCGATCCCGAAGACGGTCGCCAGCACCCAGTTTTCGTGATTGCTGATTTTGTACAGCTCTTTGCCGCTCGCCGTCTCGATCATATGCACGGAGTTGTCGGTGCCGCCGACGGCAATCCTCGATCCATCGGGCGAAAGGGATGCGCCGAACACGGTATCGCCCGTCACCCGCGCCGAACGCAACAGCTTCCCGCTCTTCACATCCCAAATCTGCACCTCGCCGAACTGCGCCGGAGTTCCTCCGCCCGCGATCAGCAGCTTGCCGTCCGCGCTGTACGCCAGCGACAGAATGCGCTCCGCGCTACCCATTAATCGCCGCAGAGGAACCTTGCCATCGACGGAGTGAATCAAAACCTCGCCGTTGCCCGAAACGGCAATCTCCGACCCGTCCGGCGAAAAACGCAGCGCGGTGATCACCGGCGGTTGCAGGTAGACGGGCGTTCGAAGTTCAGTGGTCTCCGGGAGCGAGTCGTTTTTCGCGCCGTCGCGAATCCATTCCTTTACCAGCGCGATCTCGCTTGCAGGCAATGCAGGCTGGCCAAGAGGCATCTGGGGTTGCAGGGCCGCCGTCAGGTAGCTAATGACGACGCTCTCATCCGGCCGTTCCGCGACAAATGCCGGCCCTCTCTTTCCACCCTTCGAAAACCCTAAGAACGTGGTGAGATCGAGGCCGGACATTTTCGACGCCGGCTGGTGACAACCCTGACAATTTTTTTGGAGGATCGGCTGTATGTCGCGCGAGAAGCTCGGCGCGGCCGCGGACAGCTTGGCCGCAACCAACAATAAAATTCCTAGCACTTTCACCGACATCGGATATGAATGAAGTATATCCCCTCACGCGGCCGCCGGGGCCTTCGCGAATCCGGTCCTCGCCGCGTGTGCCACTTCATGGACGTCCGCTTTGGCCTTCCACCGCATCCATACCGCGACCCATCGCTCCCGCGGCGCATTGATGGAACCATCGCCGCAATCCCGCGTATGATGACCTTAGTGGATTGACTTTAAGTTTGGCGGCCGACGCAGAAGCCGCCTTGAAAGGACGGCTGCCGCCAAATCTGGCGGCCCCACAGTTTGCTCGTCTGATCAGCATTTCCGATATGGACTCTGAAGCGCAAAAGGTTGGGCCGGTTTCCTCAGCCGACCGCATTCTCTACATCGACATGCTGCGGGGGATGGCGTTATTCGGTATCCTGGCCGCGAACATGCGCGGGTTCGACGCGCCGAGCCTGGTGTACGGCAACATCAAACCTCTGTTTCACGGCACGGCCGACCTGATCGCGCAAGGGTTCATCGACATCTTCATCCAAGCCAAGTTTGTCACGCTGTTTTCCTTCCTGTTCGGCCTGGGATTCGCGGTGCAATTGAGCCGCGCGGAGGCACGCGGGGCGCGATTCCTTTCCTTTTATCCGCGCAGACTAGCGGCGCTGGCGCTGTTCGGCCTGATCCACGGCCTGCTGATCTGGTGGGGAGACATCCTGCTGAGCTACGCGCTGGGCGGGGCGTTGCTGTTGCTGTTCCGCAAGAAATCGAACAAAGTGGTGTTGTCGTGGGCCGTGACGATCTTCTCGGTTCCGGTCCTGGTCGCGACAGGATTTTACATACCGGAGGGAATGCGCGGCAAACCGCCGGACATGGTGAAGATCCACTCGGTGATCGACATTTATGCGCATGGAACCGTCATGCAGAGGCTGCACGAAAACCTGGTGGTATGGAAAGAGGAACTGCCGGCGGTGGGTTTCGGCGGATACGCACTGGGCCTGTTTCTGCTGGGGCTGTGGGTATGGCGATCGGGGATTGTAGAACGGCTGAACGAATATAAACCGCTGCTCAAACGGGTGTGCGCGGTGTGCCTGCCGCTGGGCCTGGCGGGAATGGTTTTCGTTTACGAGGCGGAAGCGCATCACGTGCCAGGTTCGAAGCCGACCTTTGTAGTGTTTCTTGCCCGAGTTCTATATTTTCCGTTCGCGCACGTCATGAGCGCCGGATACGCGTCTGGACTGGCCGTGTTGATCCAGAACGATTCCTGGAAGCGCAGATTCACTCCGTTCGCGGCGGTGGGCAGGATGGCACTGACCAACTACCTGACCGAATCCGTGGTCTGCACGGTGTTCTATTATTCGACCGGACTGTACGGGAAAGTCGGCCCGGCGATGGGCTTGATTCCGACCGTGGTCCTTTACGGCGCACAGACGGTGTTCAGCAACTGGTGGCTGGCGCGCTATCGCTTCGGACCGATGGAGTGGCTGTGGCGCGGCATGACGTATGGAAAATTCCCGTCGATGCGGAAGGAAGAGGTCGAGGCGATGGAGATTCCGCGCACGCAGGAAGCGGGGACCGTCTTGTAGGGCGGCCAATATTGGCTGAAGCCTGCTTTCAGCAGGCTTCTTCGTCGATCGACGAACCATCCAGAAAGGCGCCCCTCAATTCTCCGACGGCTTCTCCGCACGGTCGACTATAATCACGTCCATCGGAGTCTTCGCCCCCACCAGCTTCAGCCCCAGCTGCTCCTGAATCAGCGTGTACAACGACGGCCCATCCGGCTGTAGCTGTGCCGCCGCCGCGCCCTTGAACACGATGTCGAAATATCCGGTGATACCGGTCTTGTCGATTACCGGCCGGTCGATGCCGTATACCTGCGATAGCTTCGCCGCGAACTCCGGCATGGAATTGTCCTCAAATACAAAGCTGCCATCCCGTATTCGCGGCAGGTTCTCCACGACGTGACGATCGTCGGGTGGGCGAGGATCGGGAAGCTTTGGCCCGCCCTTCGCGACCGTCAATTCGTAAACGGGCGTCTCTTTCATCTCGTGATGAAGCGTCAACTTGAATCGATCCGCGAGTAATTGCTGCAGCATCAGCCGCAACTCACGTACGGGAACCGGTGCCGCCGCCTTGGCTAGAATGTCATAGCTGGTCGACTCCAGCGACCGGAGCTGCGGAAACTGATAATACTCGACGCGATAGGCCCACTGAATGCAATCGGACAGTGCGACATTCCGCATCGTCAGGCTGTCGGGAGTATATTCGATCCGCGCCCGGTTGCTGCCCTCGCGAACTGTCCTCGAGACCGCGGCCGGTTTGATGGACGCCACTTCGAAGGAAGCCGCGTGCGCCAGACACGCAGCCAGCAGGAAAATCCGCATGCGCCATTCTAATCGATTATTGACAACTAATGTAGGCTTAGAACATGCAGAAATGCTCTCACCTTGACCAGATTCACAACGTGAAGCCGCAAACCCACGGCTGCGAGGAATGCCTGAAAACGGGCGATACCTGGGTTCACTTGCGGCTGTGCCTCACCTGCGGCCACGTCGGCTGCTGCGACTCCTCGAAAAACAAGCACGCTACCAAGCATTTTCATGCAACCCAGCACCCCATTGTGCGCTCTATTGAGTCAGGCGAGGACTGGATGTGGTGCTATGTCGATGAAATCGTTATGGAATAGTCATGCCTGAAGCCGATCCGACGTTTCCGGTGCTGACCGAGGCGCAAATCGCGCGCTTTACCCCGTTTGGCGAGCAGCGGCTGGTTCAGACGGGAGAAATTCTTTTCGATCAGGGAGATACACATCACGGCGTGTATCTGATCCTGGAGGGCTCGGTCGAATTGGCCGCGGTTTCCACGATTTTGAAGCGAGGCCAGTTTACCGGCGAAGTGAACCAGCTCTCGGGCCGCCGCAGCCTGGTGCAGTGCAAAGCGCGCGAGCCCAGCTCGATTATCGAAATCAGTCGCGCGAGTCTACGTCATGTCATTCAAAATGAAACGGAATTGAGCGAGATTCTGCTGCGCGCATTCCTCCTGCGGCGCGCCAACCTGATCCGCAATAAGGTGGGCGACGCGGTCCTGATCGGGTCCAGTAATTCCGCCGATACGCTACGCTTGCAGGCCTTTTTGTCCCGAAACGGCCATCCGCACACGTACCTGGACGTGGAGCGCGATCCCGACACGCAGACCGTTCTCGACCAGTTCAATATTCAGGTCGGCGACATCCCTGTCCTGATCTGCCGTGGCGACCTGGTGCTGAAGAACCCCACCAACGCGGAGGCGGCGGAATGTTTTGGGTTGAATACGGGTATCGATGAAGATAGCGTGTATGACCTGATGGTCGTCGGGGCAGGCCCGAGCGGCCTTGCAGCAGCTGTTTACGGTGCATCCGAGGGCTTGAACGTGCTGGTGATCGAGACGAATTCCCCCGGCGGCCAGGCGGGATCCAGTTCACGGATTGAAAACTATCTCGGATTTCCAACCGGGATCTCCGGTCAGGACCTGGCGGGACGGGCGTTTGTGCAAGCGGAAAAATTCGGCGCGAAAATCGCGGTGGCCAGGTCGGCGAAGGCGCTAACGTGCGCCAAGGAACCGTACGGAGTGGAACTCGATGACGGAAAAGTGGTGCGCAGCCGCACAGTAATCATCGCGTCGGGGGCGCAGTATCGCAAGCCGGATCTGAAAAATCTGGCGCAGTTTGAAGGCGTCGGGATTTACTACGGAGCGACGGCCGTGGAAGCGCAGATCTGTAGTGGCGAGAACGTGGCGATCGTCGGCGGAGGGAATTCGGCGGGGCAAGCCGCCGTGTATCTGGCCTCGCATGCCAAGCACGTCTATCACATGGTGCGCGGGCGGGGACTGGCGGACACCATGTCGCGCTACTTGATTTCGCGGATCGAAGACTGCAAAGAAATCACGTTCATGAACTGGACGGAGATCGTGGAACTGGAAGGCGACTCGCATTTGCAGCGCGTCCACTGGCGCAACAAGCAGACCGGCGAGACCGGCGTTTTGGAAATCCCCCACGTCTTCATGATGACCGGCGCTTGTCCTAACACCGCGTGGCTGGACGGATGCGTCGCGGTGGACGAAAAGCAATTCATCAAAACCGGAGCCGATGCGGCGCCGGATTGGCCTCTGAAGCGCCCTCCTTATTTACTGGAAACCAGTCTGCCCGGCGTGTTCGCGGTGGGCGACGTGCGCTCCGGCAGTATGAAACGCGTTGCGGCCGCGGTGGGCGAAGGCTCGATGGCCGTGCAATTCGTCCACCGGGTCCTGGCCGAGTAGCGCCGGCATTAACGATATACTTTCGGGATGTTGCGCAAAAACATCGCCTTCCTGATTTGCGCCGGCGCGTTTGCCGCGACGGTTCCTACTATCGATCAATCGCTGGGGACGCAGGCCGTTTCGGGAGCGGACATATCGCCGGACGGAAAATATGTCGCCTACCTGGTGCAGCAGGCGAACTGGGACGAAAACGATTTTATTTCGCAGATCTGGATCGCGGTGACCGCGACGGGAGAACGGTATCGATTGACGAGCGGGAAAAAATCGTCAACGGGCGCGCAGTGGTCGCCCGATTCCAAGCGCCTCGCGTTCACATCGGATCGGGATGGGAAGCGGCAGATTTACTTGATTTCGCCGTCCGGCGGTGAAGCGGTCGTGCTGACGGCGGAAGAAAACGGCATCGGCGCGATGCAGTGGTCGCCCGATGGAAGCTGGATCGCGTTTACCTCCACGGGCCCGGACGCGAAATCGAAAAAAGAACGGAAAGACAAGTACGGCGACTATTACGTCGTCGAGGGCGAGTACGAGATGAACCGCCTGTGGCGTATCAAGGTGCCAACGGAGCTGCCCTACGACGCGAAATCGCTGCCGAAGCCCGAGGCGTTGACCAAGGGCGAACAAAATGTCTCAAGTTTTTCGTGGGCCCCCAACGGCGCGCGCATCTCGTTTACGGGGAGCAAAGATCCGGACCTTGGTTCGAACGGGACGCAGCAGCTTTACGTTCTCGACCTGACCGATCTGCACGTGCGGAAGCTGCTCGATACGGGAGGGCCCAATTCGAATCCCAAATGGTCGCCCGATGGGAAGCAGATCGCCTATCAAACCGCCAACGGGCAAGAGTTTTACTTCTTCGCCAATCGCTATATTTCGGTGATTCCAGCCGAGGGTGGGACGCCGCGCGTATTGACCACCGAGTTCGACGAAGATCCGAATCTGATTGACTGGGCGAGCGACGGGATTTATTTCACGGCTTTGCAGAAGACGGCGGCACATGCCTTCCGCATCGATCCTGCAACGAAATCGATCAAGAGACTCAGCGGGCCGGATGCGTATCACTTGTCGGGGGTGTCGTTCACCAAGGATCACCGTATGATGGCCGGCGTCGGCGCGATGCCGAATCATTTTGCCGAAGTGATTACCGCTTCGACCTCGGATTTCGTACCCAAAATCATGACCGAGGTTGGAGCGCAGTACAAAGATTTCAAACTGGCGACGCGCGAGGTCGTGTCCTGGAAATCCGGCGATGGCGCGACGATGGAGGGTGTTTTGATCAAGCCCGCCGATTATGACGCGTCGCGAAAGTATCCGCTAATGGTGGTCATTCATGGCGGTCCGACCGGTGTCGACACTCCGTTACTAAGCGCCGATCGATATTATCCGGTGGAGAAGTTCGCGGCCAAGGGCGCGCTTATTCTGAAGCCAAACTATAGGGGATCGGCTGGATACGGCGCAAAATTTCGCGCGCTGAACGTGAGGAACCTGGGCGTGGGCGACTACGCGGACGTGATTTCCGGGGTCGATTCGCTGATCGCGAAGGGGCTCGTAGATAAGGAAAAAGTCGCGTCGATGGGGTGGAGCGAGGGCGGATATATTTCGGCCTTCATCACTTGTTATAGCGACCGGTTCAAGGCCGTGTCCGTAGGCGCGGGGATTTCCGACTGGATGACGTATTACGTCAACACCGACATTCATCCGTTCACGCGCCAGTATCTGAAAGCTACGCCCTGGGACGATCCGGAGATTTACAGAAAGACGTCGCCGATCACCTACGTGAACCGCGCCAAGACCCCGACGCTGATCCAGCAGGGCGATCAGGACAAACGCGTCCCGCCGCCAAACTCCTACGAGCTGTACCAGGCACTGAAGGATCGGGGAGTGCCGGTCAAGCTGATTTTCTACAAAGGCTTCGGGCATCCCATCAATAAACCGAAGCAGCAGAGGGCGGTCATCGAGCACAACTACGAATTTTTCAGCAAGTATATTTGGGGGGAGGAAGCAGCGCAGTAGTGCGCTATCCTCATTTGTAGAACCTCATGCCGTTACCCGCCGTCATCATTGAGGAGTCAAAGGTTAATAGCGTGATTGATATCGTAATCCGGGAACTCTCGCCCGACGTGAAGCGCATTCGTTACGATCGAGGGCAGGACTGGAGCGGGGATGATTCCTTCTTTTTCAGGATTCTCGTTTCGGACGATGCGGCTAAGTCTCGCCTTCG
>Ga0182030_10000630_pt1 | contig 67705 bp, 62 predicted proteins | sample 812S3MmetaG_FD_121299 | JGI IMG/M metagenome (GOLD analysis project Ga0182030, IMG submission 121299) | Permafrost microbial communities from Stordalen Mire, Sweden - 812S3M metaG (Illumina Assembly) | ecosystem: Environmental > Terrestrial > Soil > Wetlands > Permafrost | place: Sweden... | reverse complement strand
TACAACAGCAGCACACACGTACCCAGCACCGAATGCGCCGGACAAACTCCGGTGCACAGTGCGCCCGATCGCACCATCACACAATTCTCTTTTAAGCAGATGTGGTGCTCGACCTGTCATTGCCCATGGTGCGATGCGTCCACGTAGAACCGCTGGATCTCGATTGGTCGCTCGCCCGAGACCACTGACGAGGCCGCATCAACTCGCAATTGCACATACCCAACCAGTCTATTGCCGGCCTCGGCGATCCACGTCTCGCGGCCCGGTTCACGAATCTCGGCGAGTTGCAGGGACTGGCCGTAACTCGCTGCGCAATGTCGCTGCATATTCTCGACGCTATTCGACTCGGCGAATGCGTCGCGGAAACTACTCTCGGCGAGCACCGAAAGCGCCTGCGCGTCACTCTCCTGCGCTCGCCGAATCCGAATCGCCGGCGAATTAGATTCCGACATGTTCGGCCGCCGCGGCCGCCGCGTAATGCGGCCGGAACAACCGCCAGTGCTCGGCCAGCAGCACGAACAGCAGGCTCGACAGCCCGCAGGCAAACGCGCCGCTGGCCAGGGGCAGCGTGGCGCCGTTGAAGCGCCGCCCGATAAGCGCGCCAACTAGCGCGCCGCCAAAGGTGCTGATGAATCCCTGCAGTGATGCGCCGATGCCCGCGACCGAGCCAACCGGCTCCATCGCCATCGCGCCGAAGTTGGAAGCGGTCAATCCGATGCAGGCCATGGTAGCCGCCTGCAGCAGCACGAACGTCGCAAGGGTTTCCAGGCCGACGGCAGCAATCAGTGCGTGCACCCCGGTGATACTGATGAACACCAGCAATCCCATATGCGAGATGATACGCATCCCGACGCGCTCCACGATCCTGGAATTCAGGAACGCGGTGACGCCCATCGATGCGGCGCACAGCGCGAACATCGCGGGCATCAGGCCCGGGCGGCGAAATACGTCCTCGAAGATCTGCTGAACCATGCCGACGTACGCCAGGATGGATCCGAACATCACCGTCATCGCCAGCGTGTAGCACAGCGAGGTACGGTTGCCGAGCACCAGCGTGCCCGCGCGCACAATGTGATCCGCAGTCAGAGTCAGCCGGTATTCCGGATGCAGCGTCTCCGGCAGCCGCAGCAGCACCCACAGGAACACGAGCGCGGCGAACGCGCCAAAGATCAGGAAGATTGACCTCCACGGCGCCAGCAGCAGTATCAGCTGGCCGAGACTGGGAGCGAGCACCGGCACCATCAGGAACACGATGAAAGTCAGCGACATGACGCGCGCCATATGACGCCCGGAGTATAGATCCCGGATCACCGAACGCGATACCACCATGCTGGCGGCCGCCAGCCCGTGTGCGAACCGCCATGCCAGCAGCGTCACGAAGCTGGTCGACAGGCCGGTCAGCACCGCGGCCAGCACGTACACCGACAGCCCGATCAGCAGCACCAGCCGCCGGCCAAAGCGATCGGACAGCAGTCCCCAGAACAGCTGGCCACAGCCGACGCCCGCAAGGTACGCGGTCACGATCCACTGGCTGCGATTTTCGTTCACCAGGCCGAGCGCTGCGGCGATGGTCGGCAGCGCAGGCAACATGGTGTCGACGGCGATCGCCTGCGTTGCCATCAGGGCGGCAGTCATGGCGACAAATTCGCGAAATCCGATGGCTCTCGCTGCGGCTCCGTAGGACTCAGATTGCATTGTCACGCCATCCTACCTGAATGGCATAACCGGCCGCACCGCTTGCGCCGGCAGGGCGACTGTGCGGCGCTATTGCCCGAGAGCGCTGCGCAGCGCCGTCAGTTCCGCCGCCGATTCGCCGACCAACGCGTGGCAGATATCAGGATCGAGTGCGAGGTGCACGGCGGCCTTGCGATTGGCGAGCCGGGCACGAATCAGCTCCGGCGAATCCTTGCACATCGACAGCATGTCGGCGATTTCCAGTACATCGGCGAGCGCGGCACTGGTGCCGCGCAGCTCGCGCGCGCTGTCCTCGTAGCTGCTGACCGCGTTGACGATCTCCTCGGCCAGGAACCAGCTCTCGAGCAGCGCCTTGGCGATGTTGCCGTGCCAATCGCGCACGATGCGCTGGTACATGATCTGGTCGCCGAACAGAGCCGGGTGGCGCATCGAGTGCGTGAGGATATAGAGCTTGCCGACGCCGTGCACCAGGCCGGTCAGCATCGCCATATCGGGACTCACTTTATTCGAGCGCCGCGCGACCACGAAGCACAGCGATGCCACCAGCACGCTGTGCTGCCACAGCACGTTCAGGTGACGCTCGATGCCGGCGAATGTCCTGGCACGACGCAGCTGTGCCATCGCAAAGCCAACAGCGGCAGCGCGCAGCGCGTCAAAGCCGAGCCGGGTCACCGCGGCGCGCAGTTCCGTGACTGGTGTGCCGCCCGGATTCAGTGCGGCGGAATTCGCCATCGACAACACCCGGGCTGCGAGCACCGGTTCGGCGCCCAGCACCCGCACCACGCGCTCCGCGCTCGCACCCTCCTGCGACAGCACTTTCTGCACCCGAAGTGCGACATCCGGAAAGCTTGGTAGCTCGATGGTGCTGGAGGACAATTCGCTCGCCAGCTCGCGCACGAACTCGAACGCATCCATGCTGGCATCGCGCTGCATGGCCTGGTTCGGCATCGGATCAGTGTTCTGCGCGGCGGTCATAATTTCGTCTCATGGGCGGCAATGCTAAAACTCGCTCCAGTCACTACCCGAAGCCGCGCTGCCGGCCGCCGTTGCCGCGGCCCGGGGAGCCGCGGGCTTGGATGCTGCCGGCGCCGGCGCCGGACCCTGCGCCGCCGACCAGGGTCGCGAGGCGCTGCGCCGCTCGCCGGGTGACGCCTGCTGCTGCTTCCTGGCGGCGGCGGCGGCCGCAGGTGTGGCCGCAAGCGTGCCCGGCGCGCTGATGAATTCCGCGCTGCCCGGCACGCCGGTATAGCCATCGCGCAATTTGAAGAACGCGGTGAGCTGCGACAGCCGGGCCGCTTGATCGTTCATTGAGGCGGCCGCCGCGCTTGCCTCCTCCACCATCGCGGCGTTCTGCTGCGTACTTTCATCCATCTGCAGCACGGCGCGGCTTATCTCCTCCGCGCTAGCGGCTTGTTCCTGGCTGGCGTTCGATATCTCACCGACTACATCGCTGACCTTCTTGACCGAGGCGACGATCTCACCCAGGCGCTGGCCCGATTCGCTCACCAGGCGGCTGCCCTCGCCGACCTTGGCGACGCTGTCGTGGATGAGGTCCTTGATTTCCTTGGCGGCCGAGGCGCTGCGCTGCGCCAGGCTGCGCACCTCGCTGGCCACTACCGCGAAACCGCGCCCCTGATCGCCGGCGCGTGCTGCTTCCACCGCGGCGTTGAGCGCCAGCAGGTTGGTCTGGAACGCGATTTCGTCGATCACGGAGATAATGTCGGCGATCTTCTTGCTGGCGACATCGATCGCGCCCATGGCAGCCACCGCACGCTCGACGATCGAGCCGCCCTGCTCCGCCTGGTCACGTGCCGCCTGCGCCAGCTTGTTGGCAAGCTTGGCGTTATCGGCGTTCTGCTTTACCGTGGAAGTCATTGCCTCCATCGAGGAGGCGGTCTCCTCCAGATTTGCGGCCTGCTGCTCGGTCCGCGCCGACAGATCCGAGGTGCCGGCATTGATCTGGCGCGCTGCCGTCGCTACCGTCAGTGAACTCTCCTTGACGCTGCCCAGAACGCCGCTGAGCTTGCTCTGCATGATCTGCAGCGCGCGCATGGTACGTGCCAGCTCATCGGTGCCCTGCACGCTGATATCGTGGGTATAGTCGCCCTCGGCTAGGCGCGATACCACCCTGACCGCCTCGTTCATGCCGCCGACCGTGGTCCCTATCACCACGCTCAGCGAGCCCAGACCCACCAGTAGCGCTGCAGCCACGAGCAGCATCATGTGATTGCGCGAGCCGTACAGCTGCCCGAGCGTGTTCTGAAGCCGTCGCTGTGCTGCCTGCTGCATCGAGCCGTGCAGATTGTTGATCGCGGCCGTGAGCAGCGAGGCATTCTTGACCACATCGTCCAGCGGATCGCTGATGCTGCCGCTGGTGACATTGTCGCGCACATATTTGCCAAACGCCTCGAACGCGCTGTTGACCTGCAACTGCGACTGATCCGCCCCGGCGCGCATCAGCTCACCGCCCGAGCCGCCATCCACCGCATGACGGATGTCGGCATCGATCTCGTCCAGTGCACTCTGCGCCAGTACCTCGGTGCGCGTGATCTCCTGCACGTCGGTCATGGTCGATTTTCCCGCGGCGCCGACGCTTGCGGCGCGCGAGCGCATCTCGGTCACGTAGCTCTCATAGTTCGGGATGCGCATTACCGCGGCATCGATGATGAAAGATCCGACCGCATCGCCGTCGAGCGTCAGGCCGGACGTGGTTGCGATGTAGCTGCGATATTCAAGGATCTTCTGTCGCAGCTGGCTGTGCATGCGGATCACTTCGCCGGTGGACGCCGGCTTACCGGCGGCAAGCGCAGTCCATGCGTACTTGATCTCGTTCCAGCGTCGCGCGTCTTCGCCCGCAGCAGCGCCATAGTCGTCGCTGGCGCTGTCCTGCCGGATTACCGCCCGGTTTACCTCAGCGGTCGCACCCTGCAGCTTCTCGGCCACGCCCTCGCCGGACGCCGCGGCGGTACTCCAGACCTCGTGCATGCCGAGCGGCAGCAGCATGCTCTCCAGGCCCTGGTAGTGTTGCAGTCCCGCGAGTTCGCGGGCGGCGATGTTTATGTTCTTCTGCTTCTCGGATAGGAACAGCACCGTCAGCACGATCACCGGCACCATGGCCGCGATCGCAATGACTACCAGTTTGGTGGAAAAGTTCAGGCTGCGGATCCAACGGGTCATGGATGAATCTCCAACTGAAAATCAGGCGCGCCTGGGGTGCGAACTGCGTCACATTGCGGTGTCGCGCACGCCGCATGGGCCGCAATCCGGGCGATTCCTGACCATGTTTTCGGCCACACGGCGCAAAACTTGATGCCTTGACCGATCTTCTGTTCAGGTTCCAGCGGCACGCCTTTCCTGCCTGCTGGCGCCCGCCGCGATCATGGCGTCGGCTATCTGATCCACTGGCACAACACGATCGACTGCGCCGAGCGCAACCGCTGCGCCGGGCATGCCCCAGACCACGCTGCTCTTTTCATCCTGGGCCACGGTAAATGCGCCACGATCGCGCATCGCCCTCAAGCCGCGGGAGCCATCGGCCCCCATGCCGGTGAGGATCACTCCGACCGCGTTCTGCCCGACCTGCTCGGCCACCGACCGGAACAGCACGTCCACGCTCGGGCGATGGCGGTTGACCGGCGCCGCCTCGGACAGGCGGCAGCGATAACGCGCACCGTCGCGCTCCACCTGCAAGTGCCGGTCGCCCGGTGCGATATAGGCATGGCCCGGCAGGATCAGCGCGCCGTCGGCAGCTTCGTGTACCGTGAGCTGCGTGCTGGCGTTCAGTCGCGCAGCGAACGGGGCACTGAATGCCTTTGGAATATGCTGCGTTATCACGATGCCGGGTGCGTCCGGCGGCAGGCGCTCGAGCACCCGACGGATCGCTTCGGTACCCCCGGTTGAGGCGCCGATGGCGATGATCTGGTCGGTGGTGCGAAAACGCAATTCGGAGCGACCGCGCTGCGCGCTGCCGGAATGGCCCGGAACTGGCGGCCGCTGAAACAGCGGCAACACCTTGGCCACCGCCGCGACCTTGACCTTGCTGATCAGTTCGGCGCCATAGGCTTCCAGTGCGTGGGCGACGTCGACCTTGGGCTTGGTCACGAAATCGACGGCACCGAGTTCCAGCGCCGCAAGCGTGACGTCGGCGCCGCGCTCGGTAAGCGATGAACACATCACCACCGGCATCGGCCGCAGCCGCATAAGATTGCGCAGAAATTGCAGCCCGTCCATGCGTGGCATCTCGACATCGAGCGTCAGTACGTCCGGATTGAGCGCCTTGATCTTCTCGCGCGCGATAAAAGCATCGGGCGCTGTACCGATTACCTGCAGGGCGCCGTCCGCCCCCAGGATCTTGGTGAGCAGCGCACGAACCAGCGCCGAATCATCAATGATCAGCACCTTGACGCGCCTGGCGGCGGGTATTTCATGCTCCATAGATATCTTCCTGTTATCTGTGGCTGTCAGAAGAGCTCGATATCGCCGCCGACCGGTGTGGCATCGATATCGCGCATGTAGCGTGTTTCGTCCGCGACCACGTGGCCTTCGCTGCGCGCCAGGCGCTTGACCCGGGCGAAGCCGGTCGCCGGGTCATACAGCACCTTGCGTGGATACAAGTCGCCGAGATCCTCGCCGATCACCCTGAAGCCCTCGGCCTGAACGTATTGCTTCACGAAACGGATATTGCGCGCACCGACATCGCTCAGCGCATCGAGCACCTTGCCGCCACCGACGAGCTTGAACTCGAGATCGGCGCGCCGCCCACCAAGCTTCAGGATCTCGTTGATCAGCCGCTCCATTGCAACGTTGCCGAAGCGCGTCGAGGCGCTGGCGGTGCCGTTCCAGGCGCTGCTGCCGTCCGAGCGGTCCACCGGCAGCATGAAATGGTTCATGCCGCCGATGTGCCGGCGGCAGTCGCGTACGCAGGCGGAAACGCACGATCCGAGCACGGTGCGTATTAACTCACCCTCGGTGGCAACGTAGTAATCGCCGGGATGCAATGTCGCCACCACGGCATCGAGCCGGGCGTCAAAGCGACGCTGGATATGGCTGAACTGGCTCCGGGCAGTCGACGCATTGCTTGCCGGCAAATTCATCACGCCAGCCTGCGGTGGATGGTGTCGCGTACCAGCTGGTACTGGGTACTGACCTGCAGCAGCGACTCTGAATGACCCAGGATCAGATGGTCGCCGGGGCGCTGCAGCGCCGCCATGCGGGTGACTATCTGGCGCTGAGTCTCGCGATCGAAATAAATCACCACGTTGCGGCAGAAGATCGCGTCAATCGGCCCCGACATCGGCCAGTCGTCCATCAGGTTGAGCGTCTTGAAGCACACCAGGCGCTTGAGCTCCTCGCGCACCTGGTAGTGACGCGCATCCTGCACCGGTTCGAACCAGCGCAGCGCGCGGCTTTGTTCCACCTTTTGCAGTCGCTCGCCACTGTAGATGCCGGCGCGCGCGTGACTAAGGACGCTGGTATCGATATCGGTTGCCAGAATCCGGACATCCCAGCCGTGCAAATGACGCATTTTCTCCAGCACCACCATCGCGATCGAGTACGGCTCCTCGCCGGTAGAGCAGCCGGCCGACCAGAAGCGCATCCGTCGCGTGCCGGCGTTGTTGCGCTCGAGCGCCGGCAACAGCCGCTGCGCTAGGAAATCAAAATGATGGCTCTCGCGAAAAAACGACGTCAGATGGGTGGTGATGGCATTGCAGAAATGCTGCAACTCCTCCTCATCGCCAGATTCGATGCGCTGCAGGTAGCGGGTGAAGTTCTGCAGCTTCAGGGCACGCAGACGACGACTCAGCCGGCCATATACCAGCTCACGCTTGGACTCGGCGAGCGCGATACCGAGGCGCGTGCGCACCAAGCTGCGGATACGCTGAAAGTCGTCATCGGACAGTTCGTACTCTCGAAGCAGCGAACTGTCAGCCGTCGCAGCCATGGCTGAATTATGTCCCGCCATGTCGGTTGGTGGTCAGAAGACTTCGAGTTCGCCCGGCGCCGCCGCCGCCCGCAGGCCGGTCAGTGCCTTGAGCATCTGATTGGCGCTCAATCCGCGCATCATGAAATCGAACAGCACCCGCTCCTCGACCATGCTGTAGCGCGAACGCACCTGCTCGAGCATCGAGTTCCAGTCGGATCGGGTCGGATCGAGCGAACTGAAGGTGGAATCCGACGGAATCGCCAGTCCATCTCGCACGTGCGTCAGGCGCTGGATTAATTTGTCGTAAAACTGCAGCGAGGTAACCGTGCCCTGCACGTGCGCGTCGAGCTGCGCGGCAAGCTGGCGGATGCGCTCGCGCACCTGTTGCAGCTCGCCGGGGCTGCCGCAGTCGAGCGCCTGCAGCTGCACTTCAAGTTCGCGCGCGTCAGTGGCCACTGCGGTCACGGCGGTGGCGAGCTTGTCGACCCGCGCATCGCTTTCGCGAATCGCGGCATCGAGCTGCGCCGCCCCGAGTTCCAGAAAACGGCGCAGTTCCCCGGCAAACCTGACATTGGCGCTGGCCTCGGCAGAGGCGCTTGGCGCAACAGCGCTGCGAGCGGATTTATCGGCTGGACTCATGGCTGTATCTCCGCCGCGGCGGCCAGGTGATCGGTTAGGCCCAGGGCGCTGGCGGGGCCCGCATTCAGTCGCTCGGCGCCGAGCAGCTTCAGCGTCAGTCCGCGTCGGCGCGCGGCCGCAGCGGCCGACAGCAGCAATTGCAGACCGGCAGTGTCAACGCTCTCGAGCATACGGGCATCCACTTCGGCCAAGCCGGCCGCAAGCATTGTCTTGAACTGCGCGGCGCACTCGCCGACCTCGCGAATCGACAACGATGCCCCCAGCACCAGGGTGCCGCCAGTGGCCGCTGCATTGGAGCCAACGATGGTTACGGCCGTGCCTGGCGCGCTGCCTGTAGTCGCTGCGCAGGCGCCGCTCGCCGCCGGCGCGGTAGGCGCACGCTGCACCGCGGCGCGCCCGGAACTGAGTGGGCGTCTCCGTCGGCCGCCACCGGCAGCCTGTTTTTTCGGCGTGCGCTTGCCCACTAGGCCGCCTTCGGCGTTGCGGCCGGGTCGGTCAACGTGCTGGTAACCAGTCGCACGACGTCCAGCAGCACCAGCATGCAATCTCCCACCATTGCCAGTCCGCGCACGAAGTCGGAATCGATGGCCGAGCCGACTGCCGGTGGCGGACGCAGATTCTCGGCGCTGATATTGCAGACCTCGCACACTGCATCGACCACGACGCCGGCGGTCAGCCCGCCGCGCTCGGAGTTGACTCTCACCACGATGACCACCGTGGTGCGCCCGTATTCGGTCTCTCCCAGGCCAAAGCGCCGTCTCAGATCCAGGATCGGCACTACCGCTCCGCGCAGGTTGATCACACCTTGCACGTAATCGGGTGAATGCGGCAGGCGGGTCGGCTTCTCCCAGCCCTTGATTTCCTGCACCCGCAGGATCTCGACCCCGTAGGTCTGGCCGGCCAGTTGGAACGTCAGGTATTGCTCGGCGGTCCCAGTGGCAGTGGCATCCATGGCCGCGCCCCTCAGCCGCTGCGCACGGCGCTGCCGCGCACCGCCGTCTGATTGCCCAGTATGCGCTCGAGCGTTGCCAGCAGCTGATCGGGGCTGAACGGTTTCACCATCCAGCCGGTCGCACCGGCCTGCTTGCCCTGAATCTTGCGGTCCGGGCTCGACTCGGTAGTCAACAGCAGCAGCGGCGTCAGGTGATAGCTCGGCAGCGTACGCAGCTGCGCGATCAGCGTGATGCCGTCCATGCGCGGCATATTGACGTCGGTCAGCACCAGGTCGACGCGATGCTTGCGCGCGTATTCCAGCGCCTCGTCACCGTCGGAGGCTTCGATCACCTCGTAGCCTGCCGCACGCAGGGTCACGCCGACCATCTGCCGCATCGAAGCTGAGTCATCCACCGCGAGAATTGTCTTAGACATTAACTGATGCTCCACCCGTCATTCCGTCAAATCCGGACCTGCCGAGCCCTAAGCGCAGGCTGCGGCCTATATCCGGTGTATCGGCGTTGCAGCCCGATGATTAAACCCGATCCGGGCTCCAGTCCGAAGGAATGCGTCGCACTTCACATTCCGCCGTAGCGCGCGGCGCCGGAAGCATCAGGCGGCCAATGACTCCGCCACCGAGCGCGTCAGCCCGGCGATATCCAGGATCAGCGCCACCGAGCCATCGCCAAGGATGGTCGCGCCGGCAATGCCATCGACATGGCCGTAGTTTGCCTCCAGCGTCTTGACCACGACCTGCTGCTGGCCGAGCAGCTCGTCGACGCACAATCCGACCCGCTTGCCGTCGCCCTCCACTACCATGATCAGGCCGTCGCCGGCCTCGCGCTCGCGCCCGCGGCGGGCGTTGAACAATTTCTCCAGCCGCACCACCGGCAGGTACTCACCGCGAAACGACAGCACTTCACCGTGGCCCACCACGTGATTGACCGATGCGGCGTGCATCTGCAGCGATTCGACGATCGCGGTCAGCGGCACGATGTATGACTCATCGCCGACCGCCACCGTCTGGCCATCGACGATCGCCAGCGTCAGCGGCAGCGTAATGATGAAACGCGATCCCTTGCCAGCTTCGGAGCGCACCTCAATGCTGCCGCCAAGCTGGTCCACATTGCGCTTGACGACATCCATGCCGACGCCACGCCCGGAAATATCAGTGGCCTGGTCGTGGGTGGAAAATCCCGCCAGGAAAATCAGATTGCAGACCGCCTCCTCGGACAGCTCCTCGTCGGCGCCGACCAAGCCGCGCTCGCGCGCCTTGGCCAGGACCCGCTCGCGCTTCAGGCCGCCGCCGTCATCGCTGACTTCGACCGTAATACTGCTGCCACGGTGGTAGGCGTGCAGATGCACCGTGCCGCGCGCATCCTTGCCGCTCGCCAGCCGCTGCTGCTGCGATTCGATGCCGTGATCGATACTGTTGCGCACCAGATGGATCAGCGGATCACCGATCTTCTCGAGAACGGTCTTGTCGAGTTCGGTCTCGCCGCCGGTCATCCTCAGCTCGACCTGCTTGCCCAGGCGCTGGCTCAGGTCGCGCACCATGCGTGGGAAGCGGCTGAAAACGAAGCTGATCGGCACCATGCGCACCCGCATGACGCTCTCCTGCAGTTCGCGCACATTGCGCTCGAGCTGGGCCAGACCTGCACGCAGCCGCTCACCCACGGCGCCGTCCAGCAGCGCGCCGAATTGTCCCAGCATCGATTGCGTGATCACCAGCTCGCCGACGCTGTTCATCAGGTCATCGATTTTTTCGGTACTGACGCGAATCGAGCTGGCGTCGCTCGGCTTGGAGTCTCCGGCCTTCCCGTGGCGGCCCTCCGCATCCTCGGCTGCTGCCGCAGTTGCGGGCCGCAGCGCCAAAGCGGCGCTGCTCGCGGCGGCCGCCGGCGCAACAGGCGCTGCGACCGCGACCGCGGCCGGCACCGCATCGGTTTCGAGCGCGCTCACTTCAAGCGTGCAGTCGCCCTCGGCCCAGTCGAAAACCTCAACGATGGCCTGCCGCGTGGCCTCGGTGCGCAGCTGCAGCGTCCACGACAGGTAACAGTTCTCCGGATCAAACTCCTCGAAAGCCGGCAGCGCCGAGACGTCGGCTGTCACCTGCAGATCGCCCAGGTCGCGCAGTTCGCGAAACATGCGCAGCGGATCGTTGCCACGGGCCAGCAGGTGCAGGAACGGCCGGAAGCTGATGCTGTACAGTGTGCCGCGCATCGCCTCAGTCGCCGCAGCAGCGGTCGCAGGCGCAGCCGCTGCCGGCCCGGCACCCTTTTGCGCCACGGCGAGCTCCAGGTCGAACTGCAGATCGGTGACCCGCTGCGCATCCACCGGCTGCCTGGCCTGCTGGGCGCGCAGCATATCCCGCATCACATCGACCGAACGCAGCAGCAGATCCGACAGCGCCGCAGTGACTTTCATGCGCTGGCCGCGCAGTTCGTCGAGCAGCGTCTCAAGCGTATGGGTAAACGAGGTGATCTCGGCGAAACCGAACGTGGCCGCGCCGCCCTTGATCGAATGCGCGACCCGGAAGATGGTGTTGATCAGTTCCAGATCGGGAGTGCCGGCATCGAGGCGCAGCAGTGCCTCCTCCATCTGCGCAATGGCCTCGAAACTCTCCTCGTAGAAAGCATCATGAAACTGTGTCAGGTCGATGGCCATGGCTACACGCCTAGATCCGACAGCAGCGCGTCGACATCGTGCTGCCCGCCGACGGCAGCGTCGTGAGCAATACCAGGCACTACCGGCCCGTGGCCGCGCACTGCGACCTCGCCGGGGCGCAGGTCGCAGTCACCGCCCCCGGCGATGCGCTCCGCCGCCATGCTGGTACCGGTCTGTTGCAAGCCGAAGCCGGCGGCGTCGCAGCCTTGCAGCGCCCGTGACATCGCGGCCACCCACGCGGCGTACTCCTTCATTCAGGCCGCCGCACGTGCCGCCAGGATCTTGTCGATCTTTTCCTTCAGCGTTGCGCCGGTGAACGGCTTGATGACGTAGCCGCTGACTCCAGCCTGCACCGCCTCGACGATCTGTTCGCGCTTCGCCTCGGCGGTCAGCATCAGCACCGGCAGTTTGCCCAGGCGCGCGTCGGCGCGCACCTGCTTGAGCAGTTCCAGCCCCGCCATGCCGGGCATGTTCCAGTCGGTGATCAGGAAGTCGAAATTGCCCGCCTTCAGCAGCGGCAACGCGGTGGTGCCGTCATCGGCCTCGGTCACGCTGGCATACCCCAGGTCGTGCAGCAGGTTCTTGATGATCCGGCGCATCGTAGAGAAGTCGTCGACCACGAGAAAATTCAGGTTCTGCTGCACTCGCGTCACTCCACCCGGTCCGTTACCCAGTTCGTCGCGATCCGATGCGACTCGCTTTATCGGCTTATATACCGGGATTCTTGAGTGCTGTCGTGGCGCCGGCCGGGCAAGTTCCAGCGCACGCGACGTGGTTCACATATTGCAGTCGCGACCGTGCCATGGCGCGATTTCATCTGGCTCGCCGGCGCGGCGCAGCGCCGTCAACGCCAGTCGGCGCGACAGCGGTTCAGCATCATCCAGCAGAGGACGGGCGAATTGCGTGGCGATCACCCCGTACAGCTCGCTCACCGGTTGCTACGACTGGGCCGACAGGTGCGGCCAGGCATCCCTCAGATACAGGCCCATCGAGATCAGCGTCAGGGCGGCGGCGATTACCGTCAGCCAGATGCCGATCAGGTAGATTGGCAGGCCGAACAGATCGGCCCGGAACAGCAGCATGGTGACGCCGACCATCTGCAGGATGGTCTTGTACTTGCCGATGCGCGACACGGCGACCGCGGTGCGCTGGCCGATGCCGGCCATCCACTCGCGCAGCGCCGAGATGGCGATCTCGCGGCCGATGATCACCGCCGCGGTAAGCACGATAATGGCGCGAGGATCGCGGCTGACAATCAGCACCAGGGCGACCGCGACGATGAGTTTATCAGCGACCGGATCCAGAAATGCGCCCAGACGCGTGGTTTGCCCGAGCCGTCGCGCCAGGTAGCCATCGAGCGAATCGGTGATCGCAGCGGCGGCGAATACCAGGCCGGCGATCGGATATGCCAGGCTCCAGTGATTCCTGGGACCGAACAGGAACATCAGCACCACCAGCGGTATCGCCAGTATGCGCAGCCAAGTCAGGACATTGGGCAGGTTCCAGATCATCACACGGCCCCCGGGTGCAGATGATCATAGATCGAACGCGCCATCGCCGCGCCGACACCGTAGACTTTTTCAAGATCCGCGACGCCGGCACGCATTACCCCCTGTAGCCCGCCGAAGTGCGTCAGGATCGCGCGCCGGCGAGCCGGCCCGAGGCCCGGGACGGTTTCCAGGATCGACTCGCGGTAGCGGCGTGCGCGCCGCCGCCGGTGCCCGGTTATCGCGAAACGGTGCGCCTCATCGCGCACCCGCTGGATGAAATGCAATGCCGCGCTGTCGGATTGCAGCACGATTGGAATCGGCTCGCCGGGGCGGAACAGCCGCTCCTGGCCGGGGCGGCGGTCCGCGCCCTTGGCGACGCCGACCACCGCCAGCCCCTGGCAGCCGACCTCAGCCAGCGCGCTGACCGCGGCGTCCACCTGGCCGGCGCCGCCGTCGATCAGCAGCAGATCGGGCCGCGGCCGCTCGCCGCTGACGATCCTGGCCCCGTGACGCAGCAGCGCCTGGTGCATGGCACCGTAGTCGTCGCCGGGCGTGACCCCCTCGATGTTGTAGCGACGGTATTGATTCTTGCGCGCCCCTTCGGGCGTGAATACCACGCATGATGCGACCGTACCCTCGCCAGCAGTATGACTGATGTCGAAACATTCGACCCGCTCGGGCGGTGCGGGCAGATCAAGCACCCGCGCCAGCAGCTGCATGCCCTCGAGCGCCAGCTCCGCGCGCAGCGCGCGCATGCGCAGCGCGTTGCGGGCGTTCTCCAGTGCCAGCTCCAGCCACTGGCGTTTCAGGCCACGCTGCGGCACGCGCAGTCCCAGCGAGCGCCCCGCGGCGCTCGCCAGCGCCTGCGCCACCGGCTCGTGATCGGGCAGCGCGATATTGATCAGGACTTCCGGCGGCGCCGGCTCGCGGCTGTAGTAGAGCAGCAGGAAGTCCGCCAGTGTGTCGGCCGGCTCACTGAGCGCGCTGGCGGGAAAATGGCTGGCGGTGCCAAGATTCTGGCCCTCGCGCACCGGCAGCACACAGATCGCGTACTGCCCCGGCTCGCCGGCGATCGCGATCACGTCGGTGTCGGCCGCGCGCTGCGCATTGGCGATCTGCTGCGCGCGGATCTGCTGCAGCTCGCGCAGCTGGTCGCGCAGCCGGGCGGCGTCCTCGAACTTCAGCTCCAATGCCGCCGCTTCCATGCGCTGCTGCAAGGCGCCGATCACCTCGGCATTGCGCCCTTCCAGCACGCCGATGGCGGCTTCCAGGTCGCGCGCATAATCCTCGCGGCCGATCAGCGCCACACACGGCGCCGAGCAGCGTCCGATCTGGTACTGCAGGCATGGGCGGCTGCGGTTGGCGAAGAACGAGTCGCGGCAGTTGCGGATCTTGAATACTTTCTGCAGGTGTAGCAGCACTTCCTTGACCGCGTGGGCGCTGGCGAATGGCCCGAACTGCCTGCTGTCCGGCTGGCGCGGGCCGCGGTAGAACACCAGTCGCGGGAACGCGTGATCCAGCTGGCACAGGATGAACGGAAACGACTTGTCGTCGCGCAGCATGATGTTGTAGCGCGGCCGGTGTGCCTTGATCAGATTGCATTCCAGCAGCAGGGCGTCCTGCTCGCTGTTCACCACCGTCACCTCGACCCGGGCGATTCGCCGCACCATCGCCGCGACCTTGGCCGACAGGTCGTGACTGCTGAAGTAACTGCCGACGCGATCGCGCAGCCGCGCCGCCTTGCCCACATACAGCAGTTCGCCGTCGGCGCCGTACATGCGGTACACGCCGGGACGCTGCGGCAGTGTCGCCACATAGCTCTTGAGGTCGAAGTCGGTGTCGCTCATGGCGGCCAGGCGCCGGGGCGCTCATCCGATGCTGCGCTGCTGGCTGGGCGCCTCAGGTTGCAATCGCTTGTGGGCAGCAAGCTCGGCGTCCGAAGCCAGACTCAGGCCCAGGTGGCGCAGGATACCGTCATCGAGTCCATAGATCAGTCCGTGCACCGCAACCGCCTGCCCGCGCCGCCAGGCGTCCTGCACCACGGTAGTCTCGCCGACGTGCACGGTCTGCGCCAGCACATGCAGCTCGCACAGGCGCCGCAGCTGCGCGTCGACCGATCCGGCCGCCGCCAGCTCGGCGACGTGGCGATGACGCACGTCCTGCACGTGCCGTAGCCAGTTGTCGATCAGGCCGAGCTTCTGCTCACGAAAGGCCGCGCTGACACCGCCGCAGCCATAATGCCCGCAGACGATGATATCGCGCACCTGCAGCACTTCCACCGCGTACTGGATCACCGACAGGCAATTCAAGTCGCTGTGCACCACGACGTTGGCGACATTGCGGTGCACGAAGATTTCCCCGGGCATCAGTCCGAGGATCTGGTTCGCCGGCACGCGGCTGTCGGAGCAGCCGATCCACAGGTAGCGGGGCAACTGCTGGTGCGCGAGCCGCGAGAAGTACTGCGGGTCGGTGCCGGTCAGACTGTCGGCCCATTGGCGATTGCGCGCGAGCAGTGACTCCAGGTCGTCGCTGCCGCTCACGGCTTCTGTTTGCTGCGCTCGGCAATCAGCATCGCCAGCTCCAGCGCCTGTTCGTAGTTCAGGCGCGGATCGACCTGCGAGCGATAGGTGCGCTGCAGGTCGGCATCGGTCAGCCCGCGCGCGCCACCGGTGCACTCGGTGACATCCTCGCCGGTGAGCTCGATGTGCGCACCGCCCAGATAGGTGCCTTGCTGCGCGTGGATGCGAAACGCCAGGTCCAGCTCCTTGAGAATATTCTCGAAACGCCGGGTCTTCAGGCCGCCGGTACTGGTCTCGGTATTGCCATGCATCGGGTCGCAGCACCAAAGCACCGTATGCCCGGTGCGACGTACCGCCTCGATCACCCGCGGCAGTGACTTCTCGATGTCCTTGGCGCCGAAGCGGTGAATCAGCGTCAGCCGGCCGGGCTGGTTCTGCGGGTTGAGCGTCGTAACCAGCTCCTGCAGCCACTGGTCGTCCATCGCGGCACCGATCTTGACGCCGATCGGATTGGCGATGCCGCGGAAGTACTCGACGTGCGCGCCGTCCACCTGCGCGGTGCGCATGCCGATCCAGGGCATGTGCGTCGACAGGTTGTACCAGTGGTTCTGGCGCGCGATGAAGCGCGTCTGGGCCTGCTCGTACAGCAGGTGCAGGCCTTCGTGACTGGCGAAGAAATCCACCCGCGTCGCATCGTGCACCGCGCGCCCGGTCAGCGACTGGAAGAAATCCAGCGCGTCGCCGATCGAATCGGCAATGCGCTGATAGGCCTCGCGCAGCTTGGCATGGCGCACGAAGCCGAGGTCCCAGTACTCCGGATGGTGCAGGTCGGCAAATCCGCCATCGACCAGCGCGCGCACGAAGTTCAGCGTCAGCGCCGCGCGCTCATAGCCGCGCAGCAGCAGCTGCGGATCGGCGCGCCGCGCTCCCGGCGTGAATTCCACGCGGTTAACCAGATCGCCGCGATACGCCGGCAGCGTGACGCCCTCGCGCGTCTCCATGTCGGCCGAGCGCGGCTTGGCGTACTGGCCGGCCATGCGGCCGATGCGCACCACCGGTTTCTTCATGCCAGACAGCAGCACCAGGCTCATCTGCAGCAGCACCTTGAGCTGCTTGGCGATGCGGTCCGACTCACAATCCGCGAAGCTCTCGGCGCAGTCCCCGCCCTGCAGCAGGAAGCCCTCGCCGCGCTGCGCTGCGGCCAGCCGCTCGCGCAGGTTTTCGACCTCCCACGACACTACGATCGGCGGCAGCCGCGCCAGTTCGGCGACCACGCGGCCCAGCGCCGTCGGGTCGTCGTAAACCGGCTGCTGCGAGGCCTTGCGCGTCTGCCAGCTCGCCGGATGCCAGGAGGTGCTGTCCGTGGATCGCATGCGGCAATGTTAACATGCACGCTTTAGCGGGGAACACGAATGAACAAGGTGCTGGTCCTGGGCGCCGGCAAGATCGGTGCGCTCATTTCAGGCCTGTTGGCCGAATCCGGCGCCTACCAGGTGCAGCTGGGCGACGTCGATGAAACCGCGGCGGCCGGCGTCGCGCGCGCCCATGGGCTGGCGAATATCCAGGCGGTGCGGCTCGACGCCACCGACGCCGCGGCGCTGCGCTCCTATCTGCTCGCGCACCCGGTGCTGGCGGTGGTCTCCAGCCTGCCCTATCACTGCAATGCGCTGGTAGCGGGCGCGGCGCGCGAGTCCGGAATTCATTATTTCGACCTGACCGAAGACGTGGAGGTCACGCGCCGCGTCAGCAACCTGGCGCGCGGTGCTGCGGCGGCCTTCGTGCCGCAGTGCGGCCTGGCACCGGGATTCATCAGCATCGCCGGCGGCGAACTGATCCGGCACTTCGACAGCCTGCGCAGCGTGCGGCTGCGGGTCGGTGCATTGCCGCAGCATCCGCACAATGTGCTGAAGTATTCGCTCACCTGGTCCACCGAAGGCCTCATCAACGAATACGGCAATCCCTGCGAGGCTATCGTCGACGGCCGCACGGTGGAAGTGCGCCCGCTCGAGGGCATGGAGGAGATCGAGATCGACGGTACGCTGTACGAGGCATTCAATACCTCCGGCGGACTCGGATCACTGGCGCAGAGTTTCGGCAGCAGCTGCGAGAGCATGGATTACAAGACCATCCGCTACCCGGGACACTGCCAGCAGATGCGCCTGCTGATGAACGACCTGAAGCTCAATCAGGACCGCAGCACGCTCAAGCGCATTCTCGAGAATGCCGTGCCGCAAACGCTGCAAGACGTCGTGATCGTCTACGCCGCGGTAACCGGCATGCAGAACGGCGAGCTGCGCGAGGAAAACTACGTCAGCAAGATTTACCCGCAGATCATCGCCGGCCGCCTGTGGTCGGCGATCCAGGTAAGCACCGCGGCCGGACTGTGCGCGGTACTCGACCTGGTACTGCTGCATCCTGAGCGACGGGCGGGACTGGTCACACAGGAGTCATTCCGGCTGCCCGACATTCTCGGCAACCGTTTTGGGAGCCACCTGGCCGCCGGCGGCAGCAAAGACGTCTCAGGCGATGTGGTGGTCAGCGGCGCACCGGGGCGGCAGCGCTCGCGCGCGGGCTGAGCCATGGCCAGAACGCACATCAGCTCACTGCTGCAGCATTTTTCACTGCCGCCGGCCGAGTCCGACGCAGCGGCCGAGGGCCTCGAGAGCTACAGCCCCGCCGACGGCAGCCTGCTGGCCCGTGTGCACACCAGCGGTGCGGCCGGCTACAACACCGTCATGAGTCAGGCGGTTGCCGCGGCGCGCGCCTGGTCCGAGATACCGGCGCCGCAGCGCGGGGATCTGGTGCGCCACATCGGTGATGCGCTGCGCCAGCACAAGCGCGAGCTGGCCGAACTGGTATCGCTCGAGAATGGCAAGATCATCGCCGAGGGGCTGGGCGAGGTGCAGGAGATGATCGACATGGCCGATCTTGCGATCGGCCAGTCGCGCATGCTCTACGGGCGCACCATGCACTCGGAACGCAGCCAGCACCGCATGTATGAGCAGTGGCACCCGCTCGGCGTGGTCGGCGTCATCACCGCGTTCAATTTTCCGGTGGCAGTGTGGTCGTGGAACGCGCTGCTAGCCGCGGTATGCGGCAATGCGACGGTCTGGAAACCTTCGCCCAAGACACCGTTGTGCGCGCTGGCGGTACAGCAGTTGTGCGATCAGGTGCTGAAGCGCCAGGGTGCGCCGGCGATTTTTCAGCTGCTGATCGATCGCGGCGCCGAACTCGGTGCGCGCCTGGCCGCCGATGCGCGCGTCAATCTGCTGTCATTCACCGGCTCCACGGCGGTCGGTCGCCAGATCGCGCAGACCGTGGCCGCGCGGCTGGGGCGCAGCCTGCTGGAGCTGGGCGGTAACAATGCGATCATCGTCGATGAAACCGCGGATCTCGATCTTGCGGCGCGCGCCATCGTGTTCGGAGCGCTCGGCACCGCCGGCCAGCGCTGCACCAGCACGCGCCGGGTGCTGGTCCACCGATCGCAGCTGTCCGAGCTGCAGCGCCGGCTCACGCATGCCTATCGACAGGTGCGCATCGGCGACCCGCTCGACCCGACCACGCTGGTCGGGCCGCTGATCGATCTGCAGGCGGTGCGCTGCTTCGAGCGCGCGATCGCCAGTGCGCAGGCCGCGGGCGGCCAGTTGTTGGTGGGTGGCAAGGTGCTGTCGCGTCCGGGGCATTTCGTCCAACCGGCGATCGTGCTGGCGGGCAATGACTGGGACATCGTGCAGCAGGAAACCTTCGGGCCGATCCTGTACCTGATCGCGGTCGACTCGATCGATGAGGCGATCCGGCTGCAGAACGAATCGGCCTACGGACTGTCCTCCGGCCTGTTCACGCAGCGCTTGCAGCACGCCGAGCTGTACCTGAGCCAGCGCGGCAGCGACTGCGGCATCGCCAACGTCAATCTCGGCACCTCCGGCGCCGAGATCGGCGGCGCCTTCGGCGGCGAGAAGGATACCGGCGGCGGGCGCGAGGCCGGCTCGGATGCCTGGAAGACCTACATGCGTCGCCAGACCAATACCGTCAACTGGAGTTCGGCGCTGCCGCTGGCGCAGGGCATCGAGTTCGATATCGCGCCGTGACGCCGCGATCTATTCGTTGAACACGTGGCGAGAAGCGCGTATCGCGCCGTCTATATGCCCGATCGCCCGATCACGCAGGCCGTTGGCAAATGCATTGTCCTCTTCGTGCGAAATATCGGAGCGCGCCTTGTTCAGGAATTGCAGCGCCTCATGAATGCGTCCCCGATGATCAGGGTTCTCGTCCACCGGCGGATGATCATGAAGGTTCTTGCCGTCATTGAACGCCGCCTTCTTGATGTCATTGATGGCCGCGTCGATCTGGCGCACGGCCTCGACTTCGTCATTGGTCTGCGCCCAGTCTCCCGGACGGTGCTCGATCAGCCAGCGCGCCGCGCGCAGGTCAGACAAGGCGCGCAGATATGCGGGATGGCGGTCCGGCGGCGGCGCGGCAACGCAGCCCGCAAGAAACGCGAAGCCTGCGAGAATTAGCGGCAGCAGGTTCAACCTGACAGCTTGCTGCATGACGTTGTCCTAAGGCAGTAATGACGGGCGCATACTAGCGCCCCGGCAAGCGCAGCTCCACGCGCGCACCGCCCAGCGCCTCGGAGCTGCCGATCAGGAACTGTCCGCCGTACAGCCCCACGGTCTCGCGCACCATTGCCAGTCCCAGCCCGTGACCGGGCACCTGTTCGTCAGCGCGCACGCCGCGCTCGATGACTCGGGTGCGCAGTTCCTGCGGAATGCCAGGACCGTCGTCCTCGACCACGATCGACAGTCGTCGCGGCAATGCCCGATCCGGTTCCAGCCGCGCCGTCACCCGCACGCGCGAGCGGCACCATTTGCAGGCGTTATCCACCACGTTGCCCAGCAACTCGAGGATATCGCCGCTGTCGCCGGAGAATCCCAGCTCCGCCGGCGCATCGATCTCGAGCTGCAGGTCCCTTGAGGCGTGGACTTTCACAAGCGCGGCGCGCAGGTCGGTCAGCAGCGGCAGCACCGACACCGGCGCCTGTCCGAGCGTGGCGCCGCCTCCGGCCGCCGCGCGCTTCAGCTGGTGCTCGACGATCTGCGCGATGCGGTCGATCTCGAGCTGGATCGCCGCCTCCGAACGACGCTCCTCGCTCTCGGCGCTCCCAAGGCTGGCGCGGATCACGGCCAGCGGCGTCTTCAGGCTGTGCGCAAGATTACCGAGCGTGTCGCGGTAGCGCACGATGCGATTGCGTTCGGATTGCAGCAGCGCATTGAGCCCGGCGGTTACACCGGCCAGCTCGCGCGGATAGCCCTCGCCAAGCTGCGCGGCCTTGCCGCTCTCCAGCGCCGCGATCTCCTGTTCCAGTCGCCGCACCGGCGCGAGCGCGCGCCGCATCATCCAGGCCATCGTCGCCAGCAGTACCAGGTCGAGCGCGCCAAACCAGCCAGCCATGCGCTGGCGGAACAGCCATAGCTCGCGCATCTGCGGCGCGGTGCTGTCGGCCGCAGTAAATACCAGCTTCTTCGACAGGCCCGAGCCATAGGCCCACTGCAGCCCGCGGCTCAGCTCGGCGATGGTGCTGCCATCGAGCGCGGTCTGGTAACGGAATTGCACCCCGCCGACCGGCAGCTTGCTGCCGAGCGTAAGGGCGGTTCCGGCCAACGACGGCGAGCTCCACAGCAACTTGCCGTTGTCGTCGCGCAGCGCCGCGTACTGGCCCGAACCCGGCACGTCCAGCCGCGATTCCGGGTCGAGCAGGTTCACCACCAGCTTGCCGTCGAAATCAAGGTCCACTGCGGTGATCAGCGCCACGACCTGTTCCTCCAGCCGGTCGCGCAGCGCTGCGGTGCTCTGCTCGCGAAACACGTAGTCGATGGCAGACGCTGTGAGTACGAAGAACAGCAGCAGCGGCACCGCCACCGACACCAGCAGTCGGCGGCTGACCGACGGCGGTCCGTGCATCATCGGCGGACGCCCGCGTTCAACCAGGCCGGCGCGGCAAACTCAGCCGATAGCCGCGGCCGCGCAGGGTTTCGATCGGCTTGATGGTCTCGTCCGGATCGAGCTTGCGGCGCAGCCGGCCGACCAGCACCTCGACCACATTGCTGTCGCGGTCGAAGTCCTGTTCATACAGTCGCTCGGTAAGCTCGCTCTTGGAGATCACCTCGCCGGCGCGCAGCATCAGGTGCTCGAGTATCCGGTATTCAAAACTGGTCAGCTCTACGCCGCTGCCACCGACGCTCACTGCCTGGGTGCGGGTGTCGAGCTCGACCGGCCCGCAGGCGAGCATCGGGCTGGCCCAGCCGCCGCTCCGACGCAGCAGCGCTGCCAGGCGCGCCTGCACCTCGGCGAAATGAAACGGCTTGGCGACATAGTCGTCGGCCCCGGCGCTCAGCCCCTCGACCTTGTCCTGCCAGCGGTCGCGAGCGGTAAGTATCAGCACGCCGTAAGTCTTGCCGCGCGCACGCAGCTGGCGGATCAGCTCGAAACCGGACAGCTTCGGCAGTCCCAAGTCGATAATCGCGACATCGATCGGATATTCGGTGGCCGCATACAGGCCTTCCTCGCCATCAGCCGCGAGATCGACGCTGTAACCGGCTGCCGACAGATCGGCTTTCAATACGTCACGGATCGCCGCCTCGTCTTCTACCACCAGCACGCGCACTCACAACTCCCCGGTGCCACTATTATTCAGGGCACTTCCGTTCCGCTGTGCGAATCCAGGCGCACGATCCACACTTTGCCGGCTGGCGAGAGCAGCCGGAACACATACACGTGGCGGCCCTGCTGATCGAGGAATTCGGTTCGCACCACGCGCGCACCATAGCGCCTCTCCACCAGCGCGACAGCCTGCTCACGCGACAGCTCCGCCGGCGCGTGGGCTGGCGCCGGTTCCGGCTTCGACGCGGCGGGGCACGGCCCCGCGACCCCGAGAGTCACACTGCCACACAGCAACCACGATGCCAGTCCGACGAGCCCCGGTGTTGTGTAGTCAGTGTTCACTGCGCATTGTAACGAAGCCAAAGCTGGGCACGAGCCTAGCCGGGATGCCGTGAACCGGGCCTGAATCGCTATTTGTGCTTTTTTGTCAGTGACTTGGCCTCTCCCCAGAGCTGCTCCCATTGGCCTGCGGCAAGCCCGGCGAGCGCCAAGCCATCGCGCTCGGCGAGTCGTTCCATGCATTCGAAGCGCTGCTCGAATTTCAGCGCGGCACGGCGCAGCGCATCCTCTGCATCCACCTGCAGATGGCGCGCCCAATTGGCCACCGTGAACAGCAGGTCGCCGAGCTCATCCGCGACTTGCTCATGATCGCGTGCCGCCAGCGCAGCATCGATTTCGGCCAGCTCCTCATTGATCTTGGCGCGCACACCGGCGGCGTCCGGCCAGTCAAATCCGACGCATCGGGCGCGGCGGCCGAGCTTGGCTGCCCGTGCCAGCGCCGGCAGCGCCCGGGGTACATCCGACAGTACGCCATGCATGCCGGCGGCCGCCCGTTCCTGTGCCTTGTGCGTTTCCCAGGACACATGCAGCTGTGCCACGTCCATAGCGCGGCGCTCGGCGAAAATATGCGGGTGACGGCGGATCAACTTGTCGCGAATGCCGCGCGCCACCGCGGCGAAATCAAACTGGCCGGCCTCCTCGGCCATGCGGGCGTGAAACACCACCTGGAACAGCAGGTCACCGAGCTCATCGCGCAGCCGGTCCATATCCCCGCGGCCGATCGCATCGGCGACCTCGTACGCCTCCTCGATGGTGAACGGGGCGATGCTGGCAAAATCCTGCTCCCGGTCCCACGGGCAGCCGGCCTGCGGATCACGCAGTGCGCGCATCAGTGCCAGCAGCGCGTCCAGTTCATCCGCCGCAGCGCTCAAGCAGCGGCCTCGGCAAAGCGTTCGCGCAGATGGGCCAGGATACCGGCGGTCGCGCCCCATATGTGGTATTGGCCAAAGGGCAGCTCCCAGGTATCCACTTCGACGCCGCGAATGCTGCGATGGCTGACCCGGTAGCTGTGCGCCGCCAGGGCGATCGCCAGCGGCAGTTCGAAGACTTCGGCCACTTCCGTGCCATCGGGCCTGAGCGCCACCCCGGCTGCGAGCAGTGCCACCACCGGAGTGATGCGGTAGCCGGTCTGCACCACGTGATCCGGCAGGTAGCCGATCGGCTCGATCGCCGCCGCCGGAATGCCGATCTCCTCCTCGGTCTCGCGCATCGCGGCAGCGGCGATATCCGCGTCAGCGGACTCCAGCCGGCCGCCCGGAAAGCTGATCTGCCCAGCGTGCCGGCGCAGGTGGCTCGCGCGTACCGTCATCAGCAGCGCCGGTGAGTCGCTGCGCTCTATGATCGGCACCAGCACTGCCGCGGCGTGCAGCGACTGCGACCAGCGCTCGCGCATGCGCGCGCGCACTGCCTCGGATTGTTGCGCCAGGCCGGCCGCGCGGCCGTGCTCGAGCCGATGATCAGGCGTGCGCAGCAGGCTGCGGCGCAGCCGCTCGCGCCAGCCGGGCGGCAGCTCAGGGGTGATCGCGGGCGCCGGCGCGGCCATGGTTGTCGTCCGCCATGAGTGCTCAGCCTCCGCCGCTGCTGCCACCCTTGATGCCGCCGCGGGTCAGTTCGGTCGGATCGAGCAGCCGGTCGAGCTGTTCGCGTTTCAGGTCGGTCATCGCGGCCGCAACGTCGCGGATTGGTTTGCCTTCGGCGTAGGCTTTCTTGGCGATAGCCGCGCCCTTCTCATAGCCGATCACCGGATTGAGCGCTGTCACCAGGATCGGGTTGCGCTCCAGGGCCTCCTCCAGGCGCTGCCGGTTCACCGTGAAGCCCTTGATGGCGCGATCGGCCAATAACCGCGAAACGTTGGCGAGCAGGCCGATGCTCTCGAGCAGGTTGTAGGCGATCACCGGCAGCATCACATTGAGCTGGAAATTGCCCGACTGGCCGGCGATCGTAATCGCCGCATCGTTGCCGATTACCTGCGCGGCCACCATGGTGGCCGCCTCGGGGATCACCGCGTTGACCTTGCCGGGCATAATGCTGCTGCCGGGCTGCAGCGCCGGCAACGCGATCTCGCCCAGCCCGGCGAGCGGCCCGCTGTTCATCCAGCGTAGATCGTTGGCGATTTTCATCAGGCTCACCGCGATCACCTTGAGCTGGCCGGACAGCTCCACCGCGGCATCTTGCGCCGACATCGACTCGAAGAAGTTGCGGCTCGTCTCGAACGCGATGCCGGTCAGGCGTTGCAGCTCTCTGCAGAACGCGCCGGCAAACTGCGGGTGGGCGTTGATGCCGGTGCCGACCGCAGTACCACCCTGCGCCAGGCATAGCAGCCGCGGCTCGGTCGCGCGCACACGCGCGGCGCCGTTCTCGATCTGCGTGCGCCAGCCTGACAGCTCCTGCGCCAGCGTGACCGGCATCGCATCCATCAGGTGGGTGCGGCCGGTAGTGACGATGTCGCCGAGCTCGATCTCCTTGGTGGCTATCACCACTGCCAGGTGTGTCAGCGCCGGCAGCAGCTGCTCGCGCAGCAGCAGCAGCGCGCTCACGTGAATCGCGGTCGGTATCGAATCGTTGCTGCTCTGGCCCATGTTGACGTGGTCATTGGCGTGCACCGCGATGCCCGCCTTCGCCGCCAGGTGCGCGATCACCTCGTTGGCGTTCATGTTGCTGCTGGTGCCCGAGCCGGTCTGGAAAACGTCGATCGGAAACTCGGCGTCGTGCGCGCCGCTCGCGACTGCGGCGGCGGCCCGATCGATGGCGGCGGCGATCGCCGGCTCGAGCAGGCCCAGGCGGGCATTGGCGGCGGCGGCGGCTTGCTTGATGAGCGCCAGTGCGCGGATGAAGCCGCGCGGCAGCCGCAGACCGCTGATCGGAAAATTATCGACAGCGCGCTGGGTCTGCGCGCCCCAGAGCGCATCAGTGGGCACTTTCAGCTCACCCATGCTGTCGCGCTCAATCCGAAACGATGTTGACGTCATGATCGGTGTGGCTCCGGCACGCTGCGGCCAATGCGTTATCATGGCTAGTCTAGCATCCCGATGATTCGCGGCATCTCATGGACCCTTCAGCTCTGACTGCGCTCTCGCCGGTGGATGGTCGCTACGCCGCCGCCGCCGCACCGCTGCGCGCTTACTTCTCCGAGGCGGCGCTGATCCGCGAGCGCATCCGCATCGAGGCACTGTGGTTCCGGCAGCTCAGCGCGCCGTCCCTGCGGCTGCTCCCCGGCGAGCTGCCGGCGGCGGTGCAGCAGCGCATCGCAGCGCTGGCGGACGATCCCGGCGCAGGCGCGGCGGCCGCGGTCAAGGCAATCGACCAGCGTATCAATCACGACGTCAAGGCGGTCGAGTACTTCGTGCGCGATCAGCTGGCCGTCGCCGGCGCCGGCGCCGCCGCGCTCGAGCTGGTGCACTTTGGCTGCACCTCCGAGGACATCAACAACCTCAGCTACGCGCGCCTGCTGCGCGACGCGCGCGCGACGGTACTGCTGCCCGAGCTCGACTCGATAGTGGCGCTGCTGCGCGCGCTGGCCCGAACTCACGCCGAGCTGCCGATGCTGGCGCGCACCCACGGCCAGAGCGCCAGCCCCACCACCTTCGGCAAGGAGATGGCGAACGTCGGTGCGCGCCTTGCGCGCGCCCGGCGCCGACTGCAGGCGGTGGAGATTCTCGCCAAGTGGAACGGAGCCGTCGGCAACTACAATGCGCATTACAGCGCGCGCCCCGACATCGACTGGATCGCGCTCAGCGGCGAGTTCATCGCCTCGCAGCAGCTGGGATGGAATGCCTACACCACCCAGATCGAACCGCACGACTGGATCGGCGAATACTGCGATGCCTGCGCGGCCATCAACGTCATCCTGATCGATCTGTGCCGTGACCTGTGGGGCTACATCTCGCTCGGCTACCTGCGCCAGCGCGCGCTGCCCGGCGAAGTCGGTTCATCGACCATGCCGCACAAGGTCAACCCGATCGACTTCGAGAATGCCGAGGGCAACTTCGGTATGGCGAATGCGATGCTGCGCTTCTTCGCCGACAAGCTGCCGGTATCGCGCTGGCAGCGCGACCTGACCGACTCGACCGTGCTGCGCAATCTCGGTGTCGCGCTGGCGCATGGGCTGGTCGGCTGGAAGTCGCTGCAGCGAGGACTTGCCAAGATCAATCCCGATGCCGCGCGCATGGCACAGGATCTGAATGCTGCTTATGAAACCCTCGCCGAAGCGATCCAGAGCGTGCTGCGGGCCGCGGGCGTCGCCGATGCCTACGAGCTGCTGAAAGGCTTCAGCCGCGGCCAGAGCATCGATGCCGCGGCGCTGCGCAACTTTGTCGGCGCACTGCCGCTGCCGGAGGCTGACCGCGGCCGGCTGCAGGCGCTGACGCCGGCGCATTACCTGGGCCTGGCGGCGGTCCTGGCGCGCCGCTTCGCCGACGGAACCGGATAACATAATCAACTACATCATCCAATTATTGTCGGATTAGCGCCCGATTCGATAGCCGCCTCACACAGGGCGGCCGCGCAACTGTGACCGGGTTGGCGATCGATCGCATGCCCCGTCTCTACCATCGTGCTGCGAGAGCTAATAAAGCTTGGACTACGCAGGCGAAACAAGTGACCGGGACCAGGGAACATCGCGCAAAGACTTCGGCGGGTCTTTCGAGCTTCGGGCTCGAAGACGGCCCGATGACGAGCGCCGTGCTCGCCGAGCGGCGGCCGGTGACCGAGACCCTGCATGTGCTGAGCACCTTCGATGAGGTTCGCGCGGCCACCGAAACGGTCGCCGCCAGCGGCCAGCGCCTGATCTCGATTATGACCCCGGACCTGGAGCCGGAGATCTACGACCAGGCCGCATTGCTGGAAATCATCAAGCGTTTCGTACTTGGTCACAGTTTCGCCAAAGTGCGGGTCCTGATGCGCGACCAGGCGCGCCTCAGCAACGGCGCCAACCGCTTCATCGCTATGGCGCACCGGCTCACCAGTTATCTTGAAATCCGGATCCGCGCGCCGCAATACCGTGAACTCACCGCCGCCTACTGCATCGCCGACGACCGCGCGATTGTCTATCGCCTGCGCGCCGATCGCGCCGAGGGCATCGCCGGCTTCAACAATCCCCCGATCGCGCGCCAGTACCTGCAGGAATTCGATGCCGTCTGGCAGGCGAGCATGATCGAGGAGCGCGAGGTACGAATCGCCCGCAGCTGAAGCCGCCGCTCGCCGGCGCGCCTGCAGCGGCGCGCGGCGCGCGGTATCCTGCCGCATGGTCTGGAAACCCGATGTCACCGTGGCCGCCGTCATTGAACGCAGCGGCCGCTTCCTGCTGGTCGAGGAGCGCATCCGCGGTCACCTGGTTCTGAACCAGCCGGCCGGGCATCTGGAGGACGGCGAAGCGCTGCTGGATGCGGTGATCCGCGAGACGCTGGAGGAAACCGCCTGGCAATTCACGCCCGAGGCGCTGCTGGGAGTCTACCAATGGCGCAGCCCCCGCGCCCACACCACCCTGCGCATCGCCTTCAGCGGTAGCGTCCATGCCTATGATGCCGCCCGGCCGCTCGATCCGCCGATCGTGACGACGCATTGGCTGGCGCATGAGGAAATCGTACAGCGCGCAGCGCGGCTGCGCACGCCGCTGGTGCTACGCTGCATCGAGGATTACCTGGGTGGCCGGCGCCTGCCGCTCGAGGCGCTCACTGCCCGCTCCGAAGACCCCAAGCTGTCATGGTAGGAGGGACTGTTGCGATGAAACCGTGGAATGCAATTCTGGCACTCACCGCGTGCCTCGCGTGTACCGCTGCCGTTGCCGGGGGCGCGACACCGGTCTCGCTGCAGCAGGCCCTTGCAGTCATCAAGTCGCATCGCTTCGTCGATCTGACGCACGACTTCGCGCCCGGCATCCCGCACTGGAAGGGCGCGAGCGACGAGCGCGTCACCACGCTTTACACGGTCGAGAAGGATGGCTTTCACATCGAGGAGTTCTGCCACGTCGGGCAGTGGGGCACGCACGTCGACCCGCCGGCACATTTTCACGTCGGCCTGCGCTCGGTGGACCAGATCGATCCGAGCGAAATGGTGCTGCCGCTGGTGGTACTAGACGTGCACGAGAAGGTCGCCGCCAATCCGGACTACGTGCTGTCGCTCGACGATGTGCACGCCTGGGAGCGGCGCCACGGCCGCATTCCGAAGGGCGCATTCGTCGCGATGCGCACCGACTGGTCGAAGCGCTGGCCCGATGATGCGGCGCTGGCGAACCGCGACGCCGCCGGCGTGTTTCACTACCCGGGCTGGAGCCTTGCCGTGCTCAAGCTGCTGTACCAGCAGCGCGGCATCACCGCATCCGGGCATGAGACCACCGACACCGACCCTGGGCTGGCGACTACGCAGGACGACTACTCGCTCGAGTCATATGTCCTGCAGACCAACCACTACCAGATCGAATTGCTGGCCAACCTCGACCAGGTGCCCGAGGCCGGCGCCATCGTCATCGTCAGTTTCCCCAAGCCGCGCGGCGGCTCGGGCTTTCCGGCCCGCGTGATCGCGATCGTGCCATGAGCGCGCGGCGTGCGCCGATCGAGTATGCACAGGCCGCGCCTGAGGTGCGTGCCATCTACGACGACATCATGGCGACGCGCGGGGTGGACTGGGTCAACGATTTCTGGAAGGTGCTGGCGCACGATCCGCCGACACTGCAGCGCATCTGGGACAATGTTAAGAGAGTCATGGGCCCGGGGGCACTCGACCCGCTCACCAAGGAACTGCTGTACACCGCCGTCAGCGCCTCGAACGGCTGCCAGTACTGCATCGCCTCGCACGGCGCGGCGGCGCGCGCCAGGGGAATGACCGAGGCTCAGTACTGGGAATTGCTCGCGATCGTCGGGCTTGCGAACGAGACCAACCGGCTGGTGACAGCGCTCGGCGTGCCGGTGGACCGGCGCTTCGAGTAGGCCGATGCCTGGCCGGCCGATCGGACCGGCATGCGTAAGCGTTGCTTCCCGACCACAGCGGCAGGTGCATTTGCGGTAGGTGCATTTAGTGATGCACTGAACGTGTGCTTTCACCCACTACAATGCACCGTCGCGATGCAGCGAAAGATTCTCATAGCGAGCGGTGCATTTCGAGCGCTGCAACACTGCTATATTTGATGGATCGCAGTTCTTTCATTCCATCGCAGGGGAGGCGGTGATCATGAGAACAAGATTCGCGGGATTGATTGCTGCTTTGTGTTTTGCGCCGGGCGTGTACGCCGATGCGCCCAGCTCGGCCGGCGACGAAGGCGGACTGGCCGAGGTGGTCGTCACCGCGGAAAAATTCAAGTCCACCATTCAGGAGACGCCGATCAGCATATCGGCGATCAGCGCCAGCCAGCTCGAAGCGCAGGGCATCACCAACGTCGAGGACATCGCGCGCGACGTTCCGGGCCTGTCGATGCGCTCGGCCGGACCGGGCCTCACCGAATACGATGCACGCGGCCTGGCCTCCAACGGCGGCGCGGCACCGACGGTCGGCTTCTACCTGGATGAGATTCCGCTGTCGCCGCCCGCCCTGTCGCAGTCCGGCAAGGTCGTCATCGACCCGAACCTGTACGACATCGATCGCGTCGAGGTGCTGCGCGGTCCACAGGGGACACTGTACGGCTCAGGCTCGATGGGCGGCACTGTCAAGGTGATCACCGCGCAGCCGAAGCTGAACAAGTTCGAGGGCTCGGCGCAGACCACGTTATCGCAAACCCAGGGCGGCGGCGGCAACGGCAGCGTCGACGCGATGCTGAATCTGCCGCTGGGCGACAAATTCGCGCTGCGTGTCGTCGGCGGCGACCTGTACCGCAGTGGCTGGATCAATCTGATTGCCGTCAATGTGCCGAATGCGGCGACCACGCTGCTGACGCCGAACCAGACACCGGTATACAACGCGCCGGTCGAGAGCGAGATCCCGCGCGCCAATTACGAGCGCATGTCCAACGGCCGCGCGACGCTGCTGTTCCAGCCCAACGAGGATCTGTCGATCACTGCGATGGCGTTCGACCAGCGCATGTCCACCGGCGGCTACGATCTGCTGGATTCGAGCCCCACCAGTGCCTCGCCGGGCACGGTGTACAACGCGCATTACGAGGTGTTTCCGCTGCGCGAATTTGTCGATGACGATGTGCAGATCTACGGCCTGACGGTCCAGGCCAACGTCGGCTTCGCCGACCTGACCAGCGCGACATCGTACTTCCAGCGCCACAATCATCAGGCGCAGGACGCCTCCGAGTCGCTGTATTTCTCGAGCCAGACGCTCGTGCCGCCCCCGCCGCTCGCACCGGTGCTGTACTCCGAGGTCGACCCGTCGCATCAGTTCGCCCAGGAAATCCGCCTGAGCTCACACGATACCGGCGCGGTGCATTGGGTCGCGGGCGCGTTCTACAGCAGCCTGAAATCGGTCTGGAACGAGATCAGCAACAGCCCATTGAATGCCAGCGCGAGCACTCCCGACGGCTCGTACTTCACCTCCTGGAATCCGTACTGGGTAAAGCAGTTTGCCTTGTTCGCGGACGGCTCTTACAAGTTCGACGACTACTGGAAGCTCGCCGCGGGCCTGCGCTGGTATACGTACCACAGCGAGCAGCACGAGTTCTCGTGGGGCGTCGACGCCCCGTACCCGAACCCTTCTGTCGCTCCTGTCCTGGTCACGCGAGCATCGGACAAGGGCTTCAACCCGCGCGTTAACCTGTCGTACGAGCCCACGCACGATCTGAACCTGTACGCCACGATCTCCAAGGGCTTCCGGCCGGGCGGTGCGAACCAGATTCTGCCGCCCGCCCTCTGCGGGGCCGGTGTGCTGGCATTCGGCCCGGACAGCGCCTGGAACTACGAGGTCGGCGAGAAGGCGAAGCTGCTCGATAACCGCCTGACGATCAACGGCGATGTCTATTACATTCGGTGGCTCGGCGTCCAACAGGTGATCACGCTGCCGTGCGGCTATCAGTACTACAACAACGCCGGCGACGGCCGCGCCTTCGGCCCGGAGCTGGAGATCAACGCCAAGCTGGCCGAGGCCTGGACCCTGTCGGTGAGCGGCGCATATACCGACTCGAAGATCACCTCGCCCAATGTCGCGTTCCAGACCTACCTGTCGTCGGGGGTGCATTCGCCGGACGGCGTCAGCACCCCATGCCCGGCGACCGGCAGCTGCACGGTACCGATCCTGAACGTGCCGAAGGACACGGCCAGTGCGGCGCTCGCCTACACCACCGAGGTGGTCGTCAACTACCAGCTCACGGCCCGCATCGACGACTCCTTCGTCGGCCCGTCGACCGACGTCGCCTACTATTTTGGCTACCATCTGCCCTCGTATAACATCGCCAACCTGCACGTAATCCTCGATCATGGCCCCTGGTCGGCTAACGTATTCGTGACCAACTTCACCAACGAGGTAGCGCTGATTTCCGCCAACAACACCAGTTTCCAATTCAACATCCCGCAGACCGTGCGCTACTCGACCAATCAGCCGCGCACCTACGGCCTGCAGCTCAACGTCAAGTTCTGATGCGCGCGCGCTTACGCGTGCGGTAGAGAGGAGCGGAACGATGCGGGGGCGCTGGGGTGGCCTTACGGCCGCGGGCATGGCGGCAAGCGCACTGCTGCTCGCGCGTGCGGCGCCGGGCGAAGCTGCGGATGATCTGGCCGCGGACGCGAAGCTGCAGCTGGCCGAGCCGCACGTCACCGCGACGCTCTCGCCGACCGATGCGCGGCGCCTGTTCGTGCTCGATACCGCGTTTCCGGCGGCCGAGGCAGCCAGGACTTATGTACTTGACGGCGCCACCGGACAGATCGAGGGCATGTTCAACCAGGCTTACTGGCCGAATTTCGCGGTATCACCCGACGGCAGCGAGCTGTATGCGGTCGATTCCTACTGGGAGAAGCACACCCGCGGCAAGCGCAGCGACTACATCGTGGTGCGCGACGCACGCACGTTGCAGGTCAGCGAAGACATCCCGCTGCCGGCTGGACGGCTGCTGATCGTCTCGAAGAAGTACAACTTCGACGTGACGCCCGACGGGCGCTACGGGCTGACCTACAACCTTGCGCCGCAAACTGCCGTAACGGTCACCGACCTCAAGGCACGCAAGAGCGTCGGCACCATCGGCATCCCGGGCTGCGGCCTCATCTTCGCGCAGGCGCCGAACCGATTCTCCTCGCTATGCGCGGATGGCGCGATCGCGACCGTGACCTTCGACGAGTCGGCGAATGCCACCATCAGGCGCACGGCCAATGTGTTCGATGCGAAAAACGATCCTGCGTTCGAACACTCCGGGTGGGACAAGCACCACCAGATGCTCTACCTCGTCACCTACCATGGCATGGTCGTGCCAGTGGACCTGGCGGGCGAGCAGGCGGTTCGCGGCGCGGCCTGGTCGCTGGCCAGCGATGCAGAGCGCCGTGCAGGCTGGCGGCCGGGCGGATGGCAGGTGTGCCACTTCCACTCTTCCAAGCGGCGGCTGTATGTGCTGATGCATCGTGGTCACGACTGGACGCACAAGAATTCGGGCACCGAGGTGTGGGTGTTCGAGCCTGCCAGCGGCCGGCGCATCCAGCGTGTGAAGCTCCCGGAGCCGGCGCAATCGATCGCCGTATCACAGGATGAAGATGCGCTGCTGTACGCGATCGGCGACGACTATCGGATCTACGCCTTCGGGCTCGCGACCGGTAAACTGCTCTACAAGACCGCGCCGCTCGGCTTCACGCCGCAGCTGCTGACTGTGTGGGGTGAATGAGATGCTCGATACGCTGCCGCACTTGACGCTCGCGCTTGCATTGGCGACGCTGTTCGCAGCCTCGGCCGCGCACAAACTTCGCGCGCGTGAGCGGTGGCCGGCCATCGTGCGCCAGTATCGTCTGCTGCCCGACGTGCTCGCGGTGCCGGTGGCGGTGCTTCTGCCGCTCGCCGAGGCACTGGCGGCGGCCGGTCTGCTCTGGCAGCGTGCAGGCGCCGCGGGCGCAGTCACCGCCGCGACGCTGCTGTTCACATATGCGGCTGCGATGGCGATCAACCTGGGCCGTGGCCGGAGCGCGATTGACTGTGGCTGCTTCGGCCCACAACGGCGCCAGGGCATCGCGCCGTGGATGGTCGGCCGCAACCTGCTGCTCGCAGCCCTGGCACTGGCCCTGCTGCTGCCCACGGACGGGCGCGTGCTGAGCGCGGGGGAACCTGGCCTCGCAATTGGGTTCGTCGTGACGCTTGCGTTCCTGTACCCGGTGCTGCAGATCCTGCTGCAGCCCCCGCCGCGAACCTTTGATGACAACCTGCGCGCCAGCCGGGCGCGGCTTGGCCTCTAGCAGCCTGATGCAAAGCACATTGAGTAACGATCTCCGAGTAAAATGGCGTGCAGCGATTGAACGCGGAGCGTGATCTGATGCGCGGACAGGTGGATCCCCAGAGCCAGATGTTCAGTTATTTCTCGCCCGAGTCGCGAGTACCGGCTGAGCATCCGCTGCGCAGCATCAAGGCCCACACGGATCGGGTATTGAAGGAGCTTTCCGGCCAGATTGAAGCCCTTTATGCCACCACGGGCCGACCCTCGATCCCACCGGAACGGCTGCTCAAGGGGCAGCTGCTGATGGCGCTGTACTCGGTGCGCTCGGATCGACTGTTCTGTCAGATGCTCGACTACAACATCCTGTTTCGCTGGTTCCTGGACATGAGCCTGGAGGATGCGGGACTGGATCAGTCGAACTTCTCGCGCTTGCGCGAGCGGCTGGTCAGTGAGGATCTGGCGCAACACTTCTTTGATGCCATTGTGAGGATAGCCCGAGAGCAAGACTTGCTGCCCTCGGAACACCTGACGGTGGACGGCACGTTGATCGAAGCGTGGGCGGGAGCCAAGAGCTTCAAGCCCAAGGATGGACCGCCGCCGCCCAGCGATGGACGGGGCGGTGTGGACTTTCGCGGCAGCACCCGCACCAACGACACGCACGGCTCGACGACGGATCCGGAAGCGATGTCGGCCCGCAAGGGCAAAGGCAAGGAGGCCAAGCTGTGCTTCGGCGGGCACGCACTCATGGAGAACCGCAACGGGTTGTGCCTGGACATGCGCGTGAGCTCGGCGCTGGAGAGCGAATCGGCCGCTGCCACCCACCTGCTCAATCGCCAAGCCCGCAAGCGGCTGCGACCGAGCACGCTCGCTGCCGACAAGGGCTATCACACCAAAGACTTTGTGGCGTTCCTGCGTCGCAAGGGCATCGCGCCGCACATCGCGCAGATCGAGAACCGCAAGACGCCCGGACTCGATGCGCGTACCACTCGGCACGCTGGCTACTGGATAAGCCAGCGAAAGCGAAAACGGGTCGAAGAAATCTTCGGCTGGATGAAAGCCTACGGCGGCTTGCGTCACATGCGCATGCGCGGCATCGCTCGTGTCCAGCTGCACGCTCATCTGGTGGGTGCGGCCTACAACCTGCTGCGTCTCAGTCGCCTTGCGCCCGCCACAGGATAGGTGTCTCTTGACTACGAGCGTACCAGTGAATAGCCAGGACAAAGCCATCGAAACAGCCGAGATCGCCTCGTTGTTCCGATCACACCTGTCATATCGAGCGTTCATTGTCCTTGATTGCTGCTGTTTTGCATCAGGCTGCTAGGGCAGCGTTGTGGCGAGCGCACTACCCTATGTTGCCGTGATCCAGCTGCTGATCACGCTCGGGCTGGCGGTACTGGTATTCGCGCTCGCCCGCCAGATCGGCGTGCTGCACGAGCGCATCGCCCCGATGGGCGCCATGACCAGCGATCATGGCCCAGCGGTCGGCGAGCCGGCACCGCCGCTCAGCATGGTCGCGCTCGCCGGCGGCCGCATCGAGATCGGCGGCCCGAGGGCCACGCTGCGCAGCCGGCTGCTGCTGTTCGTCTCGCCGTTGTGCCCGGTGTGCAAGAAACTGCTGCCGATCGCCCGATCGTTCGCAACTGCCGAACGCGTGGAGCTAGTGCTGGTGGGGGACGGCGAGCCCGCCGAGCAACGCGCGATGATCGAGCAGTTCCAGCTGCAGCAGCTGCCGTACGTCAACTCACCGCAGGTCGGCATGGCATTCCAGGTCGGAACGCTCCCGTACGCGGTGCTGATAGATGCCCAGGGAGTGATCCGCGCCAAGGGCTTGGTCAACCATCGCGAACACCTGGAAAGCCTGATGGTCGCCGAGGAGACCGGCTTTGGCAGCATCCAGGCCTACCTCGCCGCCCGGCGAGCCGCCGGGCGCAATCAGGAGGAGGTCAGTCAGCCATGAAGCCGATCTCCCACTCCTGCTTCGACCGCCTGATCGAGACCTTCAGTCGCAGCGCGGCGCAACGCACCTCGCGCCGCGGCTTCCTTTCGCAGTGCGGCCTGTGGCTGGTCGCCGTCTCGGCGCTGCCGCTACTTCCGGTCGCGCGGCGCGCGCAGGCGGGCGGGCAATCGGGCGGCAAGCCGTTGCGCAAGCTCGCCTCCGAATTTGCGAACCACGCGCAGACCAGCGATCCGACCCGCTGCAACTACTGGCGCTACTGCTCGAGTGACGGCTACTTGTGCGCCTGCTGCGGAGGCGGACCGAACACCTGCCCGCCCGGCACCGCGCCATCGCCGACATCGTGGATTGGCTCGTGCATCAATCCGGATGACGGCAAGACCTACCTGATCGCCTACCGCGACTGCTGCGGCCAGGATTCGTGCGGCCGATGCGCATGTCTTGGCCAGGAAGGCGATATGCCTTCGTACCGGCCGCAGGTCAATAACGATATCGTCTGGTGCTTCGGCGCCTCGAGCATGGTGTACCACTGTTCCAGCGCGGGCCTGGTGGGACTTGCGGAATAGGAGCAGCCTGCCGGGGCCGTTCGCCGCTGCGCGGGTGGCCCTGCTAGCAGTGGTCGTCGTCAGCGGCAGCGCCGGGGCCGCCGCGCCTGCCACCAGCGTACCCGACATAGTGGCTCGCCGCTCCGGCCTGACGCTTGCGCCGATGCCGCGCACGGCGCAGCTCTATGCCACCAATTGTCAGGGCTGCCACGGCGAGCTCGGCAGTTCCGCCGCCGAGATTCCGACGCTCGCCGGACGAGCCGGGTATTTCACGCGCCTGCCGGCCGGGCGGCGCTACCTGGTGCAGGTACCTAACGTCGCCCTGAATGCGAACTCCGACGCCGACATCGCCTCGATACTCAACTGGCTGCTCGCGACCTACAGCCGCGCGCAGCTGCCCCCGGACTTCAAGCCTTACACGGCGAGCGAGGTCGGCGAACTGCGCCAGGCACGCATCGACGTCGCGGCGACCCGGCGCAGCGTGATCGAGGCACTCGCGACCGCCGGCCAGATTCCGTCACCAGATACGCTCGCCCTGCCGCCGATCGTGCCCTACTGATCGTGCCACTGCCGTTTCGCCGTTAAGATGCGCGGCATGCCTGGCATCATTCGAGCACTGGTCGTATACGTCGCCGTGGTGCCGCCGGGGCTGCCGGTAGCACATGCGGCGCCCGACCGCGTGGCCCTGGGGCGCGACAGGTTCGTCCAGTGCGCCACCTGCCACGGCTCGGACGGGCGTTCAACGGTGATCCCGCAGTACCCGAAGATCGGCGGGCAGTCGGGACCGTACGTGATCAACGCCCTCAAGGCGTATCGCGACGGCCGGCGCCAGGGAACCTACGCGGCAATCATGACGCCGATCGCAAAGCCGCTCACCGATGACGACATCGAGGATCTCGCCGCCTACATCGAGTCGCTCGATGCCGCGCCTTAGCCTGGCACCGTGACGCGCGCTACGAGCGATTGCCGGACTCGGTGGGTAGCGTCGGGGATGCCGGGGTGTATTCGGGCAACGGCGCTGCGGCCAGCGCCGGCCGCAGGCGGATCACCAGAAGAGCACTCGCGATCCAGGCGAATGTGACGTACGGCCACAGGTTGCTCGGATAGGCAGGTACCGGATAGATATTGCAATAGAGCACCCACAGCAACAGCACGGGCCCGAGCGCGCAGATAGACGCCCACCGGTGCCGGCCCTCACGTCGCGCCTCGACCACCTCGGCGGCACCAACCCCGATGTAGATCGGGAGCAGCGCCAGCACGCCAATGGTGCTGGTGTAGCTGTAGTAGTTTCCGGCCCCGGCAAACGGTCCCCACAGCACGAACGGCAGGATGATCATCAGCGCGGTGACTGCGATCGCCGGCGCGGGCGTGCCATGAACCGGATGCACTTCGGCCAGCCGGCGCCATAACCCGACACGACCGAGTGCATACAGCACCCGGCCGCCGGCTGCAATCGCACCGATGGTGCCCGAAAAGCACGTAGTCGCCGCCGCCAGATCCAGCGCGATCGACAGGTTCCCGGACACGTAGCGCCGCGACAGCTCGTCCAGTGGTGCCTCGGAACTGGCGAGCGCGTGCGTCCCGTCGAGCCCGAAGCCGAGCACTTCGCAATAAGAGACGAACGTAAAGAACACTGCGCACAGCAGCACCGCGCCGATCAGCGCCACCGGGATCGCGCGCCGCGGATTGAGCGTCTCCTCACCGAGCGTCGCCGCGCCCTCGAAGCCGGCGAACGACAGCATACTGAACACCATGCCGAAGCCGAGTCCGACCCAACCATTGAAGGCCGGCGCCGGGCGAAAGCTCGCTGCCAGCCTTGCACTGTCCGGGTGCACCCGGTGCAGGATCGCGTAGCACAGAAATATGATCGCGATCATCGCCAGTGCCTCGAGCGCCAGCATCAGACGACCGGCCAGCCGCATGTCCTGGTAGGCGAGCCGCCACGCAAGCAGCAACGCCATGATGCCAATCAGCAGCCACCCGCCGCTGCCAGTGCTAAGGCCGATATCGTTGAAGGCGGCGCTCGTGAAGCTGCCGACCAGCGCGGCGAAACCGGTGCCGAAGCCCAGATAGGCAAGCAGCAGCGCCCAGCCGGCGACGAATCCCGCCCGGCTGCCGAAGGTATGCGTGATGTAGGCATACGCCGAGCCCGCGTGCGCGACCCGATGCGCAAATGCCATGAACGACAATGCGATCAGCACCGTGGCCACCGCGGCGATCACGAATGCCAGCGGCGCCGCAGGCCCTGCGGCACCGACCACCAGCGTGATGTTGAAGGCCGCGGTGACCGTGGGTGCGACCACGGCCAGTGAAAGCCCGAGGGCCTCCAGCAGCGTGAGGCGCTTGATCAGTACTGCCATCGATCCCTGGTGCCGACCGCGCCCCGATCCGGTGGCGGTATCTCACCCGGGATCATAGCTCACCACATCATGAATGGGGCCACGTCCGCATCGGCGACCAGGCCGCGGCCGACGTCGGTCAGCGCCTGATCGATGATCCCGACCCCCTGCTCGACCTCGGCTTCAGTCAGCGTCAGCGGCGGCGTGAGCTCGAGCACATTGCCGCGCAGTCCGACATAAAACAGCACCGCGCCGAGCTGCCAGGCGCGATAGACGACCTTGGCAGTGGTCGCGACCGCAACCGGCTCGCGCGCACCCCGACCACTGACCAGCTCGATGCCGATTGCAAGTCCCCGGCCACGCACCTCACCGATCATCGGCTGGTGCACAGCGAGCGCGCGCAGTGCGCCGGTGAGCGCCCGGCCGAGACTGGCGGCGCGCTCGACCAGGCCCTCGGCGGCGATCGTGCGCAGCACCGCGAGGCCGGCCGCGGTCGCGACCGGATTGCCAGCCGTGGTCTGCAGCGCAAACGCGGGTGCATGGTCCATGATCGCGCGTGGCCCGATCAGCGCCGACAGCGGCAGGCCGCCGCCCAGTCCCTTGCCGAACACCACCAGGTCCGGCTCCAGCCCCTCGTGCTCGAAGCAGTGCAGCCGGCCGCTGCGCCCGAGCCCGACCTTGACTTCATCAACGATGAGCTGGATGCCGTAGCGGCGGCAGCGCTGCTGAATGGCGGCGAGGAATCCCGGCGGCGGCACGATGACACCGGCATCGGACATCAACGGCTCGATGAAGATGCCGGCCACCTGTTGCGGCGGACAGCTGGTAGCAAACTGATAGTCCAACAGCTTCAGCACCTCCTCGGAACCGAAGCTGGGCCGGTACGGGTCCGGGTATGGCAACAGCACCAGTCCGGCGCGTGGCAGTGTATGCGTCATCGCGCTATGCCCGCTGACGCTCATCGAGCCGCTCAGGTTGCCGTGATAGGAGCCGATGAACGAGATGAAGCGCGCGCGGCCGGTGGCCGCCTGCACGACGCGTAGCGCGCAGTCGTTGGCATCCGAGCCGGAGTGGCCGAACCAGACCCGGCGCTCGCCCTGGCCCGGCGTGATCGTCAACAGCTGCTCGGCCAGTGCCACGGCGTTCTCGTTCGGAAACGCCAGCAAGCTGGCCCCCGCCATGCTTGCGCTGGCCGCATTGACCGCCGCGCCGATCGCCGGATGGCTGTAGCCCAGGATTGCAGACCCGAAGGATGCCGACAGGTCGAGCAGCTCACGGCCGCCCTCCTCGATCAGGCGATTGCCGCGGCCGCCCACCAGGCTCAACGGCGAGAAACGCAGGCGGCCGATATTGGCGATGACCCGTGCGTCGCGCTGCTGCAGCGTTGCAACGGCTGCTTTATCGGAACTCATGCAGGCAGCATAAGGGGTGGGATGCGCTGCTACCATTACCGGTCTGGAGGTGATGATGAACACGACCGATGCTCCGGTGTCCTGGAAGCACGCCTACCGGTCGCTCTACTATGCGCAGGCACCCGAGCCCGCCGATCCGGTGCTCGAACGCGGCAGGCTCGCGCTGCTGGTCATCGACGTGCAGAACGTCTACCTGAAGCGGCCCGACCCGGCGACGCTCGACGCGCCAACGCGCGCCGCCTACGACGCCTGGACACCGTTTCACGAACGCATGCACGGCGTCGTGATTCCGGCCATCCAGGGGTTGCAGGCGCGCTTCCGGGCGGACGGCCACGAGGTGCTGTTCGCGCGCATCGCCTGCCACACGCGCGACGGCCGTGACCGCTCGCTCAGCCAGAAGCTGCCAGGGTGGAACAACCTACTGCTGCCCAAGGACGACTGGGAGTCGCAGATCGTGCCGGCCGTCGCCCCGCGCGCCGATGAGATCGTTGTCACCAAGACCACCGACAGTGCGCTGACCGGCACCAATCTACGGCTCATTCTCACCAACCTAGGCATCGCCCACGTGGTCTGCTGCGGCATCTTTACCGACCAGTGCGTATCGTCGACGGTGCGCAGCCTCGCCGATGAGAGCTTCCAGGCCACCGTGGTTGAGGATGCCTGCGCCGCAGGATCCGATGCGCTGCATCGACAGGAGCTGCAGATCATCAACATGATCTACTGCCAGGTGATGCGCAAGGACGAGCTGCTCGGCTACCTGCCCTGAAGGCCGGCCGCTGCACTGCTTGGCAGGCGGCGCCCCGCAGCCGTCAGGACAGCGATAGGCGTGCAATCTCCTCCAGCATCTGGGCGGTGGAACGCTGGCGGCAGTAGCCGCGATTATTGCGCAGCGACCATTCATGCCGCTCGGCTGACAGCGTAACGCAGGCGTCCGTGGGCACAGTTACCAGGTACCCGAGGTCGCAGGCATCGCGTACGGTCGAATCGACGCACTGGTCGGTCAGGCAGCCGGCAACGATCAAGTAGCGCGTGCCCAGGTTGCGCAGGACGTAGTCGATGTTGGTGGAGATGAACACCGAGGAGGAGGTTTTCGGAAAGGTGATCTCGTCGCTGGCCGGCGCCAGCGCATCCACCATCCTGGCATCATACGAGCCCTTCGCCACGTTGAAGCCGGTAATCTTGTAGTCCAGCGATCGATCGCGTCCGTCGGCCGTCAGGCTCTCGATCACGGTGTAGCCGACCTCGATATGCGCGCGCCGGCAGGCCTGTTGCAGCCGCACCATATTCGGCAGCGCGCTTTGCCGCAGGGTGCGGAAGAAATACCCGTAGCGGGCATCGCGGCTCGTGGCGTCCAGCTGCGCGTACTCGCCGCCGGTCGGCAGGCAGTTGTAGTTCTGTACGTCGACGAACAGCAGCACGGTGTGCGCCGGCTCGATCTCAATTTCGCGGCTCAAGGTGTTGGCCATGGGAGTCCTTAACGATAGGTGCAGCGCCTTCAATAGACTTCTGCATAGCGACGGCAGATCTCGCTCTCGTCCAGGGATTCGAGCGCCTGGTATTCGGCGCGCTTGAAAAGCAGGTAGCCGGCCAGCAATTCGGCGCCGAGCCAGTCCGTGGCCACCGGTGTCTGCTGCAGCAGCTCCAGTGCCTGCGCCAGGTCCGTCGGCAGCGCGCGACGGCTGGCCGCATCAATTTCGCGACGCGCACGGATCCCATCCAGACCGGCCTGCACCATCACTGCCAGCGCCAGGTACGGATTGGCGGTGGCATCGCAGACGCGGAACTCGACATTGAATTGCCTGGCGCACTGCGCCGGATCGGCACCGTTCAGCGGTGCAATTCGAATCGCCGCACCGCGATCACCGACGCCGATATCAGCGTGCACCGGTGCCCAGCGGTTCGGCCGCAGGCGGCAATACGAGGCGACTGACGCGGCGGTCACGGCGCACAGCGCCGGCAGGTGATGCAGGATCCCGGCGACGAAATGGCGGCCGAGTTCGCACATCTGCCATGGACGCCGCGCATCGTACAGCACCGGATTGCCGTCCCCATCGAGGAAACTGAAGTGAATATGGGTGCCGTTGCCGATGCCGGTGGGATCTGCCATTGGGGCGAAACTCACGGCGTGGCCGAAGCGGTAGGCCACGGCCCGGACCAGCTCGCGTGTGATCACGGCCTCATCGGCCGCCCGCAGTCCGATCGCCGGCGCGGTGGTCACTTCGAACTGCCGCGGTCCATACTCGGCCAGGAACGAGTCCGGCACGACGCCGGCCTGGCGCAGCGCGCCGAGCAGTACCTCGCCGAACAGGCCCTGGCGCCTCAGGCCGTCGAGTTCGTACGGACGCCACGGGTGCGCCGGCACGCCGTCATAGGTGAACTCCTGCTCGAACGTTGCGTACAGCTGCAGACCGCATTCTTGGCGCAGTGCCTCGAGCGCCCGGCGCAGCGCCTGGCGTGGACAGAAGTTCCACGGCTCGCCGTCGGTGGTCCTCAGGTCCGAGATGAAGAAGTACTCGCTGGCACCGTGCTCGAACGGCACGAACACGCGCGCCGCCGGGTCGGGCACCAGGAACACCTCGCCTACGGTTCCGAAAGTGGTCACCTGGATCGGACCGAATGCACCCAAGAACAGGTTGGTCGGCGCCTCGCCGACGCCTCGCTGCAGTTTCACCGGCAGGTCCGAGGCCGGGAAGCTTTTGCCGCGGAAATGACCCGACAGGTCGCTGATACCGACGAACACGATCGGTTCGCGCTGCACGCAGGCCGTGCCAGTCGGCGTCACGGCGTGTCCGGCCGCGCAATGCGCAAATTCGACATCATTGAGCCCCGATTTCGGCCATGGCGGCCTGCCAGCTAGTGTCTCAGTGAAGCCGGGACACTGCCAGTCATTGACAGAATTCAATTGCTGATCACGCTGCCATTACAATAGCTCGATGAGCAAGCACCCGCACGTGGCACAGCACGGCGCCGCAGGCATACCGACCGGCGAGCGTGTCATCGTCGGACTGTCCGGCGGCGTCGACTCGGCGGTCGCGGCGCTGCTGCTGCGCGACGCCGGCTATGACGTGCAGGGACTGTTCATGAGCAATTGGGAGGAGGAGGACAGTTACTGCACCACCGCCCAGGACTACCAGGACGCACGTGCAGTGGCCGCCGAGCTGGGAATCGTGCTGCATCGGGTAAATTTCGCCGACCAATACCGCGAGCAGGTGTTCTCCCATTTCCTGGCCGACTATCGCGCCGGCCGCACGCCGAATCCCGACGTGCTGTGCAACCGCGAGATCAAATTCGGGCTGTGCCTGGATTACGCGCTGCGACTTGGCGCGCAGCGGTTCGCGACCGGCCACTATGCGCGCTGCCGGACGCTGGCCGACGGTGCGGCGCTCTATCAGGCACGCGATGCCGACAAGGATCAGTCCTACTTTCTGCACTCGGTTGCGCGCGAGCGCTTTGCGCGCGTACTGTTGCCGCTCGGCGACCTGCTCAAGCGCGAGGTGCGCGAACTCGCGCGCACCCGCGGCCTGCCGGTGCATGACAAGCCCGACAGCACCGGTATCTGCTTCATCGGCGAGCGGCCATTCGCCGAGTTCCTGGGCCGCTATCTTGCAGATGCACCCGGCCCGATTGAGTCGATTGACGGGCGGCCGCTCGGACAGCATCGCGGGCTGCCGTTCTACACCCTGGGGCAGCGCGCCGGGCTCGCGATCGGCGGCGAGCGCGGCTGTGCGCAGGAGCCCTGGTATGTGGCGCAAAAGGACAGCGCGCGCAACGCGCTGATCGTGGTGCAGCGGCACGAGCAGCATCGGCTCGAGGCCGGCGCGGTGGCGACCGGGCCGCTCAACTGGCTGTGTGCCGCGCACAGCGGCAGCTTCAGCGCCGGCGTGAAGCTGCGTTACCGCCAGCCCGAGCAGCCGGCCACCGTTTCGATCCGGGACGACGGCAGCGCCTGGCTCGAGTTCGCGACGCCGCAGCGCGCGGCAACCCCCGGCCAGTTCGCGGTTCTGTACCAACAGGGGCGCTGCCTCGGCGGCGCCGTGGTCGAGCGGGTGTATCTCAAAATTGGGCATAAGTTCACAACCAGTGCGCATAACGATGCGCCCGCAGACAACTCCTGATATCGGCCGCAGCGGGGGCCCGATATAATTCGGCGGTTATATGAAGTGCCGCCGATGCGGCGCACCGCAGCCGGAGACACCATGACCGATAGTTTCAAAGCGCGTACCACCCTCAAATCGGGCGTGGAGTCCTACGAGATCTGGAGCCTGCCCGCGCTGGGCGCGGAAAAAGTCGCCCGGCTGCCATATTCGCTCAAGATCCTGCTGGAAAACCTGCTGCGCTTCGAGGACGGTAGCAACGTTACGCGCACCGACATCGAGGCGCTGTTGAATTGGAATCCGAAGGCACCGCCCTCATACGAGATTTCTTTCACGCCCGCGCGCGTCATCATGCAGGACTTCACCGGCGTGCCGGCGATCGTCGATCTGGCGGCGATGCGTGAAGCGATGACCCGGCTCGGCGGCAACGCCGATGAAATCAATCCGCTGGCACCAGCCGAACTGGTCATCGACCACTCGGTGCAGGTGGACAGCTACGGCAGCGCTCATTCGCTCGCTGACAACAATCGCATCGAGTTCGAACGCAACGGCGAGCGCTACGCGTTCCTGCGCTGGGGTCAGTCGGCGTTTCGCAATTTCAAAGTGGTGCCGCCCAATACCGGCATCGTGCACCAGGTCAATCTCGAGTACCTGGGGCGGGTGGTGTTCGAGAACAAAGTTGGAGCCAGGCGCCAGGCCTACCCCGACACACTGGTCGGCACCGACTCGCACACCACGATGATCAACGGCCTCGGGGTACTCGGGTGGGGCGTCGGCGGTATCGAGGCGGAAGCCGCCATGCTCGGCCAGCCGGTGACCATGCTGATTCCTCAGGTCGTGGGTTTCAGGCTGACCGGCAGCCTGACGCCCGGGGCGACCGCGACCGACCTGGTGCTGACCGTAACCGAGCAGCTGCGCAAGCACGGCGTGGTCGACAAATTCGTTGAATTCTTCGGGGATGGGCTGGCGAACCTGCCGCTCGCCGATCGCGCCACCATCGGCAACATGTCGCCTGAGTTCGGCAGCACCTGCGCGATCTTTCCGATCGATGAGGAAACCCTTCGCTACCTGCGCCTCTCGGGGCGGCCGGCCGAGTTGCTCCAGCTGGTCGAGGACTACGCCCGGGCGCAGGGCCTGTGGCGTATCAATGGCGCCGCAGCCGCTGACTACACCGACGTGCTGGAGCTGGACCTCGGCAGCGTCGAGCCCAGTCTCGCCGGACCCAGCCGGCCGCAGGACCGGGTGCCGCTGCGCATCGCCAAGGAAACCTATCGCAAGCATCATGCGCGCATGGCCGAGGAGCGCAGCCGCAAGAATCCGGCTGCCACCGGCAGCGCGCCTGTGAACGTCGATGGCCGCTCGTTCGAATTGCGCGATGGCGCAGTGCTGATCGCCGCGATTACCAGCTGCACCAATACCTCCAATCCCTACGTGCTGATCGCCGCCGGACTGCTGGCGCGCAACGCCCAGCGCCTGGGCCTGAACGCGAGGCCCTGGGTCAAGACCAGTCTTGCGCCCGGCTCACGCGTGGTCACCGATTATCTTGAGAAAGCCGGCCTGCTGCAGCCCCTCGCCAGCGTCGGATTCAATCTGGTGGGATACGGCTGTACCACCTGCATCGGCAATTCCGGGCCGCTGAAACCGGAAATTTCCGCCGGCGTGAAGGCCGGCGACATCATCGGCTGCTCGGTGCTGTCCGGGAACCGCAACTTCGACGGTCGGGTGCATCCGGAGGTCAAGATGAACTTCCTGGCGTCGCCGCCGCTGGTGGTCGCCTACGCGCTCGCCGGATCGCTTGACGTTGACCTGAACCACGAGCCGCTCGGCAATGGCAGCGGCGGCAAGCCGGTATACCTGCGCGACGTCTGGCCGGCGCCGGCCGAAGTGGCCGACTATGTGCTGCGCAATATCAATTCCGACATGTTCCGGCGCAGCTACAGCAGCGTGTTCACCGGCGATGAGCGCTGGCAGGGGATTGCGGTGCCGGCGGGCAAGATCTACGCCTGGGACCCGAAATCCACCTACGTCAAGAATCCGCCCTATTTCGACGGCATGACCATGCAGCCCGCGGTGGTCGGCGCGATCGCCGGCGCGCGCGCATTGGCATTGCTGGGAGATTCGGTCACCACCGACCATATCTCGCCGGCCGGCAACATTGCCAAGACCAGTCCCGCGGCACGCTACCTGATGGAGCAGGGCGTGCAGCAGCGTGATTTCAATCAGTACGGCGCGCGTCGCGGCAACCACGAAGTGATGATGCGCGGCACCTTCGCCAACATCCGGCTGCGCAATCTTCTGTTGCCCGGTACCGAAGGCGGGGTCACCGAATACCTGCCGTCTGGCGAGCAGCTGAGCATCTACGACGCCGCGATGCGCTACAAGGCGGACAAGACACCGCTGATCATCATTGCCGGCAAGGAATACGGCACCGGCTCCTCGCGCGACTGGGCCGCCAAGGGCACCATGCTGCTGGGCGTGCGCGCCGTCATCGCCGAGAGCTATGAGCGCATCCACCGCTCCAACCTGATCGGCATGGGAGTGCTGCCGCTGCAGTTCGCCGCCGGTGCCAATGCGCAGTCGCTCGGGCTCAGCGGCCGCGAGAGCTACGAGATCACCGGCTTCCATGGGCCGGACGCGCGCAGCGCCGTCGTGGTCGCAACCCCTGCCAGCGGCAACCCAATCCGCTTCGAAGTGCGTGTGCGCATCGATACTCCCAAGGAGCGCGAGTACTTTCGCCACGGCGGCATCCTGCCGTTCGTGCTGCGCCAGCTCGCTGGCCAGAGCCGCGCGGCCTGATGGGGGACGCAGGACCCAGCGGCGGCCTCGCGGTATTCGATCTTGATTGCACCATCACGCGGCGCGATACCCTCGGCCCGTTCCTGTGGGGCTTTCTGTGGCGCCGTCCCTGGCGCTTTGCGCGCGCACTACTGGCGCTGCCGGCGGCGGCCCGCTTCCCGTTCGAGCGCGATCGCGGTGCCTTCAAGGGCGCGGTGATTCACGCGCTGCTCGGCGGCGCCCGGCGCACCGCCCTCGCCCGCTGGGCCGAGCGATTTGTCGGCGCGCGGCTGCACGATGGGCTGTACGGCGAGGCCCTGGCTGCCATCGCAATGCATCGCGCGCGCGGCGATCGGCTGCTGATGATGTCTGCCAGTACCGACCTGTATGTACCGCGCATCGGCCACGCGCTCGGATTCGATGAGATCATCTGCAGCGAAGTGCGCTGGCGTGCCGATGACCGGCTCGACGGCCGCCTGGCGAGCGCCAATTGCCGCGGTGAGGAGAAACGGCGCTGCCTCGCGGCGCTGATTGCGCGCGACGCGCCCGGCCGCGTCTACGCCTACGGCGACAGCCGTGCCGATCTGGCTCACATGCAGCTGGTGCAGCTAGCCTACTTGATCAACCCGTCCGCTCGCCTTGCCGCGCGGCTGCCGCCGCACGTGCAGGTGCTGCACTGGCACCAGCCGGGGGGAATCGGCAATCCCGGCAACCGCGCTTGATCGGACTGCCCCCCGCTACGCCTTGACCAACGCCGCCAGATCCGTAAGGCGCCTCAAACTGAAATCCGGGTTGTAGCCAAGCCGCTCGGCACCGCCGCGTAGCAGCCGGTAGAACGTGGCGGCTTCGACTACGGGCTCCGGCAGCGGCCCGACCTGGCCGGTACGTTCGATCCAAGCGACCTGGAAACCGTAGCGTTTGGCGCCGGCCACATCAAAGCCGTTCGACGAGACAAACAGCACCTCCTGCTTCGTGACCTGCAGGGCCGCTTCCGCGAGCGCATAACAGACGGGATCCGGCTTATACAGTTTCACCTGATCGACACTGATCACTGCCGTGAAGCACCCGGCTATGCCTGTTGAAGTGACCAGCGCCTCGAGCATCCTGGGACTGCCGTTCGACAGGATGGCGAGCTTGTGGGCACGCAGTGATTGCAGCGCCTCTCGTGCCTCGGGATACAGGTCCAGATGCAGGTACCTGTCCAAGAGTGGATCGCAGAGCGTGGCAGTCGGCACGATTCCGACGCTGGTCAGGGCAAACTCCAGCGCTGCCCGCGTTACCGACCAGAAATCCTCGTATGCGCGCATCAGGGTACGCAACCACGTGTACTCGAGCTGCTTCAGGCGCCATAGCTGCGTAATGAGTTCGCCTTTGTCCCCGCAAAGATCAGTGGCCAGGCTTCTCACCGACTGCACATCGTAGAGCGTCCCATAGGCATCGAACACCAATGCACGAATGGCCATGGTCAGCTCCTCATTTCGAAGTCATGCATCGGGCCATCGTAATCCTTGTCGCCGATCGTCTGAAGGCCGCCGCGCCCAGGCGCCGCTCGGATGCGAGCAGGTCGTGCAGCCGCCGTGTCCCCGCACCGCCGGGTCGCGGCTGCGGGTGTTGAGCCGCGTGGCAGAAGGGAAAACCCGTACTGCAGGGCGGCGTTGTCACGATCGCGCTGCAAAAGGGTACCACCGGCTGGCGCCTGATCGGTTGGGCTTGGGCGAACCATTAGACGCGCGCCTGCCGGTCGCTACATCGAGGTGCGTGCCTCCCACAGTTCCGGAAACAATCGCAGGCGCAGCGCCTTTGCCAGGTAGCTGACGCCGGCGGTTCCGCCGGTACCCGGCTTGTAGCCGATGATGCGCTCCACGGTCTTCATGTGCTGGAAGCGCCACACCTGGAACCGGTGATCGAGATCGACCAGGCGCTCGGCCAGTTCATACAGGTCCCAGTCCTTGACCGCATTGTGATACACGCCGAGCCACGCGCCGGTCACCTGCTTGGAGGGCACGTAGGGCTGGCTGAAATCACGTACCAGTGACGTCGCCGGCACCCCGTAACCGCGCTGTGACAGCAGCCGCAGCACCTGGTCGTACAGGCTCGGCGCCGCCAATGCACACGCCAGCAGCGCGTAGGCTTCGGCATCGTTGCGGTGCACCTCGATGACGTCGGCGTGCTTGTTGCCGAGCGTGAACTCGAGCAGGCGATACTGCACCGACTGGAAGCCCGACGAGCGCCCGAGCAGATTTCGAAATGAAGAGTAGTCCGCCGGCGTCATCGTCGACAGCACCTCCCACACCGCCAGCAGCTGCGCCTGCACTCGTCCGACGCGGTCGAGCATCTTGAACGACGGATCAAGATCATCTCGCCGAACGCACTCGATCACTGCATACAGCTCGTGCAGCATCAGTCGCATCCACAGTTCGGAAACCTGGTGCACGATGATGAACAGCATCTCATCGTGCTCAGTGGACAACGGCTTCTGCGCATTGAGCAGCAAATCGAGCCGCAGATACTCGCCATAGGACAGCGAGCTCCCCATATCCCAATGCACCGCCTCATCCGACAGATCGACGCGCGTGGCATCATCCTCAACTGGCGGCGGCTTGCTCATCGGAATATCCACGACGGTACCCGCATCCAGCTTTGCAGCAGCTCGCGATCCAGCGCCTTCCAGTCCGGCTCATGGCGCGCGACCTCAGCCCAGAAGCGCGCCGAATGGTTCATATGCCGCAGATGCGACAGTTCGTGCACCATCAGGTAGCGCAGCACTTGGGGACGCTGAAACAGCAGGCAGGTGTTCAGGCTGATGGTGGCGCGGCGCGAGCAGCTGCCCCAGCGAGAGCGCTGGCAGCGCACTTGCAGGCGGCCGGGACGCACTGCCATGTGCGCGGCCAGCGCCTGCAATGGGGCTTCGAAGCGCAGTTGCGCGCGCTCTACCAGCCAGTTCACTAGCAGCCGCCGCAGCCGGTCGCGCTCCTGCAACCGGCCGCTGATCTGCAGCGCATCGGCCGCGACCTGTCGCAGCCGCACCGGCCCAGGGCCCGGGACGGCACTGCAGCGCCAGTGCTCGCCGATCGCCGGTAACGCGAGCTCAGCCGGCGGTAGCGGCCAGTCGGCCAGCGGCGTACTGCGGCGTCGCTGGCGCTCGATCCATTCGCGATGCTCGCCGACAAACTCGCTCACCCGCCGCGGTGATGTGCGCGGCGGCACCACGATCTCGACCCCGCCATTGCGGAACACGCGCACGCTCAGCCGGCGCGCACGAGCGCTCTGGCGCACGGACCAGCCGTGCTCGCTGACATTGACGTCCCACAGCTGCAGCTGGCGCAACACAGCGCGATCATATCAGGCAACGCCGTCCGGCATTACAGTAGCGCCATGCAATGGATCGACATCGGCGCCAACCTCACGCATGACAGTTTTGACCCCGACCGCGCGGCGGTGATCGAGCGCGCACGCAGCCATGGCGTGCTGCAGATGATAGTTACCGGCGCCACGCTGCCAGGCAGCGCCGCTGGCATCGAACTCGCCCGCGCGTATCCGGGCACGCTGTTCGCCACTGCGGGAGTGCACCCGCATCATGCGGCGCAGCTGCAGGCCGCCGACTTGCCGGCGCTGCGCGAATTGCTGGGCCAGCCGCAGGTGGTGGCCGCGGGCGAGTGCGGACTGGACTACTACCGCGACCTGGCGCCGCGCGCAACGCAGCTGCGCGCCTTTGAATGGCAGCTGCAGCTTGCCGCCGACTGCGGCAAGCCGGTGTTCCTGCACCAGCGCGACGCGCATCAGGATTTCGTTGCAGTGCTGCGCGACCACCGACCCAGGCTCAAGGCCGCCGTGGCGCATTGCTTCACCGCCGGCGCGGGCGAACTCGAGGATTACCTGGCTCTAGGGTTGTCGATCGGCATTACCGGCTGGCTGTGCGATGAGCGCCGCGGTGCGCACCTGCAGGCACTGCTGCCGCGCATTCCAGCCGGGCGACTGCTGCTCGAGACCGATGCGCCGTACCTGCTGCCGCGCGACCTGCGTCCCAAGCCCAGATCGCGGCGCAATGAACCGATGCTGCTGCCGCACGTCGCCGCCGCGCTCGCGGCCGCGCGCGGCGAGAGCCTCGAACAGTGCGCGGCCTACAGCAGCGCGAATGCGCGGGCATTCTTCGGGTTACCGGCGGCGGCGCGGCCGCACACAATTGCTTGATTTTCCGCCACTCCGGCTCGCTGCCGCACCGGGCAACACCGTCACGGTGTGATGCGCGTCGCGCTCCACCGGTAGTAGTCGGGAGACACCTCTCCCCCATGGCCGGCGAATGCCCGGCCGCCGCCAACCTGCGGCTGGGCTTCGCCTTCGATCCGAGAGCCGTGTACCAACCCGGTAAACAGGATTCGATACGACGGTGGCCCTGGAAAATCCACCGTGAACGCGAGCGACTGCTCGTGCAGCGAACCGGACAGCGGCGCGCCGCCGCGCGGCGTGTTGAAGCTGCCGGTCACCTGCTGGCCGTGCGATTGCAGCACCAACCTCGCCTGCTCGGTGCCGATCCGCCCCCGCCAAGACAGCTGCCACTGGCCAGCAGGAGCGGGATCCGGGCGTGCGCAGCCGGCCAGCGCGGCCAGGGCGGCGCTAAGGCGCGGCTGGCCGTTGCGCGAAATGAAACGCATCCCACAGATCGCTCAGCGCCGGCGTGTTGATCGGCGCATAGGGATTGTCGCGGCGGGTGTTCGGGTTCGGGAAGTTGTCGCGGCTGCGCGCCGTGATCGGCTTCAGATGCCAGTTGCGCTCGATGAACTTGATGATCGAGACGTGATCGGCGTAGTCGTGATTGACCTGGCCACCCGCGGTATACGGCGACACGATCAGCAGCGGAATGCGTGGGCCGTCGCCGAAGAAGTCGAGCGGCTGGATATAGCCGGAATCATAGTAACCCCCACCTTCATCGAAAGTGACGAAGATCGCGCTATCGCCCCACAGCTTCGGGTGCGCCTGCAGCTGCTGCAAGATGTTTTTCAGAAAGCCCTCGAACAGGTCGAGCTTGGAGGACGCCGGGTGGCCGTCGACGAACATGCTCGGCTTTATGATCGACACCGCCGGCAGGGCGTCGTTGGCAATGTCCCGGAACAGCACGTCGGTATCGTGAATGTGCGCCCGGCGCAGCGCCGCATTGCTCATGATGTCGCTAGCGTATTGAAACGGATTGCAGACCTGGCAGTAGGCGTCATATGGATTGGAACCGGCAGGATCGGTCTGGTAGATGTTCCAGTCCCCGCCGAAGTAGCTGAACGACACCCCGGCCTGCAGCAGCACATCGCCGATATGCCGCACTGAGCTGGGAGGAATGGTGTACGGGGAATACTGGCTCGCCGGCGTGCCGTCGGCATTGAACCCCGGGTTGTAGTTGTTGAGCAGGTAATAGTGCCCGGGTTCGCAGCGCGGATTGATCGGGCGCCGCAGCGATGCCAGGTAGTTCACCACCGCTGGAACGCCAGGCTGGCGCAGGTCCGCACAGGCGCTGTAGCTGCCGCCGGAATAGCCGTCCTCGTCATACCAGTTGTCGGTCCCGGTTTGCGGATCGGGATTCTCGATCTGGTTGGCCGGCGGCGGCGTCGGGTGGCCGTGGCCGTCGCTGTACCAGATGGCGTCAGCGAAGCCGAACATGATGTGGTTGGCGCCGGTGCCGCCCTGCACCGACTGGTGCATGTTGTCGCTGAGCGTGTAGCGGTCGGCGAGCTGCTTCAGGTAGGGCGCATCGCCCTGCTGCATGTTGTAGAACTCGAGCGACGTCGAGCCCTCACCGGTGGCGATATTGGTCATCGGCAGCGGCTGCGGCTTGCCATTGCTGCCGGGGCCGACGCTTATCTCCACCCACGCAAACAGGTCGTTGCGGCAGCCGCTCGGGTTGGCCGCGCTCGCATGTTCAACGTTGCAATCGATCTGCTGCCACATCTGGTAGAAACGATGTACTGGACTGGCGGCGTAATCGTCGTAACCGACCGAGGGCGTGAGTTGAAACGCACCCCGGCCTAGGTTCTCAAAATTCGCTATGCGCGTATCGACGACGTCGGCCGGCAGGCCGGTCGCGCCAGTGAGCAGGAACGGATAATAGTCGGGGGCCAGGTCGTGCTCTGCGGCCCTGGCCGCCTCCATGGTGGCAAATGGCGCCGGCTTGGCATCGCTCGGCGCAGTTGGCGCCTTGTGGGTGCCGGGCGGCGGAAGATTCACGTAGGCGTAGGCCCTGGCTGGGCTGATCGCATAGCGTCGGGTATCGGTCGCGGCCCGCTGCGCTGACGCTTCGTGGTTGCGCCCGGGCGTGCCATCCGCATTGACGATGCCGCGCGACAGCAGGTTCGATACGTGCTGGCCGGCGCGCGGCGTATAGGTCGCAAATACGTGATCGAAACTTCGATTCTCGCCAATGATCACGATCACGTGCCTGATCGGCGAGGCCGTATCCTTGTCGTGCGGCCCGCGCCCGCCGCGGTCGTCTTCGGTTGTGGGCGCATCCGGCACGACTGGCGGCGCCGCCTGCTGCGCCCGCAGCGGCGCCAGCGCGGCCAGCGACAGCGCTATTGCTGTGCCAGCGACGATCCTGCTGCGGATCACGCTAGATCGCCGCCTTGGGCGAGGCGAGCTTGCTGGGAGTCACCGACTTTACGATCAGCAGCCAGGCCGGGATCCAGCGCTCCAGCAGGCCGCTCATGGCATGTCGATCGGACGCCGGGAATTCCGCTGCCAGTGAATCGAGCATCAGCGTGTGGCGCGGCAGCCCCTTGGGAAAGTGGCCGCTGTTGGTAAATACTGCGCGGCCTTCGATCGGCAGTTCCGGCGCCAGCGCGCGCACCGCGGCGATGCGATCGTACAGGCCAGGCTGCGGATTGGGGAACGTGTAGCGCAGCGCCCTGTGCATCACCGTCCACTCGGTCATCTGGTCGCCGCCGAAGATATTGCCTTCGATATCGCGCAGGTCGATCACCACCAGGCCGCGCGCGGTCAGCAGCAGGAAATCCACGTGCAACGTGCTGCCCTGCCCGTCCGGGACCAGTACGTTGCGCAGATACTCGTAGCCGCAGTCGGTCACCGCCAGGGCGCGCGCCGCGCGCATGCGCCGGCGCCGATCCCAGCGCCACAGCAGGAACAGGCCAGCGAGCAATACGACCGCCCCGATGACGGTAGCGTCGAGGGCCAGATTCAATAGAAATGGCGGCAGGGAATCCATGAACTATAACGAGCTACTCAGGGCGCCGAGCGTAGCCTCGATCTCAATGCAGCTCGAGGGCCGATCGAACAGCCGCGCCAGATTCTGCGGCATCGCCAGTTTAGCGCCAATCAATGGCTCGACAATCTCACGAAATTTGGCCGGATGCGCCGTCGCCACCAATACCCAGCGGCCGCGCGCGCGCTCATTTGGTGCGAGCCGCTCGTAGGCCTCGGCCGCAACGGCGGTGTGCGGGCACCACGCCCGGCCATAGCGCCGGTAGTCGATCCGGATCCGCTCGCGCGTCGCCTCATCATCGATCGACACCGCGCGCAACGCGGCACGTAGCGTCGCCGGATCCGGAAACAGCCCTATCAGCCGCTCCAGGTTGCTCGGATTGCCGACGTCCATGGCGGACGACAACGTAGCGACACTTGGTCGCGGGCGCAGCACACCCTGCTGCAGATAGTCCGGCACCGTACGGTTTTCATTGTGCGCCAGCACGATCGAATCGATTGGCGCCCCCAGACGCCGTGCCCAGACACAGGCGGTGGCATTGCCGAGGTTGCCGCTCGGAATCACGAACGAGGCCGGTTCGCGATGCTGGCGCCATATTTTGAGGCTGCTGGCCCAGAAGTACACCGTCTGCGGCAACAAGCGGCCGAGATTGATGCTGTTGGCGGAGGACAGTTCATAGCGCTCGCGCAGCGCCGGATCGCCGAACGCCTGCTTCACCAGGCGCTGGCAGTCGTCGAAGCGCCCGCGCACCGCGATGCTGCTGACGTTATCGCCCCAGCAGGTCAGCTGCCGCTCCTGGGTCGGCGACACCAGGCCTTTGGGAAACAGGACCGCGACTTCGATGCCGCTGCGGCGATGGAAGGCTGCGGCCACCGCCCCGCCGGTGTCGCCCGAGGTGGCTACCAGGATCTTCAGCGGCCGGCTCGCGGCGCGCCGCGCCCGCGTCAGTGCCGCGGCCAGGAAGCGCGCACCGAAATCCTTGAAGGCCGCGGTCGGACCGTGAAACAGCTCCAGCACGCCCAGTCGACCACCCTCGCCGAGCATCACCAATGGTGCGGGAAAATTGAAAGCCTCGCGAGTGATCGCGGGCAGTTCCGGTTCCAGCGCATCGCCGGCCACGAATGCCTGCAGCAACTCGAGCGCCAGCGCGGGCAGGTCGTCGGCATCCGACAGCGGCGCCAGCTGCGGCCACTCGTTGGGCATGTACAGGCCGCCGTCGTAGGCTAAGCCCTGCGTCAGCGCAGCGCCAAAGCCGACCGGATGCAGCGCGCCGCGGGTACTGGCAAACAGCATCAGGCGATGACGCGCGCGCCGAACGGCTCGATCGCGGTGATCCAATGGTCAGCCTTGAGATTGTGCTTCGAGAACTCGAGCACCATGGCTGCGCGTACCGCGCTCGCATGCTCCTCGAGGCACCAGGCAAACACCGTCGGACCGGCTCCGGAGATCGAGCAGCCGATAGCCCCAGCAGCCAGCGCCGCATGTCGCACCTGGCCGAATCCGGGAATCAGGGCGGCGCGCTGGTGTTCGATCACCACGTCCTGGAAGGATTCACGCAGCATGTCCAGGTCGTTGGTGTAGCAGCCGGAGATGAAACCCGCAAGATTGGCGGTCTGCCACACAAAATCGGCCATCTTTACGCTGCCCTTGAGGATGGCGCGCGCCTGGCGGGTGGACAGGAACATGTGCGGGTGCACGATCACCGCCCGTATCGACTCCGGCACCGGGATCTGCTTGACTCGCGGATGCTCGATGCCGACGGTGAGCACCAGGCCGCCGTACAGCGAGGGTGCAATGTTGTCGACGTGCATCGAGCCGCTGGCGACCGCCTCGCCCTGCATCGCGTACCGCAGCAACTCGAGCTGCGAGCGCGGCTGCGCCAGCAGCGCATTGGCCGCCACCACGGCGGCGACCGCGGATGCTGCCGAGCCGCCCAGGCCCGAGGCCAGTGGTATGCCCTTGTCGATCGTAAGCTCAAAGCCGAAACCAGGCGGCTGCGCGTCGTGCAGCGCGATCACCGCGCGCCCGGCGGTGTTCTGTGCCGCCTCCAGCGGCAGCTCCTGCACCACGCCGCCAATCGCCTTGATACTGACGCCGCTGGCCGCGGTGCGCCGTGCCGTGACACGATCGCCGATCGCATTGATCGAGAAGCCGAGAATGTCGAAGCCGATGGCGACATTGCCCACCGAGGCCGGCGCAAATGCCGTGGCTACGCTGCGCGCCGCGGCTGCCGCGGGTGCGGCGGCAGTGCTCACAGGCGTGCTCCCAGATAGGTCGTCAGCCGCAACAGGTCGGCGAACACGCCGCCCGCGGTCACCGCAGGACCCGCACCCGGACCCTGCACGATCAGCGGATTGTCGCAGTAGCGCGCAGTCGCAAAGCGCACCACGTTATCTGTGAGTGCGATGTTGGCGAACGCGTGACGCTGTTCCAGTTCGACCAGCCCGACGGTCGCGCGGCCGTCGGATGAAACTGCCCCCACATAGCGCAACACCTTGCCGCGCGCTCGCGCCTGCTCGTAACGCAGTTTCATCGGCGCGTCATGGCGCGAAAGTCCGGCGAGAAACTCCTCACTACTGCCGGCGACCAGATCCTGCGGTACCAGGCTTGCGACTTCTACATCGCTCATCTCCAGCGGCAGGCCCATCTCGCGGCCCAGGATAATCAGCTTGCGCGCCACATCGGTACCCGACAGGTCGTCGCGCGGGTCCGGTTCGGTGTAGCCGCGCTGCTTGGCCTCGCGCACGATGGCCGAGAACGGCGTACTGCCGTCGTAGATGTTGAACAGGTAGGCGAGCGTGCCGGAAAAGATGCCCTCGATGCGCGTGATCTCATCACCGGTCTCGCGCAGGTCGCGCAGCGTCTGGATCACGGGCAGCCCGGCGCCGACCGTGGTCTCATACAGGTAGTTCGCACCGCTCTCGCGGCGCGCGGCCTTGAGGCTCTCGTAGTACGCCAGCGTGCCGCTGTTGGCCTTCTTGTTCGGCGTCACGATGTGAATGCCGGCCGCCAGCCAGTCGCGATAGTGCAGCGCGACTTCGGCGTCGGCACTGCAGTCGATCAACACCGTGTGCGGCAGGTAGTCCACGCGCACGTGCTCGACGAAGCGCGCGAGGTCCGCTGGCTGCGCGTGCTGCGCGAGTTCCTCGCGCCAGCTGGCAAGATTCAGCCCGAAATCGGCCAACCGCATGTGGCGCGAGCGCAGGATGCCGCGCACCCGCAGGTCGATCTTGAAATCGTGCGCCAGCCGCTCGCGCTGGCTGGCGAGCTGATCGAGCAGCACCTGGCCGACGGTGCCCGGACCGATGACGCCGATCGAAAGCGTGTGCGGCGACAGGTAGAAGCTCGCGTGCGTCGCGCGCAGTGCCCGGGTTGCGTGCCGGCCGTCAACCACCACCGAGATGTTGCGCTCGGATGCGCCCTGCGCGATCGCGCGCACGTTGATATGCGCATTGCCGAGTGCGCCAAATACCTTGCCGGCCGCACCCGGCATGCCCGCCATGCCGTCGCCGACCACCGCCAGGATTGCCAGGTCCGCCGTCACATCGACATTCTGGATCTGTCCCTCGGCCAGCTCGTGCGCGAACGCGGATTCGAGCACACTCTTGGCGCGCGTCGCCTGCGCCTGCGGAATCGCGCAGCATATTGAATGTTCGGAACTGCCCTGCGAGATCAGGATTACCGAGATGCCTTCCTCGCGCAGTGCGCCGAACAGGCGATACGCCGTACCCGGCACCCCGATCATCCCGGCGCCCTCCAGATTGACCAGGGCGACATTCTCGATGCTGGTAATGCCCTTTACTGCCAGCTTCGAACTCGGGTGCGCGCAGATCAGCGTGCCGGGCTTGTCGGGCGCGAAGGTATTGCGGATCCAGATCGGTATGTCGCGGCCCACGGCCGGCGCCATGGTCTGCGGGTGAATCACCTTGGCGCCAAAGTACGCCAGTTCCATGGCCTCGTTGTAGGACAGCGAATCGATCACCTGTGCATCGGGAACGCGCCGCGGGTCGGCCGACAGCACGCCGTCCACATCGGTCCATATATGGATCTGCGACGCATCCAGCAGCGCGCCGAAGATGGAGGCGGAAAAATCGCTGCCGTTGCGGCCGAGGGTGGTCTGCACGCCGCGCGGATCGCTGGCGATAAATCCGGTGATTACCAGCGTCACCGGTGCCTGCTCCGGCAGCAGCGCCTGCAGCTTGTGCCTTGATTCCTGCCACTGCACTGCCGGCCCCAGCGGCCCCCACTCGACCGTGACGCAGCGTCGCGCATCCAGCCACTGCACGCCGCCGCTCACCCCGCGGCGCGCCAGGTAACGGCGAAACAGCCGCGTCGACCAGATCTCGCCGTAGCCGGAGCACAGATCGCGCACCGTCTGCGCCGCCGAGCGCATGATGCTGGTGGTCTGCAGTACGCCCCCGAGCTCGGTGACATCGCGATCGAACTCGGCCAGGTATTCGGCCGCCGCGCCGGCACCGAGCAGTTCCGTGGCGATGCCCGCGTGCCGCTCGCGCAGATCCGCGAGCCGCTGCCACCAGTCGGATTGCTGTGCCTCGGCCAGGCTCACCAGCTCCAGCAGCGCGTCGGTAACGCCCTTGCAGGCCGACAGCACGATCGCCAGCCTCGGCCGCCGCTGCGATTCCACGATGCCCGCGACGCGCTCGAAACAGCGCGCATCGGCGACGCTGGAGCCGCCAAACTTGTGCACCACCCAGGCCTGGGTGTCGGTCCGGACATCGGTGCTGGGCATCGGAAATTCTGGGGCCACTTGCGCCTGCTGGGTATCGCGACAAAAAAACTTTGGCACACTACTTCAGCGTACCCCATTCCCGCAATATGCCAGATCGCGTCACGCAAACGGCCGCCGCAGGGCAGAATTGACCGCCCTCTGGCTATTACCGATGGAAGGCACCTGCAGATGCGCTGGCCAACTCGCTGGTCCCAAGTTGCGCCGGCATTGCTCGCGGTGCTGGCGTGTGCGCTGTGTGTCAGCACCTACCACGTGTTCGGCAATTTCTGGGATGAGCCTGAGCACATCGCCGCCGGGCTGGTGCTGATCGATCGCGGCGAATATCGATACGACAACCAGCATCCCCCGCTGGCGCGGCTGGCCGCCGCCATCGGACCCTACCTTGCCGGTGCGCGCATCCGTGGCGAGCCCAACCCGATCGGTGAGGCCGAGGGGCGCGATCTGCTCTACAACTCGCCGGCCAGCTACGACACGGTGCTGACGCTCGCACGGCTGGGCATGCTGCCGTTTCTGCTGGTGCTGCTGGCGGCCTGCTGGCTGTGGGCGCGGCGCTGGTATGGCGTGCCCGCCGCGCCGCTGACGCTGCTATTCCTGGTCAGCACACCGGTGATCCTCGGTCACGCTGCGGTGGTCGCACTCGATGTGCCGGTCACGGCGATGACCATGCTGAGCTTGTATCTGCTGCTGCGCTGGTTCGAATCCCCGGGACTGGCATCCGCGCTGCGCTTGGGCCTTGCGGCGGGACTGGCGATCGCAACCAAGATGTCGGCGCTGCCGTTCATCGGCGTGGCGTCACTGGCTCTGATGGTGCTGCGGCTGCTGTTCATCCGCGGCGCGCCGCTGCCGTGGATGTGGTCGCGGCGCCTGGGCAGCGCCGCACTGGCGCTGCTGCTGACCGTCATCCTCATGCTCGGTATCTACGGGCCGAATCTGGTTTACCTGACCACTGCCGATCTGGCGCCAAGTCCGGCGCTGGACTTTCTTACCGGGCACCACGGCCCACTGCACGACCTGGCCTACCGCATTGCGGCGCGTGTGCGCGTGCCGCTCGGCCTGCAGATGGTCCCGACCAACTTTCTGGGCGTCGAATGGCACAACGAGCACGGCCATCTCTCATACCTGCTGGGCCGCACTGATCTTGACGGCTGGTGGTACTTCTACCTGGTGGCACTCGCGGTCAAGACGCCGCTACCGCTGCTGCTGGCCGGTGTGGGCGGACTGGCACTACTTGCGATGCGCGGCTGGCGCGACCGCGACATCTACCAGATGGCTCCGGCGGTCTGCTTCCTTTCGATCCTGGTGTTCTGCTGCCTGTACAGCCATATCAACATCGGCGTGCGGCACGTGCTGATTGCCTATCCGCTGCTCGCCATTGGTGCCGGTTGCGCGGTTGGCAGCGCCTGGCAGCATTGGCACTCGGCCGTGGCGCGCGGCGCAATTGCGCTGCTGATACTGTGGCAGCTCGCAATCCTTGGCTTCGCTTGGCCGGACTACCTGGCGTATTTCAATCCGCTCGCGGGCGCACATCCGGAACGCATCCTGGTGGACTCGGACCTGGACTGGGGCGGCCAGGACCTGCGCCGCCTGGAGCAGGTGCTGGCGGCGCGCGGCGTGCCGCAGCTCTGGCTCGGCTACAAAGGCACTGCCGACCTGTCGCGTGAGCCGCTGCCGCCCTACTCGCTGCTCAAACCTAATCAGCCGGTCAGCGGCTGGATCGCCATCACCATGCTGACGCTGGAGGAAAACCAGGCCGGCTACGGCTGGCTGACGCAGTACCAGCCGGTACAGCGGGTCGGTAAATCGTTCCAGCTGTATCACATCCCCTGATGTCGCCACCGCGGGGTATCTCGATTATTTGTTAATCACTTAAAACTGTTTTCTTACCACATTCTCACGCGCTCATCGGCAGGCAGGTACAGCGCCTGGCCGGGTTGCACGTCAAACGCGGCATACCAGTCGTCCAGGTTGCGCACCGTTGCGGCACGGTACTCGTCGGGCGAGTGGCCGTCGGTGATGATGATCTGGCGCAGCAGCGGTTCGCGATATTTCGCGCGCCAGGCTTGTGCAAAGCTCAGGAAGAACTGCTGGTCGGAGGTGAAGCCGTCCAGCAGCGGCCCCGGCTTGTCCGCCACGGAAATCCGGTAGGCACTGAAGGCGGCCCCCAGGCCCGCTACATCGGCGATATTCTCGCTCAGCGTCTGCTTGCCATTGACCGCCAGGTCGGGGAACGGCCGGTAGGCGCTGAACTGCGCGACCAGCTGCTCGGCAGAGGCGCGAAAATGCGCGAAATCCGCAGGCGTCCACCAGTTGTGTAGCCGGCCGGTGGCGTCGAACAGTGCTCCTTGGTCATCAAAGCTATGGCTGATTTCATGACCGATGATGGCGCCGATGGCGCCGTAGTTCATGGCCGCGGGCCGGCTGGCGTCGAAATACGGCGGCTGCAGGATCGCGGCCGGGAAGTTCAGCGCATTCATCGCCGGCAGGTTCACCGCGTTGACCAGCTGTGGCGTCATGCACCACTCGGAGCGATCCACCGGCGCGCCGAGCTTGTTGAGGTTGTAGTGGTATTCGAACAGCTCGGCGCGCTGGTTGTTGCCGAACGCATCCGCGCGCACAATCTCCAGCCCTGAGTAGTCGTGCCAGTGATCCGGATAGCCGATTCCGACCTTGAGCGCCGCCAGCTTCGCCTTGGCTTCCACTTTGGTCACAGGCGCCATCCATTCCAGCGCATCGATGCGCGCCGCAAAGGCGCGCTCCAGGTTGCGCACCATCTCCTCGATCGCGGCCTTGTTGGCCGGCGGAAAATAGCGCGCAACGTACAGCTTGCCGACCGCAAAGCCCAGCGCATTATTGGTGTACGACACGGCCCGCTTCCAGCGCTCGCGCAGTTGCGGGGTGCCCTGCAGCACTTTGCCGTAGAAGGCAAACTGTTGGTCCACGAACGCCTTGGGCAGGAAGGGCGCGTTGTGCTCGATGGCGTGGAATTGCAGATACGCCTTCCAGTTCTCGAGCGGCGCGCTGGCGGCCAGTGCGGCGAAGCCGGTGAGCGCGCCCGGCTGCCAGGCGATGAATTCCTGCTGCTGCGTAAGCCCCGCCGCGGCGAGGAACTGATCCCAGTCGAGCCCGGGCGCCTGCTGCTTCAGCTGCGCGCGGCTCCAGTGATTGTCACCGCGCTTGACGTCTTCGGATTCGGCCCGGGTGGCATGCGTGCGCGCCATTTGCAGCTCGAGCGCATAGACGGCATCGGCCTTGCGTGCAACGTCGGCTACGCCGGCGAGCTTCAGCATCGCTGCGATGTGCGCTTTATAGTGGTTGCGGGTGTCAGCCATCTGCGGGGAGTCGGCCAGGTAGTAGTCCCGGTCCGGCATGCCGAGTCCGCCCTGCAGCAGGAATGGTACATAGCGCGAAGGATCATCCAGATCCTGCGCCACCCACAGTCCGAGCACGTTGTCGGTATAAAGATTGGTCGCGTTCAGCACATCGACATCGGCGCGCAGCGTGCTGCCGAGGTAACGCGCCAGCTTGAGACGATCTGAGATCGCCGCGATGCGCGCGAACCCGGGCTGGAGTACCGCGACACCCCGGGCCTCGATGGCCGCCTCATCCATGAAGCTGGCGTAGAAGTCGGCGACCTTGCGCTCGTCGGATCCTGCCGCCGCATTCGAGTCGGTGGTGCCGCGGATCAGCTCCGCAGTGCGCTTATCGGTCAGTTCGCCGAGTTCGCGCCCAACCCCGCTACTGCTGAGGTCAGGGGGAATCTCGGTGGACTTCATCCAGCCGCCGTTGGCGTACTGGTAGAAGTCCGCACCGGGCTGCACGCTGCGATCCATGCCCGCCAGGGGGTCGTCGGGGGGCGAGGTCGCGGCAATGATCGGCGCGATCCGGGCAGCGCCGACGCCCAGCAGCAGCGCGACAGCGGCGGCGCGTAGTCGACAGGTGCATCCCATGCAAGCTCTCCACCGATTAACCAGCGCCCAATTAATCCGGAGCACAGGCCGGATTGCAACCCCGGCCGGTGCCAGCGGGATAATGCAGGCCGTAGCCGCGCGCGAATTCGGGCGCGGGCATGGCTGCAGCGCGCACTGCGGTCGCGCTGGGCTGCGCGGGGGCGCTTGCCGGCCAGGTGAATGACAGCGTGCCGCTGAAATCGTAGCGCGGCGCGCCGCGACCATCTCCGATCAGCAGATCCGCGATACCCCCGCCTTCGGAACCTGGCAGCCATGCCGCGACGAAGGCATCCGAGGCATCGAGCTCGGGACTGACGCGCAGCGGCCGGCCCGCCAGCAACACTGCCACCACCGGAATACCCGCGGCGCCCAGCCGCCGCATCAGTGCCAGGTCGCGCCGCTCGCCGACCTGGTATTCGAGTGACTGCAGGTCGCCGGCGCGTTCCGCATACGGCGGCTCGCCGAACACGACGATGGCAACATCGGGCCGGCCGCTGTAGCTGCCATCCACGGCCAGTTGCGCACCGCCGCCGCCGGCCGCCAGCGCCGCGCGAATGCCGGCGTAGATTGATTCGCCGTCTGGAAACGCTGCATTGCCCGCCGCCGCGCCCTGCCACCCGAGCGTCCAGCCGCCGCACTGGCGGGCGATGTCATCGGCGCCATCACCCGCCACCAGCACCTGGGCGCTCGAGCGGATCGGCAGCAGCTGCCTGGAGTTCTTCAGCAGTACCAGCGATTCGCGCACCGCGGAGCGCGCCAGCGCGCGCTGCTCGCTCGACGCCAGCACATCGAACCGGCCTTCCCACGGCCGCGCATCATCGAACAGCCCGAGCCTCACCTTGACGCGCAGGATGCGGCGCACCGCATCGTCCAGGCGTGCGTGAGTGATACGCCCGGCGCGTACCTGCGCCAGCGTTTGGTCGAACAGCAGCTTCCAACCCTCGGGCGCCATCAGCATGTCGATACCCGCCATCAGCGCGGCCGCGCAGCGGGTAGTGCTGCAGCCGGGGATCTGAGCGTAACCATTCCAGTCGCTGACAACAAAACCATCGAAACCGAGCTGCCCCTTGAGCACGCCGCTCAGCAGGCCGGCATTGGCGTGCAGCTTCACTCCCTGCCAGCTGGAGAATGACGCCATCACGCTCATCACGCCGGCATCGATCGCCGCTACGTAACCCGGGGCGTGCACGCGGATCAGTTCGCGCTCACTCGCCTGGTTGTCGCCCCGGTCGACCCCGTTGCGCGTGCCGCCGTCACCGATGAAGTGCTTGGCGGTCGCCGCCACATGCGCACTCTGTATGGTGTTGCTGCCACCCGCTTGCCCCTGCAGGCCGCGCACCAGCGCTGCGGCATAGCGCGCCACCAGCGCCGGGTCCTGCGAGTAGCTCTCGTAGCTGCGGCCCCAGCGCAGGTCCTGCGGCACCGACACTGCCGGGGCGAACGCCCAGTCCATGCCGACAGCGGCCATCTGTTGTGCAGTGGCGGCACCAATGCGCTCGAGCAGCGCCGCATCGTGCGCGGCACCGAGCCCGATGTTGTGCGGGAAAATGGTCGCGCCGGCTACCGCGTTATTGCCATGGACGGCATCGATTCCGAACAGGATCGGAATCGGGGTGTGTCCGGCGCGTGCCTCGGTCGACACCGCGCGCAGCGCGCGTGCCAGCGCCAGCCAGGCGGCAGGAGTACGATTGTTGCCGCCGTCGGGTGCGGATTGTCCGCCGGCGAGCACCGCGCCCAGGGGGTAGCGGCGTAGGTCCTCGGGTGTGATGGAGCCGATGTCCGCCTGGATGGTCTGGCCGACTTTCTCCGCCAGGCTCATGCGCCGCATCAGCTGGCTGACCAGCCGCTCGCTGTCCGGTTCGACCAGGCCGGCACTGTGCGCACGGGGCCACAACGCCGGATGCGCACTGGCGTCGGCGGCCGCTACCGGGGCTGCGGCCGTGCAGCACAGCAGCGCGACAAGGGCTGACTGCGCGGCAACTCGAGCGGCTGGCAAGGCGACGACGGGCATGGCAACAAGGATAAGCGATGGCGATCGAGCGGCAGCGACGAAGATCCAACCAGAGCGTGACGATTCGCGACGTGGCAGCGCATGTCGGGGTGTCGCCGATGACGGTATCGCGCGTGATCAACCGCGAGAGCAACGTCCGGCCTGCGACGCGCGAGCTGGTGCACGCGGCCATCCGCACGCTCAACTACGCCCCGAGCCCCGCTGCGCGCAGCCTTGCCGGCTCGGTGCCATGCCGAATCGGCCTGTTGTATGACAACCCCTCGACCGGCTACCTGAGTGAGTTGCTGCTCGGCGCGCTCGATGAGAGCAGCCGCACCGGGGCGCAGGTGCTGGTGGAGCGCTGCGGCAGCAGCGAGATGGCGGCTGCCGCGCTCGGCAAGCTGCTGAAAACGGGCATCGACGGCCTGATCCTGACGCCGCCGCTGTGCGAGTCGGAGCGTGTGCTGGCCGAGGTGCAGCAGGTCGGGGTGGTCGCAGTCGCGGTTGCCAGCGGCCACGCCTCCGAGCGTATCGCGACCGTGCGCATCGACAACGAAGCCGCGGCGCGCGACCTCACCGAATACCTGCTGGCGCTCGGCCACCGGCGCTTCGGCTACATCAAGGGCCATCCGAACCACGCCGGCAGTCAGCTGCGGCTGCAGGGTTTTCTAGGCGCGCTGGCGGCCGCCGGCATCGATCCCGACGGCGTGCGCCAGCAGCAGGGCTACTTCAGCTACCGCTCGGGGCTCGAAGCCGCCGAGCGGCTGCTGGCGGATGAACCCTATCCGACCGCTATCTTCGCCGCCAACGACGACATGGCGGCCGCCGCGGTCTCGCTGGCGCACCGGATCGGATTCGAAGTGCCGGAGGATCTTTCGATCGCCGGCTTCGATGACACGCCGATCGCCGCCAGCATTTGGCCAGCACTGACGACGATTCATCAGCCAGTGGCCGCCATGGCGCGCGCCGCGGTTAACCTGGTGCTGGAGGAGGTACAGCGCCAGCGCGAGGGTACCGGCGCGCCGCGCCAGCTGCTGCATCCGCACACGCTGATCGTGCGCGAATCCACCGGTCCGGCGCCGGTCACGCCCGGCAGCGGCTGAGCGCCGCGGCGCGATCGGCGCTAAGGCATGGCCAGCAGTTCATCCTGGTGGATCAGCTGTACCGGCACCGCCCTGACCTTCCAGATATCGGCGCAGTACTCGCGGATGCTGCGGTCGGAGGAGAACTTGCCGGAGCGCGCGGTATTCAGTATCGACATGCCTGTCCAGCGGTCGACGTCACGATATGCTGCATCCACCAGTTGCTGGCAGTCGGCATAGGCCTGGTAGTCGGCCAGCACCATGTAGGGATCGTAGTGCAACAGGTTGCCGATCAGCCCCAGGAACTGCTCGCTGTTGCCGCGCGAGAAATAGCCGTCCTTGATCAGGTTAATCACTTCGCGCAGCTCCGGCTGGCTGTGATAGACATCCATCGGCTGGTAGCCGGCCGCGCGCCGAGCCTGCACCTCGCCAGCCGTGAGGCCAAACAGGAAGAAATTCTCCGGCCCGACCTGCTCGCGGATCTCGATGTTGGCCCCGTCCATGGTGCCGATGGTCAGCGCGCCATTCATCTGGAACTTCATGTTGCCGGTGCCGGAGGCCTCCTTGCCCGCGGTTGAGATCTGCTCCGACAGGTCTGCCGCCGGATAGATGCGCTGGCTGTTGGTGACGTTGAAATTCGGCAGGAACACCACCTTAATCAGGTCGCGCACCCCCGGGTCGCGGTTGACGATCTCGCCTACCGCGGTGATCAGCCGGATCATCAGCTTCGCCAGGTGATAGCCGGGCGCGGCCTTGCCGCCGAAGACGAATACGCGCGGATGGATCTCGAGCGACGCGTCGGTCTTGAGCCGATGGTACAGCCCGATCACGTGCAGGATGTTCAGGTGCTGGCGCTTGTATTCGTGGATGCGCTTGACCTGCACATCGAAGATCGCATCCGGGTTGACCACCACCCCGGTGCGCTCGCGGATGATTGCCGCCAGCGCGCTCTTGTTGCCGCGTTTGATGTCGCGCCACTCGGCGCGAAACGCCGCATCCTCGATCATCGGCTCCAGCTGCCGCAGTTCATCGAGATTGCGGATCCAGTTGTCTCCGATCAGGCGCGATATGAACTGCGACAGGCGCGGATTGCACAGTACCATCCAGCGCCGCGGCGTCACGCCGTTGGTCTTGTTGCTGAATTTCTGCGGCCACAGGTCGTAGAAGTCGCGCAGCACGTCGCTCTTGAGCAGTTCGGTGTGCAGCTGCGCGACGCCGTTGACCGCGTGGCTGCCGGCGGTCGCCAGGTGCGCCATGCGCACGTAGCGCGCCCCGCTCTCATCGATCAGCGACATGCGCGCCAGCCGCTCATCGTCGCCGAAGAACGCGATGCGCACCTCGTCCAGGAAGCGCGCGTTGATCTCGTAGATGATCTCCAGGTGCCGCGGCAACATGCGGCCGAACAGGTCCAGCGGCCAGCGCTCCAGCGCCTCGGGCAGCAGCGTGTGATTGGTGTAGGCGAAGGTCTTGCGGGTGATG